>Ga0181536_10007984_pt1 | contig 10300 bp, 13 predicted proteins | sample PEATcosm2014_Bin_41_FD_121105 | JGI IMG/M metagenome (GOLD analysis project Ga0181536, IMG submission 121105) | Peatland microbial communities from MTU Mesocosm Facility, Houghton, MI, USA - PEATcosm2014_Bin17_60_metaG | ecosystem: Environmental > Terrestrial > Soil > Wetlands > Peat | place...
CCGAAACCGACATAGCGGCCGCGCCCGGCGACGCCGCGCGTCGCCGCCATCACGATGCCGACGATCAGGCCGGCTTCGATGACTTCGCGAAACACGATGATGAGGGCGCCGAGCATGGTCTCGTCCGCGTTCGTCAGTCCTTAAAGGGTCCGTCTCACTATCGTTCGATAGTGCAATCGAGGCCTCACAAAAGCATTAAAGGCACTTGATGCAAGTACAATTTTTCACTCTTTAATTATTCCAATGTGAGAACGTTCGGTAAAAGCTTGGGCCGGCAAGTATTGTCGTGATGTTAAGCCCAAACAAAAAATCCGGATTCCTTCGCGGCGGCGGCGTTGCCGCCTTGGGTCCAGGTCCATGCAGCCCCCGAGCCGACCGGGTTGGCAGCGCTGCGGCGACCGGGCATTCTTCGGTTCCCACCCGCTAGCCGGTTCCAGCCGAAGGCCAAGGAGATCATGATGCAAGTCGTTGAAGCCCATGGCGCCCGTATCCCGCAGATCGGTCTCGGCACCATGACCCTGAAGGGAGACTTCTGCGTGCAGGCGGTGAAGGCCGCGTTGCAACTCGGCTACCGTCACCTCGACACAGCCGCCTTCTACGGCAATGAGGTGGAGAACGGCGAGGGCCTGCGCCAATCCGGCATCAAGCGCGAAGACGTGATGATCTGCACCAAAGTGCGCGAGAACAATCTGCTGCCGGAAAATTTCAACAAGTCGCTCGACCAGAGCCTCGCCAATCTGAAATTGCCCTATGTCGATCTGCTGCTGATCCATTGGAACAACAGAGAGATCCCGTTCAAGACCAGCATCGCCGCGCTCTGCGCTGCCAAGAAGGACGGCCGCGCCAAGCATGTCGGCGTCGCCAATTTCACCACGACGATGCTGGACGAAGCCTGGGCGGTGACGAGCGAGCCGCTGGTCTGCAATCAGATCGAGGTGCATCCCTTCATCAACCAGGACAAGGTGCTGGCGGCGAGCAAAAAGCACGGCATGGCGGTGGTCGCCTATGTGCCGATCGCGCGCGGCAAGGTGCCGGGCGCCGACGCGCTCGAGCGCATCGGCAAGGCGCACGGCAAGACCGCCGCGCAGGTATCGTTGCGCTATCTGGTGCAGCTCGGCCTTTGCGCAATCCCGCGCACGGCGAACCCGGTGCACCTGAAGGAGAACCTCGACGTGTTCGACTTCAAATTGTCGGACGCCGAGATGGCGGAGCTCAAGAAGCTCAACGCCACCAATATGCGCGTGGTCAACCCGCCGCACGCGCCGGTGTGGGATACGCCCTGATGCGGATTGCGACCGCGCTCGCTTGCATCGCTTTCCTGGCGGCGCCCGCGCTCGCGCAGGACAAGCCCACTGCGAAGGATGTGGCGGCGATCGAGAAATGCATCAAGACCAAGACCGGCCGTCATTGGGCCTGGGAACGGTGCATCGGCATCATTTCCGAACCTTGCGCGAAAAACGAGGAGTTGATGCGGCCGTCTGAGGTCATCGCCTGTGAGGACCGCGAGCGGGCGGTGTGGGACAGCATCCTGAACGAAAGTTACCGGCGCCTGCGCGAGGCGCTCAACGATGAGCAAAAAGGCAAGTTGCAAGAGATGCAGCGCGCCTGGATAGCGTCGCGCGACAAGAACTGCGAGTTCCTCTACGACTATTTCCGGGGAACGATGGCCAACCCGATGATCGCGGCGTGCTTGAGCCGCGCGACCGGGATGCAGGCATTGTACCTGCGCGGCTTTGCTGACGACGTCGCCGACAGAAAATGAAGGCTTGAGATGCACTCGGTCGAAGCCAAGGGTTTCAAGATCCCGATCGTCGGTCTCGGCACCTGGACGCTGCAAGGGCGCAATTGCACGCGCCTGGTCGAGCAGGCGATCCGCGCCGGCTATCGCCACATCGATACCGCGCAGATGTACGACAATGAGCGCGAAGTGGGCGAGGGGGTGCGCGCCTCCGGCAAGCGCAAAGAGGTGGTGGTCACCACCAAGGTGCAGCCGACGCTGCTGGCGCCGCACGATCTCGAACGCTCGGTGAAGGAAAGCCTGGCGCAGCTGCGGTTCGACGTCATCGACCTGTTGCTGATCCACTGGCCTAACCCGCGCGTGCCGCTCGCGGAAACGCTCGGCGCCATGGCGAAGATGAAGCGCGAGGGCTACACAAGGGCGATCGGTGTTTCGAACTTCACGGTCGCCTTGCTCGACGAGGCGACCAGGGTCTCGAGCGAACCGCTGGTCTGCAATCAGGTCGAGTGCCACCCCTATCTCGATCAGGACAAGGTGTTGGCGTCCTGCCGCAGGCACGGCATGGCGATGGTGGCTTACAGCCCGATTGCGCGCGGCCAGGCTCGGGGTGATGAGGTGCTAGCGCGCATCGGCGAGGTGCACGAGAAGTCAGCGGCGCAGGTTTGCCTGCGCTGGCTCATTCAGCAGGGCATCGTGGTGGTACCGCGCACCAGCAAAATCGAACGGCTGGAGGAGAATATCGACATTTTCGATTTCGAATTGTCGGATGCCGAGATGAAGGAAATCGCCGCGCTCGCCCGCCCCGGCGGCCGCATCGTCAATTGGACCTATTCGCCGAAGTGGGATTAACCGGTGGCCATTGACGTCAGCTCCGACACTGCCCTCGTTCTGTTCTCCGGCGGGCAGGACTCTACCGTCTGCCTGGCCTGGGCGTTGGAGCGCTTTGCGCGCGTGGAAACCGTCGGCTTCGACTACGACCAGCGCCATGCGGTGGAGCTGGCGGTCCGGCCGCGTCTGCGCGAACTCCTGGCCGCGCTCAAGCCCGATTGGAAAACGCGGCTGGGCGAGGATCACACCATCAAGCTCGACGCGCTCGGCGCCATTTCCGACAGCGCGCTCACCCGCGAAACCGCGATCGAGATCGCCGACAACGGCCTGCCGACCACCTTCGTGCCGGGGCGCAATTTGATCTTCTTTAGCTTCGCCGCCGCGCTCGCCTATCGCCGCGGCGCGCGCCACCTCGTCGCCGGCATGTGCGAGACCGATTATTCCGGCTATCCGGATTGCCGCGACGACACCGTCAAGGCGATGCAGGTCGCACTCGGCCTCGGCATGGCCAAGCGCGTCACCATCCACACCCCGCTGATGTGGATCGACAAGGCCGGCACCTTCGCCCTGGCCGAAGAAATCGCGGGGCAGCCATTCCTCGATCTCGTTGTCGAGGACACCCATAGCTGCTACTTGGGCGACCGCACGCATCGGCACGATTGGGGCTACGGCTGCGGCGGATGCCCGGCCTGCCAATTGCGGGCGCAAGGGTTTGCGGCATTCATGAGCCGGCGAAGAACAAAGTGACCATGGAAAAGCAGAAGAACATTGAAGGCGCGATATTTCTGGTCTTGTTCTGCCTGACCATCCCGATGGCCAATTGGATGATCGGGCACGTCGGAGCGGTTTGCGTGCCTAATGGGCCGTGCCTGCTGCCGGTGGCGCCACACATCATGGCGCCGTCCGGTGTGCTGATGATCGGCATTGCTCTGGTTCTTCGGGACCTTGTTCAGCGCCGGCTGGGCGTAGAATTCGGCCTCGCCGCGATTATCGCCGGGGCTGCAATTTCCGCCGGTTTGGCGCCGAGATCGCTGGTGCTGGCCTCGGCGGCGGCATTCCTCTTGTCGGAATTCGCCGATTTCGCGATCTATACTCCGCTCGCCCGCCGCCGCCTTGTTCTGGCGGTGTTCACCTCAAGTCTGATTGGTCTTGTGGTCGATTCGGTCGTGTTCTTATGGCTGGCCTTCGGCTCGCTCGACTTCCTGACCGGCCAGATCATCGGCAAGCTATGGATGGTTCTGCTTGCCACTCCCTTCGTCGCCTATCTTCGTCGCCACGACGAGCGGCTCGGCGTGAAACCCGCTTGAGGAACCCATGACCGCCACGCTCGAAGCGCTGCACCACGTCACCACCGGCACCATCACCACCATGCTGCTGAAGAAGGGCATCCGCCGCTCCTGGATGACGGGCGCCATGCCGTTCGGCTTTTCCGGCAAGCGGGTGGTGGGTCCGGCCTTCACCTTGCGCTTCGTGCCGGTGCGCGAGGATCTGGCGACGCCGGAAAGCTGGTCGAAACCGATTTCGACCCGCTCGGCCATCGAAGCCATGCCGGAAAACTGCATCGTGGTGGCCGATGCCATGGGCGTCACCGGCGCTGGCATTTTTGGCGACATCCTGTGCATGCGCATGGTCAAGCGCGGCGTCTCGGCGCTGATTACCGACGGCGTGATGCGCGACAAGCACGGCGTTATCGCCACCGGCCTGCCGGTCTGGTGCGCGGGCGTGGCGGCGCCGGCCTCCGTCAATCAATTGACCTTCGTCGGCTGGAACGAGCCGATCGGTTGCGGCGACTGCGCGATTTTCCCGAACGACATCATTGTCGCCGATGACGACGGCGCGGTGGTGATCCCGGCCGCGCTCGCCGATTTCGTCGCCAGCGAAGGCGCCGAGCACGAGCTCTTGGAAAGCTGGCTGGTGCAGGAGGTGGAGAAGGGCGCCAAGCTGCCCGGTCTCTATCCGCCCAACGACGAGAACAAGAAGCGTTACGAGGACTGGAAAAAGTCGCGCTGATCACTGTTAGCCCGGCGCTCGACGGGCCTTCATAAAATTGTGATATTATTTTTTCGTTATGGGCGATTCTCAGCCCGGGTTCGCGTCCGCGTACTCGTGCGTCGTCGCGGTCGCGCGATGCCACCCAAGAGGGCTGCCCATGGGTTTGCACGTCCATACCACGCATCCGGATTCAACGGAGGAACCGGCCGCAGACCGGGTTGCCGCGCTCTATCCCGATTGGAGCGAGCGCATCGTCACCATCGTCGCCGCGAGCCTTGCGGTGCTGATCGTGGCGCTGATCGCCGTCGTTATGGGGATGGCGTAACGTTCTTGCCGGCGCGCGACTGTCGGTTTCCGCCGCCGCGCCCGAAGCGATCGAAGAAATTCCGGCGCAGCCCGCGCAGGATCCATTCCATCACGGCGCCAAATCCGCGCGCTGGCCCCGCCGCGTGAGCGCGATCGCCGCCGGCAGCGTGCGGCGATGGCATAGCCAGGAGCCCGCGCGCCCGCATGAAGGCCCAGACCAGTGGTGCGCTCCGCCGCAGCGCCGCATTGCCTTCCTCGCTCAGGAATTCCGCCAACACTGCGGGCGGCGGCGCGAATACTTCTGGGATCGTGTCCGACAGTGTGCGGTCGCCCAATATGTTCCAGCGCGACACGCCGCCCATGATCGGCGAGCGCATGGAAAAGACCACCTTGCCGATGCGGCTCTCGCGGATCGCGTAGCAGCAAAAGGCGCAGGGCTCCATGTTTGCGTAGATGGTGCAGTCGGCAAGATCGGTGCTGCCGAGCGCCGTCTGCGCGTGGCAAATCGCCACCACTTCGGCATGACGGGTGACGTCGCCGTCGAGCGCGACCCTGTTGGTGGTCTCGGCCACGATTATCCCGTTGCGTACGATGACGGCGCCGTAGGGATACTCGCCCTGTTCGGCCGCCTGTGCAGCCAGCGTAAAGCAGTGCCGCATCATGTCTTCGTCGCTGGCCTCCGGGTCGGGTTTGAGCATGCGCGCCGCTCGTCAGGCCGCGGGCGGCGTTTGCGAAAACGCCAGGCGCGCCTCGGAGGCGAATTGCCGCCGCCACATCACGATCACGGTGGTGGTGAGCGCCAGCGGCAGCGGCAGCGGCAGCGGCCCTAAGAACCAGCCGAGATAACCGAGCGCGAAGAAGAACGCGCGCTGACCGCGATTGAAATGGCGGCCAGCATCGGCGCACAGCCGCGCGGCGCGATGCGCGAAGGCTTGCGCCGCCGCCGTGTCCTTTTCCTCCCGCGGCGGCGCCGCACCGACCATGATGGCGAAATAATTGAACAGCCGGTACGACCAGGCAAATTTGAAGAAGGCGTAGACGAAGATGATGGCGAGCCCCATCATTTTGATCTCCCACAATTCCGGCGACGATGCGACGCCGAACGGCAGCGCCGCCACCACGGTCAAGATCTGCTCGGTCGAGCGCAGCAGCGTGAGCGTGCCGCCGATGGCGATCAGGCTGGTGGAGGCGAAGAAGGCGGTGCCGTTCTGCAGCGCGGCGGTGACCTGGGCGTCCACCATCCGCATGTCGCGCGCCAGCAACCGCTCCATCCACTCGTCGCGATAGAGGTTCATCATCGCGTTGAGGCCGCTGCGGCCCTTGGTGGTCTTCTCGATCAGCAACGAATAGCCGAGCCAGACGCCGATGAACCAGGCGAAGGCCAGCAGGTCCGGTAGGGTGAAGGCCGCCATGGTCGCGACTCCGAAACCGTATGGTGCTCGCTCTCGTCGCGCGCTTCAACCGCTATTGGCTTGAGCGGATGCGGCGGCTCTGCCATCGTCACAGGAAAGGAGCCGCCCATGCCCCAAACCATCACCACCGGATACCGCGCCCTCGTGGACGCCGCCAACAGCGAAGTGGAGACCCTGCCGACCGAGGAGGCGATCAAGCTCGCCGGCCGTGACGACGTGGTGCTGATCGACATCCGGGATATCCGCGAATTAGCGCGCGACGGCCGGGTGCCCGGCGCCATGCACTGCCCGCGCGGCATGCTGGAATTCTGGATCGATCCGCAGAGCCCCTACCACAAGCCAGCCTTCGCGCAGGACAAGAAATTCGTATTCTTCTGCGCCGGCGGTCTGCGCTCGGCGCTGGCCGCGCAGACCGCCCAGCGCATGGGCCTCAAGCCGGTCGCCCATATCAAGGGCGGCTTCGGTGCCTGGAAGAAACTGGGCGGCCCGGTCGAGGAGCCGGAGGCCGCGCCGGGCGAGACGAAGCCGGCGTGAGCGGACGATGGCGCTGACGCTGATCATCGGCAACAAGAACTATTCGTCCTGGTCGTTGCGGCCGTGGATCGCCATGAAGGTGGCCGGCATTGCGTTCGACGAGCGGGTGATCCCGCTCTACGAGCCGGGCAGTCGCGAGCAGATTTTGAAATATTCGCCGGCCGGCAAGGTGCCGGTGCTGATCGACGGCGATCAGCACATCTGGGAGTCGCTCGCCATCCTCGAATACTTGGCCGAGAAATTTCCCGCGGCGGGCCTCTGGCCGGCGGACACCCGCGCGCGCGGTTATGCCCGTGCGGTGGCGACCGAGATGCATGCCGGCTTCCAGGCGCTGCGCAAGAATTGCCCGATGAACTTGTGGCTGCCGGCGAAAAAGCGCCCGCAGCCGGACGAGGTCATGGACAATGTGCGGCGGATTGACGCGCTGTGGAGCGAATGCCGCGCGCGCTTCGGGCAGGGCGGTCCATTCCTGTTCGGCGCTTTCGGCGCGGCGGACGCGATGTATGCGCCCGTCGCATCGCGCCTGCATAGTTACGGGCTCGAGGTGAGTGGGGTTTCGCGAGCCTATATCGACGCCGTTCTGACGCTGCCGGCCTTTGCCGAATGGTGTGCCGCCGGCCTGAAGGAGCCCTGGGTGATGCAGGACAACGAACCGGATTGGCCGCTGGTGCGCGGGGTCTAATTTTCGCGATCGCAAAATTGATTGCTGCCGCCTTCCCAAATTTTGTCAAGATTGTGAGCGACACTGCTTATTCGCTTACACGGCGGCTTGGCCGTGTTTCCATTTCGGGGGCGGCGTTGCGGCGGGACCTCTCGTGGGGGAGGCCCCGGAGGAGTCGCTCGCCATGCCGGTACGTTTTTTCGCACTCGTTGTTTCATTGTTCGCGCTTTGCGCGCCCGCCTTCGCTGTCGACGCCAATCACGACATCAAGGGCCTCTATCTGCTGACCGACTATCCGGCGGTCACCGTGCAGCCCGGCACCACGTCGACGGTCAGTTTGAAATTGCGAAATTACGCGCTGGCGCCGGAGCGGCTGTCGCTGTCGGTTGCCGGCGTCCCGCAAGGGTGGACCGCAACGTTGCTCGGCGGCGGCCAGCCGATCGCGGCCGCCATGGCGGCGACCGACGATAGCGTGTCGCTCGATCTGCGGCTCGACGTACCAAAGGACGCCAAGATCGGCAGCCACACGCTGACGGTGAATGCCGACGGCACCGACAATCACATTTCGCTGCCGGTCGCCGTCACGCTCGCCAAGGAGTTGCCGGCCAAGCTGACGCTCTCCCCGCAATTACCCGAATTGCGCGGCTCCACGCGCTCGAGCTTCGAATACACGCTCACCATCAAGAACGACAGCGGCAAGAAACTCCTGGTCAGCCTTGCCGCCGACGCGCCGAAGAATTTCGACACCTCGTTCACCGAGGCCTACGGCACGCAGCAGCTCACTGCGATCCCGGTCGATGCCGGCAAGAGCAAGGACGTGAAGCTAAAGGTCAGTCCGCCCGACACCGTCGACGCCGGGCACTACGCGGTGACTGCGCATATCGCCGCCGAGGACGCGCGCGCCGAGGCCAAGGTCGCGCTCGACATCACCGGCGAGCCTAAGCTCTCGCTTGCCGGGCGTGAGGGCCTGCTCAGCGCGCGCGCCACCGCCGGAAAGGAGAGCTCGGTCCCCATCGAAGTGACCAATACCGGCACCGCGCAGGCTGAGAATATTCAGCTCGCGGCCAACGCGCCGAGCGGCTGGAAGATTACCTTCGAGCCGAAGACCATCGATCGCATCGCGCCCAACGAACACAACGAAGTGCAGGCGTTGGTCAGCCCGCCGGGCAATGCGATCGCGGGCGATTACGTCGCCGCGCTGACCGCGTCGGCGCGCGGGGAGACCGGCACCGCGAATTTCCGCATCACCGTGACCACCTCGACGGTCTGGGGCGTCGCCGGCATCGGCATCATCGGCGCCGCGCTCTTGATCATGGTCGGCGCCGTCGCACGGTTCGGCCGGCGATGAACGCACTCGTCATCGAGGCCAAGGGCCTCACCAAGCGCTACGGCGCCACGCCCGCCGTTGACGGTGCAACGTTCAACGTCGAGGCCGGCGAGATCTTCGGCCTGCTCGGCCCGAACGGCGCGGGCAAAACTACAACCATTCTGATGTTGCTTGGCTTGTGCGACATCAGCGCCGGGCAGGTGCGCGTCTTCGGGCACGACCCGACGCGCGAGTCGCTGGCGGTCAAGCGCCAGGTGGGCTATCTGCCGGACTCGGTGGGCTTCTACAATCATCTCACCGCGGCTGAGAATCTGCATTACACGGCGCGGCTGATGGGGCTCAGCGCCGATATCCGCAAGAAACGCATCACCGCCGCGCTCGCCCGTGTCGGACTGTCCGCGGTGGCCAACAAGAAAGTCGCGACCTTCTCGCACGGCATGCGCCAGCGCCTGGGACTTGCCGAAATCGTGATGAAGGACGCGCGCGTCGCCATTCTCGACGAGCCGACCAGCGGACTTGACCCGCAGGCCAGCTTGGAATTACTGGAACTCATCCGCTCGCTCGAAGCATCAGGTGTGAGCATCCTGCTGTCGTCGCATCTGCTCGACCGCGTGCAGAGCGTGTGCGACCGCGTCGCACTGTTCAACGCCGGCCGCATTGTGCTGATGGGCACGGTGGAAGAACTCGGCCGCAAGGTGCTGGGCGGCGGCTATACGGTTGAGGTCGAAGCCGATGGCGGCAATGGCATCGCCGGCCGGCTGGCAGCGCTGCCGGGCGTGCGCAGCGTCGAGCAACCGGGCGTCGGCCGATTCCGCATGACTTGCGACAGCGACCTGCGCGCGGATGCCGCCGGTGCGGTGGTCGCCGCCGGCGGCCGCTTGAAGCAGCTCTCGCTCGATCAGCCTAGTCTCGAGTCCATCTATACCCGCTATTTCCAGAACGCGCAGGAGGCCCGCGATGCGGCGTGAAGGTTCAGCCCTTCAGGGCTTGGGCGTGGTGACCTTGAAGGAATTGTCGGACCACCTCACCAGCGCGCGCATGCGCGTTTTGGAATGGCTGGTGGTGCTGACTGCGCTCGCCGCCGTGTTCGGCGCCATTCAGCAGATCCGTGCCATCACCGCCGAGGATCCGTTTCTGTTCCTGCGCCTGTTCACTACCGCGCGCGAGCCGCTGCCCTCGTTCGTGGCGTTCCTCGGCTTTCTGGTCCCGTTGATGGCCATCGGGCTTGGCTTCGACGCGGTGAACGGCGAGCATAACCGGCGCACGCTGTCGCGCATTTTATCGCAGCCGATCTACCGCGACGCGCTGCTGTTCGGGAAATTCCTCGCCGGTCTCGGCGTCATCGCGGTCAGCCTGGTGTGCCTGTGGCTCTTAGTGATCGGGCTCGGCCTGATCATGCTGGGCGTGCCGCCGGGCGGGGAGGAGATGGCGCGCGCGCTAATCTTCCTCGTGGTGACCATCGCCTATGCCGGCGTGTGGCTGGCGCTCGCCATGCTGTTCTC
>Ga0181536_10007985_pt1 | contig 10300 bp, 9 predicted proteins | sample PEATcosm2014_Bin_41_FD_121105 | JGI IMG/M metagenome (GOLD analysis project Ga0181536, IMG submission 121105) | Peatland microbial communities from MTU Mesocosm Facility, Houghton, MI, USA - PEATcosm2014_Bin17_60_metaG | ecosystem: Environmental > Terrestrial > Soil > Wetlands > Peat | place...
ATTCTGGGAAGCATGGATTCGTTTGATACCAGCGGCACCCAGAATTACAACGGTCTTCTGCTCAGCGCGACTTACCGAAAGGGGAACACGAACGTCTCCGGTAACTATACATGGTCCCACTGCTTCGGGATGCCCATCATCGGAACTACGAATATCGGCTCGACCTATGAAAACGCGCCCTATCAAAATAACGGTCCCCAGAACCGGTACCTGGACTATGGCGACTGCTACACCTCGGCGGTGGACGTTCGGCATGTCGCGAACATCACACTCGTGACCAGCACGCCGAAGTTCTCTAACGCATGGGGGAACCGGCTGGCGGGCGGTTGGCACTTCGGGACGATCTACACCATTCATAGCGGCGTCCCTCTAACCCCCAGCACGGGTTCCGATGTGGCTTTGAACGGCATGTTTGCTTCCAGCGGAAGTTATAATTACGTGCAACGTCCGAATCAGGTACTCGCGGATGTGTATGCGACAAACCAGGGTCAGTCATGTGCAAGTGCTCCATGCGTGAGCTGGCTCAACAAAGCCGCGTTCGCGAATCCAGCCCCCGGTACCTATGGGAATATGGCATTCGGCACGATCAGGGGACCCAAACTCTGGGAATGGGACCAGTCCATCTACCGGGATTTCAGGATTAGGGAGGGTCACACACTCCAGGTCCGGGCCGAAGCCTTCAACGTAACCAACAGCGTGCGGTTTGCCCCTCCTAACGTTACATTGACCAACGGTTTGTTTGGCAATATCACTACCGATTATTCCACGACGGGTTCAGCCGCCCTCACGGGCAGCGGTGGAAGAGTCTTACAGTTTGCCATGAAGTACGTGTTCTGATCTCGATTAACATTTGAATTTAGGGCGCGCAAGCCAGTGGCGCCCCTTTTTCGTAGTGACGGTAGATAGGAAGGTCGATCCTGACAAGGTCCTTAAAGACGCCCGATATTTCAAAGATGCCCGATATTTCGTTCAGGACGGCGCAGAGGCTTTAGCCCAAATGCATCTTCTTAAGGGGACTATGTGGACATTCCGAAGGACGTGGAAAACGGCGGCGTTGCTTGCCATCGCCGCTGGCGGCGGAGCATTGGCAGTGTTGCCCGCCTGGGCGCAGCAGGGCGGTCAGGATCTCGACGTTCTGGAGGTCCAGCCACACTTTTACATGATCGCAGGAGCGGGCGGGAATATTGGCGTACAACTCGGCCCGGCGGGAATCATACTTGTTGACACGGGTTCGGCTGAAATGAGCGGTAAAGTTCTGGCCGCGCTGAAGAGACTGTCAAATAAGCCAATTCGTTATATATTTGACACCAGTGCCGACCCAGACCATGCCGGCGGTAATGCCACGCTATCCAAGACCGGTGTGTCGATCATTGCAGGCACCGCCGGGAATGCACTCAGCGAATCTGTCATTAACAATAACGGCGCCGCAAGCGTGTTCGCGCACGATAACGTCCTCATGCGCATGAGTGGGGAGGATACCGCGCAATGGCCCACGAAAACTTTTACCGCGAAGTTATACACGATGTCACTCAACGGGGAAGGGATTGAGGTCTTCCACCAGCCAGCGGCTCACTCGGATGGCGATAGCTTCGTCTTATTCCGGCGGTCCAATGTGATCGTCACCGGTGAGCTCTTTAACCCTACTCACTTCCCGGTAATCGAGATCGAAAAGGGTGGTAGCATCCAGGGAGAATTAGACGCTCTAAACCACCTGTTAGAACTTACCATACCCCCTTACCCGCTGCCTTGGCAGGCTGAACGCACGTTTTTGATTCCGGGGCACGGACCAATTTCCGATTCACACGACCTGCTGGAATATCGAGACATGGTGACGATCGTGCGGGACGTAATCCAGGACATGATTAACAGAGGCATGACGCTAGATCAAGTGAAAGCAGCCAATCCCACTAATGGATATAACGCGCGTTACGGCGCGACCAAGGGCCCATGGACCACCGAAATGTTTGTTACAGCCGTCTATAAAGGCCTATCCGGTAAAGTACAATGACGTGCGGTAGGGACGCCTCAGAGGAGAAACCAAGCATGTACCGGAGAAAGGTGATGCGCCGGCTTCTGATCGCAGTAATGTGCTGTTTGTGCTTCTGTTCCTCCGGATTTGCCCAGAGCGCACCTAGCGCCAAAGCGGCAGCGCCGATTGACCTCACAGGGTATTGGGTCACCATTATCGTGCCAGACTGGCGGGAGAGGATGATCACACCCGCGAAAGGTGACTATCTTGCGGTACCCATCACCGCGGCCGCGCAAAAAGTTGCGGATGCATGGGATCCCGCAAAGGACGAAGCCGCCGGCCTGCAGTGTAAGTCCTACGGTGCGCCGGCTCTCAACGCGACTCCCACGCGCCTGCACATCACCTGGCAGGACGACAACACTCTGAAGGTGGAGACCGACTACGGAATGCAAACCCGCCTGTTGCATTTCGGTAACTGGAAAGCACCCGGCGGCCCAGCCACGTGGCAAGGAGATTCGAACGCGGTTTGGGAGATGGCAGGTCCTGGAGGTCGAGGCCGGGGTCCCGCGCAGGGCGGAGATTTAAAAATAACTACCACACATATCCGCCCTGGGTACTTGCGAAAGAATGGAATTCCTTACAGCGCGGATATTCGTATGACCGAATATTGGGATTTGGTCAAGGATCCCAGGGGCGTCCAAAGAATCATGATCACCCAGACACTTGAAGATCCAGAATACTTGTTCCGGACATGGATTACGACCTTCAACTTCAAACAAGAGGCAGATAATGCGAAATGGGATCCGACACCGTGTTCGGCCAGGTGGTAAAAGCACGGGATGAAAGGGCTGCGATCATGGATAAACTAAAGCTATTTCACATGAAGGGAGCGGCGCTCCTTGTGGGGACGTTGCTGATGAGCGCTCCCCTGTTTGGCGAAGTGGATCTCTCCGGGGTGTGGCAATTCGTCAGAGGGCAGTACGGCCAAGAGAACGGGGGTGGTTCGGATATCGCCGACTATACCGGGATACCGATTAACGACGAAGGCCGGGCGGTGGGTTTAAGCTATTCTGCCTCAATGTTGTCGGAGCCGCTGCGGCAGTGCCAGTATTACTCACCTCGCTACGCTTCGACGGGGCCATTCGCCCAAAATATTTGGAGCGAGACCGATGCGGTGACGGGCAAGGTCATCTCCTGGAATATGGGCGCATGGATCGATAAGGATATCATTACCGTTTGGATGGATGGGCGCCCGCATCCATCATTGAATGCTTTCCATGGGTTTGGCGGTTTTGCCACAGGTTCCTGGGAGGGTGACACGCTTGTCATTTATACGACGCACATGAAGTGGAGCATCCTGCGGATCAACGGGCTAGAGCATAGCGACCGCGCCACGATGACACAATACGTAACTCGCCATGGAGATCTTCTCTCGATGTTGACGTATTTTGAAGACCCAATCTATTTAAGCGAACCTTACGTGCTGTCCTCCGTGTGGCAACTGAATCCAAAGGCCAATTCATCTCGCACCTCACCTGCCTGCGAGCCGATTGACGAATCTCCCAGAATGAACAATAACGCTTCCATAGTTCCCCACTACCTTCCCGGCAAGAATCCATCCGCAGGCGACTATGCAAAGTACTACAACTTGCCTTTGGAGGCGGCGCAAGGCGGTGCGGAAACGATGTACCCGGAGTTTCGAAAAAAACTTAAGGATGTCTACCATTACGAACCACCCGAGAAATGTATCCGTTATTGCTGCGACACTCAGGACCCGGCCGTGAAGTGCCTTCGCAGCGGTTCTGGCAAGGTCCAGTAAGGCCGCGAATCTTCTCCGGCACTCCATCCCATTGTTCGTGGACGGTTCGGCCCATTCGAACCACTTTCTGAAAACCTGCTCGTACGTCATCGGGTGTGCCGCGTGCCCGCGCCGCTTGGCCGGCGAAATCCGCCGCCAGGTCACCCTCCATCGAGAGGCCGTTCAGGCCCACACACGCGATCACCGTGAACAGCGCTTTCGATTTCATAAGATCTCGCAAGTTGACGCGAGCCAGGACCTCGCGAAACGTGCGTCGGGCGATGTCGCGGGGCACGGCTGGTTTCGGGAAGTTGAGGCTTCGGGGCAGCTGTATCGATCTGGTCTTCGATTTGCTACAAGGTCGGTGTTTTAGAGTGGGAGAATTAATGGGGGCACGTGCGTGCCTCCCGGAGTGAGAGGCTTCATGGATACTGCCCCACGAGACATCATTACGATCGAAGGACTGGGCAGGCTGCTGGATGTTCTCAAGGACAGGGGCTATCGCCTCCTTGGCCCCACGGTGCGCGACGGAGCGATCGTCTACGACGATATCGTCTCGCTCGCCGACCTGCCCGCGGGTTGGGCCGACGAACAAGACGGCGGCCGCTACCGGCTTGTTCCTCGAGACGATGACGCGCTCTTCGGTTACGCCGTTGGCCCGCAGTCGTGGAAGAAGTTTCTTCATCCGCCGTTGCTGCGCCTGTGGCACGCCGAGCGAAAGGAAGACGGATTCCACGTGATCCAGGAGCCGGTTTCCAGCGAACGCTTCGCTTTTCTCGGAGTGCGCGCCTGCGAACTCCATGCGATCGCCATCCAGGACCGCGTGTTTTTGGGCGGCGAGCATATCGATCCAGACTATCGCGCGCGCCGCAAAAACGCCTTTATCATCGCGGTAAATTGTAGCCACGCGGGCGGCACGTGTTTTTGCGTTTCGATGAATACCGGGCCAAAGGCCGAGACCGGGTTCGATTTATCGATTACCGAGGTGTTCGTCGACGGGGAACATCTTTTCCTGATCGAGGCGGGGACCGACGCCGGGCACGAGATCCTCGGCGAGTTGCCCCACAGAGCCGCTGCACTGAAGGAGGTCGAGGCAGCCGATGCCGTGGTAGCGCGCACCGCGGCGTCCATGGGCCGGCAAATGCAATCGGACGACGTGCGCGAACTTCTATTGAGAAACCTGGAGCATCCACGGTGGAACGAGGTCGCCGAACGCTGTCTCACGTGCGGGAACTGCACGATGGTGTGCCCCACCTGTTTTTGCACTTCGGTGGAGGATTCGAGCGATCTCGCGGGCGCCGAAGCTTCGCGCTCCCAACGTTGGGATTCGTGTTTCACGATGGATTTTACGTACATCCACGGCGGGAGTGTACGCGCGACGGCGCGCTCGCGGTACCGCCAGTGGATCACCCACAAACTTGCGACCTGGACCGATCAGTTTGGCACATCGGGCTGCGTCGGCTGTGGACGCTGCATCACATGGTGCCCGGTGGGCATCGACATCACCGAAGAGGTACGCGCTATCCGCGACAGCGAGCCGCAGTGAGGAGAGCGAGCCATGGAACAACTTGAACGCGGCAATCCTGAAACTATCAGGAGCCTTGAAACGATCATCCGGGATCATCCGTTCTTCGCGGGTCTGGAGGAAGATTTTTGCAAGCTAGTGTGCGGCTGCGCGAAGAACGTAGTCTTCCAGGCGGGGGACTATCTGTTTCACGAAGGCGATCCGGCTGACCAGTTCTATCTGCTTCGGCATGGCCGGGTAGCGATTCAGGTCACTTCGCCGGGGCGCGGCGCCATGACCTTTCAGACCCTCGGAGAGGGCGAGATCGTTGGGCTTTCCTGGCTGATCCCGCCCTATCGTTGGGCCTACGACGCAAAGGCGCTCGATCTTACTCGCGCCGTCGCGATGGATGCGGCGTGCCTGCGCCAAAAATGCGAAGGCGATCACGATCTCGGCTACGAGATGATGAAACGGTTCATGCCCGTTCTGATCCAGCGCTTACAGGCAACCCGGATGCAGATTCTCGATGTCTACGGCTCACGGGCTTGACGCGGCGGCGCTTATGCTTGACGCTAACGTGGGCACTGTGGATCCGACAGGGGTATTGAACGCAATGGTACCGCGCATTGCGCGCGTGCTCCGGCGCCGGCGCGAGGGGCCTGGAGTCTGGACACTCGAAATACAGCCAGAAGAGACCCCTGACGCGGCAGGCGCGCCGAATCAATCACTATCGAAGGACGCAGCGTGTGCTCCGGGCCAGTTCAATATGCTGACGGTGTTCGGCGTCGGAGAGGTCGCTATCAGCGCTAGCGGCGATCCCGCCGACCGCGGCCGTTTGGTCCATACGGTTCGCGCCGTTGGACCTGTTTCGACCGCGCTGGCCCAGCTCCGCGCAGGTGACACAGTCGGCTTGCGTGGGCCGTTCGGAAAGGGTTGGCCGATGGAGGAGATGGCCGGACGCGATGTGGTGATCGTGGCCGGCGGCCTGGGACTCGCGCCGCTGCGCCCGGCGCTCTTCCGTTTCCTTGCCGAACGGGATCGTTACGGTAAGATTGTCCTTCTATACGGCGCGCGCGGCCCTGGCGATGTTCTTTTTCGCCGTGAGATGGAGAAATGGCGGCGGTTCGGCATCGATGTTGAGGTGACGGTCGATCACACGGTGGATGACTGGCAGGGTCACGTGGGCGTCGTCACGGCGTTGATCCCGCGGGCGGCCTTCGATCCCTCGCGCGCGATCTCCGTGGTCTGCGGGCCCGAAGTCATGATGCGTTTTTCGATCGCGGCGCTACGGCATGCGGGCGTGGCCGCCGATGCAATTTATCTTTCCATGGAGCGCAATATGAAATGCGCCGTCGGGTTCTGCGGGCATTGCCAGTTCGGGCCGGTCTTTGTCTGCCGGGACGGGCCGGTTTTTCGTTATGACCGGGTGAGCAGCCTACTCGGGCTGAAGGAGATTTGAGATGGCAGGCAAGCGCAAGCCGAGACTCGCGGTGTGGAAATTCGCCTCCTGCGACGGCTGCCAGCTCAGCCTGCTCGATTGCGAGGACGAATTGCTCGCCGTCGCCGGCGCAGTCGATATCGCGTATTTTCCGGAGGCGACAAGAGCCGCGGTGAGCGGGCCTTATGACCTGTCGCTCGTGGAGGGGTCGATCACTACGGCCGAAGACGCCGAGCGCGTCATAGAAGTCCGCCGTCGCTCTCGCAAGCTAGTGACTATGGGTGCCTGCGCAACGGCAGGCGGAATCCAAGCGCTGCGCAACTTCGCGGACGTGAAGGAATATGCGTCGTTCGTTTATGCACGGCCCGACTATATTCACACGCTCGCGACCTCGACTCCGATTGCGGACCACGTCCCGGTCGATTTCGAACTGCGTGGCTGCCCGATCGACAAGCGCCAGCTTCTCGAAGTCATTTCAGCCTTCCTCGCGGGACGCCGCCCGAATATTCCTGCGCATAGCGTGTGCGTCGAGTGCAAGCTCAAAGGCAATGTCTGCGTGATGGTGGCGCTGGGCACGCCTTGCCTCGGCCCGGTTACGCACGCCGGTTGCGGTGCGTTGTGCCCTTCCTACGACCGCGGCTGCTATGGATGTTTCGGACCGATGGAAACGCCGAACAACCGCTCCCTGAGCCAGCGGCTGGGCGAACTCGGGGTCAATGAGCGGACGCTGCTACGCGTGTACCGCACCTTCAACGCGAATGCGGGACCGTTCCGTGAAGAGAGTGACCGCCATGGTGGGTAAGACCATCAAGGTCGACCTTCTCGCGCGCATCGAGGGGGAAAGTGCGTTCAAGGTCGTGGTGCGCGACGGCGTGGTGCGGAGCGCCGAGCTTAGGATTTTCGAGCCGCCCCGTTTCTTTGAGGCGTTCCTGCGCGGAAGAGCCTTCACCGAAGTGGCCGACATTACGGCGCGCATTTGCGGTCTTTGCCCGGCCGCGTATCAGATGAGCGCGGTTCATGCGATGGAGAATGCTTTGGGGCTCACGGTGACCGGCCCGCTGCGCGACCTCCGGCGGCTGCTCTATTGCGGCGAGTGGATCGAGAGCCACATTCTGCATATCTATATGTTGCATGCGCCCGATTTCCTGGGCTATGCGGGCGGCATTGAGATGGCGCGCGATCATAGTGAAATCGTGCGCCGCGGGCTCGCGCTCAAGAAGGTTGGGAACGAGATTATGACGCTGCTCGGCGGGCGCGAGATCCATCCGATCAATGTTCGCGTCGGGGGATTCTACCGCGTGCCGCGCCGCAGAGAGCTAGAGCCTCTTCGCGAACGGCTTAAATGGGCGAGGGACGCAGCGCGGGAGACCGTGCGTTGGGCCGCCGGCTTCGACTTTCCCGAGCGCGAAAGAGATTATACGTTCGTTGCCCTTCGGCACGGAAGCGAATATCCGTTCAACGAGGGCCGCATCGTCTCGAATCGAGGGCTGGATATCGCCGTGCCGGAATACGACGAGCATTTCGAAGAAATGCAGGTGGAGCGCTCGACAGCGTTACACTCGCGCCTCAGCGGCGGCGGCTCGTACCTGGTCGGCCCGCTCGCGCGCTACAGCTTGAATTTCGAGCGCCTTTCGCCCATCGCCCAGGAGGCGGCGCGCGAAGCGGGGCTCGGACGAACCTGCACCAATCCTTATCGCAGCATCGTGGTCCGCGCCGTCGAGGTGCTTTATGCTTGCGACGAGGCGCTCCGCATTATCGACGTTTACGAAGAGCCAGGCCGGCCTTCGATCCCCATCGAGCCGTGCGCCGGCGTGGGCTTTGGCGCCACCGAAGCGCCGCGGGGACTTCTCTACCACCGCTATCGGATCGAATCGGACGGTACGATCGCGGAGGCCCGGATCGTACCGCCGACTTCTCAAAATCAAGCCAGCATCGAGGAGGACCTCGCTAGCTTCGTTGGCGGATTCCTGGATCTCCCCGACGACGACCTGCGCCACCGCTGCGAACAAACCGTGCGCAACTATGATCCCTGCATTTCCTGCGCTACGCATTTCCTTCGTCTGGAGACGGACCGGGGTTGAAATATGGCCGGTGATCGTCCGCGAAGAATTGTAGTGGGCATTGGGAATCCGGAGCGGGGAGACGACGCCGCGGGACGCGCGGTCGCTCAGCTGCTGCGTGGCATGCTGCCGGTGAATATCCCATTAAATACCAGGGAAGAGAGCTGGGAGATTACCGAGCATGACGGTGAAGCGGCCGCTCTGCTCTCTCTGCTCGATGGCGCGTCGGAAGCTTTTCTGGTTGACGCTTGCAGGTCGGGTTCGCCTTGCGGAACGGTGCGGCGCATCGACGTGGCGCAGGTGGCCGCGGCGCCGCTGCCGCGCGGCGTGTTCGGCGTTTCCACACACGATTTCGGCCTTGCCGAGGCCATTGAGCTGGGCCGCGCCTTAGGACAGTTGCCGTCTCGCTGTGTGGTTTATGCGATCGAAGGCGGCTCGTTCGAGGCGGGCGCGCCGCTATCGGCGGCAGTGGCCGCAGCGGTGGCGGCGGTTGCTGGCCGGCTACATGCCGAACTCGCCCGAAAATGAGCGCGTTACTCAGCGGAATTCCGCGCAATTCGGACCCGGGCGGCACAGCAAAGCCACGTTTCTACTGGTGCCCACGAGATGACCTCAAAGCGATATGGGAGATCCATAAGACTCTGAACTCCGATCGACGGGCTCGGTATTGGGATCCGCAAACAATTGAAAATACAAGCCATAGTGTTTTTCATTTTTGCCTCTACTGGGGTTCAGCAACGTCCGAAGCTTCGCGAGGAGGTGGTCCTTAATATAGAGCAAGAGCAAGAATGGATAGAGAAATGGAGGAAAATAATTGACAAGCTGAGCGCATTTGACGCCGAACGACACCGTCGGAGAACCTTCATGCTCGACACCCTATCCCACGATTGACTAAGGAATATGCCTATTCGAGCCGATTCTAAGGGAATGGATGTAGTAGTCGCCCGACAGGCTATTTTCGACCGCCAACGGAAAGTCTATGGCTATGAATTGCTATTTCGATCGGATGCCGTAAGCAATGCTTTCGATGGCACCGAAGCCGCCGCGGCGACCATGCAGGTTCTCTCGAATACGTTGATGTCGATCGGAGTGGAACAGCTTCTGGGCGGCAAGAAGGCATTTGTCAATTTCGATCATGCCCTCTTGGTGGCAAGCATGCATTCGAACCTACCGCCGGGGTCCCTTGTTATCGAACTTCTGGAGACCGTCGTGCCTACGAAGGATCTGCTTGCCCTGTGTCAAAGTATTCAGCAACAGGGCTACTCGCTGGCGCTTGACGATTTTACCGGTCAACCCGATCTCGCGTCAGTGGCTCATATTAGCGACGTGATCAAAGTGGACATGCGACTCATTTCCCGGGAACAGCAAGAACGCCTGCTTTCGACCTACAAACGGCGGGACGTGTTGATGCTGGCGGAAAAAGTCGAGAGTTACGGCGAGTTTGAGTGGGCACGGCGCGCCGGCTACGATCTGTTTCAGGGTTACTTCTTTGCACGGCCGGTGGTGGTTCGAGGCCGCCAAATCCCAGCGG
>Ga0181536_10007987_pt1 | contig 10298 bp, 7 predicted proteins | sample PEATcosm2014_Bin_41_FD_121105 | JGI IMG/M metagenome (GOLD analysis project Ga0181536, IMG submission 121105) | Peatland microbial communities from MTU Mesocosm Facility, Houghton, MI, USA - PEATcosm2014_Bin17_60_metaG | ecosystem: Environmental > Terrestrial > Soil > Wetlands > Peat | place...
AGATCCTCGCCGAAGGCGGCAGCGTGATGTTCGAGGGCGCGCAAGGCACCATGCTCGACATCGACCACGGAACCTATCCCTATGTGACCTCCTCTTCGGCCACGGCCGGCGGCGCGGCCACGGGAACCGGCGTGGGCCCCACGGCCATCGGCACGGTCATCTCAGTGACCAAGGCCTACGTTACCCGCGTGGGCGGCGGACCCTTCCCCACCGAGATTCATGACGCCGCCGGCGACCAGCTTCGCGCCCGCGGCAACGAGTACGGCGCCGTCACCGGCCGTCCCCGCCGCTGCGGCTGGCTCGATATGCCGCTTCTGCGCTACTCCAACCAGGTCAACGGTGCGGAATGGCTGGTGGTCACCAAGCTTGACGTCCTTGACGAACTCGAAGAAATCCCCATTTGCATCGGTTACGAGATCGACGGCAAAGTCAGCGACGAAATCCCTGCCGATGTGCGCGGCCTCGAGTCCATCAAGCCTGTCTACACCACCTTCAAAGGCTGGCGCCAGTCCACCGCAGGCATTGCCGAGTACGACAAGCTGCCGTTGGCCGCGCGCGACTACCTCGTCTTCCAGGAGCGCGAGAGCGGGGCCAAAATCGGCATGATCTCCACCGGGCCCGATCGCGACCATACCATTGTGCTGCCAGAGTTTGCCGCAGCCCTCGACCGGATCCACGCGTAAGAAACAGCGGAGCTGGCGGGGCTAGCGGCGTTAGCGGAGCTAGTGCTCCGCCTCTGAAGATCGGATAATGGATACCCTGTCATCTTGAGAGAAGTTTGGCCGATTTCTAGGCCAAACGAAGTCGAAGGATCTGCGGTTGTTTTTCAACGCACTACGGATTCACCACACTGGACCGCCATCCCCACAGTCCACTCGTTCACTGGCTGCTGACACCTGAAACCTGAGAATTGTCCACCCGCCTCCTGCTCCCCATTCCCTCCTCAATTCCGTCCAACTTCCGGGTCGGGTAACGCGGCCGGTAACACCCGCTCGGCACTGCCGATGCACTTTTTTATGACAAATCCATTTGACCGCTGCCCCGTTCCGGTACTACCGTGGACGCGTATGCCGGGTTCATCGATTGATCCATTGAGCCCCACTCGCTCGCGCCGGTTACACCCCCGGTGGGCCATGGCCGCAGCTCTCGTGCTGGTGGTCGGGGCCGTTCCTCTCTTCGCCGGCGGCTTGTCGCTGGCGCAAAAGCACGATAGCCGCCACGAGATCGATCAGCTCGAGGACAAGTGGCGCAACGCCGTCCTCAACTCCGACGCCAAAGCCCTGGATTCCCTGCTGGCTGACGACTATATGGCCATCACGCCCTCCGGCACCCTCCAGTCGCGCGACGAGGCCCTGCAAAACCTGCGCTCCCGCCGCGTGCATATCACCTCGCTCACCATCACCGATCGCAAAGTGCGCTTCTACGGAGCCACCGCCATCGTTACCTCGTTGGCCACCATTGATGCCACCAACCCCGAGGGTCCGGTGACGGGCGACTACCGTTACACGCATGTCTACGTGCGCGATGCGCACGGTGTGTGGAAGATCGTGAGCGTTGAAGCCAGCCACGTCCGGACCGGCCCGCACAAGCGCAACGAATTCCACTAAGATCGGCCCAGATTCCGGAACGATTCCTGCAACCTATCCCAACCAAAATCATCCAGTTAGCAGTGTGTGCCCCGCCCCCATGGCGGAAAAAGCTTGAAAATCTGCACCGGCCTCCCCCCTCCCTTGAAATCAAAAGGGTCTCAGGGTACACTAAAGTCAATATAGGACTAATTAAGTCCTATATTGCGGGATTCCGGATTGAGTACTTCCCCTCTCTTCATGGAGCGGTAGGCGCCGGGACCAAATCAATCGGTGCCGCAGGCGCCCCAGTTCAACCCTTTTTCAGCGCGGTTTCCCGTGGAGGTCAAATGAGTTCAAGTGTCGACACCATTCGCGATCTGGCAGCCCAGGATTACAAGTGGGGCTTTGTCACCGAGATCGACGAAGATCGCGTGCCCAAGGGGCTGAATGAAGACATCGTGCGCCTGATTTCGGCGCGCAAAGGCGAGCCCGCGTTCATGCTGGAGTGGCGGCTGAATGCGCTGCGCTACTTTTTCCAAATGGAGCGCGAGCAGGGCGAACCCAAGTGGGCCAACGTCAAGTTCGGTCCCATCGATTACCAGAACATCGTCTACTACTCCGCGCCCAAGCAGAAGCCGTCGCTTGACAGCCTCAACCAGGTCGATCCAGAGCTGCTGAAGACCTATGCGAAGCTCGGCATTCCGCTCGATGAGCAAAAGCGGCTCTCCGGCGTGGCGGTCGACGCGGTCTTCGACTCGGTTTCCGTGGCCACCACATTCAAAGACAAGCTCGCCGAGATGGGCGTCATCTTCTGCTCCTTCTCTGAGGCTGTGCAAAAGCATCCCGATCTCATCAAGAAGTACCTGGGTACGGTGGTGCCGCACACCGACAATTTCTACGCGGCGCTCAATGCTGCCGTGTTCACCGACGGCTCCTTTGTTTACGTGCCCAAAGGCGTGCGCTGCCCCATGGAGCTCTCCACCTACTTCCGCATCAACGCCGCTGAGACGGGCCAGTTCGAGCGCACCCTGATCGTCGCCGACGAAGGCGCCCAGGTGAGCTATCTCGAGGGCTGCACGGCGCCCATTCGCGACACCAACCAACTGCACGCCGCGGTCGTCGAGCTCATCGCGCTCGACAACGCGCAGATCAAGTACTCCACGGTGCAGAACTGGTACCCCGGCGACAAGGAAGGCCGCGGCGGCATCTACAACTTCGTCACCAAGCGCGGCAAGTGCCAGGGCCGCAATTCGAAGATCTCCTGGACGCAGGTCGAAACCGGCTCCGCCATCACCTGGAAGTACCCCAGCTGCATCCTGCTGGGCGACAACTCGGTGGGCGAGTTCTACTCGGTGGCGCTCACCAATAACCGCCAGCAGGCCGACACCGGCACCAAGATGATTCACATCGGCAAGAACACTCGTTCCACCATCGTGTCCAAGGGCATCTCAGCGGGCTTCGGGCAAAACACCTACCGCGGCCAGGTCAAGATCATGAAGGGCGCAACGGGCGCGCGCAACTACACGCAATGCGACTCGCTGCTGATCGGCGACAAGTGCGGCGCGCACACGTTCCCTTATATAGACGTGCGCAACGGCTCGGCGCGTATGGAGCACGAGGCGTCAACGTCGAAGATCGGCGAAGATCAGCTCTTTTATCTGCGCCAGCGCGGCCTCAAGACTGAAGACGCGGTTTCCATGATCGTGAACGGCTTTTGCAAGACCGTCTTCAAGGAGCTGCCCATGGAGTTCGCCGTGGAAGCGCAGAAGCTGCTGGGCGTGAGCCTGGAAGGCAGCGTGGGATAAAGCAGCAGGTCGGCAAGCTGGCGAGTTAGCAAGTCAGCGAATCGGCCCCGGAGGGGCCGATGGAGAATAGCCCAGGACAAGCGGAGCGCAGTCCTGGGAAAGCAAATTTTCCCTTTGGACTAGCCCCGTAGGGGCGACGCGAAAACTAGGGCTTGTATGTATCAGGGCATGGCTTTACCCATGCCGAAGGAAGACCAAAAACAATCGGGGCTTTAGCCCCCGCGGGAAATTTCCCAAGTACGGAGAGAGAACAACCAATGGCATTGTTAGAAATTCAAGATCTGCACGCCTCAGTCGATGGTCACGAAATCCTGAAAGGCGTGAATTTGACGGTGAATGCGGGCGAAGTGCACTCCATCATGGGCCCCAACGGCTCGGGCAAGAGCACGCTGGCCGCGGTGCTGGCGCGCCGCGACGCCTATGAGGTCACCGGCGGCAGAATCCTCTTCAACGGCAAGGACCTGCTCGAAATGGACCCCGAAGAAGCCGCCTGCGAGGGCGTGTTTCTCGCCTTCCAGTATCCGGTGGAGATTCCCGGCATCGGCAACGCGTATTTCCTGCGCTCGGCCATGAACGCCATCCGCAAATACCACGGCCAGGACGAGCTAGACGCGATGGATTTCCTACCCCTCTACAAGGAGCGCATGAAGCTGCTTGAGATGGATGAGAAATTCATGAACCGCTCCGTCAACGAGGGCTTCTCCGGCGGCGAAAAGAAGCGCAACGAGATTCTGCAGCTTTCCATGCTCGAGCCCAAGCTCGCCATCCTTGATGAAACCGACTCCGGCCTCGACATCGACGCGCTGCGCATCGTGGCGCAGGGCGTTAACGCCATGCGCAGCCCGGATCGCTCCTTCCTCGTGATCACGCACTACCAGCGCCTGCTCGACTACATCACGACCGACTTTGTGCACGTGCTCGTGGATGGGAAAATCGTGCGCTCCGGCGGCCCCGAACTGGCCCTCGAGCTCGAAGACAAAGGATACAGCTCGTCAGAAGCCAACGAGCAACAGGCGCTGCCCGCGTAGCCGCGCCTGCTGCGCTTTGAAAGGGCACGACTGGTAGGTCAGGGCTTTAGCCCCTGAGGGATTTTCGCTCAAGGATTCACAGCAAGAGAGACGAGAAAGCATGGCAACGACGACCCCAAAGTTGGAAAAATATTTCGAAGCCTACGAAGCGGTGTGCGCGCAGGGGCTGGAACGCGAGCCTCTCTGGCTGCGGCAGTTGCGCGAAGACGGCTGGGCGCGCTTCAGCGCGAAGGGATTTCCCTCGACGCACGACGAAGACTGGCGCTTCACCAATCTCGCGGCGCTCGCCAAAACTCCTTTCCGCCGCGCGGTTAAGGGCGAGTTCGCCGTTTCGCCTGCGCAGCTTGAGGCCTGGCGCGTAGCGGGCGCTGCCTGCCAGTTGGTGTTCGTGAACGGCCACTTTGCGCCCGAGCTTTCCGATCTCGGAAACCTTCCCGAGGGCCTGCTGGTGTGCTCGCTGGCAAAAGCCATCGATTGCGGCCGGGAAGGCTGCGCTCCAGAGGGCATCGAGCAGCACCTCGGCCGCTATGCTGACATGAGCCGCGACGTCTTTATCGCGCTCAACACGGCGCTCTGGGAAGATGGCGCGTATCTGCGCATCCGTCGCGGCGTAACGCTCGAGCATCCGATCCATCTTTTGTATGTATCGGCGGGCGCCGGCGCTGAAATTGCAACCCATCCTCGCACTCTGGTCATCGCGGAAGATGCCAGTCAGGCTGCGATCGTCGAGGATTACGTTTCGCGTGGCAGCGAAGCCGCATTTTCCAATGCTGTCACCGAACTCGCCGCCGGCCAGGACGCCGTCATCTCGCACTTCCTGGTGGAACGCGAAAATCTGGCCTCGTTCAATGTCTCCACGTTGCGCATCGAGCAATCGCGCAGCGCCAATGTCGACTCCCACTCCATCCTGCTGGGCGGCGGACTGGTGCGCAACAACGTGCACCCCGTGCTCAACGGCGAGGGCGCGGAGTGTTTGATCAACGGTCTGTTCGTCGGCGCGGGACGCCAGCACATCGACAATTACATGCTGGTGGAGCACGCGCGTCCGCTCTGCAACAGCCGTCAATTCTACAACGGCATTCTCGCCGATCATGCGCGAGGCGTGTTTCATGGCCGCATCGTGGTGCATAAGGACGCGCAGAAGACCGACGCCAAGCAGACCAACCGCAACTTGCTGCTCAGCGACAACGCACGTATCGACACCAAGCCGCAGCTCGAAATCTATGCCGACGATGTGAAGTGCACGCACGGCGCCACCATCGGCCAAATCGACGAGGCGCAGCTCTTTTATCTGCGTTCACGCGGCTTTGCCGAGGCCGAGGCGCGCAACCTGCTGCTTTATGCCTTCGCGGCCGAGTGCCTTGACCGCATGAGAGAGCCGGCGGCGCGCGAGTTCGCGGAACAGCTGATCCGCGAGCGGCTGCAGGAGCTGGCCAGCGCCGTGCAGTCTGCCGCGCCCGTGGCAATTGAAGAAGAGGAAGCGCAGAACTGGGAGGAAGTGGGATGAGCACCGCGATACATCAGACCGGTTTTGGTTCGGCGGCACTGGACATTGAGCGGATTCAGCGCGATTTTCCCATCCTTGACCAGACGATCCACGGCAAGAAGCTGGTCTATCTGGATAGCGCAGCCACTTCGCAAAAGCCGCGCGCGGTCATCGACGCTATCGTGCGTTATTACGAGCACGACAACGCCAATATCCATCGCGGCGTGCACACGCTGAGTGTGCGCGCCACCGAAGCCCACGACGAGGCGCGGGAGACGGTGCGGCGCTTTATCCAGGCTGCCGACGCCAACGAAATCATCTTTGTCCGCGGCGCTACTGAAGCCATCAATCTCGTCGCGCAAACCTACGGCCGCGCCAACGTGGGCGCAGGCGACGAGGTACTCATCACCGCCATGGAGCACCACTCGAACATTGTGCCGTGGCAGATTCTGTGCGAGGAAAAGAGCGCGCATCTCCGGGTTGTGCCCATCAACGACGCCGGCGAACTGGAGCTCGATGCATTCGAAAAGCTGCTGTCGCCGCGCACGCGTATCGTGGCCGCGGCCCATGTGTCGAATGCGTTGGGCACGGTGAACCCGCTGCGCAAAATCATCCAGCTTGCTCATGCGCACGACGTGCCTGTACTGGTGGATGGCGCGCAGGCCATTCCACATCTGCCGGTGGACGTGCAGGCCCTGGGCTGCGACTTCTACGTCTTCTCCGGGCACAAGGTCTACGGGCCCACGGGCATCGGCGTGCTCTACGGGAAAGAGGAGATCCTGGCCGAGATGCCCCCGTACCAAGGCGGCGGCGACATGATCAGCTCCGTCACCTTCGAAAAGACGACCTACAATGTGGTGCCCTACAAGTTCGAGGCAGGCACTCCCGACATTGCCGGCGCCATCGGTCTGGGCGCGGCGCTCGAATATGTTTCCAAGATTGGCATGGACAGGATTGCGGCGCACGAACACGACCTGCTGGTTTACGCCACGGAAAAAGTCGGCGCTTTGCCCGGCGTGCGGCTCATCGGAACCGCGAAGGAACGGGCCGGCGTGCTTTCGTTCGTAATGGAAGGCGTGCATCCCCACGATCTGGGAACCATCCTCGATCGCGAGGGCATTGCCATTCGCACCGGCCACCACTGCGCGCAGCCGGTCATGGATCGTTTTGGAATCCCCGCCACCGCCCGCGCCTCCTTTGCCGTGTACAACACGCGCCAGGACGTGGACGCGCTGGTCGAAGGAATGCGCAAGGCGCATGAGGTGTTTGCGTGACGTCAGAACTGGGCGAACTCTATCAGGAAGTGATTCTCGAGCACAGCAAAGCACCGCGGAACTTTCGCCGGCCTGTGTCGGCGAATCATGAAGCCGAGGGATATAACCCCCTGTGCGGCGACCGCTGCACCGTGTATATCGATATGGACGGCGACGCCATCAAAGAGATCGGCTTTCAGGGAGCCGGCTGCGCCATCTCGCGAGCGTCGGCTTCCATGATGACCCAGATGGTGAAGGGCAAGACCAAAGCCGAGGCCGTGAAGCTCTTCGAACAGTTCCACAACCTCGTGACCGGCAAGGACGAGGCAGCCGAAGCCGCTGATCTCGGTAAAATGGCCGTTTTCGGAGGCGTCTCCAAGTTCCCCGCGCGCGTCAAGTGCGCCACGCTGGCCTGGCACACGCTGCAATCCGCCCTCGAAGACGAAAAGAAGCAGGAACCCGTCTCGACCGAATAAGGGTAGCGCTGGACTCCAGACCGGGGCCCACAAGAAGCGGTCTATGTTTCTTGGGGTGGTAGACCGGCTGTCGTGCGGGCCTCCCGGCCCGCACAAGGGATTACGATGACGCCGATCGAAAACAACCAGCAACTCGAGCCCGCTTCCGAACCCTTCCGCGAGGAAATGATCTGGAAGCAGTTGAAGACCGTCCGCGATCCCGAGATCCCCGTCAACATCGTCGATCTGGGGCTCATTTATGCGGCGGCGTCGTCGCCCGGTGAACACGGCGGCAAGCGTATCGAGGTGCGCATGACCCTTACCGCTCCCGGCTGCAGCATGTCCGACGTGATCAAAGCCGAGGTCGAGCGTAAGCTCGCCGCACTTCCCGAAGTGCGCGAAGTCAAAGTCGAAATCGTCTTCGATCCGCCCTGGGACAAGAGCCGCATGTCCGAGGCCGCCAAACTGCATCTCGGCTTCGACTCCGATTTCGGCGCGCTCCCGCCGCTTCCCGGTTCCTTCAAAATCCTGCGCTAAACCCCCTGTCTTTGAGCTCTCCTATGAAACCCCCAGGGCCTAAGTGCCCTGAAAACCACGTTTGTCACAGGAATTGATTTACACATTAAATAGCTGAATCACAAATAGATAGCTCAATTCTTGACCGATGCAAACGGTGAGTCACTTGTCAACCCTCTTTCAACCTATGTAGAACGTGGCGGTCGCAGAAGAGCTCCGCCTGCTATACGCCTGCGCTGTTTGGTCCAGGCGGAAGCCGGGTAATTCACGCACAACATTCGTAGTCGATTGCACATCCAACAAGCGAAATCAACCACAGCAAGAAACAAGACTCGGGAGGAAATACGCAGAAATGACACACTTAGCCAGTTACTGGAAACGCACTTTCCTCGCAATTGCCGTCGTACTCGGAATTGCTCTGTGCTGTTGCACCGCGATTGCACAAAGCGGCGCCGGTTCCATCCAGGGCACCGTTACCGACTCCACGGGCGCAGTGATCCCCGGAGCTTCCATCCACGTCGTCAACCAGGGCACCAATATTGCGGTCGATACCAAATCGAACGGGGTCGGCTTCTATCAAATTCCGGACCTCTTCACGGGAACCTATGTGGTGACCATCACTTCGCCCGGCATGAAGACCTACAAGCAGACCATCGAACTGCTGGTGGCGCAGAACGCAGTCATCAACCCGGCCATGACCACTGGCAACGTGACCCAGCAGGTCACGGTTACGGCGGATACGGTGCAGTTGACCACCACCGACAACGGAACCATCGCCTCGACTCTCGAGAATCAGCGCATCAATCAGCTGCCGATGAACGGGCGCAACATCCTGCAATTGGCGGCCGAGACCACGCCCGGACTGGGCAGTTGCAACCAGGATTCCAACGGGCAATGCGCCAACGGGCTCATGGGCTACGGCATGGAGTACGTGGCGGACGGCGTCACCCTCGAAGGCCGCGAGTTCGGCGGCGGCCACGTCGGCCAGGCGCAATTTCCTGATCCCGATTCCATCCAGGAAATGCGCGTGGAGACCACCGGCCTGAACGCGCAATACGCGACGCCGGCAACCGGCGTCATCACCACCAAGTCCGGAACCAATAGCCTGCACGGCTCGCTGTTCTGGACCACGCGCAACAGCTACTTTGGCGTGGCGAAACAAAGACAGAATCCCTCCACCTATGTAGCGCCTCCCTATATTCGCAACGAAATTGGCGGATCGGTGGGCGGACCCATCGTTCTTCCGCATGTTTACCATGGCAAAGACAAGTCGTTCTTCTTCTTCGCCTATGAGCGCTACTCGCTGGCCAGCATCGCCGGTGAAACCGCTACTGTGCCATCGACCCTGTGGCGCAACGGCGACTTCAGCACCATGATCGGCTCATCGGGCGCCCTGCAGAGCCTCTACGACCCCAACACCACGGTCTACAGCGGCGGCACCTGGACGCGCCAGACCTTCACCAATGAGTTCACTGAAGGTCCGGGCGCCGGTCCCGCGAATTGCAATGGCGACACCAATTGCATCCCGCTTAACCGCGAGTCTCCCACCGCGCAAGTCGTGAATGCCATCTCGCCTTTGCCCAGCCCGCAGTATTCCAGCGTCAATCCGCTGCTGGGGACCAACCTGAGCGCGAACAACCCCACCGAGTTGCGCGCGCCCACCTACACCTTCCGCCTCGATCACGAATTCAACGAAAACAACCGCGCCTATCTGCGCTTCACGATGACGCCAGAAACGCAGACCGTGCTGCGCAATCAGCCATCGGCGCAGCCGGCGACCATCGCTGCCACTGTGAACGGCACCAAGTACCCGGCCAACGCCAGCGGCGACACTTATTACCAGTACTTCATGCTTCCCGTCTCCGTCGGATACACGCACGTCTTCTCGCCCACGTTCTACTCTGAAACCATCGCCAGCCAGCAGTGGTTCCAGGAGCAGAACAACGCGGGCGGGAGCCCCTTGACGGACTTCGAATCGGAGATGGGACTCCCCAACAACTTTGGCGAGCCGGGCTTTCCGTACTTCGAAAACATCGTTTTCCCGGTGGACGGAACGCAGTTCATCTACGGCGTCACCCAGATCATCGACAACCTCGACGAAAACCTAGTCAAAACCATGGGCAAGCACCAGATCATGTTCGGCGGCCGCTACCGTCATGAGCGCTTCGGCTCCCGGCCCGACGAAGC
>Ga0181536_10007988_pt1 | contig 10297 bp, 10 predicted proteins | sample PEATcosm2014_Bin_41_FD_121105 | JGI IMG/M metagenome (GOLD analysis project Ga0181536, IMG submission 121105) | Peatland microbial communities from MTU Mesocosm Facility, Houghton, MI, USA - PEATcosm2014_Bin17_60_metaG | ecosystem: Environmental > Terrestrial > Soil > Wetlands > Peat | place...
CGAAGGTCAGCACGGCGAACGGCCACAACATCATTTGCTTCGATACGAGCGACATGTTCCGCGCGATCTCCGGCGGCAAGGAACTGTCTGTGATGGAAAAGCTCGCCATTCTGCCGCCGCCCGGCGTGCCGAGAGAACTGTTGCCCGAGATCGTGCAAAGTTTCAATGAGAAGGAACTCCACATGCTGTCGAGCACGCCGCCTTCCAACGGCGGTATGTTTCCGAATGCGGGCATTTGGAATATGTACGGCCCGCTGTCCGACGGCAGCCCGGCGCCATTCTTGAGTTTCCGCACTTATGTACCGGTCGGCGTCGATCGGTTCGAGTTCTGCATGTGGGTGCTCGTCGCGCGCGGCGCCAATGAGGAGTATCGCGAGTCGGTACGCCGGGCGACATCCTTCACGCAAGGCGCTAGCGGTATCGTTGAAGGAGACGACGGTGAAGTGTGGCCCGGTCAGACTGCGGGGTCGCGTGGATACATTGCGCGCCAATCAACGCTGAAGTATTGGGCGCTGGCAGGCGACCACCCACCCGAGGGCTGGCCGGGTGGCGGACATGTGCATATGCCGTTCTCGAAGGATGACTCGCAGTGGCATTGGTGGAGTCGGTATTTCGATCTGATGACCAACAGGGCCTGAGGAATAGGACATGCAAGGCAACACAGCATTGACTCCATCCCAAGGTTCGAACGCGGCCTCAACGACACCCGAGCTCACCAGGCAGCTCATGTTTGGCGAGGGCGCGTACAACGAGGTCATGCACTTCCTCCTCGAAGAAGCGCACCTATTAGATGAGGGGCGGTTCACTGAGTGGATGAAGCTTCTGACGAACGACGTCGTGTGTACGATGCCCGTGCGACAAAGCGTACACCGCACGGCGGGGGCGGGCTTCAGCAATTCGATGAACTGGCTACGCGAGGATTTTGGTTCGCTCACGTTTAAAGTGAAGCGGCTGCACACGGACAGCGCATTCAATGAGGACCCGCCATCGCGCGTGCGCCGCATCATCACTAATTTACGGCTGCATGAGACCAAGACACCCGGCGAATATTTCGCGCAGTCCTATCTGCTGCTGCGGCGTAATCGCGGCGATGCGCATGCGACCGATACGCTCTCGGCACGTCGCGACGACGTTCTACGCCGCACTGGCGATGGATGGAGACTCGCGCGACGAACCGTTCTGCTGGATCAGTCCGTGCTCGGCATGGCGAATCTCGCGGTATTTCTGTAACGAGGAGCGGTCGCAAAGAGTTCCGCTGATAGTCAGGCGACCGCGCATGGCGTCGTGGCTTTGCGATACCTCGTACGCGTTCCAAGGTGGTGAGAGCAGCTTGTACTGATAGCGTGCCGGGCCCACGCTTCACGGCCCCCATCGATCAGAAAGTAATCCGCACGACCAACGGCGAGCGCGTGGAAACACCGTTTTATACGGTCAACTACGACTTCCGGTTGAGGCCCGCAGGCGCAGCGGCGCCGATCAAAGCGTGAGGGCGTGGGACGCTGGTCGCGGCACGTTCGACCGGTGGCGACGCCGGCCGCCATGCGGTGCGCGATCCGCGTAACGTGCTCGCCCTGAAAGCGGCACATCTCGAGATCGAGTGCGGTCGGCATCCGCATTTCGGGCCCATAACGGTCCTGTCTGATCCAGGAATTTCTCATTTGCGCTGCCATGCTGCCGAAGCGTGTAGGAGTTCCGAACAGGATGGCGTCATAGCGATCCAGCTCCAGCGGATCGGCGATCGGTGCCGGCTGATGCTCGAGTTCGGCTTTACCTAATGCGCGGCACCGACCTGTGCGCTTCGAGACCGACTTTTGTGCTTTCTCTGGTAGCGCCGTGGGCGGGGCCAGGCGCAATACTTCAATCCCTCTAGGCACGGCGGCGTCGCTGCGCCAGAGTTCCGCACATCAGTGAGCAGAGGAATCATGAGCGTCAGCAGCCTGGAAGATGTTTTGAAAACCGTTCGCAGCCCGGCGGATTTGCTGCGCAACCAGCAAACCGGTCCGAACGCCTATCCCGGAGTGCCGGCGGAATATACCAATTGGCGAGACGAGCAGCGCGCGTGGCAGGAGACCTGCGTGCTGTTCAACCAAAGCTACCACATGGCGGATCTCTTGGTGGAAGGACCCGACGCGGCCAAATTGCTCTCCTACCTCGGCGTCAATAGCTTTCACAATTTCACGGTCGACAAGGCGAAGCAATTCGTACCGTGCAATTACGACGGTCATGTCATCGGCGATGTGATCTTGTTCTATCTCAAAGAGAATCAATTCAATCTCGTGGGACGCGCACCGGTGCTGAATTGGGTTCAATTCCACGCGGCGACGGGCGGGTACGACGTACGGGTGGAGTTGGACGAGCGCACGGTTCGCCGCGCTGACCCGACGCGCCGCAAGTCGTATCGCTTTCAGGTGCAGGGACCGAACGCCATGAAGCTCGTCGCGGCCGCGACCGGCAGACCGGCGCCGGACCTGAAATTCTTCAACATGACCACACTGGTCATCGCCGGCAAGCAGGTGCGTGCCTTGCGACATGGGATGGCAGGTCAGCCCGGGCTCGAACTGTTCGGTTCCTGGGACGACGGGGAAATCGTGCGCCAGGCGCTGATCAAGGCCGGGCAGGACTTCGGGTTGCGCTTGGTCGGCGGCCGCGCCTACTCGTCCAATACCATAGAATCGGGCTGGATACCGTCACCGCTTCCGGCCGTTTACACGGGCGAGAAGATGCGGCCGTATCGAGAATGGTTGCCGGCCGCCGGCTATGAAGCGACCGCATCTTTGGGCGGAAGTTTTGATTCCGAAAATATTGAAGACTATTACCTGACGCCCTGGGATCTCGGCTACGGCGGCTTCGTCAAATTCGATCACGACTTCATCGGCCGCGAGGCGCTGGAAAAGATGGCCGGACAGCCGCATCGAAGGAAGGTCACGCTGGCCTTGGACAATGAAGATGTCACGCGGGTCATCAGTTCGATGTTCCAGAACGGCAAACGAGCCAAGTACCTGGATTTTCCGTCGGCCGTGTATTGCATGCATCAGTTCGACACGGTCTTGGCCGACGGCAAGCCGGTCGGGATCTCCACCTGGATTGCCTACAGCTCCAACGAGGGGCGCATGCTGACGTTGGCCATGCTCGACGAGCAACAAGCCAAGCCCGGGACCCACGTACAGCTGCTCTGGGGCGAGGCGGGCGGAGGCTCCAGAAAGCCCACCGTGGAGCCGCATGTGCAGACGGAGATCAAAGCGACGGTGAGCCCGGTCCCCTATTCGGAGGTGGCGCGGGATTCGTACGCCGACAGCTGGCGTAACCGGCAGACCAGCGGCTGACTCTCCCCGGGGCTGCGCCGGCTTTGGCTTGTCTTTAGGATCACAGACCTGCAGTGGGATCCCATAAGATGGGCAGGGCTGTATGACGGGTTTCGACGACATTCCCGGAACTCATGTGTTCACGGGCCGCGAAGATCGGCCATTGAGGTAAAGATCAACGGCCGCGGCCGTTTCCGGTGATTTGATGGGTTCGCCAGCCAAGGAGCGTAGCGGAATCGAATCGTCGGTGCCGAGATCCAAATTGCGAGTCGTGGACGGACACCCGCCTAATGCGGATTCAGCACCGGCGCTGACGGCGTGCCCGTCGCCAGGAATGGATCGGCGAATATCTCCGAACTCGCAGCTCCAGCCAGGAAAGTTTCAATGCGCGCGGCATTGACCATCTGCGGATTGCCGCAAAGATACACCCTCCAGCCAGTCAAATCCGGGTTGTCCTTCAGTGCGAGGTCGAGCGGTGTTGCAGACCAATGGCCATCGGCCGACGGTCCCCCGGAAACGCATGGTCGGTAACGAAAGTTCGGATGGGTGGCGTCGATCTGGCGCAATTGCTCCATCAGGTAGAGCCCGCTGACGTCGCGGGTGCCATGGTACAGGTGGATTCGGCCACGATGCCTGCTGTTCAGCGCATCGCGCGCGATCCCGTACAGCGGCGCCAATCCACACCCGGTGCCGAGCAGAAGGATGTTCTGATCGGGTCTGCCCTGAACGTAGAAGCAGTCGCCGAACGCCTCGGAAATCGTCACGATGTCTCCGGGTTTTAGGTGCTCGAAAATCCATCCGCTCACCAGTCCGCCGGAAAACCGGCGCACATGCAACATCAAATCGTCGTCCAGCGAGGGGACGCTGGCGAGCGAGTAGTTGCGCGAGGTCCGGGCATCCTTGAACAGGCGCAGAAACTGCCCAGAACGATACTCGAACGGACGCGACGGCCGCAGATGCACTGCGCGGATTTCATCGTTCAGGCGCTCGATTGCGGAAACCGTGGCCTCGATGCGTTCGATCACATCGTCGGCCAGCGCCACCTCGAGGTCTTGCGTCGGGAAACACTGGCAGGCGAGAAAGAGATTGCGCGCCACCATCGTCGGCGTCAGTCCGGTCTGCGCCTTTTCGGGGACGGTGCCCCGTACCGCGCGCATGAGGCATGACTGGCAGACCCCTGCGCGACAGGCACTGGGGACCGCATGTCCCCGGGTCGTCAGGCAGTCGAGCACCGACTGCCCGTCGGTCTCATACGACGAGCCTTGAAAAACGACCCGGGGCATTCGCGCAACCGCTACTTACCGAGAACGTCGTTGCGGGTGGTTTCCGCGACGGCGGCCACTTGCGCAATCAGGTTGTCGGGCACCTTCAGTTCCTTCAACGTGGCGCCAAGGTCTTCCACCACAGCGTCGAAGTGTGAGTCGTTGAGACCCTGCTTGACCAGGTGCGCGTGTGCTTTTCGCATGTCCAGGCCGGTGTAGTTATTCGGACCGCCGAACGCCATCGTCAGAAACGCCTTCTGCTTGGCCGCCTGCTTGCCCATATCGACGCCCGCGAAGAAGCGGCTGACGCGTTGGTCCTTGAGCACTTTGCGGTAAAAAATGTCTACCGCAGCGTCGACGGCGCCAGCGCCGCCGATTTCTTCATATAGTCCCATGGTATTGTCTCCTAGTATCCGAGTTGTAAGTCGCCTCAAGCGTGCCTCGGGGCGAGTGAGGTGCATATGGATGGATGCCTTCTCGAGCGGCGCCCCGGAATCCTTGAACATGCATTACGTCTACATCTTATTGAAGCAGGGACTCCAAGTCACTAAGTAGTTTCCGCAATGACGAATCGTTATCCGCAGCATCCGGCGGCGATGCTGTTGTGCAAAGACGATGCTGTGGTGATAATAAGACTGCAGTCGGCCTCCGGCTGGAGGTAGACACCATGCAACTGACGCAATTCACCGACTATTCGCTGCGCACCCTGATGTTCCTCGGCGCGCATCCTGGGCGACTGTGCAAGATCGCGCAGATTGCCGAGGCCTATGGCATTTCGGTCAATCACCTCATGAAAGTAGTCAACCGGCTGTCCTCATGCGGCTATGTTGAGACGATTCGCGGCAAAGGCGGCGGCCTGCGCTTGGCGCGCGCGCCGCGGCTGATCAACCTCGGCGAGGTGGTGCGCGACATGGAGGAGCGATTCGACATCGTCGAGTGCTTTAACCCGCAGCATCAAGACTGCCCGTTGCTGCCGGCCTGCACACTCAAGTCGGTGCTGAACGATGCCCGCCGCAATTTCATGGCCACCCTGGACCGCCACACGTTAGAGGATGTCATCAGCGAGCATCTGGCTGCTGTGTTCACCTTGCGCAAAGGCGCGCGCATTCCGATCCGGCGAGCTGGCTGAGACGCTCGATCGGTCGTCAGCCGCTGCGCTTGGTAGAGCGCGCGATACCCTGGCGTGCGGCATCCGTCACATCGGCGGGGGGCGTCTTCCGTCTCTCGTATGATCGCCCCAACAGCGATTTGCGCAGGCGGACGCCCCAGCGGGCGGTGTTGATTGTCGACACTAAAACATGCATATTATCTTCATCTTTGAGGTGGGCGGTTTGCAGTGACCTTTTGGCTTTTCGGCGAGGGTGAATATGAGCGTGGACACACAAGCCGGCGTACCCAACAATCGCATTCTAGCCATCGAGGATATCGTCGCGCGCACCGGAATCGACGAAGCGATGATCGAGGCACTGGTGCGCGCATTTTACGGACGCGCCCGCCATGATCCGCTCATTCGACCAGTGTTTGAGAGCAAGGTGCATGATTGGGAGGCACACATTGCGGGCCTATGTACCTTCTGGTCGTTTGTCGTGTCAATGAGCGGCCGCTGCGGCTCATTTCCTTGATCGCGCCTTTCGCATCGCCGACAGCCTTGATCTCGACCCTCCGGACACCCATCTGCGATTTACTTGGCTGCGATGTCCCCGTGGTTCTGGCCGGGATGGGCGGCGTCGCGCGATCAGAACTGGTGGCCGCCGTAACCACTGCCGGCGGCTTTGGTTTCCTTGGCATGGTGCGTGAGGCTCCCGTCCTCATCCGATCCGAAATCGCCAGAGTTCGCGCGGCGACGACTCGAGACTTCGGCGTGAATCTCATTCCAGCTGCCACGGATCCCGACCTTCTCGAGGCCGAGCTTGATGCCGTGATCGCGGAGCGTGTCGCAGCGGTGATGCTGTTCTGGGACCTTCGGCCCGACATCGTGCGCCGGCTGCGTGATTCCGGATGCCTGGTCCTCTGCCAGGTCGGTTCGGTCTGGGAAGCTGAAGCGGCCGCGGCGGCGGGGACGCACATCGTGATCGCTCAAGGCTTCGAAGCCGGCGGGCATGTGCGCGGAACGACGAACCTAGCTGATCTGGTGCCCGACGTAGTGGCACGCGTCGATGTGCCGGTGTTGGCGGCAGGCGGGATTGTGGACGGGAGAGGGCTGGCCGCCGCCCTGCGGTGGGGCGCGCAGGGCGCCGTCGTTGGCACAGGTTTTTTGGCCACCCGGGAATCGTTCGCGCACGACTATCATAAGAGGCGCCTGGTCGAGGCTAAGCCCGGCGAGACCATTCACACCGAAGCCTTTCACGTTAACTGGCCGAGAGGCGCCCCAGTGCGAGTACTGCCCAACAGCGTGACGCGGGGCGAACACGGCAATCCGCTTTGCGCCGAGCGGCAGATTATTGGACAGGAGAAAGGCCGGCCGATTTATCTGTTCAGTACGGATTCGCCTTTGCGCGACATGACGGGTGATTTCGAGGCCATGGCGCTCTATGCCGGTCAGGGAGCGGGGCGCATCACGTCCATCCCCTCGGCCGCCGAGCGACTCAATGCCATCGTCGGCGAGGCGATGCGCGTCCTCGGCATCGCCGAAGATGCCGGACCAGATGATGGACCCGTCGCGGAATTCAGCTCGCCCGCCTGCTCGATGCACGAAGCAAGTGATACCTATATGGGCTATGCCGGCAAGGACGAGCTGACTACCTTCCTCAATGAGCTGATCGAGGCGGAGCGTGCTGGAGCGCGGGTCACGCTCGAAAGCGCCCGCGCAGCCGGCACGGGTCCGCTCGTCGACCTGCTGCGAACCGTTCAGCGAGACGAAGCGCGCTGGTGCGCTATGCTGGTTCATCACGTCAAGGCGATCGGCGAGAGGCCCTCTCCGGAGACCGGTGCCTTTTATGGCAAGGCGATGGCGGTCGCCGATCTTCGCGAGCGCATCGGCTTTCTCAATCGCGGCCAGGGTTGGGTGGTGCGAAAGCTGCGCGAGATGGTGCCACGCGTGCGCGACAGCGAGCTACATGCCGACCTCTGCGAGATGTTGCGATCGCATGAGATCAACATTGAGTTGCTCAACGCTGTTGGGGAATAGGGTGAACCGACAGCTATCACTAGCTGCCGCGGCCACTGAACCTCCTGCATCCACGGTAGAGCTTGGCGATGCCGACCCGGATTGATGCACTTTCGCCGTCCGCCGACTGGGACGAGGTTCGACATTGGCGGAAGCTCATGCGCGATGATTTGATTCAACGCCGAACAGCGCTTTCCTCCGAGATCCGCCGAACGCTGGGCGAGAGCGCATGTGGACGGCTGGTGGAGGCGGTGGACCTGCGCGCCTTCGCCGTGCTCGGCATCTGCTGGCCGATTCGCGGCGAATTCGATGTGCGAGGCATCGCGAAGCAATTTCTGGCCTCCGGCGGTCAGGTTGCCCTCCCCGTCGTGGTCCAAAGGTCGGCCCCTGTAGAGTTTTGGAGGTGGCACCCGGGAATGCCCATGCAGACGGGAGTCTGGAATATCCCGATTCCCAAACAGCGAGACATCCTGACGCCCGATGCAGTGATCGTCCCGCTAGTCGGATTCGACGGGTCCGGCTATCGTCTCGGCTATGGCGGCGGCTATTTTGATCGGACTCTCGCGTCGGCGGTGCCGCGACCCTTTGCGATCGGCCTCGGGTACGCGGACTCGGCACTGCAGACGATCTACCCTCAGTCCCACGACATACCGATGAACCTGATCGTGACCGATCAGTCTATCTATCGCGGTGCATCGACCTACTGAACACGCGCGATCGGTCTCTGCGATTCAACCCGAACCTGCCGCTACGGGTGCACGGGGGTTAGGTGCAGCGGAGGCCGCTGCAGCAATGACGAAGCCTTGAGTTTCCTACGTGCGAAAGAACCCGAGGGGGTCGTGCATGACCGCGACGCTAATGATGAAGCCGTAGACGAGCAGGGCCGCAACAAAGAACCCCGCCCGGCTCAGCCGTGTTTTGCCGCGTCGGAGAGCGAAAATGCCTAGCGCGATGTACACCACCAACAGCAGAGCCTTGGCGGTCAGCCACGCCTGAACGAACGGATACTGGTGAATTATGGTAGTCAGCATCAACGCAGACCCGAGCAAAGTGGTATCGATGACGTATGACAGGCGCGCTGCCAGAATGTGGTTTGCGTACGGGCTGCCCGTCAACATCAGCACGCCACGCAACGCAAATAGACTGCCCGATAGAACGACGCATGCAATGTGTAACAGCTTGATCTGGGCGTAGTAGTCGAGCACTAGGATCCGTGTCCGTCGACTTGAGCGTATCTAAAGAAATCGGATGTGACGCGAGCATCGAGCATCACAGGCTTGACGCAGCGCGGAAGGGGATTCTCGGAACATGCAAAAAGTATGGGCAGAAAGTGTTGCATATGCCCTTGGTGCCTTTTCCACACCACATTGCTGATAAAGAGGTAGATACAATACCGCTTATGAATCGTCCAACGCATGCCGCAATGCGCTGCAAGACACATTATCTACGTACAATCCACGAGGTCAGCTCCCAATAAGAGGTATGTACTATGCCTCTTATGAAATCGAATCTCTTCGCCTACGGATTTCGATCCCATTTCTTCTTGGCCGGCGTGGCGGCATTGCTGCTGGTCCCGCTGTGGGCAATGAACTTTGTCACAGGAACGCCTATCGGTTCCGGGTGGCCGCCGACGTTGTGGCACGGCCACGAAATGCTGTTTGGCTTTATCGCGAGTGCGATTGCAGGATTCATGCTGACGGCCGTTCCCAGTTGGACCGGCCAAAAGGGATTTGCCGGCCGCCCGCTGATCGCGCTAGCGTTGGTGTGGTTGAGCGGCCGATTGCTGATCGCGAGTTCTTCCTTGTGGCCGCCTTGGCTCCCGATGACCGCCGATTTGGCGTTCCTGCCCTTGCTGGCGGTGCTGGTGATGATCCCGCTGCTACGCGCGAAAAACCGCAACACTCCCTTACTAATCGTACTTGGCGCGTTGTGGCTCACGAACCTCGTATTCCACGTGGCGTTGATTCATCGCGATGCACCTCTGGCGCGGCACTCCTTGATCGTGGGTATCGACATCGTCTTGTTTCTGCTCACCGTGATCGGCGGTCGGATCGTACCCGCGTTCACGACATCGGCGCTGCGGCAGCAGGGCGTTGATGGGGTGCTGAAATCACGAACAGTGCTCACGGTCATGTCTGTGGCTGCGATGGGTTGTGTCATTGCAAGCGACGTGTTCTGGCCGGATAGTCGTATCGCCGGATCGATAGCGGGTATCGCCGCGCTCATTCAGTTCTTGCGATTGCTGCAATGGCGAACGCTGCGAACCTTGCGCCAGCCCATCGTCTGGATACTGCATTTGGCCTATGCGTGGCTGCCGCTAGGCCTGGGTCTCAAGGCTGCCGCATTGCTCGGCGGCTATGGGATCGCGGCCTTTTGGTTGCACGCGCTGACCATCGGTGTACTCACGACGATGATCACGGCGGTGATGACTCGGGCATCGCTCGGCCACACGGGTCGTGCGCTAGTCGTTCATCCTCTCATAACCGTGGCGTATGTGCTGCTCACGGCGGCGGCGGCGCTCCGAGTGTTCGGGCTCTCGGTGTTGGGACTGAGCTATCCGCTAGTTATCGCTTGGGCAGCCATCTTTTGGACGACGTCCTTCGCGCTGTTCGTTGGCGTGTATACGC
>Ga0181536_10007992_pt1 | contig 10295 bp, 7 predicted proteins | sample PEATcosm2014_Bin_41_FD_121105 | JGI IMG/M metagenome (GOLD analysis project Ga0181536, IMG submission 121105) | Peatland microbial communities from MTU Mesocosm Facility, Houghton, MI, USA - PEATcosm2014_Bin17_60_metaG | ecosystem: Environmental > Terrestrial > Soil > Wetlands > Peat | place...
AATCGCAACCATGCGTCGACGGCTGATCGGCGCGCTCGTCAAAAGTCTGCCGCGATGTCCATGCTGCAACGCTCCAATCGCAAAGCCGCCGCGGCGCAGAAATATGTGACACAGTAAGACTAGATGCTAGTCCAATTAAGTCCACTGCGACAACGGCATTGGATCGAATGCGCCGCCACGGGCATTCTCGTACAGCTTAGTCCACCACGGCTTCGCGATAAGCGCCAAGAATCACAATTTTCACGGCTCATCACGTTCAAGGCGGCCTCTGGAATCCGCAGCCTAATGCCTTTTTCGTCGCCCTCCTCCGGCCGGACGAACGCGTTGGTCCGTGTCAGAACGGACCGCGTCCGCTCCATGTCGTCCTATGGAATGGCGGCGACATAACGGTGGGCGAACGCTAAGGTCTTTATGATCGGCTCCGGCCAGGCATTGGTGCTTAGCGCGCGCAACGCCGAAATGTAATTCGATCGGTAGACGATCGGGATCAGGACGCGCACTTGCTGGGCGGCGGCCAGCTCGGCGTTCATCATCACGCGCGCGACACGCCCGTTCCCGTCGGCGAACGGATGAACCTCGGAGACGAGGAACATCATGAACATAGCTCGGTGCAGCGGTTCGGTGATGCGCTGATAAATCTCGAAGCCCCTGTTCAGAGTCCCCACCACGTCGTCGGGGGCCACGAATACGAAGCCTCCGGCCTGGTTGGGACGATCCTTGAACTCTCCCGGCGACTTTTCGGATCGACCTTCCATGATGAGGCGATGCCGTTGCCGCAGCAGATCGAGGAAGATGTCGGCGTTCTTCGGCAGGCGCTTCATTTCCTCGGGATTGGAGACGAGGCGAAACGTGCCGAGCACGTCGTGTACGTCGGCGGGCCGGTTGGGCGGGATTACGCCCTTGAAGACGATGGCGCTGGCTTCGTCCACGGCGAATTCCGTGTCCTCGATGAAATTGGAGAAGTAAGCCTCGTAGAAAGCCTGATTGATCGCCGCGCGTCCGGTAGGCTGCCATAACCGGGCCGGCTCCGGCGGAAATCGCCGCAAGGCGTCATGCAGCTTTTCAAACAGCGCGATGCGTTTCGGATCGAACGCGGCCCCGCGAGCGCGCGCCTTTGCAGCAGTAAATCTGCAAACTTTGCCAGGTTGGCGATTTTTGAGCCTCTAGGCCCTTAATTCGCATTTTTAACGGTTATTCAGAAGCTTAATCGCCAAGAGGCGCCACAAGCTGCCAGCGGGCATGCCCGGCCGTTGCGCGCCGAACAAATACGGAACACAATGCGCTGTGACCCAGGGTAATCTCAATCTCCCGGCAGCCGTTTCTCCGGCCGCCACCGGTCCGGCTGGCGCCCGGTTTGAGGGCAAGGTTGGCGCGTTTTATCTCCTGACCCTCCTCGGCTCCGGAGAGACGCGCGGACTTCCCGGCGCTACTGCGCGGACCGTTCGGTTCCAGCAATCGGCACAGGACCGCCCCCTGGATGACGTGACGATCGACGCGATCAATGCCGATGGGACGGACGCATTTCTCGACATCCAGGCGAAGCGCACGATCGACTTCACCCGCGCGGACGCGAACTTTGCCGATGTGGTTCGGCGGCTGCGGGCTACGTCGCAAAAGCAACAGTTTGCGACGACGCGGTATGAGATGGCGGTTGCCGTCGCGCGGACCTCGACGCGAATCGAGCGGGACTGCCAGCAAGTGCTTCAGTGGGCGCGGCAGCTCGGCGACGGCGGATCGTTCGCCGCACATATGCAGCGGGCGGGATTTGCCTCGAATGGCATGCGCGGTTTCGTTGACGCCTTCCGGCATCATCTCGCGGCCGCAGGCGCTCCGACCGACGATGAGACGGTCTGGCGCCTCTTGCGGCGCTTTCAGATTCTCGTTTTTGACTTTGAAGCGCCGGGATCGGACTACGATCATCGCGCGCGGGAACGAGGCCGGGCGGTCCTTGCGCTGGATCAGGCGAGCCGCGCGGCCGACCTGTGGTCGATCCTCACCGATGAGGCGTTGTCGGCCGCCGCCGCAGGCGGAGAAGTGCATCGTCCGGCGCTCGTGCGCGATCTCGAACAAAGACACGGATTGAGGTTTACCGATAGGCCCGATCTTCGCGCGGTGCATGCGCGGCTTCGGGAAGCAGCGGACCACGCCCTCGCAGACGTAAAGGACAATATCGGCGGAGCGAGGCTGTCGCGCGCGGAATTGATTGAAGAGGCTTCACGGGCGCTGGAACAGTCGCCCGTCCTGCAAATCGTTGGCGCGTCGGGCGTCGGCAAATCCGCCGTGCTCAAGGAGCTTGCTCAGCAGCAGCGCGGTGAAGGCACCGTCCTCGTTCTGTCGCCGGGCCGAATCGTCGGCGGCGGCTGGCTCCAAATGGCGCGCGCGATTGAGTGTCCAGTCGGACGCGGCGAATTGCTGAACGAACTGGGTTGCGGCGGCGCCGCCACGCTGTTCGTCGATAACATCGATCAAATCGACGATGCGGAAGCCTGGCTTACCTTGCGCGATCTTCTGCGCGGCGTGCTGGAGTGCGCGGGCTGGCGGGCGGTATTCACCGTGCGGTCGGATAACCAAGAATGGCGGGCGAACCTGCCGGATGAGCTGCGGCAGTTGCCGTTTGCGACGCTGCGCGTCGATCCGCTCTCGGATACGGAAGCCAATGTTTTGCGCGCCGGCAATCCCGCGCTCTCGGCCTTGTTGGCCGCCGATCATCCAGCGCGCGCGATGGCGCGCAATCTCTTTTACCTGTCGCGATTGATGGATTTGGCAGCTGGCGAGACGCTGGTGCTGGCCAACGAAATCGATCTCGCGAAGACCTGGTGGCGCTTCGGCGGCGGCCGTTCGGAAGCCGGCAAATTCGAGCGCCTGAAACTACTTCGCGGTGTCGGCGAGCGCCTCATTCGTCAACCAGGGCTTGCCGTCTTCGCCGCCGACGAGCTCGATTCAAAGACGGTCGAGGAACTTCTGCATGTGGAAAGCCTGCGAGAAGACCGGGCTGGCGCGACCGTAGCCTTTTGGCATGACACGCTGCGCGATTGGACAGTGGGATTTCTGCTGGACGAAAGGCCGGAACTGCGGGAAGCGCTTCCGACCAGCCGGCCCGTGCCGGGCGCGCTCGCGCGCGGTCTCGAAATTGCCGCGCGCCTCGCTCTGCAAAGCGACGCGACGGGCGCGCGGTGGCTGTCGCTGCTCGCGGAGTTTGAGCGCGAAGGGTGTCACGGCAGCTGGCGCAGGCCGGTGTTGATGGCTCTCCCGCGCTCGGAAAACGCGCTCGAATTGTTCGAACGCGTCGAAGCCGCGCTTATTGCGGATAAAGGTCGGAGGCTGAAAGAAATCATCCACCTGATGATCGCCGTGGAGACGACGCCGCTGGCAAAAATTCTCGCTCGCGCGCAAATATCGACGCCCGCTTCGAATTCGTATGCGGCGCGCATGGTGATGCCGTCTGGCCCAAGCTGGATGCCGATCGTCGTGTTGGTGCTGCTGTTGTCGGATCGGCTGCCGAGCGCCATCATTCCCGACGCCGCGAAGTTGCTCCAGCTGTGGCTGATCGCAACGCAATCGCAAACCACGGAAATCAATCAGCTCGTCATTCAACGGCTTTACGAATGGCTGACGCGGATCGAGGAGGCCAAGCGGCCCATCGCGTTCACGGCCCGCCGGGAGGCGCGCGAACTCGACCTCGACTTCGGGCACCTTAACGACGTGCACGAAGATATCCGCATGACGTTTCTGGCGTTCTGCCATTTGAACCCGCAATTCGCGGCGCGATATCTCGCTGAAACGGACACGGCGTGGCACCACGGAGCGCGCGATATCCTGAAATATCCGGGAAGCGCCGCGAAAGCGGCGCCCGCCACGCTGGCTGACTTCGCGCTCGCCGCGCTGATTCCGAAAGACGACGAGGACAGCCTTTATCGGCGCCGGCGCGACCGGTTTGGGGCCTTCGGCGTATTCGATTCCGATTTCATGCCGGTATCGCCGGGTCAGGGTCCTTTCTTTGCGCTTCTGGAAGAGTCGCCGCAGGACGGCTTGCGCCTGGTCCGCGGGGTCGTCGAACATGCGACGCAGTGGCAGCGCGAAGGCTATGCGGAGGAAGGTCAAACCTTGCCCGCAATAAGCATTCCGTTTCCCGAGGGAGCAAAATCGTTTGAGGGCGACTTCGGCATCTATCAATGGGCGCGGGGCGGCACCGGCCCGCTCGTCGCGGCCTCGGCGTTGATGGCGCTTGAAGCATGGGCGCACCGGCAGATCGAGGGCGGCCGGTCTGCCGCTGAGGTCCTGCATGACGTGCTGGGACCGTCAGGCTCAAGCGTCGCATTCGTATGCGTCACCGTCGATCTTGTGTTGTCGCATTGGCCGGCGATGAAAGAGGCGGCATGGCCAATGCTGGCGGCGCCGGAATTGCTGCAATACGACCACATCCGTTTGACGCAAGACCAATCGGGCATGGGGAGGTTTTTCGCCACTGACCGAGAGGCAGAACACTGGCCGGTGAAAAGCTCCGACCTGCTGGCGCGTCCGTCGCGGCGACTGGAGTTGATCGACAAGGCGGGCGACTCCGCCCTTTTCGGGCCTGCCGAACTTCACGCGAAGCTGCGCGATGCGCTGATCAGCGCGTGCGATCGCGTCGCGCAGGGCACTCATCCGGACGACGGCGACCGCATACTCGGACTGCGCGCGACGGCCGAGCGGGCGCTGCGCATGAACCACGCCGAGCACTGGCGGCCTGCTACGCTCCGTCTTAACGATGGCCGAGAAGTCGCAGTTCATCAATATCAGCTCCCGGCCGAGGAGATCGAATTGCGTCAGGCGGCGGTGCAGGAATCGACCGGGAACATCGCCGAGCTGAATATGAGGCTTGGCCTGCAAAAGGCCCTCGCCGACCCGACGGCCTCGACGCCAGAACTTGTTGCGCAAGGCATCGCCTGGGCGAAGGAAAAAGATCAGCCCAGCGGTGAGGACGATTTCGACATGCAATGGCAGGCGCGCGCTGTCGTCATGGCGGCCGCGCTCGCCGCCCGGGACTACGAGGGGGCGGACCGCGCCGATGTCGAGGCCTGGAGCCGTCCAATCCTGCACGCGGCGGCGACGGAGAGAAACGACGACATTTCCTCGCGTACCGGCGACCAGATTTGGTCCAACAAGACGGCCATTGCCGCCGTGGGCCATCGCGCACTTTATTGCAGGAGCCAGGATTCGGATGCGCGCGACGCCCTGCTGACGCTCGCGGCCCGTCAGGATCATCCGGTACTGCATGCCATCGGCAGCGGGCTGCCCGAATTCAATCGCGCAGACGCCCGCTTTCCGCGCGCACTTGCGCGGTTAGCGTTGCGAAGCGCCGTCCATCCCCGCCGCACGTTTGAGCCGGCGGAAAACGAGGCCAACTCCGATGCGCATCGCCGGAGCATCGCCGAAGCGATCGACGCCGAGAAACGCTGGTTGGATGGCCGTGATCCCGAGCCTTCTTGGCCGAAACTTGCGCCGTGGCATTCCTATCGGCGCAGAGGCATTCGCCTTGGCCCGCGTTTTGTCGAGGAAGAGCCGGAGCCGCCCGCGACAGCTCCCGAAATGTAGGTTGACGAGCACGTGCTCGGCATTCTCGTCGGTCATTTGATACCGCTGATGATCGGACAGGTCCCCGAGTGGGTGGTCTCGCTCGCGCGCCATTTGATGGGCTGGACCATCGAGGCGAACAACGGACCGCCCGGCGACGATGAACACGAACGGGATAACCGCCCCGATTACTGGAACATCAGTTATTTCGACGCCCTGGGAATCCTGTGCGTCGCACTTCCGTTTGAGCGGGCACGCGCGCTTTTCATTGAGCCCACCATGGCGCTGCATGAGGAGGCGTTTCTCGACGCCACGGCCGCATTTCTGCGCGGCTTCGATCGCGCGACAATCGCGCCCGACATGCCGCAGCCGGAAAATCCGGTCGGCGTACGGTCCCTGTTTGCAGAGCGATTGCGGCGCGGCCGAAGGATGCAAGACCTGAGTCATCGGGAATCTTTCACTGCGGAAACGCATTTGGGCGACGCCCTGAATGCGATGTTTTATCAGCCGGCGCGATTCATGCATGCCGGTCGCGCCCACATCCCGGAGCGCTGGGATGGTTTGCTTGAAGCCATGCCGGTCCTGACGCCGCTCGTCACTTCGGTTCCGCAGTCTGGTTACCTTGCCGTGGTATTTCTGACTCTCATGGAATCGTCCCCCCGCGCCGCGCTCTTGCCGGCCATGGTGGAAGCGGCTTCGTCATGGTGCAAGGTGCACGATGCTGGCGCCAATTTCTGGAACGAGCATCAAGTTGGCCATCGGATTTGCGAGTGGATCGACCGAACGTTGAGCGACGATGCTGGCGCGGCGAGCGTGTTGGCAAAGGTTCGTGACGATCTGGGAAAGTGCCTCGACGTGCTGGTTCGTTCGGGCATCGCGTCGGCCCGCGCGCTCGAGGCGCGGATTTCTGTCGCTGAGGGCAACGAACAAACCAGAACTGGATTTTGTTGAACGTGCCAGCCGCCCCGATATAGATTTAGCGAGAAAGCAGTTTATTCGTTTCGACGAAAAATTCATATTGCATCCGGGACGGTTCGTTCTGGGCATCACTTTGGAATGGGTGAGTATGCCTAACAATCTCGCGGGTTCCATCGTCGGAAAATCGTCGCTCGGCAGGCATGGTTTGATTATCGGAACTGCGCCCGTTGACCACCGCGCTCAGCGCGAAGTCGGACACGTTCGATATTATATTCGGGCGCACGTAAAGTGACGAACAACAATCCAATCAAGAAATCTAGTTCTTTGGCGCGTTCGACTAATTTCTTATATTTGTCTGTCGATAGGACAGTTTCTGTAAGGAACGATTTACGCTTTTCAATTGTCTTGGCGATTTCGGCATCAATAATACCGGCCGCGCAGATAAGGGCCGCAACCCGTTAGGGCACCGGCGGCAAAAAATGGAGACGAAAATCTAGGCGCTAATTTTCGACGATACTTTCGCGCACGACCTTGGTGGCTCGAAGTCCCCGCATTGAGACTATAGCCTTATCACCTATCTCGGGTGATGGAGAAAGCTATGGTCTCACGCATTCCGGTATTGGCGACGGCAATAGCATTAAACGTCATAGTGGCTGCGATAGTTCTTGCTCTTAAGCTGCCCGTCTACCTTGACGCGATCGGAACGATCGTCGCCACGCTTATGCTCGGGCTCGTGCCGGGCATTGTGGTGGGAGTCGTGAGTTTCTTGATAGCTACGCCATTGATCAGTCCCGTGTACATTTACTTCATCGGCACGCAGGTCTGCATCGCGGTCTACGTCTATCTGGTCGCCAAGCACCTTCGCGGTTTCCTTACGTGGCCAAGGATTGTTCTGAGCGGCATTGGCCTGGGTATCGTCGCGGGTATCGTTTCCGCTCCGGTGATCGTGCTCGTTTTTGGCGGAGCTTCCGGATCGGGTCGCGATTTGGTGACCGCCGTCCTCGTTGGCATCGGACAGCGGATCCTAACTGCAGTCTTCCTTAGTGGATTTGCGAGCGAGCCTTTTGACAAGACGTTGCAGTGCGTACTCGCTGTCCTGATACTCAGAGGAATGCCCTTGTCCGTGTTGGCGGCATTCCGGAACGATGTCCTGGCTCGCAATTTACCTAGTGCCGCGAAATCCTAATGATCCATCCCTACGCCCGCGCCGCCCTGCTGTTGGAATGTGTGATTGCGGCCTTTGTGACGACATCGGCCGTATCAATTGCAGGGCTGTGGTTAGGCACAGCGGCCGCCGCAGTATTCGCCGGCGTGGCGAGGCAATCTGCCGTATTTTACCTCGCTGTGATCCTTCCCATGTCGCTGGCGCTCATGCTTATCCACTGGGTCGCCGCATCTTCTCAAACTACCATCTCAGACCTCGTTCTTTCGGGACCGTCCTCGGTCTTTGTCACAGCGGGCCGCATTGCGATTGTCGGTATGGCGGTCCAAGCAGCCATGCTGCCGCTTATGGCGCACGATCTGCTGGAAGACGCATTGTGGCGCCTGGGGCTGCGAGGAACGCCTTTGGCTTTGGCGTCGGCGTCGGTGAACGCAGTCCGGGACCTGACCACATTTGCCGGGATCTGCATTGCGGCGTTGAAGGCGCGGGGACTCGCACCATCAATCTTCTCCGTCATGGTCGAGCTTCCCCACATTCTCGTCAGCGTGTTCGCCCACGCACTACGTTCCTCTCTTTTGCGTGAAGAAACCTGGACCCACAGATCGATCGATCCGGAGCTGGCGGTCGGACTTTCAAAGGCCCGCTGGCAACCAGCCCAATCTTCACTCGCTCTCGCGTTCGGAACCGCTGCGATGCTGACGATCGTCTTGACGACAATCCCGGAGCACCTTGTGCCGTGAACTCCGAGGGCATCACGTTGCTTGAGGGTCCGAACTTTTCCGGACGGACCACGTGGGCCCGCAAGGCGGTCGGGCTACCCGGAATCCCGACTTTCACAGGATCGCAGACAGTGATTCCCTGCTCGGAAATACGTCCGCGGGTGGGCGCCTACGTGGGACCTGACGTCGTTTCCTCGCTTACCGGCCTTGTCGGAACCGTGAGTAGCGAATTGCAGCTGCAAGCGCGGGCCTGCAAACGCGAGGTACTCCAGCGCAGCGCATCATATGAGATTATGGAAGGGTTGGGGTTGCTCAGAAGAAATCCTTTCACCCTCTCTGGTGGCGAACAGGCGCTGGTGGCCATAGCGGCTGCCTGCTTGGCCGGGGAACGCGTCGTGGCGATCGATACGGCGTTTGAGCAATTGGCGTCGGATTTCGTGCAAGCGTCGGTGGTCGATCTCCGCGCCTTTGCATCGGAAGGAAGATCGGCCGTTGTGATTGACAATCGCGCTTACGAAACCCTTGGCGGCAGCATCCAGAACGTCATTCGTTTTGCCAACACCTGGACACCTTTCAACCTGAGGCCGGAAGCCTTAAAGAACCAAGTCGCTTCCATGAGATTGTCCGTCCGTGGACTGAGTTTCTCCTATAATAAGGACAAAGACATCCTGTCTAACGCCGATGCCGATCTGGAGCCAGGCCGCATTTATCACTTGAGAGGTCGAAACGGAGCAGGCAAGAGCACGCTGGCGAAAATTCTGGCCGGTTTGCTGCGTCCGACCGGCGGCGAAATCCTAGCCGACGGAGTTCGCATCAGCCCCTGGCGCAAGCCGGCTTCCGTGGTCGCGTATCACTTCCAGAACCCCGACCATCAGCTCTTTCGTTCAACGGTTCACGAAGAGCTCGCGTCCTGTAATCTTAACGGCAGCCAGTCCCAAGAAGTTCTTCAGACGGTTTCGGCTGCATTCGGTTTGGACACACATCTGCATACGCATCCGCTCGATCTCTCCTACACTTTGAGAAAACGGGTGGCGCTCGCTGCAAGTATCAGCATGCAGCGCCCCTGGCTAATCCTGGATGAACCAACCCTCGGCCAAGATGCGCAGGCATCCGGCGACATAGCAGAGATCCTACGGGTGTTAGCTAGGGAAGGAGCCGGGATCATCCTGATCTCGCACTCCAGCGAGTTGCCAAAATCCTTGGGATGCAGCCTAATCGAGCTCCGGGGAGGCACCCTTCATGCCCGTCAGTGAACAGAAATGGGAGGATGCGCTAGCGTCGATCAAGACGGTCAATCCGCAACTTGGGACACTACTGCGGGCTTTTTGGACGGCCGCTAAAAAGCGCGAATGGCCCGATCCGATCTTGGCGAAGTACTACTTTGGAGCGCCGATCATCCGGACGGGAGAACCCAAGCTACCCGAGAATCAACCCTTCCCCCCCGAATATCTGATCGGGGGCAAACTGCCGTTTGGCATCATAATCCAAAACGCGTGCGAGGTTTCGGAACGATACTATTCGCCAAAAAGCAAGGGAACCACCCAATACACTCCCCAAAACATACTCGGTCCGGGCGAAACAATCGGCGCTTTCGAGCTCCAGGATGTTTTAGCCAAGTCCTCGCTCCCGCTGATCAACGATTGGACGATCACGTCGGGTGCGTTGAGCATCCAAAGTTCGATCAATTTCGGCACTGATTATGCGAAAGCCAAGCTGAAAAAGCGCGGTTATACTCTGTCGCGGACCAGCTCCAAGAGTTGCTTCGACGTTCTCCTTGCGCTCAGCAGGGAGGGCAAGCCGCTGCACATAAAGTGGTCCACGACATTGGTCTTCTTGCCCATAGTACTCGACTCGCTATCGGAAAGCCAAGAAACGCAGGGGTTTGATGGGTAGTTTTGGCGACAGGAGTTGTCCGAGGAAAGCGATTATTTGATCAGGACGTG
>Ga0181536_10008002_pt1 | contig 10287 bp, 8 predicted proteins | sample PEATcosm2014_Bin_41_FD_121105 | JGI IMG/M metagenome (GOLD analysis project Ga0181536, IMG submission 121105) | Peatland microbial communities from MTU Mesocosm Facility, Houghton, MI, USA - PEATcosm2014_Bin17_60_metaG | ecosystem: Environmental > Terrestrial > Soil > Wetlands > Peat | place...
GATGCTGTTGATCCTTATCGTGCGCAAGAGCTTCGGCAGCAAAGGCTTGGTGAATGTCACACGTTCGTCAGTGCGAAGGCTCGCGGCGCTGACCGCCCCAGAGCTCGATTCGCGCAGGCCGTAGCTTCTTGGCGCGGATTCGGTTGCCGGCGGCAGGGTGAGCGGAGATAAGCCCCCTGCCGCTTGCGCGTTTACGGTTCAACGCGAATTACCCCCTTCTTAATCGCGAACTTGATGAGGTCGGTGCGGCTGTGGAGGTTGAGCTTCTCCATCACCCGCTCGCGATGTGACATCGCGGTCTTGACGCTGATCCCGAGGGTTTCTGCGACCTCCTTGTTGCTGTTCCCGAGGGCGACCAGCCTCAGTGCCTGCTTTTCACGGTCGGTCAACGTCTCGTAGGGGTCCTCGTCCACTGCCCCGGTTTGCTTCGGGCCGAAGTCCTGCACCGCCTCCATAGCCACCCTCGGGTCGAGCACGAGACCTCCCTGCGCGACCGAACGGATGGCGCTGGCGAGTTCCGAGCCGAGCATGCGCTTGAGCACGTATCCTGCCACTCCGGCCTTAAGGAAACGCCGAACGTATTCCCGGTCCTCATACTGGGTAAGTACCAAGACCTTGGTCTTCGGGACCTCGCGTTTGAGCTCCAGCGTCGCCTCGAGTCCACTGAGCCCCGGCATCGCGATGTCCATCAGCACCACGTCGGGCTTGAGCCGGCGGCACTGTTCGACAGCGTCGCGACCGTCGACTGCTTCGCCGATGACTTCGATGTCGTCGGCGAGTTTGAGCAGCGCCTTTATGCCGTCGCGCAAAAGCGCGTGATCGTCGGCAATGACAACCCGAATCTTAGCCATGTTCGCTCCCAAGGGGCACGGTCAGCACGACCCTGGTACCCTGGCCGGGGGCGGATTCGATCCGTGCGCTGCCGCCCAGCAGTTCGACCCGCTCTTTGATTCCGGCAAGCCCAAGTCCTCTGCCGTCGCTAGTGGCGCTGGAAAAGCTAGCCGGATCGAATCCCCGACCGTCATCCTCAATTTCTATTGTAACCGCTTTCGGTTCGAGTGTGCATTGGATCAGCACGGTCTCGGCCCCGGCGTGCTTAACGGTGTTGGTGATCGCCTCTTGGGCGGCCCGGAACAGGGCGGTGTTGACTTGCGCGGGCAGGCGGCACTCGGTCGTCTCATCGAATTCGCAGCGCACGGCGACCCCGAGCGGCTTGAGGGTGTGCTCTGCGTACCATCCGATTGCTGGGAAGAGCCCGAGGTCATCGAGCACCGAGGGACGCAGGTCGAAACTCAGGGAGCGGATTCCGTCGAGCGTCCTTAGGGCGAGGACCTTGGCCTCCGCCAGTCGCTCGCGCGAAGCGCCTGGCGGCATCGTGGCCATCGCCGCGTCGAGCGCGAGCGCGAGCACGACCACGACTTGGCTGGTCTCGTCGTGCAACTCGCGCGCGATTCGTATGCGCTCCTCTTCTTGGGCTGAGATCACCTTCTGCAGCAGTTTGGCTCTCAGTTCGTCACGCTGGCTTAGCTCACGGTAAAGCTTTTGGATTTCGCGGGTTCGCTCCACGACCCGCAATTCCAGTTTCTCGCGGGCCTGCGCCAGCTCGTCGAGCGACTGTGTGAGCGCAACCCGCATCGTCTCCAACGCTACCGCAAGCTGTCCGACCTCGTCGCTGCCGAGTTCGGGAATCGGCGTTTTGAGATCGCCCGCGGTAATGCGCGTGGCCACCCTGGTTAGCACCGAAAGCGGCGCTGTGATGCTGGCGGCGGCTCCGATTGCGAAAAGCAATGCGAGCAGCGTCAGAGCGGTTGCCCACGCGAAGATCTTCCAGCGCAGAGCGAGCGCCGTCGAAAACGCGAGCCTCTCGGGCTGGCGGATGTCGATGCCCCATGGTACCCGCGGCGACAGCGGCACAAAGGCCATTACCTCGTTCACCCGGCTCCGAATCGCCCCGCTCCCGTGGCATCCGTGGCAGGTGCCCGCAGTCTCGCTTTGGTCGCGAATAAGCCCCTGGATAAAGTGGCGATGGTCGCTCTTCATGTACAACCGGTCGGCCATGGTGCTCGCGATAACGACCCCGAACTCGTCTACCAGGTCCACGGCCTCGCCAAGGTCAATCGGCACGAAGCTCAAAAGGGAGCGAAAGCGCTCGCTTCCCGGCACGATCGAGCCTCCGACCAAACCGATTATTCTACCCTGCCAGTTCCTCACCGGCACGAGAAGGTAGAGCTGGCGCGTGCCGGCCGGCCCAGCGCTCAAGTCCGAAACTGTTGGTACGCCATCGCCGAGTGCCTTGTGGACCGAGGGCAGGTCTTTAAATGACGCGCTAAGGCCGTCGCCCGAAGGGGGTTCGGCCATCAGCAATTGCCCTTCGCCGTTGAGCAGAAACACGCGCTCGAAAAAGCGCGAGCGCAGGTACGCATCCCTCAGCACTGCGCGGGCGTCGGGCGGCGGGTTTTCCTGCGCGATCCCGGGCGCCACCGAAACCGCATCGAGCAACTGCAGTTCCGTCTTCACTTGGGAGTCGACGTAGGTGGCGACGCTTTTGGCCACGTACTCGCGTTCCGACAGCACCTGGCGCTGGAGATCAAGGACACTTTGAAAGCTGAGCCAGCCCAAGATCGCGCTGGGCGCGAGCGTGCCGATCAGCGTCAAAAGTACGATCCGGCCCTTTAGCCCGCGGCCTCCCCATCCCCGCCTAAACCGAGAGGGTTCCATCGCCCGCACCGCTTGCCCGCAGGCCCCGGCCTCCGAGACGGCTGGCTACATCCCCGCGAAAAGCCACCCGCAGCGTTGGGCGGTGAGTCGGCGCGCGGCTGTGGTCAAGGGGCTTCGTCCGCCTGCGCCTCCTCTTCTTCTTCGCTCTGACGCATCATGCGCTCATACTCGAGCGGATGCTCCTTCTGCATGTGCTCGCGGCGCACTTTTCCGGTGAAAATGCTCGGGTCGAATGGAAATACGCCGGGCGACAAGTGGGCGTTGAAAATATGCCAAATGATCACGATCAGGAAGGCCAGCAATCCTTCGTTGCTGTGCGCGACCCTTGCCACCGGAATGAACTCGCCGGGTAAAAGCCGCGTCACGATTACCGGATAAAGGAGCATGAACCCGGTTGCGATCATGAGCATCCCGCCGAGCACCATCCCCCAGTACTCGAACTTCTGTCGGTAGTCGAATCGATCAAAGCGCGGCTGCTTGTCGGAGATCCTGAGGTAGTAACGCAGCATGGCGACGGCGTCCAGGAAGTCCTTGCGGCTCGCAATCATCGAGGGTCTGGACCGCCGGGTAAGCACCATAAACAGCCCGATCGAAATGTGAACAATCGCGAACACTGTGAACATGACCCCCGCCGCACGGTGTATCCACCTCAGCCGGTCGATCCCGCCCATCATGGCGGTTGTCCATATTGCCCAAGGGGCGTCAAAGAATTTCTGCGCAAACCCGGTCAGTCCAAGCACGAGAAACAGCACCATCACACTGAAATGCTCGATCCGTTGCCGAACCGAAAAGCGTTGGATGTACTCCTTCATCATATGTTCACCACCACCCGCCAAAGGTGCAGCAGGATTTGAATGACCAGCCCGCCGATCACGAACGGAATGAAAATCATGTAAAAAAGCTTGGTTAGGTAGACCAGCGGCGCATGCCTCAGGCTCGGCTCATAGTGCCCCATCCACGCCGAAGAAAAGTTCGGACCCGCGCCTTTATGACAATGCTGGCATCTGATGAGCAGGTTGGCCTTTATCACGCCGGACCCCGGACCTTTAACCCAGGTGATGTCGTGCACACCATGGCAGTCGGTGCAGGTGGCGGTGAGCATGGCCGACTTCAGGCCCTCGGAACGATACAGCGACGCGGTCATCCCATGAAAATCGGCCAGGTAGGTGGTGAGCACGTCGGTGGAAATCCCATATTTCGCCATCAGTTTCTCGTTCGTATGACAGCGCGCGCACAGCTCGGAAATGCGCAGGTGCGAAGCTGTCGTCAGCGGGTTGGCGTTGTCGTGCGCATGGTGACAGTTGGTGCATACCGGGACGTCGGGGTTGCCCTTGGCCAGGCCGGCGGCATGGGCGCTTTTTGCGTATGCGGCGCCGACCGCCACATGGCACTTCGCGCAGGTCGCGGAGATGTGAATGCGCGGCCGGGCGGGCGGTTCCATCGCGTGCGAGCCGTGGCAATCGACGCAGGTCGGCGCTTTCTCCTTGCCTTTTTCCAAAGCCGCGTAATGAACGCCGTCAAGCAGCCTGGTGTACTCGGCGAAGTGGCATTGTTTGCACGACTCGTAATAGGCCAGCGACATCGCGCGCCGGTCCTTGAACTGCCGCGGCGCGTGCGGCACTGCGGTGATGTTGGTGTGACAGTTGGTGCAAGCGAGCTTGCCGCCGTGAACCGAATGGGCGAAGCTCTCCCGATCGACGTATAGCGACAGCGCCTCGCCATCACCCAGCTTCGACGAAGCATCCGGCTTGCCGTGACACGTCAGGCAATCATCGTTTGAGGGAGGGTCTGGCGAAGCGGGCGCCGCCTGCCCTGCACTGATGAGCATTAGACAAGCGAATAGAACCAAATATTGAAGCAGCTTCCAGCTCATCTTCCTCCCTCGCCTCGGCGCATTCTCCGGGGATCTCTTCGGTTGTTGGAATTGCGTGGCGGCTCCATAGTTACTTAAGCGGATTCTGCTTCTTTTTCAACCCGATGTGCGCGATCGAGCGCGGTCAGGCCCGCCGAGAACATCCGTCCAGATGGAGTCTGTTCATCTCAACCGCCGACGTCATCCCAGCCTAAGTGGCGTCCAGCGTGACCTGAGCGGGCTTGCCATTGTCAGGGCAGATTGCCTCCTTGGGCTTTCTGAAGTCCGCGAAGACGCTCAACCCGACGGGCGGTCAAACGATTCGCGGCGGCGGGGCGCGAAATGCTAACTTGCGTGGCGGGAGGCAGATGGTGGCGGAGTCGTTACAACGCGACGATGGCGGGAGAATCCTCAGGCTTCAAATAATTGTGTTCCTATTCTCGCTGGCGGTGTTCGTGGCCGCGCCAGTCATCGAGGTTTCCGATTCGCGATACGCGGCGCTGCTGAGCGAGTGCATGTTGCATCATCGCACGGCCGAGCTCGATGAGTACTACAAGGTGCCGCTGCCAGGGCCCAGCGGAGACGCCGGCCGTCCCGATGAGGCGAACAAGTACCAACTTGTCAAGGCTCGCGGCCACGTGACGTATTTCTTTCCGCATGCCACCTCGATGCTGTCGATACCGCTGGTCGCGGCGATGAACGCGGTGGGAGTGTCGGCGGCGACGCCGGACGGCCGCTTGAACCTGGCGGGTGAGATTCGAATCGGGCGCGCGGTCGCGTCAGTGCTGATGGCAGGGCTGACGTGCGTATTTTTCGCGATGGCGGTGATGATGCTGCCGGTGTCGTGGAGCGTGGTCGTTGCGCTCGGCGCGTCGCTGGGATCGCAGATTTTGAGCACCGCGTCGCGCGGCCTGTGGTCGCACGACTGGGAGATCTTTCTGTACGGATTGATCGCGCATTCGATCCTGAGCGCGGAGCATCGCGGCGTGCGAATCCGCGCTGTTTGGCTGGGGACTCTGGTGGCATGGATCTATTTCGTGCGGCCGACGGGAGTGGTCGCGATATTTGCCGTCAGCGTCTACGTGTGGTGGGTTCACCGCACGGAGTTCATCGCATACGCCGCCATCCTCACGGGATGGCTGGCGGCCTTCGTCGGATACTGGTGGTCAGTCTTCGGCATGATACTTCCGCCGTACTTCATGGCGGCGCGGATGCAATTTCAAAACTTTGCCGTGGGGCTGGCCGGCAACCTGATCAGTCCGTCACGCGGCCTGTTTGTAATCGTGCCGACCACGCTCTTCGTGCTGTACCTGGTAGTGCGCTATCGCAGGCACCTGGCGCACAGGCAGCTTGCAGTTCTCGCATTGGCACAGATCGCCGGGCTCGAGATCGTCATATCCAACTTCTACTGGTCGCCGGGATTCTGCTACGGGCCGCGATACTTCACCGATGCAATCCCGTGGTTCGTGCTGCTCGCGATCCTCGGGCTGGATGCGATGCGCCACGCGCAGGACGCGGCGCGTCACCGGATGGAGATTGCGGCAGCGATTTTCCTGCTGGCGGTGAGCGTCGCGATGAACGCGCGTGGTGCGTGGTCGTATGAGGCGCTGAATTGGAGCCGGAGCGATTACGCCGGGCATTTGCCCAGCATCTTCGACTGGCGCTATCCGCAATTCATGGCGGGACTGATCGCGCCGCCGAGTGACTGATCTCAGTTCTCCTCACAGTTTATTTGAGCGGTTTCGATATATATCCTCGACAAGTCAGTGGCTGAAAGCGCAATACAGATCAGGCACCGCGCCAGCGGTGCCGCTCCACACATCGTCGTCATCGGCGCTGGATTCACCGGCCTTGCCGCGGCGTACCAGCTCACCAGCCTGGGAATGAGCGTGACCGTGCTCGAGGGGGACGCTGAGGTGGGAGGACTGGCCGGCAGTTTCGAGGTCAACGGGGAGCAGCTGGAGCGGTTCTATCATCACTGGTTTGCCACCGATTCCCACATTATGCAGCTAGTCGGGGAATTGGGCGGCGAGCAAAATATCATTTACCGGCCGACGCGGACCGGGATGTACTTTGCCAAGAACCTCTTCAACCTGAGCGCGCCGCTCGATGTACTGAGATTTAAGCCACTGAGGTATGCCGATCGGATCCGGCTGGCGGCGCTGGTGTTGCGCGCGCGGGCGGTGAAGGACTGGAAACAGCTGGAGTCGCTTACCGCCGAGCAATGGCTCTTACAGCTCGGTGGCGAGGCCGTCTACAAAATCGTTTGGGAGCCGCTTTTGCGCGGTAAGTTCGGATCCCACGCGCCCGATATCTCCGCAGTGTGGTTCTGGAACAAGCTCAAGCTTAGAGGCGGAAGCCGAAACCGCCGGGGCAACGAGGTGCTGGCTTACTATCGGGGCGGCTTCGCGGCGCTGGCCCAGCGGCTGGCCGCGGAAATCACCGCCCGAGGTGGGGAGATTCGAACCGGGGCTGCCGCCAGTGCTTTGCTCGTCGACGGCAATCGCGTCACGGGTGTGAAAACCGCGCGGGAGGTAATTGAAGCCGACGCCGTGATTGCGACGCCCGCGCTGCCAATCATTGCCGATCTCTTGCGGCCTCACGTTCCAGCTGACTATGTGGATCGGTTATGCAAAATCCAGTACCTGGCCAATGTCTGCGTGGTCCTCGAGCTCGATCGGAGTCTGTCCAAAACCTATTGGTTGAACCTCAACGATCCCGGCTTTCCGTTCGTGGCCGTGATCGAACACACCAATTTCGAACCGGCCGAAACCTACGGCGGCAGGCACATAGTCTATCTGTCAAAGTATCTGGCTGAGAGCGACCCGCTGTATGCCATGAGCGACGCGCAAATGCTTGACTATTCTCTTCCTCACCTTCAACGCATGTTTCCGGATTTTGCACGCAGTTGGATACTTGCTTCTCACGTCTGGCGCGCCCGCTTCGCGCAGCCGATAGTGCTGCGTGGCTACCGCGATCTGATTCCCTCTGCGGAAACGGCGCTGGAGGGTTTTTATATCGCAACGATGGCGCAAATCTACCCCGAGGACCGCGGAACTAACTACGCGGTGAGAGAAGGCAGAGCCATCGCACGAAGGGTTTGCGAGCGAATGCGGCGCTCGCAAAGCGCCCCTGCGTAGACTGGCCCGGACTGATCGAGCCACCAAAGGACTGACCCAGGCGAGCGCGGTGGCTAGCGGGCGAAGGCCGCCCTCAAGGCGTCAGACGCTTGCCGCTGGCCCTCTTTGCCTTTGTCGAGCGCGTCGGCGAAGCTGATGAAGGCGTGGGTCACGCCTTCGTAGCGCGTACAGGTGACTTTGACGCCGGCGGCGATGAGGCGCTCGGCGAATCGCTCGCCTTCGTCGCGCAGTGGATCGTGGCTGGCAGTCAGGATGAGTGCGGTCGGCAGGCCCTTCAAGTTTTTCGCACGCAGCGGGCAGGCGTAGGGGTTGTTTTTTTCCGCGCTGGAGTCGAGATAATTTTTCCAGAACCATTCCATGTCGGCGCGCGACAGCGCGTAGCCGTCGGCGGCGAATTCCTTCTGCGACGGCGTGTCGAGCGCGCAATCGGTGACCGGATAAAAGAGCAACTGGAAGCTGATCGCGGGGCCGCCGCGATCGCGCGCCATCATCGAGACCACCGCGGCCAGATTTCCGCCTGCGCTGTCACCGCCGACCGCGAGGCGTGCCGGATCCGCGCCAAGCGAGGCCGCGTTTTCGGCTACCCACTTCGTGGCCGCATAGCAATCCTCGGCTCCAGCCGGAAAAACGTGCTCGGGCGCGAGCCGGTAATCGATCGACACGACCACGCATCCCGCACCATTGGCGAGCGCGCGGCAGAGGTAGTCGTGACTCTCGAGATCGCCAAGCATCCAGCCGCCGCCGTGGAAATAGACCAGCACGCCCATCGGCGGACTGCCCTCGGGGGTGTAAACCCGCGCCGCGATTTGACTGTCGGCGCCCGGAATGTGGCGATCCTCGACGCGATAGATGGCAGGCGGCGGGGCCGGATTCGCCTCGATCAGCGCGCGCAGCTTGGCCCGCGCCTGCTCGGCAGTTTCCGCGCGCAGGAACATCGGGCCGGCCGCGTTGAACGCGTCGAGTATGATTTTCATCTGGGGATCGAGGCTGCTTGCCATGCAAAATCTCCTCGGAGCGCGCGTGATCGACAGTGTCCGGCGACGATCCAGAGTTCAGCGAGATACTTAAGTTACGCGGGGCTGATAGGCAAGTGCCGGCGCGCGCCGCTAGTCCGCGAAGCGGTGAAAGTCGGCGCGCCAATGCGCGCGGAACCAGGGCTCGCCGTCGCGCGTGCCGTACACATCGGCGTTGACCATCATGTCGTCGCCGCCGATGCGGCAGTCGAGGTTGGTGGTTTCGTCAACCGCGAACGTTGCCGTCGGTGACCAGCGGTCGGCGCGAGTTTTGTATTCGTCGAAATACAAGCGCGAGCGCATCGCGGCGTAGGCGCGACCGTCGGTCGTGATCGGCGCCACGCTGCCATGCGGATTGACAATCTTCTCGCTCGGCGCGACGCCGGTCTCGGTAAACGTGAGCGTGAACGGCTGATCGCCGACGCGTTTGTAGCACAGCCGGTAGGTCTTCGGAGTCCAGAAACCGATTTTGTGTGCGCCCGGTTCGCGCCTGATCCAATCGAGTTGATTCACCCGTCCATCCCAGCATCCGCGAAACACCGCCGGCAGAGCAGGCAGCGCTTGCGCCGTCATCGGCGCGACCTTCACCGGAGCGGGCGGGGGAGACGGGACGGGTTGGATCGGCGCGGGCGCAGGCCTCCACAATTCCTGCGGCAGCAGTTGAATCGTGTCACCGTTATCGGCCCCGGAGGGTGTCCACGTGGTCGGCGGCGGCGCCGGACGCGGTGGAACATACGGCTGATTCTGCTGCGCGGCTCCGGGGACCTCGAGCGTTGTCTGCGCGCGAGCGGATCGAATCCCAATCGAAGCCAGTCCGCAGGCGAGCGCGCATAATATAAGGGTACGGGTCCGCATCGACCAAATATTCTACTATACTCGAATGCATATCGAGTGCCGCGGCTTTTGGCGACTGCGCCGTAGATTGACCGCGAAGCGACAGCTACCATCGGGAAAAGTTTGCAGCAGTTTCCGATCAATGCCGGCCGAGGAAGATGAGCGATCAAAATGTGAATTTCGAAGCAGCGTGGGCGATCAGCCAGGCGCCGGCGACCGGACGCCGCGCCCAGGCACATCGATTGGCCAACGCGATGCGGCGGGTGATCGACCATTTGGTGCAGGTCGCCGCGCCTGAGGAAGACTTGTCAGCCGCCGCCGACGCGTTGGAGCGCTACGCCCGGCGGTTGTCGAAATATCCGATCTCGCGCAGCTACGAGGGGTTTGCCGAGAGCGCCAACGCCGGCGACCCGCGTGCGTTCTTCGATCACAGCCCGCTGATTGGAATCGCAAATCCGCTCGCGCCGCCGATTCGGCTGGCCGTGCTCGGCGACAAGGTCGAGGGCCGCGGGACGTTCGGCGTCGCATACGAAGGTCCGCCGGGGCACGTGCACGGAGGATTTCTCGCCGCCGCGTTTGACGAAGTGCTCGGAATGGCGCAGTCGCTGACGGGTAATCCCGGCATGACGGGGACGCTTACGATTCGTTACCGGCGGCCGACGCCGTTGCTGACCGAGCTTACCTTCGAGGCGTACGTCGATCGCGTCGAGGGGCGCAAGATATTCACCCA
>Ga0181536_10008005_pt1 | contig 10281 bp, 5 predicted proteins | sample PEATcosm2014_Bin_41_FD_121105 | JGI IMG/M metagenome (GOLD analysis project Ga0181536, IMG submission 121105) | Peatland microbial communities from MTU Mesocosm Facility, Houghton, MI, USA - PEATcosm2014_Bin17_60_metaG | ecosystem: Environmental > Terrestrial > Soil > Wetlands > Peat | place...
AGGGTAACCGTCACATGCGACGCTTACTCAATCAAGCTGCGAATGCCGCAGCCAGAACCAAAGGAAGTATCTTCGAGCTCACGTATCGCCGCTCGGTCCCGCGCCTAGGACACAATCAAGCCATCGGAGTCATTGCCCATCGACAGTGCCGTCTGATCTGGCTGATCCTGCACCAAGGAGTCCGTTACGAGGAACGCGGCCCAGCGGTCGGCAAACGATCGAAGCAACTGCGCACTTGGAGGATGATCCGGCAGCTCCGAAACCTCGGGTATCGGATCGAGCCACCGAATCCTCAACCAAGCCAAGCATCAGCGCAATGATTTTCGACCCTGAGTTTCGGCACTATGACGCTAGGCGGTGAAGGACGGTTCGCGGCGATGGGCAATGTGCAAGTGGAGGAGGCGCGGCGGCTGGTCGAAATCTGTATCGACGCGGGCGTAAGCCTGTTCGACACGGCCGACATCTACTCGCTTGGCAAGTCGGAGGAAGTGCTCGGCCAGGCGCTGGGCGCGCGCCGCAAAGACATCGTGCTGGCGACGAAAGTCTTTGTTGGACTCGAACCGGGTACTAACAAGGCCGGCCTCTCGCGCCGCCACATCTTGGAGGCCTGCGAGGCGAGTCTCCGCCGTCTGGGAACCGATTACATCGATCTCTACCCGGCCCACAACTTCGACTCCCTTACGCCCCTCGATGAGACCCTACGCGCCTTCGAGGATCTGATCCGCGCTGGTAAGATCCGCTATGCCGGCTGCTCCAATTACTCAGGCTGGCAACTCATGAAAGCCCTGTCCATCTCAGACCAGCTCGGGATTTCGCGCTATGTCTCGCAGCAGATCAACTATTCGCTCGTTGCTCGCGACGCCGAACACGAACTCGTACCCGCTGGCCTTGATCAACGGGCGGGCATTATGGCCTGGAGCCCCCTGCAAGCCGGTCTTTTGTCCGGCAAATTCCGCCGTGGCCAGGCGAAGCCTTCAGAGTCGCGACTGAACAGTCTCGATGCGCCCGGTACCGTTGATCAGGAGCGGCTCAACAGAATTGTCGACGCCCTTGCCGAAATCGCCGCTCAACGCGGGGTTTCCATCTCCCAGGCCGCGCTGAACTGGGTCGTGCGCAAGCCTGGCGTGGACACGGTCATCATCGGCGCCCGCAACGAACAGCAACTCCGCGACAATCTCGCCACCGCGAACTGGAGCCTCACGGAGGCCGAGGTGGAACGTCTCGACGAAGTCAGCGCCCTTCCGCTGCCTTACCCCTACTGGCATCAGCGGAAATTCGCCGGTGATCGCAACCCTCCAGCAAAACACGCGCGATAACGTTCGCACATCGCGTGACCGATTTTGAAGGCGTTGGTCAGGTAGCGTTCTTGCGCGCCGCGTTCAGAACCTCTCGCAAGCGCCGGCCGACAAGTGCATCTTCGCCTGGCTGCAGCGTCATCGAGATGATGCGCAGGGCGTCTGGGCGAGGGGGCCGGGGGTTTTTCGGATCGCCCTCGTGAACCCCGGGTACCGTACTGGGGTTGTTCCCTGTCAGCACTTCGATCCGCGGAGATCCGTCCCGCAGCTTCTGTGCGCACTCCTGCACGTTCATTTTAAATGCGGCTTCGTCCCAGTTCACCGTGAGCGTCGGATAGCGGTTCCCTCCTTGGGGGGTTTGAATCTCCGTGGTGACTCCCGGCACTGTTTCCACCAGTTGGGCAATCTTTTTCACGCGTTTGTTCCATTCTTTGTCCAGTTCGGACAGGTCGCGTTTCTTCCAAGCCTCGAGGGCCGCCAACACGCCCATAATCTCTTCCTTGCCCACCTTCATCGGACGGCAAACCGCGCCTTCCCATGGGCAACTCTGGGCCAGAGCCGCCTCGATAAGATCCTTGCGGCCCAGCAGCAAACCGGAGCATTGGGGCCCACACAAACCCTTGCCACCGCTGAAGGTGTACAGGTCTGCACCCATCTTCCAGGGAAGTGAGAGGTTTTCAATCGGCGGAATTCCCGCCGCCCAGTCCACCAGGAGCGGTACGTGTGCTTCCTTCACTATAGGGATGGCTTTCTCCAGCCTCTCACCGCGTGCCGTCGTGTAGACCATGGCTGTCTTGTCGTTGAAGGCCGCCTTCAGCTCATCATGCGAATACACAACCACGAGTTTCCCGCCGGAAGATCGAATGCCGCTATCGAACGAGATGCGTCCGCCGAACATGATCACCTCGTTCTTCATGCCGGTGGTGTCGGGTAGCTGCCAAATTTTGGCTGGGTCCGTGCCGGCCATGCAGGCTGCCGTAGCCGTCGCCATCGCGGCGGCAGCGCCCGCGGTCACCATCCCCCCTTCGGCCCCGGAAAGCTCTGCGAGCCGCTTGCCAACGCCGCGCTGCAGCTCCCACATGTCGACAAAGTGCATCGCCGCCTCCTGTTTGGCTTGGCGTACCTCGGGCAGTTCCTGCGAGCCGCTGATATAAGTCCACGTGCCGCGGGCATTGATGATGGGCGTCACACCGATACGTGTATAGATATTCTCTTTTGCGCTGTATCCGGCTGATTTCCGGAGCTTTGCGAAAATATCTTCGGCGGCAAAAGCCCCTAACGTTGGGAGCGCAGCCGCCCACTTCATGAAGACACGACGATTCGTCAGCATGGCGTTTCCTTTCATTCGATCCTCTCCTCATTTCTGTGCTGATTACAGTTGACGGTTCCCTTAACAGTAATGAGCGAAGACCGAAGCAGATTATATCGGACTTAAGCGGTCCGAAGCCAAACAGTGCCGTACAAGAGCGTCATTTCACGCAGCCACCAGCCACGTGCCCAAGGCTATGGCCCCTAGGTGCGCCGTCAAGTGGTGGCATCTACAGTGCTTAGTCTATGGTGTTCAACTTGCATGACGACGATAGCACGCGTACTCAGTGAATGGCACGCCGGGGTCTGTTACCAGGTTCGCTCTTTTGTCTGGGGCCGGCATCGGCGGAGTTGTATGCGGCGAATCCTAGTACCGCCAGAGGAGGTTTCATATGGAAGACGGCCGTTATAATTTTTCACGACGTGATTGGCTTGCCATTACCGGGCTGGCCGCAGGTGCGTTAACCGCAAAACGTTCTGAGGCAGACACGCCACTTGTCTCTGTGCCTACAGCCCCGGTGTCGGTTGCGAAAGTCGCGAGTTACAACGTGGACCTCGTCGCGCAGTTCGAACACATGTTTGATGAGATTGGCGGTATCGGACACCTGGTACGCGGAAAGACCGTCGCCATGAAATTGAATCTATCCGGAGCGTCTGGGACGGGCCGCCAAGTCGGTTTGAGCGCGGGTCAGACCCATTGGGTGCATCCGAACGTCGTCGGTGCTCTTACCGCCGTGTTTGCCAAGCAGGGCGCCAAGCGCATCCGGCTGCTGGAAAGCTCTTCCCGGAAGAAGTATGGTGCGCCACTCGAAGATACATTATTGAATGACGGATGGGACGTCAGCGGCATCAAGAACGCCGCGCCTATGGTGGAGTTCGAGGATACCAATGGGCTCGGCACGGGAAAACAATATTCGGTACTGAAGGTGAAGTCGCGCCCCTACATCTTCCCGGCCTTCAGCCTGAACCATTCCTACGAGGACTGCGATTTCTTCGTAAGCGTGTCCAAGATGAAGAATCACGAGGAGTTGGGCGTCACGCTATCCATGAAGAACCTGTTCGGTATCACACCCGAGCTGCTATACGGACTCGCACCCAAGCCTGCCGGAGCCGTGGTTTCAACGGTTGGGAACTTCTCGCCGTGGGCCAGGGAGCGAGTGTTCCATTATGGCCAGGTGCAGCCGCCCAGCGGTGTGGCGCCGGAGATCGACCCGAAGTCGAGCCGCTACGAGGGCTGGCGGATGCCGCGGCTTCTGACGGATCTTTGTGGAGCACGCCCCATTGATCTCGCGATTGTCGATGGGATCGAAGCCATCATCGGCGGCGAGGGTACGGGGATGCTGGGCACCAAGCCGGGAAAACCCGGGCTATTGGTTGTGGGCCGGAACTGCGTGTGCACTGACGCGATTGCGATGGCCGTCATGGGCTACAACCCACGCGCCGGGCGTCACGAAGCGCCCTTCCGTCTCTACAAGAATCCGAAAGATCATCCCGCGGATCAACTGATCCCGCCCGGAGAAACCCATCAGTACGCCGACAATACTGCAATGATGGGCGAAGGCGCGGGACTCGGCACAACGGATCTGAGCAAGATCGACGTTCGCGGCGTGCCCATCAAAGATGCCGTCTACGACTACGAAGCACACTGGAAGGGCCAAGCGCCGGTTTAAATCGGCAGCGGCTAACCGGGCCATCACGTAATCCAGATGTGTTTCGGTTTGGCTTGATCAGCGAGCTATCTGCGGCCCGGGGGAGCTTTCGCCGGCTCCTCCAATTGCCGCCGTGATGTCTGCGATTTTACCCATTCGTGTATTTAGGCAAGCGCCAGATCAGTTTCTTTGATTGAAGTGGCGGCTTGGATTACTTTCCTGGTCCAAGGATCCAAATATCATGCGAGACGGTAAAAATCACCGCGCCGGAGTAGCCCGCCGCCGTTTTCTGCTGGGCATGAGTTGTGGAACGGTGGCCAGCATTGTCAGGGCCGGCCATCCCGGTGTTTTGGCTGCGCCGGCCGCTGGAAGCGAGGCACCCGCCAAAGCCGGAAAGAGACGTTCGAGCGTTTGGCTCCATCCGTCGCGGTTGCCGATTCTGCGTAAAGCGGACGTGATCATCATCGGAGGTTCGGTGGCAGGGGTCGCCGCTGCTCTGCAATTCGCCCAGGCCGGCCTCAAGGTAGTTGTGGCGGAACACCGAAACTACCTGGGGCGGGAAGTCTCGGCCACGCTTAAGCCCTGGGTGGACTTGGGCAGGCTCGCAGCGGGCGGGCAAGTGCCGGAGCCGATCGCCGCCTGCTTGAAGAAGATGGGCGCCAATTCGGAGGCAGGTGAGCTCCCGCTGGGGATGGACGCCTTCAAGCTCTCCCTGGAGGACATGCTGTTGGAGGCGGGGGTCGGATTGGTGTACGCCAGCCTTCCCACGGAAGCCATCATGACGGGCGGCGCCATTCGCGGTGTCGTCATCGGTAACAAGTCCGGCCGTCAGGTCCTGCAAGGGCGGGTGGTGCTAGACGCGACGAGTACGGCTGTGGTGGCGCGGATCGCTGGTGCGGAGTTTGAACCGGAGACGGTTGAGGACTTCCGTTTCGTGAGGATGATGGAAATGGAAGGAGTGGCTCCGCTCCAGCAGACGGCGTTGCCGGTACCTGCTGAGCTGGGCATAGCCGGCAACACTCTGACGCTGCATCGCGGGTATCAGTTTAAGGGTCATGTCTTGGTCGAGTGCCCGATGGAACTCAGGCTGGGGAAGATGGACCTGGAAGGCATGATGCAGCGCGAAATCGAGGCACGCCACCGCACCATGCGCTTGGCCGCGTACCTGATTCATAACGTCCCGACGTTCAAGGAGGCCAAACTGGCCATCTGCGCGTATGAATTGGACGGCCCGCAGACGACCCAGTTGGCGGGTGCGCCCCCTAGCTGGGCGGAATTCAAAGGTCTTGATTTGATGTTTAGCGACAAGAATCAAGACAAGGTCCACATGCCGCTGGCCAGCTTCGCAGGTCCAGTAAAGGGTTTGTGGTGTCTCGATGAGGCGGCCCGGCTTCAACGACCGCAGCGCGATATGCTGCGTGATCCGGTCAACGCTGCTTTGACTGGAGCCGCCTTCGCACGGGCTTTGCTCCCCAGGCTTGGTGATGGCGAAATTCCCGCCCCCGCAACTGACTACTTGATTCCCTACGACGTGCCGCATGACCTGCAAGTCAAGGTTCAAGATAGCCCTCAGCGAGGCCGCGTCTATGAGAGACTGACCGTGCCAGCAGTGGAGGTGCCCGTACTCCGCGAGGCGGACGTTCTGGTGGCCGGCGGGGGAACGAGCGGAGCTACGTGCGCAAACTCCGCAAGCCGCGAGGGCGCAAAGACAGTCCTGCTGGAACTCAGTTCCGGCCTAGGTGGCACGGGGACCCTCGGCGGCGTATGCGCGTACTGGTATGGCCGTTATTGGGCTGGCTTCGCTATCCGCAACGCCACCATGGCCGATGAAGTCCACAAGAGCATCAATTGGCCCACCTCAGCAAATAAGCTAAATGGCGAGTGGAACATCGAGGCGAAAATGTACGCTCTGCTCAAGGATTGCCAGAAATCGGGTGTGGAGGTATTCTTCAACGCCATTACCATTGCTGCCGTGCTCCAGGACAATCAGGTGCGCGGGGTCGTAGCGGCCACTCCTTATGGACCGGTAGCTGTGCTCGCCAAGGTCACCGCAGACACAACCGGCGACGGCGACGTGGCCGCTTTTGCCGGAGCCAGATTCGCCTACGGTACCACCCGCGATCACTACCCCATGTGGTACAACCTGGCACAGTATACGGAGCCGACCACAAGCAGGTGGCATTTCGGGCACACGGTGGATGTGACCAATATCGAAGATTACACCCGAGCGATCCTGGTCGGCCGGCGCTATGGTCCCAGGTGCTTTGATCATGGCAACTACATCGCCACCCGCGAATCACGCCACGTGATGGGCGATGTGGTCGTAACTTTGACCGATCTCTTGCGCCATCGCCAATTTCCCGATGTGGTTAATCTCGGGGCTGGTCAAATGGACTGCCATAGAAGAGTAGCCTCGGATTGGATCCGGATGGGACTCCTTGTGCCCATCCTGCCGACGGAAATGCCGTACGGTGCCCTGCTGCCTCAAGGGCTGGAGAATATTTTGGTGGCGGGGAAGGCCACGTCACTGGCTCATGACGCCATGTATAACATGCGCAATCAGCCGGAGATGGAGAACCTGGGCGGCGCTGTGGGTGTGGCCGCAGCCTATGCCGTTCGCAGCGGAGTCAGCCCGCGCAAGGTCAACCTACTCAACGTGCAGAAAAGGTTGACTGAGGTTGGCACACTGCTGCCCGAGATGCTCTCGCGCCAGATCAAGGAAGAACGCTACGACGAAGCCGCGATAAGAGCATTGGCAAAGCAGTTGGATGGACGCCACTTTTCCACCTGGGGGGATATTCCCATGGCGAAGGAGGGCACCGAGCATTATCGGGAAAAGATCCCAATTGTAGAAATCTGCACGGCCGATCCGTCCCTGGCTGTTCCGATTCTCGAGAAGGAACTGGCCGGGGCGCGGGGCGATCGCCAGTTGAGACTGGCTCAGGCTCTGCCAATGTTCGGCTCGAAGGCAGGAGTGCCAGTGCTGATTGCGGCCATTGAGCAAGCCATCGCCAACGAGGCCGTAAAGGTTGTGATGAGTAGTTCGCCCGACGAGGGTAGCCTGGAGGGACAAGGATGGGGAATCCCCTATCCGCCGGCTGAGCTGATTTACTCTCTGGGGATGACTCGCGACTCGCGTGCTCTTGCCGTTTGGGACAAGGTGGCGGATGTGGTCAAAGCCAAACCGGAGGATTTTGCGGATGAGCTGCCTTGGCCGTTTCATTACGTGGACTCTATCTGTTATGGGGCGGAGTTGCTCGGCGACCCGGCGGCGGTTCCCATCCTGAAAAAGCTTCACAGCCGTCCGGCGCTGCATAACCAGGCGATTAAAAAGGGATTCTCTATTGACTTCGACCTCGAGAAGCGGGCGCTCACAGAGGTAACGATCGGCCGGGCGCTGGGCAGTCTGGGCGAGCCTGTGGGTTACGAGATTCTGATCGACTACTTGGACGACAACCGCGCGAATCTGGCTGAATTCGCCCATATGTCGCTGGAGCAACTGACGGGACGCGGCAATGGCACCTCCCCCCACGCCTGGCGGCAATGGCTGGCGGAGAATCGGGGCTCGCTCAAGCCTGTTCCGCTCCTGGAAAGGGTGGACGGATGACAGTAGAAAAGGGCTGGTTCCGCCGTTTACCAACCAGCCGACTTAAGCTCTCGTATGGCCTCTCCGGCTCCGCTGAGATCGGCAAGCTTCATTTCGGAGTACTTGCGGGAGAGCAGCACGCCAGGCGCCCCGGCGCGAAATGCGGCCAGCACGGCCTCCTTAACGGCCTGCGGCGTCGTCTTGCTGTGATTGGCCTCCGTGGGGATATCGATATCGATGCCCGGCCAGATCTGCGTATGCGTTCCCGCCACGCCCTCGAGCGCGCGTTTGGTCTCGCGGTAGACGTAGCCGGCTGAGAGTCCCGTGTAGGGAATCTGGCCGTAACTCTGCTCCTTGAAATTCATGACCGCATAGTTGAAATCGAGCAGGCCCTGCTTCGAAAGATCGCCAAGGAGTGTCGTGCCGATGTTGTCGACATAGAGGGCCATACGCTCGCCGCCGCAATTGTTGTACATCACGATCTTTAGAAAGTCCGAATATTTGGAAAGCTCGTGAAGGTCCTGTTCGGCGCGGTAGATGGGATTGAAGGAATTGTTGTGCCAAATATGCCAACCTACCGGCACATCCGCGTTCGCGGCCTTCACGGTTTTGTAGATGGCATCATATGTTTCGCGTAGACTGTCGGTCCAGAGCATTTCCCAGGCAGCCAGCTCCGGGTATCGGAGCAGAAGCCGCCAGAATTGGACGTAGTAACCGTCCACGGGGCGTTTGCCACTGCGCGCCGCGCGCACGAACTTCTCCAATTCAAGAAATCCCTGCCGTGCGCGTTCTACGTTAATGCCGCGCTCCTTCGCCTTGCTCTGACAGAACTGGCAGAAGCACGTGACGGTTCCGGGGTCGATGGGTGGATCGTCATGGGTTGCGCCCAGGCTGTCCGACAATGCACCCTGTCGCTCTGAGCCCCACATGATCCCGTCGATCTCGTAGGAGCGTGTGTAGTCTTCCACCAGACCGGTCAGGAAAGTTCGGTAATCCGGGTTGTTCATGCAGAGCGTTTCGGCGTTCCGCCCGTACAGGTCCCGTTCCTGGAGTTTCTCGACGTTGGGCAGGTCCTTGCGGAACACGTCTTCCAGCCAGCACATGGTTTTCATGCCGCGCTTCTTGGCCGCAGGGAGAACTTCGGCGAGAATGTCGAGATTGCCGTGATCCGGAGCGCGCGTGTCCTTGAGTACCGTGTTCTTGTAAAACTGCGGGTGGGGAGTGGCGAAGTTGCCCCCATGGAACTTGAGATCGTACTCCTGCTTGCCGTGATCCGGCAGCGGCTGGCCCGGGATCTGTCTTCCGGCGATGCCGCGACCGTAAGTGAAGACCGCAAGGAACAGCGTGTTCACGGACGCCCGTTCCTGAAGGATGTCGAGCACTTTCTCGGTGCCCTCGTCCACGAATGAAACGGCGCCAACCTGGATGCCGATCATCTTCGCAGGCACTGCGGCGTCTACGGTCCGGGATGCGGCGAGGGAAATGCCTGCCCCAACGGCTGACTGTAGAAAGCCTCTGCGATTGACATCTGCATCAGACATGTGTTGCTCCTACCGCCTCTCGTAGCAGCCGGCGTCGATGTTCGAGCCATTGACTCTGGCTTTACTGTCAAGGTCCCGGTCGCCCACTACGGGCGCTCCCGCATTCGTGCCTGCATTCACGGCCGGAGAATCTGATTGTAAGTGAAAGTCATTTTTCGAGGCATCAACGAACTGGGGGGCAGCGAAGCGAGAATGCTGGTCATTTCCGCTCGACTTGACGAAGTCAGCGAATCCCGTGTAACTGGCGGGGTACCAACCCCATTTGCTGGCCTCCGCACCGGAAGCACAATAGTACAAGTTGTAATCCATGGACACAGTTCGCGTGTTACCATCCACGGGGCCGGACTTGCTTACCGTCATGAGGCAGCGTTTTCCCGCGTACACGATGTTGTTCTCAAACACATTGTCTGTCAGGTGGAATTGCATCTGGAACTCGCCGGATCCTGTGTCCGCAGTATCGTTTTCATAAAGCGTGTTGTTGATTACGGTGCAGTGTTCGGTGCTGCCCCTCTGGGCATCATAGCCGCCGATCGAAATCCCTGCGGTATTGCAGGCATAGATCAGGTTGTTGCGAGCGGTGATGTAGCTGGTGCTGCGCCCGCGATGCTCGCTCGCCAGTTCGATTCCAAAGTCTACGTGGTGAATGACGTTCTGTTCAATCAGGACCCGCGTGCCACCGTCTACGTAGATGCCATCGGAGGATTGGTCATTGCCGTACGCCGGGTTCCCCCGTGAGGTGATGTTGTAAACCAGATTGCCGCTCACCACGCCGTCGCGGGCCTGATCGACCGCGGGATCGGGCGCAGTATGCTCGGCGCCAATGACGTCAATTCCGATGTTGTTGTTGTCGTGGACGATGTTGTGCGTGATCCGGAAGTTCGTGACGTTTCCGTTGACCACCA
>Ga0181536_10008008_pt1 | contig 10273 bp, 6 predicted proteins | sample PEATcosm2014_Bin_41_FD_121105 | JGI IMG/M metagenome (GOLD analysis project Ga0181536, IMG submission 121105) | Peatland microbial communities from MTU Mesocosm Facility, Houghton, MI, USA - PEATcosm2014_Bin17_60_metaG | ecosystem: Environmental > Terrestrial > Soil > Wetlands > Peat | place...
CTTCAGATGAAGCTGCCAGCGGTCGCGGCTGATGGTCATCTCCATGATCTCGGAGGTGCCTTCGTAAATGGTGGTGATCCGGACATCGCGCTTGATCTTCTCCACCATGTATTCGTGCGTGTAACCGTATCCGCCGAGGGCTTGAATACTGGCGTCGGCTGCCATGTTTCCGGCCTCGGTGGCCATGTACTTGGCAATGGCGCCTTCCGTGTTCAGGCTGCCTTCGGTCCCCGCGTCGATCCGCTCCGCCGTTTCTTCGATGTAGGAGCGGGCGGCTTCGAGGCGCGCCACGTGGGGCACGATCAGCTTGTGGGTGTAGCCCTGTTTCTCCGAGAGCGGCGCTCCCGCCTGAATTCGCTTGGTGGAGTACGGAATTGCGCGATCCAGCGCGGACCACCCGGCCCCCAGGCCAAACGCCGCCACCATCAGCCGCGTGTAGCCGAAGACGGCCTGCGCCTGATTCAATCCCTGGCCTTCCACCCCGCCGATCAGCCGGTCGGCTTCGACGTAGACGTCGCTGAACGCAAGCGCGGCCGTGTTGCTCAGCCGAATGCCGTGCTTATCTTCCGGTTCGTCGTGGCTGAAACCGGTGGCTCCCTTTTCCACGATGAACCAGCTCGGGCCACTGGGCGTGTTGGCCAAAACGGTGTAAGCGTCCGCGATTCCGCCGTTGCTGATCCATTGTTTTGCCCCGTTGATTTTGTAGCCGACGACCCGGTCGTCCTGCATGACTCGGTCCGCGGTGGTGCGGAGAGCGCCCAGATCGCTGCCCGCTTCCGGTTCGGTGGCGCCGTAGGCGAACAGCAATCCCTCTTCCGCAATGCGGCTCAGCCAGTGCTTCTTTTGCTCCGGAGTAGCGCCCACCGTGATTGGATCGCTGCCCAGAAACGTAGCCAGCACGGCCGTAGCGACGCCCAGATCAATGCGCGCCATCTCTTCACAGACCACATACACATCGAAGGCGCCCCCGCCGAAACCGCCGCACTCTTCGGGGATGAACAGGAGTTGAATGCCCAACTGATCCGGGCTGCACATATGCCGGACGATCTCCAGCGGGCATTCGTCGCGTTCATCCAGCTCCAGGAGTTTTTCGTCGGTCAGGCGTTTCTTGGCAAAATCTCTGAGCGACTTCAGACTTAGCTTCAGTGTCTTATTTGCAATCATGATCCGTGCCTCACTTTGCTGCGACGCTGTGCATTTCGCGAACTTTGTTGGTTAATTCCGGCAAGAACTCCAGGATGTCGTCCACAATCCCAACATCTGCCACCTGAAAGATTGGGGCTCTGGGATTCTTATTGATGGCGATCAGAAACGGACTGCCCTTGAGGCCGGCCAGATGCTGGAATGCACCACTGATGCCGCACGCCAGATAGACCTTCGGCTTAACGGTTTTTCCGGACGACCCAACCTGACGCGATTTCCCCAGCCACTTGGCGTCAACCACGGGTCTCGAGCAACTTACTGCCGCACCCAGCGCTTCGGCGAGGTCCTGTGCGATGGCCACGTTCTCCTGCTTCTGGATGCCACGACCGATGGAAACCAAAACGTTGTGCTTGGTGATATCGACATCACCCGCCTCGGCAACGATGGTCTCCAGGTAACGCCGTCCAGCGGTCAGAGCACCAACCTCCGAAGATTTGTCGACCACGGTTACAGCCACCGGAGCACTCTCCAGAGATTTGAAAGCGCCCGGACGCACCGTGACCACCGCGCCCGACGAGATGTCGCAACGAACATGAGCGCTCACCTGTCCGCCGAATTCCTGGCGGACGACTTTGAGATCGCTGCCTTCAATTCCGCCGATGTCCAACACGTCGGAGACGAAAGCCGAATTCAGTTTGATGGAAAGACCCGGCGCCAGATCGATTCCGAAATGCTCGTGGGCAACCAGCACAATGCTGCCCGGCGGCAGGACCTTAACCAGGGCTTTGCGGATCAATTCCGCATTGGGGTAGGCCAGAGCTTCGTTGGAAATTGTCCATATCTCAGCGTAGGAAGCACGGAGGGCGCTGCACGCGGCATTGAGGTCCGCGCCCCAACCGGTGAGCAGGGCTGTAGGCGAAGCAGCGGGGTCGATCTTTTTGGCAGCGGCCGCCAGTTGGGCCGCGGAATCGTCAGCCACGCCAGCCTTGTGCACGATGTAAGCGAAGATGCGAGCCATTATTTCAACCCTCCTTTGGCTGCGACTAACTCCAGAACTTTGTCAACGTTTTCTTCCCGGCTGCCCTTGAGCATCTCGGCGCCCTTGCCTAGCGCGGGGACGAAGTAGTCCACGCGCTTCACTTTCGCGGCAGCTTGCCCCACAGCACCTGGGTCAACGCCGAGCTCTGACGCGCCGAAAGTCGGGATGGGCACAGAAGCCACGGCGCGAATGCCTCGCATACCGACATAGCGTGGCTCATTGATGCCGGTCTGAATCGAGAGCACGCACGGGAGATCGATCTCATTCATCTCCTTGTTGCCGCCTTCGATTTCCCGGCTGACTTTCAGCTTCCGGCCTTCCAGCACCTCAATGGAATTGACCAGCGAAGCAAACGGGTAGTCGAGCATCGCCGCCAGCATCCCGCCAACTTGCGCGCCGCCGTCCTCCGCCTGCACCCCAGTGAGAATCAGGTCGTAGTTACCCTTCCGCACAAAGGCTTTGAGGATGGTTGCGATCCCCCGGGCATCCGATCCGCTGAAGGCTTCGTCGGTGATCAGCACGCCATGGTTCGCGCCCATGGCCATCTCCCGGCGAAGGATCTCTTCGTCGTCTTCGCCGCCAACCGTGACCACGGTGACGTTTCCGCCAATTCGGGCCACGATCTGAAGCGCCTCTTCGACCGCGTAGTTATCCGGCTCGTTGATCGAATAGACCAACTCGTCGCGCTCTATGTCGTTTCCTGCGCTGTTGAGTTCAATCTCGTTCTCCGATGTATCGGGCACTCGTCTTGCGCAAACTAGAATCTCCACATTCACCTCCACTGCTCACACCGCTTTTTGTTCCTCACGCACCATCTCTTGGTCCACGAGTTCCGCCAGATCGATGGCGGTCATCTTTCCTTCCAGACCTGCAACCTTGATCGCATCTTCCAGATTCACCATGCAGAACGGACATGCCGTTACGATCACATTGGCCCCGGCTTCCGCGGCCATCTGGACTCTCTTCACACCCATGCGCTGCTCTTCCTTCGGCTCGTAGAACAGCATCAGTCCGCCACCACCACAGCAGAACGAGCGGTCTCTGGAGCGGCTCATCTCAACCCGCTTCAAACCCGGGATGGCATCGAGCACGTCACGCGGATCGTCATAAACCTGGTTGTGGCGTCCCAGGTAGCAGGGATCGTGGTAGGTGTAAACTTTGTCTCCGTTTTCTACCGCATTGAACTTGATCTTGCCCGACTTCACTTCCCTGGCGATTACCTGGCTGATGTGCTCGACCTCCGGCACATCTTTGTAGTCGTGTTTCAGCGCGTTGAAGGCGTGGGGGTCGGCGGTAACAATTCGCTTTACTCCGGAGGCTTTGATCGCGTCCACATTGTGGTCGCGCAAGGCGGTGAAGAGCAGTTCTTCCCCGAACCGCCGGACCTCATGGCCACTGTCTCTTTCCGCAGCGCCCAGGATCCCGAAATTCTCTCCCACGTGGTCCAGAATCTTCGCCGTCGCCCGCCCGATCGACTGGATCCGGTCATCGTAGGAAGTAATACTGTCCACAAAATACAGCGTGTCGGCGCCGTTGCTCTTGCCCAGGGTCTTGACCTGGCAGACTTGTTGAAACTCTTTGGCGTTCGCCCAGTCGGCCTTCTTCTTCTCCATCTTGCCGTAAGGATTGCCGCGGCTCTCCAGCGCCTTCAGCGGCTTTTGCAGCGACTGCGGCACGTTCCCGTCATCAATCAGGCCGCGCCGCAGATCGACGATCTTGTCGATGTATTCCACCAGCAACGGGCACTCTTCCTCGCAAGCGCCGCAGGTGGTGCATGACCAGATTTCGTCTTCTGAATAAAGGTGGCCAATCAACGGCTTGCTATTGCCATTGCTACTACCATCGTCCGAGTGCCCGAACATCGGATAGTGCTGGAAGGCGTAGTCTCTCGCCTTGATGGTGAGAAATCGTGGCGACAAGGGCCTTCCCACCGCATTGGACGGGCAGTTGTCCGAGCACCGTCCGCAATCGGCGCAGGAATAGAAATCCAGCATGTGCTTCCAGGTAAAGTCTTCGAACGTCTTTACTCCGAAGGATTTCACCTGATCCAGATGTTCATCGCTGACGCCCCATCGCACTGGCTTCAGAATCTCGCGATCCAACTTGGCGAAGTAAACGTTGAACAACGACGTTTCTACGTGGAACTGAATTCCAAAAGGCCGATAGCACAACAAAAAGTAAAAGGTCACTTCATGGAGAAGATAGGCGCCGGCGTAAACCTTCCCGATAGTGGCCAAGGCAACTGGGAGAAGAGCGATCTGCAAGATCCACGGCAGTGACAGCACGGCCAAAGTTTCAACGGGTTGGCCCAACTGGGACTGGCTGGCGGCCTTTGCGGCTTCAAAGAGGCTGTCCGCCACCATCAGAATCGCGATCAACCCCAGGAGGAAGACGGCGTCGGCGGTGTGAGCCTTGCCGAACCGCGCCGGTACTTCATATCGCACAGGTTTGAAGACCAGCCGGCGGATCACAGCCACTACCATGCAGAGGAAGACAACGGTGGCAGCGTAGTCCGTGACGATGTCGTAGATATGGCCGGCCCTTCCTGAAAAGCCCGGCATTACAAAATTCTGGGAAACGCCGACGATCAGTACCGTGAAGGCACGCATCGCCAGAAGAATGAATCCGGCAAAAATAAGGATATGTAAGGTCCCGGCGGTTTTGTAGCGCGGATGCTTCCACTGCCCCAGCCAGAATTTGAAAACCTTTTCCAGTCGGGCCAATGGCCGGTCAAAGCGAAGATCGCGTTCGGCCCTTAGCAGCGGTACAAGGCGCTTCGCAACAATGTAGGCAAAACAGGCAACCCCCAAAATATGAATGACGAGGAACAGGGTTCGTCCCGCGACCAACCAGGACGTAACTTGCGAAACGGACTGGATGCCTTCCACCATGGTGCTTGGCAGCTCCGAGTAGAATTCCCTGGCCCATTACCTTGCCCACTTGCTATACCCCCGTGCCCTGCATCACTACGCGATCATTTGTGTCAGGACTCTCTCCTCTTCAGTGGCTGGTCGTAGTGCTTCTGCCAACTTGACGGACGGGGGAGGGACTGTAAGTGGGATGGATACACGAACTGTCGCCACTGGCTCGGGCGCGAGTTTCGATGCCTCTCGCGTCTCCGCCTGCACTTTCTTCTCGATCTTTCGCGGCGGTTTGAACTCTTGCGTCTTTGCCCGTACTTTCTTCTCGCTCTTGCCGGGCGGTTTGACTCCAGCAGCTTCTCGCAACTCCTCGAAACTCAACTTTAGAAAGGTCTCCAAACGACGCAGATCGGGCGCGGCATGTACGTCTCCGCTGAACCCGAAATACACCGTGCCGTCGTAACTCAAGATGGCGCAGTTGACCGCCATCTCGCCGCCCACCGGCACATAGGGATACCAGCGCAGCATCTTGTGGCCAAGCAGATAGAGCGGGTATTGCGGCCCGGGCACATTGGTACACACCAGGTTGAAGATCGTGATCGGCAACTGGCTCAACACCTGGCCAGCGAACGCTTGCATCACAGTCGGGAACATGCCGATCAAACCGCCCGTCAGGCCGACTAGCTCCGCGGCATGCGAGCGCTTGAGAAACTCCATTCTTTTATGCACCGCCGCCAGCAGTTTCCGCGGATTGCGAATATCCAGCGGAACGGTGACCGGAACCAGCGAGATGCGGTTTCCCAACTCGCCCGAACTGTCGCTGCCGCGCAGGCTGACGGGGACCATCATCCGCAGCAGTCGCCCCTTAACCCGGTCTCCATGCAGCACTTGGTAGCGCCGGATGGTCGCCGTCACCAGCGCGAGAATGACGTCGTTCACGCTCGCCCCGCAGGTCTCCCTCACGGCTTTGACTTCCTCCAGCGAAATATCGGCCCAAGCGATCTTCTGTGGTCCCCGGTAATTAACGTTGAACCGTATCCGCTCGGTGAACGCAGTGATCTCCGGCATCAAGCGGGAGAACTCGTCCGTCGGCATGAGGTCGCCGCCATTCGCGGCCACTCGCTCTGCCATAGCCAGCAGGTCCGCCCAGGCGGAGAGAATCCCCTTGACGAAATCGCCGTAAGAACTCACCACTCCATCCATCAACGAATTGATGGCGTCGTGCGGAGGCACGCGGAAGCGAATCTTCTTCTTGGGCAAAGGTGGCGCCACCGGGCTCGCGTCCAACAGCTTACTCATGATGCCCACCCCGGCAATGCCATCGGCCATACAGTGGTGCAGGCGCAGAATGAACCCGGTACGTTCGCCTTTCAGACCATCTCCCTTCAGACCATCGCCTTTCAGACCATGGACAAACGTTATGTCCCATAGCGGATGCTGCCGGTCCAGAACCGTGCTGACGATTTTTCCAGCCAGTGCCTTCAGTTCGGTGTCGGTTCCGTGCTTGAGCGTCACCTCGCGTACATGGTTGCGAATATCAAAGTTGGGGTCGTTTTCCCAGCTCGGAAGACCAAGATTGAGCGGCGGCGCCACCACCCGCTTGAACAAGCGCGGAATCAGCGGCAGCTTCGACTCGATGAACTGGAGGCAATCGTCGAACGGGATCTCGCCCTCCAGCACGCTGATGCACGCCACATTGAGCGGCATGCCTTCCCGCTCCAGATGCAAGAAAACCGTATCCCCCCACGAAAGGCGGTTACCTTGTTGATGGTTCTGCATGACCACTCTCCATATTCATCCCTGTGCAATTACCCATCTCAAGCTGCGAAGATCAGGCTACGAACGACAATCGCGACCCGAGCTTCACCAGCTTGAGCACTTTGTAGACATCAACGTTCACGCCGCGCAACACGACCTTGACGCCTTTGTCGTCGGCTGTGCCGGCAAACTCCTCCAGCGCTCGGATTGCACTCGAATCGATCCGGCGCACCGAAGAGAAATCCGCAACCACCTCGCCCTCGGCGCTGTCCAGTTTTTCCCCGGCCTCTTGCAACCCTTGGACAACGCGCTCTTCATCAATCTTTATCCACATGGCGATCACTGCCATACCCACCACCATCCGCTACGCGGTTTGTTGCTCAGACACACCGGCCACCTTCGCCAGACCTCGTCCCTGGTAAGCCTTCCAATACAGCTCGGCCAATTCGCTCATCAGTGGCATCCGCGGGTTCGACCGCCCGGACGGATCCTCAAAGGCAAGCTTGGTCAAATCGGGCATCGCCCGCTCGAATTCTTCCTTCGAAATTCCCAGCTCGGCGATGGAACGCGGAAATCCCAATTGGTCCAGCAACTGTTCTGTCGCCGTCACCAGGTTCTTCACCTTTTCCTCAATCGTGTTTCCGCCCAACCCCAGCAAATCCGCGACCGCAGCGTACTTCTTATGCGCGACATAACCCTGTGTGTACGGCGACGGCATGAACTTGGCGGGCACGGCTGCGTTATAAACGATCACGTGCGGCAACATGAGCGCATTGGCCCGACCGTGCGCCACCCCGAAGCGCGCGCCGAAGGCATGCGCCAGGGCGTGATTCACGCCTACCGAGGCGTTGGAAAACGCCATCGCTGCAATGCACGCGGCATTGTGCATCATGCAGCGCGCCTCTTCATTGTGGGGATGCTCGTAAGCGATCGGCAGGTACTTGAACACCAGCCGAATCGCCTGCATGGCGTTGGCATCGGTGTAGGGCGACGCATAATTCGAAACTCCAGCTTCCAGTGCGTGGGTCAGGCAGTCGATACCGGTATCAGCGGTAAGGCCCTTCGGCATGGACATGACGAACTGCGGATCGACAATCGCAACATCGGGACTGAGCGAGTAGTCGGCGAGTGTCACTTTTCGCCCGCGCTCCTTGTCGGTCAGCACGGCAAACGGAGTGACTTCGCTCCCCGTTCCGCTGGTCGTGGAAATGGCAATCAACCGCGCCCGGTTGATCTTGTCCGTCGGGAACTGGACCACGCGCTTGCGCAGATCCAGAAAGGGCGCAGCCAGCTCTTCCAGGTCAGCCTCCGGCGATTCGTACTTGAGTTTCATGATCTTGGCCGCGTCGATCACCGACCCGCCACCCAGTGCGATGATTTGGTCCGCCTTGTAGAAATGGAGCGCCTCCACTCCTTGCATGACCACCTTGACCTCGGGCTCCGCATCGGGAATGACCGAGACGTGGACGTGGGTTCCCTCCGGAATGTAGCGCCGGACAATGTCGACGTGGCCGAGTTGCTCCATGGACGGATTCGTAACGATGATGGTGGAGCGCGATGGGAACTGATGCACATTCTCCACCGCGTTCATATTGAAATAAATCTGATTAGGAACCCGGAACCACATATGGGCTTGTGTCCTCCGAGCCACACGCTTGATATTGAGGTAGTGATAGACATTCACGTTATCGGTCGTGCTGTTGCCGCCGCCGGTTCCACATCCGAAGGAGAAGGTGGGCACCAGATCGTTGTAAACAGCGCCCAGCGCTCCGATCGAACCCGGTGAGTTCACAATGATCCGCCCCGCATTGATCACCTCGCTGAACTTGCGGATGACCTCATCGTCGTGCGAGAAAATCACTGCCGTGTGTCCCAGCCCGCCGGCATGGTTCACGTCTACGCAGACCTTGAGTGCCTCATCGACGCACTTCGCTCGATAGACGGAGAGCACCGGGAACAGCTTCTCGACCGACAAGGGATGTTCGCGGCCTACACCTTGAATCGGCGCAATCAGGAGTTTGGTGTTCGGTTTAACCGAAAGACCGACAAAGCGGGCGATATCGGCAGCCTTCTGACCGACGGCCATGGGCTGCATGAATCCGGTCTTCGCATCGATCACCGTGCGCGCCAGCAGTTCCGTCTCCTTTTCATTGCAGATATGCGCGCCCAGCTCGGCGAATTTCTTCAGCACCGGCTCATAAATCTCATCGTCAATCACCAGCGTCTGCTCTGAGGCGCAAATGGTTCCGTTATCGAAAGTCTTGGAGATGATAATGTCCACCACCGCCGTATTCAGATCCGCTGTTTTTTCCAGGTAAACCGGCGTGTTGCCCGGTCCTACACCCAGGGCTGGTTTGCCCGAGCTATAAGCGGCTTTGACTGCACCCTGCCCACCAGTGGCATCAATCAGGCGCACGTCTTTGTGCCGCATCAAGTAGGCGCTCTCTTGCAGGTTGTTCGATTCCAGGCAACTAAACACTCCTTCGGGCGCGCCGTGCTTCAGCGCCGTCTCATACATGATCCGTACCGCTTCGGCGCCGCAGCGCGCGGCTTTGGGGTGGGGACTGAAAATGAACGCGTTCCGCGTCTTGATGGCCATGATGCACTTGAACAGCACCGTGGAAGTCGGGTTCGTAATGGGTATGATTGAGAAAACGACCCCGATCGGTTCAGCCATCTCCACCAGGTTGCGTTCCGGAAACTCGCGAATGATGCCAACCGTACGTTTATCCTTCACATAGTTGTAGGCAAACTCCGTCGCCACCATGTTTTTAATGACTTTGTCTTCCATCACCCCAAGCTTGGTTTCTTCTACCGCCAGCCGGGCCAGATCCAGAGCGTGCTCCATCCCCGCCAAGACCATCGGCTGGACGATGCGATCAACATCTTCTTGGGTGAATTGGGTAAAGACGGCGGCGGCGGTTCTAGCTTGACTGACTAGAGTTTCGAGGTAGGCAATCCGTTCTGGACTGAGACTTTCTGCGGCAAGCGGAATCTGAACCCGCTCCTGCACTTTTTCGCTCGCGATCATCGCTGCCCCCTATGTTGATTGCCAGGGGCCCATTACCTGCGAGAAGCATGCTCACTCTTCTGTTCCCGGCTCTCACGATCACAAACGCAACCACCCGATCGCCGGGTCCAACCGTTCTTGTTTCTATGCGTAGTCGATGGGATGCCTTTCTAACCAGTGTTCATCGCGCACCCTGTCAATATTCCGCAAAGCTCCAAAAGCGACGCTTGCGGCCAAACGGCGATTCTCCCGAACAACACCTGCGCCAAAACCGATTGCACCACCCAGTAAACCAAATGCCAACACTCGGCCGATCGACTTCGGCCGATTTCCGGGACAACCACCCAGCACGCCAATGCACACTCCAATGGCGGCGGGCTTCAAGGCATTTCGTACTGACTCGCTAAGAAACGGAGGAAGAGGTCTACCATCAAGAAATGCTTCTCGGCCGGAACGAGCTCC
>Ga0181536_10008009_pt1 | contig 10273 bp, 13 predicted proteins | sample PEATcosm2014_Bin_41_FD_121105 | JGI IMG/M metagenome (GOLD analysis project Ga0181536, IMG submission 121105) | Peatland microbial communities from MTU Mesocosm Facility, Houghton, MI, USA - PEATcosm2014_Bin17_60_metaG | ecosystem: Environmental > Terrestrial > Soil > Wetlands > Peat | place...
CTGATCCACCCCCATTGAACTGGTCCACCCTGAGGTATGTCTTTGGACATGAAGAGGAGGACCGAAATGCCGCGGAAGAGACCCACGCCTGAAGAAATCGTCGCAAAGTTGCGCCAGATTGATGTCCTGTTGTCGCAGGGGAAGAGCGTTGCCGACGCGGTGCGCTCGATCGGGACGACGGAGGTCACCTATTATCGATGGCGTAAGGAGTTTGGCGGCCTGAAGGTCGACCAGGTCAAACGAATGAAGGAGCTCGAGGCGGAGAACGCCCGGTTGCGCCGCGCCGTTTCCGACCTGACCCTGGACAAGATGATCCTCGCCGAGGCTGCAAAGGGAAACTTCTAAGCCCCGCGCGTCGCCGCGCCTGCATTGATCATGTTCGATCCGAGTTGAAACTGTCCGAGCGCCGGGTCTGCCGCGTGCTCGGACAGCATCGTTCGACCCAGCGCCGCGTTCCGACGGGACGAGAGGACGAGGAGCGGCTGACCGCCGACATCGTCGAGCTTGCCCGCCAGTATGGCCGCTACGGCTATCGGAAGATCGCGGAGATGCTTCGCACAACGGCGGGTTGGGTCGTCAACGACAAGCGGGTCGAACGGATCTGGCGACGCGAGGGGCTGAAGGTTCCAGCCAAACAACCCAAACGCGGCCGGCTGTGGCTCGCCGACGGATCATGCCTTCGCCTGCGAGCGGAGCGGCGCAATCATGTCTGGTCTTACGACTTTGTCGAGGATCGCACCCATGACGGAAGGAAATATCGGATGCTGAACATCGTCGACGAGTTTACGCACGAATGTCTGGCCATTCGCATCGATCGGAAGCTGAAATCCATCGATGTAATCAACGTGCTCACCGATCTGTTCATCCTGCGCGGCGTTCCGGAGCACATCCGTTCTGACAATGGTCCCGAGTTCGTCGCCAAGGCCGTGCAGGAATGGATCGCCGCCGTCGGCGCGAAGACCGCCTACATCACGCCGGGCAGCCCCTGGGAAAACGGCTTCATCGAGAGTTTCAACGCGCGCTTGCGTGACGAGCTGCTCGACGGCGAAATTTTCTACTCGCTTGCCGAAGCAAGGATCGTGATCGAAAGCTGGCGGCGTCACTACAACACCGTCCGTCCACATGGATCATTGGGTTACAAGCCACCAGCTCCTGAGGTGTTCGTGCCAGCCATGACCGCACGGGCGGCTGCGCAACCCCAACCGGCTCCGCCGCCCGCGCTGGCTCCGAGGCCGACAATGCACTAACATTAAAACTGGACCCATCACTGGGGGCCGATCACCATCGCCTGGGGCTGGCCGCTCTGCATTTCCTGCAATACGGGCATGAGCCGCATCAGGGCCGGCACGACGACGCGCGCCTGGCGCATCGCCAGCACGGGCACGAACCATTCGCGCCCGGCCAGAGTCACCACCGGCGCGCCGGCGCAGTCAATGTTGGGATCGGGATTCATGGGAGCGCCTTAAATCGCGGTGTTCAATTGGCCGATGTTGTTCGACGCATTGGCGAAGGCTTCGAAATCCATTTCGGGAATCGTGAAGTCTTCGAGCTTGCTGCCCATCGAGAGCTTCGACGAGATGCAGCTGTACAGCCGCAGCGACCATTGCGCGCCGGCGACATTGGGGTTGGTCTGGTAAAAGTCGATCTGAAACGTCGGCGCCACGCCCATCAGCTTGTTGGAGATCACCGCCTTCGAGCCCGCGACGGACTGCGTATAGCTGTAGGTGATCAGCACGGCCTTGCCGGCGTCGGCGGAGCTGAACGTATAGACGCCGCTCGCGACGCTATATTGCCCAGCCGCCGGGCTGCTGACGACGGGCGTCAGTTGCAGTCCGCTCGACGCATAGGCGACGCCGAGATTCTCGTCGAAATTCGCGGCGTTGGGCACCGTCGCGGTGTAGGGCGAGGCGGCGCCGACAGTCGCGCCTTCATTATAGGACCACAGCGTCTCGCCGGTCGCCGGCGTATTGCCGAAGAAAATCGTGTTGAGGATGGGGCCGTCGATATTGGCGAATTTCGCCTTGCCCGAGATCTTGCCGGCGCCGCGCGCCACCGCGACCGGAAACTGATATTGCCCCATCAGCGACTTGACCGAAAAGGAAAAGTCGACCGACACATCCTGCAAGGTTCCAAATTGCAGGGGTCCGGCCGACGTCGTGCCGATCAGGACGCCGGAGCCGAAGGCGAGCGAAGTGTTGTTGGACATGCGTTTGGTTCCTTAAGTTTTAAGATGTCGTATCCCGCGGGCGCTCCCTTCTCCCACAAGTGGGAGAAGGAAGAGCGCGTCAAAGCGCCAGTATCTTCAGCGGAACCCACAGCAGGCCGTCGCCGTCGAGATCGCCGGGGTCTTTCAAAACCGCGCCGTCGACGCGGCAATGCGACACGAGGCCGCCGAGCGTCTGGCGGTTACCCGCCATCGGCGACGCCCTCAGCGCGGCGTCCAGCGCGTCCATGATCGTGTTGAGCGCGCTCGCGGGAATGGTGTTTCTGTCGCTGGCGTCGATATAGATGAAGAGATCGACGCTCAGCGTGGTCTTGCTCGGCAACGCCTCGCTCTGATAGCTCGGCTGCTCGCGGTGTTCGCTGACGAACAGCGCCGGGCGCTGCGATTTCGGCACGTCGGCCCAGAGTTTCAAGCGCCGCGACACCGAGACGAATCCCGTCTGGCCATTGACCGGCTGATCGAACTCGACGCCTTCCAGCAAGGCGACCAGCGCCGCCAAGACCGCTTCACGCGCGACATTCATGTGTCCAACCCTTCGCTGACGGCATCGCTCAAAGCGCACGCGATTTCGTCTTGCATGTCGTCCAGCGCCGAGCGCATGAAGCTGTGCTCGGGCAGGTTCATGTGACGCGAAAAGGCTCGCACGAAAATCATCTTCGGGGCGATCGCCTTGCCGAAGGCCTCGCGGATCGCGCGGGCGTGCGCGGCGACCGTCTCGTCGCCGTCAAAGCCGTATTCCTGCGCGAAGGCGTATTTGACGCCCGCCGAAAAAACGCTCGCGCCGTCGTCGTCGACGCTTGATCCTATCGACCCCTGCAACGCGCCCGTGCGCGCGCGCAAGACCTCGCCGCCGAGTTTGTCGTTCTTGATCTTGTCGACCAGTCGATCGGCGAGATCGGCGATCTTGTCCCTGAGCGCCGCGCGGATCGCGGCGGGCATGGCGTCAAACCGCGCGGCGAGTTCGGCCGCACCTTCGATGTCGACGTCGAGCATGGGCGAATTCTCATTCGTAGGGCGGCTCTCCCTTCTCCCACTCGTGGGAGAAGGTGTCGCGCCGAAGGCGTGACGGATGAGGGCCGCCTGGGAGTTTCAACCAAGTCGCAACAACCCTCATCCGACCCATGCTTCGCAAGGGCCACCTTCTCCCGTTCCACGGGAGAAGGAAAAGGCGCGCCTCAATTCGCGATGATCCTGCGGAAATTCACCAGCGACTGCGCGACGAAATCGGGCGTCGCCTTGTTCTGATAGGCGACCGTCTCCTGGCCGCCGAGACTCTTGCTCGTCATGCCGATGCGGTCCTTGTATTTGTGGCGGTCGGCGACCCATTCGAGCGCGCATTGCTCGAGATCGGCGGGGATATAGCCATAGGACAAGGCGACCGCGGCGCCCGCGTCCGCGGCGGCGAATGTGTAAACGCCGGCGCTGACCGAATATTGCCCCTGCGCGGGCGCGCTCAAAACCGCGCTCATCGCCGCGCCGCCTGCGTAAGTAACGCCGGTGTCCGCGGCCCATCCGCCGTAAGGCGCGAGCGCGTCGATCGTGAAAGGCGCGCTCAACGGAATCGCCTGCGCCTCGCCGACGATCTCATAGCCGGCGCGATAGGAGACGACGACGTTCTGGCGCCCCTTGTGAAACACATGCGGCCCGCGCAAGAACAGTTGCTGCATCGCGCCGGGCGGCGCGTCGTCGCTTTGCTCCAGCACATAGCCATGCGTCGGATGGACGTTCGCGGCCATCATCGGCGCGGGCGGAATCGCCTTGCCGTCGACGACGACGGAATAGACCGCGCCAATGGGCCAGTTGCGCAGCAAAAGCTGATCGCGCCCCGTGCCGTCGTAAGCCTCCGTCACCTCGGTCGGCAGCACGAAGGAACGGTTGATGTAGTTGTATATGCCACGGCTGATCTGCGAGATCAGCGCGGCGAGCAGCGCGTCGTCGTCGTTCGTCGTGACGCCGAGCCAGTTCTTCACCGCGCCAAGCGCGACAAGATCGCCGGTGGTCATGGGTGGATGCTCCGTTTTCTATCTGCGTGCGGCGGGCGCTGCCTTCTCCCACTTGTGGGAGAAGGCAGCGCGCCGAAGGCGTGACGGATGAGGGATGCCGCGACCTGGTGGAATCCTTCGCAGCAGCCCTCATCCGACCCTTGCTTTGCAAGGGCCACCTTCTCCCGCGGGCGGGAGAAGGAAGTCGCGTCACCCGTTCGCGATGTTGGAAATCACCGCTAACGAGGGCGGAAAATAGTGCTGCAACACTTCGTCCGCATAGACGCCATACTCGTAGCGGCGCGTGCGCAGCGGCCATTCGATCTGGTAGTAATCGCGGCGCGTTCTGATCTGGAACACATTGCCGACGCCCAACAGCGGGTAGGGAATGCTGCGCGCGGTCATCAGAATGGTTCCCGCCGGCAAATTGGGATGCACTCGGATGTCCAGCGTCGAGCCGCCGCTCATCGAGAAGCGGTTGAGATAGGTCCGCACCATCACGCCGCCGCCGATCGCATCCTGCGCGGCGTTGAAGATGAAGCGCTGCGCCGAATTGACGGCGCCGGCGAGAATCTTCTTCGAAATGTTCAGCGCTTCTTGGCTGTTGACCCAGATGGTGTCGGGCGAGAGACGATAATTGTCCCACATGGATTTCAGCGCCGCGTCGATCTCGACGACGCCGCCCGCGCCATCCGCCGTCAACGGCGTTCCGACGCCAGCCGTCCCGCTCGCCTGCGACGCGACATAGGAGCCGGAGCCCGGCTTCAGCGCGATGGTGAGCAGCCCGTCGAACACGAGCGCATTGTTCGACCAATCGGCGCCGGGAAGCGAGGCCGCCGTCTGCGTTCCGGCGGCGGTCGCCGAAATACTCACGGAATTGACCGACGTGATCGCGCCCAGAACTTCCGAGCCCGCCGCGCCCCAGAACCAGGCGTAACCGAGCGCGCCGCGCACCGTCGCGACGACAGCCGCGACGACAGCCGCGACGACGCCCGACGGTCCCGTGACGGCGACCGTGGCGTTCGTCGACTTCTGCGCCGCGCCGCCGCCGAAAATGTCGGTGGAGCCGTCGGCGTTGGTTCGCGTGATCTGCGACTGCACGCCGTTGAGCACGGAGCCATTGATGAAGCCGTCGAGCGACAGCGCGACGCAAATCACCGACAGCGTGCCGGAGGCGAGCGACCCGCCGCTGGCGGAAGCGGTCAAGGTCGGGGTTGGCGTGACGCCCAGCGCAAGTGAATTGTTCCCGCCCAGGATCAGCGCCTCTTCGCCGATCATCGTCGCCTGAAGCCCACGCAGGCCGGCCTGAGCCCGCACGTCGTCGAAGCCGACGCCGGCGTATTCGGCTTCGAAGTCGACCGAGGTTTCAAGGCCGATGCCCTTGTAGGACGCGAAGTAATCGGCTGTCGTCACGGCCTGCACGCCGGCGCGGTTGCCGCCGGAAACGCCGAGCCGCAATCCGTTGGTGTTGATGCCGGTGATGGCGCGCCAATTGGCCTGAATGCCGCCGCGGCCGGAGACGCGCGGCGTCTCGTTGCGGAGCGGCGTGAGCACGGGCGCGAGGAACTTCGCGCCGGGTTCGAGATCGTAAAAGGCGAGGCCGTCGGTCGCGCTGGTCGGCTGCGAAAAAGTGCTCTTTTCGAGCCCGAAGGCGAGCAGCCGCGGATCGCCCTGCGGCAGGCTCTGCGATTTGCGAATGGCTTCCAGAACTTCATGCGTGGTGTGATGGATGGTCATGTGGGGAGTTCCGCTATGAGGTGGACGCGCCGTCCCCGGCGCGGGTGTTGGTGGGCGCCTCCCTTCTCCCACTTGTGGGAGAAGGTGGCCCGGCGTAGCCGGGTCGGATGAGGGTTCTGTCGGCGACGACGACGATGCGAAGACGGTCGATTTTCAGAGAGGCGCGGCGAAGAAAGCGGGGTGATCCCGGCGCTTCTCATCCGACCTCGCCAAAGTCCGTCGCTTGCGACGGGCGCCCCTCATCCGACCTCGCTTCGCGAGGCCACCTTCTCCCACAAGTGGGAGAAGGGAGGGCCGGCGTTTCGGCGGCGATTGGTCCGCGCCCGTATCGCCCCATATGAGCAAGAGCGCCCATCGCGGCGCGCGAGCGAGAGGGTGCGACATGCGCGACCTGATTGTGATTGGCTATCCCGACGCAAAGGCCGCCGAAGCGGCGCGCGATGCGCTGCTGGCGCTGCCGCGCGAGGAAATCTTTCGCATCTCCGACGCCGTGGTCGCCGCGCGCGACAAGAAGGGCGCGATAAGACTCAGCCATATCGTCCACTCCGGGGCCTTGAACCTCGGAACGGGCACGATGTCGGGGTTGCTCATCGGGCTGCTTTTTCTGCATCCCGTTTTCGGCGTTCTCGCCGGCGCCGCGGCGGGCGCCGTCGGCGAGGGCTTGAGGGGCGCCGGCGTGAGCGAGGAGTTCGTCAAGGAAGTCGACGATGTGCTGAAGCCGGGCCGGGCGGCCCTGCTGTTGGAACGCAACGTCGCGAAACACGAAATCGACGACCACGTCGTCGCGAAGCTCGCGGCTTCCGGCGGATGCTTGCTCAAGACAAGCCTCAAGGCTTCGCTCGAACATAAGCTTCGGCTAGCCTTCGAGGAAGCGCGCCATTGCGCGCGGGACGAAGCGGCGCCCGGCGCGGACCGGGCCGCCGGCTAGCCGTCGTTATCGCAGCGCTCGCGGCTGGCTCTGCGCGACCTTGATGAGCAGCGCCGCGCGTTGCTCGCCGGTCATCGCCGCGAGGTCTTCGACGCGCGCCTCCGCGCCCTTCTCCACCGCGCGCGTGCCGGCGAGCATCGGCGGCGGCAGCGGCTGGCGGGCGAGCTTCTCGACGCGCTGGCCGAGCTTTTCGAGACGCGGCGCGAGTTCGGCAAGCAAAGCCTTCTGCGCGTCGCGCTCCAGCCGCGCGGCCTCCAGCGTTTCGGAAATCTTGGCGAAATCGCGCGGCGAAGCGGCTTGCTCCAAAATATCGGAGGGCTGTTCGTCGTCTTCGTCGTCCTCGGAGATTTCCGCGACGATAAAATCCTTCAGCCTGACGATGGCGTCTTGCAACGCGGCGATCTGCCCTTCGTCGTCCTCGCCCTCGGCGATTTCCGCCGCCAGCACGTCGAACACGATTTGCAAGGCGGCGATGGCGCGGCCGGCCTCGAACGCTTCTTGTCCGAGACATTTGCGCAGACGCTCCAGAGCCTGCGTCCTCGCCCCTGGCGCGGCCTTGCCCAGATCGTTCTCCATTTGCTCGAGCGCGTCCAGCATGGACGCGGAACTCGTAAGCAAGGCCTGATGCGCCAGCGCCTCGGCTTTCTTCTTGAAGGTCTTGCCGTCGCCGGCGATCCACACCTGCTCGACGGCGGCGTCGAAACTCGCGAACTTCATCGTCTCGACCGCGCCATCGGCCTTGATCATCGCGAATGTCGCGCTCGGCAGGCAGGGCAGATCGACGAGCGAAATCTCGCAAGGACTCGCGGTGTAGCGCATGAGGTCCGGGTCGTTCTCGTCGGGCCAGCGCTTCACATAGCCGCCGCCCTGCGAAAATCCGGTGTAGACGCCCGCCTCGACCTTGGCCCATTCAGCGTCGTCGATGATCTTCGCGCAGACTTCGATCTGCTTGTCGTCGTCGTTGAAATGGATCGCCTCGACGCGCCCCGCCGCCACCTTGCCATGCATGGCGCGCAGATTGCCGAGGCTCTTGCCGCCGCTGGCCTTGCGGAACTCGTCCGACCATTTTTGATAATGGGGCTTGGTGCTGGCGTAATCGCAGACCTCATTGCCGCGATCCGGCGTCTCGGCGGTGACGACGCCATAAACAAGCCGCTTGCCCGCGTCGATCTTGGTGAGCGGAATGAACATCTGCAACTGCGTCATCTGTGCGCGTCCTTAAAGAAAAAGGCCCGCGCGAGGCGAGCCTTGTTGGCTTGGGTTTGGTTGGCGTTCGAAAGGCGCGGGCTTACGGGCCCTGTTTTTGCGCGCGGCGCGCGAGTTCCGGTTCGACGAGGCCGTGCCTGATGAGCCAGACAATCGCGCGGCTCCAGGACTCGTCGGTCTCGCCGCGATAATCCGTTTGCGACACGTTGAGGAACTCGCCGGTTTGGGCGTCGCGGATGCGAAATTCAAGGTTTTGCTCCATCACGCTGATCTTGCGGAAGAAGCCGAGGAAGGACATATCGGCGCCGAGCGCGCGGGCGATGTCGGCCTCGCAGCCGTTGCATTTGCGCAGCCAGTGCTCCCTTTGATTCACATCGCTGGACGCGCTTGTATCGACGAGTTCGAACAGGCCGGATTTCGCGAGTTGCTCGCGCGCCAGCGCGGTGACGCGCCGCAGCCGCGCGGTCTCCTCCGCGCTTTCGCCGGCCAGCGGGCCGCCGGCGCTGAAATCGTCGAGTTCGAGATCGAACACCGCGAGCTTGATCAGCTTGGCGGTCGGCTTGGCGTCCTCGGCGCGGCCAAGGCCCGCGTAAAACGCCAGGGCGCAACAAAAGCAGGCGGCGAAAAAGAGCCGGGCCGTCGCTTTCGTGGATTGTTTCATTTTAAAAGGCTCCCCATCGCGCGAACGCCGTGGGTTCATTTATAGCGCGGCCCCCGCGCCTACGCCCGGGACGCGCTCCCGCCGCGGCTTGGGCAAATCTCCCGTCGCTGCCAGCAACACACTGGCGGCGGGGTCAGCGACCGGCGCCTCGCCAAGTTTCACGCGCGCTTCGTTGCGCGTCAGAATCCCGGCGCCGACGTAACTCGTCAGCACCTGCGCCTGCTGGCCCGCGTCGATCTGCGCGTCCTCGCCCCAGGCGAATTCAACTGCGTTTCGGAGGGCTCAGGCGGCGCCAACGCCTTTTACTCGCAGTTATAAATTCTCTTTCTGCCCCGCCAGATACTCGTCGATCACTTTTTCCTGCTCAGGCGTGATGGGCTCGCCAAGGAACAATTCGTGTGACTCCTTGAGCGCGATTTTGGGGAGGTGCGCAATTAGCCGGTCGTAAGCTTGAACCTCTATTAGGCTCCACTCCAAAAGAGCGGCAAGGTAGCCCTTCCACAAAAGCGCGACCTCCGTTGAGCCTGGGCGCCACTTTAGATGCTTAAGCAGCCGATTGCTAAGTTCCTCCTCGGTGGGGAGGCACACAGTCTTCTTTTCCATCATTGCCTCCTTGAGCGAACAACCGTTCCATCCAGCGTCTCGATTGTTACGCGCGATATCCGACCCCTACCATCCGCGCCAAACGCACGTTTTATCGCGCGTTCGGCGACATCTTTTGTCATGCCAGACTGCGCGCGAGCGTCAATATAAATCACGCTCGATTGACCTCGCGCATCCATAATACGGCTTGAGATCGCGCCCGAAAGGCCGTCCGGGCTGGTGTCAACTATCCGCGAAACGGTCTTAAGTTCAGTGCGAACGCCGTTGATGAAAAAATCCGCGCTCCTTTGCTCATTCGTGGCGGGAATTGTTTCGACATCGTTCCCCGCGGCAAGCTGCCGTTCGACGAACTCCTTTTCGGCGTCGGTCAGGCCATCCAACGATCCCTTGAGCGCGCCACGCTTGGCGGCCCCTTGTTCTGCTCCTTCGTCGCGTTCCGGTTCCTCTGGCGCCGGCGCGCCCGCTGCGGCGACGGGTTCCTTCGGCGACTCCACCGCCGCGGGGGGCGACTCGTCCTTCGGGGCGTCGGGCGGCATCGAGGGGAAGCTCGGCGGCGGCGGGTCGGTGAGCGAAGGATTTTGATTTTGCTCATACCGGCGCGGTCGATTGCCGCCCATGGGCGGTGGAACCATGTGTCCGAGCAGCTCGCTCAAGACGCCCGCGACCCGCGCGCCCTTCGGTCTGGCTTCACGATCTCGGTTGTGCGGCGCCTTCGCGCCAGCGCGCGCGCCGTCGGCGGTGGCGAAGCGGCCTTTTTCGTCGTGATGCGGATTGTATTTGGCGAGTTCGCCAGACCCAAACCGCCCATGCCAATCGCGCGGCTGGTCGGGATCAAATGCCTTCGCTACTTTTTTTTTAAGCCCTGTGGATCGTCCAGCAGTTGATCCACCGTCACCGGCCCGGCGCCCGTCGTCACCAGCAACAAATTCGCC
>Ga0181536_10008012_pt1 | contig 10271 bp, 11 predicted proteins | sample PEATcosm2014_Bin_41_FD_121105 | JGI IMG/M metagenome (GOLD analysis project Ga0181536, IMG submission 121105) | Peatland microbial communities from MTU Mesocosm Facility, Houghton, MI, USA - PEATcosm2014_Bin17_60_metaG | ecosystem: Environmental > Terrestrial > Soil > Wetlands > Peat | place...
CGCAGCAACAGCGCGTGCATCACCGACGTCTCGGTGGCCGTCAATTCGACGCCGTGCCCCTCATATGAAAGCGTCTGCAGACCGGCGTTCAATCGCAAGCGTCCGGCGCTGACGCGCTCTTGCCGCACCGCCGGCGGGGCGACGATCGTGATGAGGTTCCCGCCCTCGGCGCCCACCGAAGCGACGCGGTACCCATGGGCCTCGAGCAGACGCCGCAAGCGGCGGCCATGGCCGTCGACATCGAGTGCTTCGGCGCTCAGCATGCCGGATATACGAAACGCGGCAGAAAAAAGTTTCGCCGCGGAGAACCCCGAGCCGATGCACGTCGAACCGTTCACGGTACCGCCCGGAATCGCGCTGCGGGTACCGCTCGTGTTCGTGCACGGCGGTCATCACACGGGCGCGTGCTGGGAACGCACGCCCGACGGTCGTATCGGGTGGGCGCCCTACGCAACCGAGCGCGGCCACCCGGCGTACGTCGTCGATTGGCCCGGGCATGGCCGCTCGTCGGCGCCCTCGCCGGCCGGAGTGTCGCTCGGCGACGTGGCGGAAGCCGTTGCCGAACTGCTCGCCACCCTCGGGCGCGCGGTCCTCGTCACGCACAGCATGGGCGGCGTCGTCGGTTGGCGCGCGGCCGAATTGGCGCGGCCGCACGTCGCCGCCATCGCGGCGATCGCGCCCGGTCCGCCGGCCAATCTCCAGCCGCCGCTTTCGTCTGAAACGATCCGCGCGCAGCAGATCTCCGACCCGGCGTACGGCATGCTCGGTCAGCCGATGCTCGCGCTGGCCGCCGAACAGACGCCCACCGCGACGATGGCGCGCGCGCTGTGGGCGAATTCGGCACGGTTTCCGGCCGGCGCGTTCGACGCATATTTCGCCACGCTCGTCCCCGAGGGCAGCCGCGCGCTCAACGAACGCAACAACATCGATGGCACCGGCATCGGCGTGAGCGGCCCCGAGCCGCTGCACGGCATCCCGATCGCCGTCTTCACCGGGGACAACGATCCGCGCCATCCGTACGCGGTCGACGCGGCGGTCGCCGCGTACTTCGGCGCCGAGTTCGTGTGGCTCGCCGATCGCGGCCTCGCGGGGCACGGCCACATGTGCATGATCGAAGACGGCAACCTCGCCGTCGCCGACCTGGTGCTCGACTGGATCGCGGCGCACACGTGATCCGGTTCGCGCTCGTCTTCGTGCTGCTGGCAACGGTGCCGGCCGGCGCCGCGCAGACGCTGCACTTCACGATCCCGTCGATCCAGATGTTCGAGGCACCGTACCTCGTCGCGGAGGCGAAGGGCTACTTCGCCGACGAGGGGCTCGACGTGCAGTTCGTCACGGCGAACGGCGGCGTCGCGACCCCGGCGCTGATGTCGGGCAGCGTCGACGCCAGCGCGTCGAGCGCCAGCGCGTTGACCGCGATCATGAAAGGCGCGCCGCTGCGCATCGTGCTCGTGCAGCAGAACCGGCCCGTCTACCAGCTCTGGTCGATCCGCGCCGACATCCGCACGCTCGCGGATCTCAAAGGCAAACAAGTCGCCGTCGAAACGCGCGGCGGCTCCGACGAAATCGCGGCGCGCATCGCGTTTCATGCCGCCGGCATGAACCCCGACGACGTCACCTACTTCCCGGTCGGCACCGCCAACGCCGCGAGCGCCATCACCGGTCAGCTGCCGGCCTTCGTTCTCGCCACCAGCGACATCTCGCAGCTGCGCGCCGCCGGCGTGCTCGGCAAGGCGCACCTCGTCTTGGACTACGCGAAGGTCGAACAGATGCCGCAAAACGGGCTCGCCGTGGCGCAGAAACTCATCAGCGGCGATCCCGGGCTGCTCCACAAGATGCTGCGCGCGATCGTCAAAGGGCTGATGTACGCGCGCGCGTACAAACAGCAAACCATCGATATCGTCGTAAAAGCCGGCTCGTCCGCGGCGGTGCCGGCCATCGCCGCCGATTACGAACAATACATGGCCACGCTCACGCCGCGCCTCGAGGTGTCGAACGACGTTGCGAAGGCCGACCTCGACGTGCACGCCACCCTGCTCGGCATGCCGCACGACAACGTGCCGCCGGTCGACCAGATTTACGACTTCGCACCCCTGCGCGCAGCGGAAGCGGAGGTTGCGGCAAGCGGATGGAAGCCGAAACTGTGACCCTCGCGCGCTTTTGTACCGCCCTGTTCGCTTGTGCCGTACTGACCATGGGCACCGTTGCGGCGGACGCGCCGCAGAAGATCCGGCTCACCGTCGCGACGTACGAGGTGGCCCAAGGGCCGTATCTCGTCGCCGTTGCGAAAGGCTACTTTGCGGCCGAGGGATTGGACGTCGATCTGATCTTCAGCGGCGGCGGTACCGCAACGCCCGCGCTGATTTCGGGCAGCGTCGACGGCAGCGCATCGAGCGCCTCCGCGCTCAGCGCGATCCTGCGCGGCGCGGCGCTGCGGATCGTGCTCGTGTTTGCGGACACGCCGATCTACAACATCTGGGGCCAGCCGAGCATCCACTCCTTGGCCGACTTCAAGGGGAAGGCGATCGGGGTCGCCACGCGCGGCGACACGTTCGAGGTCGCGTCGCGGCTGGCTTTGCAAAAAGCCGGCATTCCCGCCGACGCGGTCGGCTTCACGCCGATCGGCAGCGGCGATGCCGGCAGCGCGGCGTTCGAATCGGGTGCGCTGGCGGGCGTGGTGCTCTCGACCAGCCAGTCGGCCCAACTGATCGACAAGGGTCAGCTCAAGAACGCGCACGTCGTCTACCGCTTGAAGGGCAACATCCACATGCCGTTCGACGGCTTCGTCGTGCAGCAGAAGCTCCTCACCGACAATCCGGTTCTCGCGCGCAAGATCGTGCGCGCGATCGTCAAGGGCAGCCGCTACATTCACGCGTTCAAGACGCAGACCGAGGCCATCCTAAACAAGTACGATCCGAGCGAGACTACGCGGGCGATGAACGACGACTACGAAGAGTTCCTCAACGCTGCGTCCGCCGATCTCACCGTCAGCACGGCCGACGCGCAGACCGATCTCGACGTGCGCGCGGCGCTGCTCGGCATCCCCAAAGACCAAGTTCCCCCGCTCGACCACGTCTACGATTTCAGCCTCGTGCGTTCGGTGAATGCCGAACTCAACGCGAGCCGGTGGAAGCCCACACCTTAGATGGCGGCGTTCTGGTCGGCGCATCGCACGGCGCTCACGCGCACGGCCGCAGTCGTCGTGTTCCTGTTCGTTTGGGAAGCCGCCGTGCGCTGGGGCGGCGTCAGCCCGCTGTTCTTGAGCAGCCCTTCGGCGGTCACGGTACGGCTGATCAAGGTGTTCGCCAACGGCTCGATCTGGCCCAGCCTGCTCGCCACGGCCAACGTGGCGGCGTGGGGCGCGTTCCTGGCCATCGTCGTCGGCGTGCCCGTCGGCATGGCGATGGGCCGCTCGAAGCTCGTGCGCGACACGCTCGAACCGTTCATCATGGCGATGGCCTCGGCGCCGATCGTCGCGTTTCTGCCGCTGCTGATCATCTGGCTCGGCATCGGGCCGACCTCGAAGATCGCGCTGGTTTTCGTCGGCTCCGTGTTCGTCGTGATCGTCAACACCGAGTCCGGCGTGCGTCAGATCGACCCGCGGCTGATCGAAACGGCCCGCTCCTTCACCGCGAGTGAATTCGAGATCCTGATCAACATCGTCGTGCCGGGCGCGCTGCCGTTCATGATCGCCGGCGTGCGCCTCGCGATCGCGCGCGTGCTGATCATGGTCGTGGTCGCCGAGTTCTACGCGGCGACCGTCGGCATCGGCTACCTCATCTTCCAGGCCGGCTCGCAGTACGACACGACGCTGGTCTTCGTCGGCGTCGTGATCCTGGCCGGCACGGGCGTCATCTGCAACGCCGCCCTGCGCGCGCTCGAACGGCACATCGCGCCCTGGATGCACACGGACATCGCGCCGTGATCGAGGTTCGCAACGTCACGCACCGCTTCGGCGGCGCGAACAAACCGAGCTTACCGGTCCTCGACGACGTCTCGCTCACGGTCGCGCCGGGAACCTTCGTGTCGCTGTTGGGCCCGAGCGGCTGCGGCAAGACGACGCTGTTGCGCATCATGGACGGCCTCGTGCAACCGACGAGCGGCCAAATCTTCATCGACGGCAGCCAGGTGCGCAAACCCGGCCGCGACCGCGCGATGGTGTTCCAGGAATTCAACCTGCTCCCGTGGCGCACCGCCCTGCACAACATCGAATTCGCGCTCAAGTTGCACGGCGTTCCCGCAAGCGAGCGCCGCGGCCGCGCGATCGAGGCCTTGCGCCGCGTCGGCTTGGAAAAATTTGCCGGATTCTATCCGCATCAGCTCTCGGGCGGGATGAAACAGCGCGTCGGCCTGGCCCGCGCGCTCAGCACGAACCCGCGCTACTTGCTGATGGACGAGCCGTTCGGCGCGCTCGACCCGCTGGTGCGCGAGGTCATGCAGATCGACTTGCTCAAACTGCTCGACGCCGAGCAGCGCACGATCGTCTTCGTGACGCACAGCGTGGACGAGGCGGTCTTTTTGTCGGACCGCGTGATCATCTTCCGCGCCCATCCGGGGGCGATCCTCAAAACGCTCGACATCGATCTGCCGCCGCGCCGCTTCGAGAACGACGAAGAGATCAAAGCCAGTCCGGCGTTCGTGAGCTACCGGAACATGATCTGGCATCTCTTGAAAGAACAGCTACGCCAACCGGCATAACAGGAGGCCCTCCCCGAGAATGATCCAGATGACTGACGACATACGCCGCTGGCTCGAGCTGGCACCGAACGACGGCGTTCCGTGTTTGGTCGCAACCGCGACCAAAGACGGTCACCCGCAGGTCAGCCCCAAAGGCAGCCTGGCGGTCTTCGATCCCAAGACGCTCTGCTTCTGGGAACGCAGCTTCCGCTCGAGCTACGACGCGATCGCGGAAAACCCGCACGTCGTCGTCTACTTCCGCAACCCCGAGCGCACCGAGATCCCGTATCGCGGGCACGCGCTGCGTTTCCACGGCGACGCGCGGCTCGTCACCGAAGGCCCCGACTGGGAACGCGCCTGGAGCCTCGCCAACGCCGACGAGCAAGCCCGCGACCCCGAACGCAAAGGCGTCGCGGTGCTGATCGACGTCGAGCGCATCGAAGACCTCAGCGGCAAAGCCATCATGGAGCGCTAGCCGGTGAGCACGACCGAAACCACCAGCACCCTGCCCCGCTTCGACGGCAAAACGTTCGACGTGACGATCAACTCCTCTGGAACGCGCGGACCGGGCGTCATCTTCATCTGCTCGGCCTACGGCGTCAACAAGGACTTGCGCGCCACGCTGGCCCGCTACGCTGGTCACGGCTTCGTGTGCATCGCGCCGGACATGTTCTCCCACTGCGACGTGCCGGGGCCGCTCGAACAGCTCGACGAGAACCGGCCGAAGGCCCGCGGCCGCCTGGGAGGGTACGACACGGAAGTCGGGCTGCAGTACATAAAAACAGCGATGGAGGCGCTGCGCGCACGGCCCGACTGCAGCGGCCCCGTTGCGGTCGCCGGCTTCTGCTTCGGCGGCAAGTACGCGTATCTCTCGACCACCCGCCTCGGCGCGGCAGCAGCACTATCGTTCCACGGCGTCGGCATCGGCGAACATCTCGACGAGGCAGACAAAGAGCACGCGCCGATGAGCCTCCACTTCGGAGCCGATGACCCGCTCACACCGCCCGACGAGGTGGCAGCAATCGAAGCCGCATTCAAAGGCCGCCCCGACGTCGGCGTCTATTCGTATCTCGGCGCCAAGCACGGCTTCGCCCAAGCCGACAGCGCCGCATACGACCCAGCCGTAGCCAAAACATCCGAAGAACGCGCGCTCGCAACACTAGCAACGCTACGCTAGGGCCCCCCCCGCCCTCGCTGCAACGATGGCAACACCGCGCTAAACCGCCACCCCCACCTGTCATCCTGAGCTTGTCGAAGGACCGCCCCAATCGTCAACCTTGGTGGCGCTCCTCCGACTGCGCGTGAACCGTTGAAGTCGCATCACCCGATTCTGATGATGCGCGGCGTCGTCGCCCAAATCGAAGCCCTGGGCCTCGAGCTCCTCGAGATTCAGGTAGCGCCAACGCCCGCGGCGAACATTTCGGTGACGTTGAACGGCGCCTTGATGACGCCGAACCTGGCCGCCGCATCGATCACGGGCTGAAACTCCGCTACGTTCAGACGCTTGGGAAAGTAGCAGTAATGCATGCCGGGCGGTAGTGGCGCATTGCTGTACTTTTCCAGAATTTTCATGCTGGCCGCATGGTTGGCGTTGGCCCAATCTGCGGTCATCGCGATGGCGTCGGCAAACTTCTTCACGATCTCCGGATTGTTTTTCGCGTACGCTGCGCTCGTAACCCAGGCCCCTTCACAGAAGAGCGGGGCAATCGCACTGTAGCCATATGCGAGCAATCGGCCGTTGGCAGCGAGCGTTTGGGTGAGGATGGGTTCCTCGAAGCAGGCAGCGTCGATGCGCCCCGATGCCAACCCGGTCGCCATTGCCGGGTACGACATTTCCACATACTTCAGGCGGCTCGGGTCGGCACCGTTTTGGGTGAGCCACGCATGCAACGCGATATCGGCGAGCTGCCGGAGCAAAAAGACCGCGACGGTCTTCCCCTCGAGATCCTTGGCGGTACGGATGGGCGAGGTTTTCGAAACGACCATGCCGGCCGTCGGCGACTGGCTCGTGTACGCTCCGTTCGGCGCCACCCACACGAACGGCACGCCGTTCTCACGCGCGCTGGCCAGCGCAACCATGTTGATGCTTCCAAACTCGAGGTCGCCGGATATGAGCGCCGCCGCGATGGCCGCTCCGTTTGCAAGGTTTACTGCCTCCGCGGTCAAGCCGGCCTTGCGAAAGAATCCTCCGTCGAGCGCGTAAAACCCCGAGGCTCCGACGTCGCTCGCTCCGCATGCAAAGCGCACCGCCTCGTTTTGCGCGCTTGCCGGCCACGCATCTGCGAGCGCTACCAGAGACGGCGCTATCAACAACTTGAGGACGCCGCTCCGAGAAAGCCCATCCATCCAGGTTATCCCCCCGCCGTCTGGCACACCACCGGACATATCGGCTTCGACGGTCGGGACCCCTGGCGTCTGTCCGGACCTCTACCTTATCGGTCTTTCGCATAGCGATACTCGGTATGGCGACCGAGCGGGAACGCAGCAAAACACTCGAAGATACGGCCAAGACGCTGCTCCGGAAAGTGCTTGTGCCGTGGCAATCAACGTAAAGCCGTTTAGCGCCCCACTTGGCGCCGAGATCACCGGCGTGGATCGTTCCAATCTCGAGGTCGAATCGGAAGCCCTTTTTCAAGCATTACTCGAGCATCACGTGCTTTTATTCCGCGGCGGCGTGATGTCCGACGATGATTTCGTCCGTTTGGCTGAAGTCTTTGGCCCCGTACGAATGGCGCGAACGCGCCGCGCCTACGCAACGCGCCCGGAAGTCATGATCGTGTCGAATATTCGCGAAAACGGTGAAACGATCGGCGCATTGCCGGATGGCGAAGTTGAGTGGCACTACGATGGCCTGCACCAGAAAATCCCGTACGCCTTGATGATGCTCCATGCCGTCGAAGTGCCGCGGAACGGGGGCGAGACACGTTTTGCAGATATGTGCCTCGCATACGAAGCTCTTTCGCCCCAAATGAAAGAGCAAATCGCCGACCTCACGGCCATAAACAGCTACGGTGCACCCGGCTATGGCACGGCTTCGGCGACGGTCAAGCAGATCACGCCGGATTCGCCGACCGCGGTACACCCAGTTGTGCGCGAAGTACCCGAAACGGGACGCAAGGCGATTTTCGTTTGTCAGCTGATGACCGATCGCATCGTCGGGCTCTCCGAAGATGAAAGCCGGGACATGCTCGCCGAGCTCTACCGGCATTTGGCGCAACCCGAGTTTGCCTACGAACATTCCTGGCAGATTGGAGACGTGGTCTTGTGGGACAATCGCTGCGTCATGCACGCGCGTAACGATTTCGGCCCCGAAGAGCGTCGGCTTCTCAAGCGGCTGACCATCGCCGAAGTCGGGGTACCGAGCATTCGCTAGCGCGTGCGAGGAAAGCGCGAGCCGATGCTGCTTTCGTCCATGAATTCGCCCATCCGGCAGGGGGCGCCGTGTTTCGCAAGCTCTTCGCGAAACATGTCGTGGATGCGAGGATCCTGGTCCTCCCACTCGATCTGACTGCCGCCGAGGTTTACGCTCACGTCGACGCCGCGCTTGGCGCGTATCTTCTCCTCGGAGAACGGGTAGCGTCCGCTACCGTAGGCCGTGGCCAAATACCGCACGGGCTCCGCGCTCGTGTTGAAGTGCTGATGGAAACTCATGTTCGTCGGCGCAAACACGCAGCCCGGATGCCAGTCGTAGCGCCCGTAGTCCGCATCACCCTCGTACCAGAAGAGCGAGTAACCCTCACCCTTGAGGATCAGCACGTGGAAGTCGGGGCCGTGGCGGTGCGCCTTCTTATACGTGCCGACAGGCATCTGCGAGCAGTGCGCGTGCATCGTCCCCTCCGCGAGGATGAACTGCATGTTCGCCTCACCCGCCCCGCGTGTGGTGCGAGCGTCGAGCTCGAACGTCCGCAGGTCCGCGACGAAGTTCGTCTCCCAAAGCGTACGCTTCCCGAGATAAGGCACGCGGTCGCCCTTGCCCTCGAAATGGTCGGGGTTGCCCTCGCGTTCCGGAAAACTCCACGGATTATCGAAAACGAAACCTTCATTGCGGAAGGCCTTGATCATCATCGCGAAGCTGTTGGTCGACGACAACCGCGCGCGCTCGCGCCCGGATCCGTTGAAGAGCCTGTACGGCGCGTTCAGCGGCAACGCGAACATGCTGCCGGGTCCCCACTCGAAACTGTGCCGGTGGCCGGCCGTGTCTTCGACCTCCGTCGAGCCGTGGCCGGAAAGCACGTAGAACACTTCTTCGTAGAGGTGTCGCTGCGGCGAGGTCGAGGCACCCGGCGGCAGATCGAGCAGGAAGATCGAGATGAAGTCGCCGCGGCCTTTCATGTTGACGACCGCACCGTCGACGCCGAACCGCTCCCAGCGCTTCGTCTCGACCGCGTTGAGATCGACGCAAAAATCCTCCACCGACGGAACGCCTTCGGCGGCAACCCAATCCAGATAGGGATCGATGAGGTAGCGACGTTCCCGAGCTTCAATCATGGCGTATACTCCGCGACGAGCGACGGTGTTTCCGCTGCATCACCATACCACCCTAGTGGACTGGTCGCGCGTCTTGCGAGCATACGATCTTGAGTTGCTCGACGAATGCGTGGACCAGCGGATTGACCTCGTCCGAACGCGAGAGCGCCGTCATCCGCACTTCCGGTGACGGCGGAGAGATCTCCCGGTACACGACGCCGGTGGTCGGTTCCCCCACGGCGGCCTCGTTGACGAATGCCACGCCGAGGCCGGCAGCGACGCAGGCGGTGACGAGCGAGTGACCTTCGACTTCGTGCACGATGCGCGGAATGAAGCCGGCGCGAGCAGTGACGCTGCGTACGAGGTCGTGGATGCCGAGGGGCCCAGACCGCGGGAATTCGATGAAGGGCTCGTCGACCAAATCTCCCACGTTGATCACCGGTTGCCGCGCCTTCGCATGAGTGGCCGGCAGCGCCAAGACCAGCCGGTTGATCTGCAGCGTTTCGGCGCGGAAGTCCTCGGCGTCAAACCATCCGTTGATCAACCCAATGTCGATAGCACCTGAGCGCAGCGCATCATTTTGGTGCGAGATATAATAGCGCACGAACTTCAACGTAGCGCGCGGGTGCAGCTTGCGAAAGCGCTGCGCGGCCTCCGGCACCGCGGTAAACGCGCTCGGGCTGGCGTAACCGATACGCACGTGGCCGGTCTTCCCGGCAATGGTGTCGCGCACGATCGACTCGGCGAGCTTCGCTTGCTCGAGAACGATCCTCGCTTCCCGCGCGAGCGCAATCCCGGCTTCGGTGAGCTGCGCTTGGCGTGCGCCGCGGATGAACAAGTGCGCGCCGAGGGCGCGTTCGAGTTCGGCGATGCGCCGGCTCAGCGGCGGTTGGGCGAGGTGAAGGCTCTGCGCTGCCCGGCTGAACGTCTTGTGCTCGACGACCGCCATGAAACATTCCAAGTCCCGAAGGCTGAATAGCGACTGCACGGTATCGGCCGTGTATTCGCGGAGCCCCGTGCGGCGCCCGCCGATATGCGGTGGCGGACGCGCTGCCATGCCGATGCGGTATGGTACCCAGGCGCCCGGGCCCCGCAGGCCGGATCATGGAGCATGGCTCCCACACGCA
>Ga0181536_10008017_pt1 | contig 10268 bp, 11 predicted proteins | sample PEATcosm2014_Bin_41_FD_121105 | JGI IMG/M metagenome (GOLD analysis project Ga0181536, IMG submission 121105) | Peatland microbial communities from MTU Mesocosm Facility, Houghton, MI, USA - PEATcosm2014_Bin17_60_metaG | ecosystem: Environmental > Terrestrial > Soil > Wetlands > Peat | place...
GCCAAACGCCGCTTCCCTAAAGCCGAGATCGTCTTCGTAGGGCCGGCAAAGAACTACGAATTGTTTGCGGCCGACCCGCGCATTCGCCACGCGGCCGTGGCTTACCGCCGCGGCAGCTTGCGCGATCGCCTGGCCGTCCGGCACGATCTGGCCGCGATCCTCGACGCGCCCGATTCGCTGATCATCGATTCCGATTCGCGGCTCACGCAACTGGGATTGCTTCCGATTTGCGCCGAGGACCGTTATCACTTGTTTGAAAGCCGCGCTTATGGTGGCGCGACCAGCCGGCCGCTTCCGGAACTGGCGGCGGCGTGGGCAGAAGAAACCCTGGGCGTGGCCGGCGCCAGGCCCTTCGTGGCGCTGGCCGCCGCGCCGGAGCACACCGCGGCGATCGCCGTCAGCTTGGGGGTGGGCGAGAATCCGGCCAAGCGGCTGCCCGATCCTTTCGAAGAGCATCTGCTACAACTGCTCGGCCAGCGTGACGCGGCCATCTCGATCGATAAAGGCGCGGGTGGCGAAGAGGCCGCGCGCGTGGAACGGGCCGTCCAGCGCTCGGGCGTGCGCGCCACGTTCTGGGACGGCTCCTTCGCGGGCTTCGCCGCCATCATCGCGGCCAGCCGCTTGTACGTCGGCTACGATTCCGCCGGCCAGCACGTAGCCGCGGCTGCCGGAGTCCCGCTGATCAGCATCTTCGCCGGCTTCTCTGTCCCGCGGATGTTCGATCGCTGGCGGCCGCGGGCCAACGGCGGCGCCGTCATCCGCGTTGACCGGCCCGACGCGGCCGAGGCTCTGGCGAGCGTTCGCCGGGCGCTCGCGGGCTTGCAGTAAACTGGGCACGATGGCGGAACTGGAGCAGGCGCGAGCGTGGATTGCCGCGGCAACGTCCCTGGCTGTATTGACCGGCGCGGGCATTTCCGCCGAAAGCGGCATCCCCACCTTTCGCGGCGCCGGCGGCCTTTGGAAAGACTACAAGCCCGAGGATCTCGCCACGCCCGAAGCTTTCGCCAGAGACCCGCGCCTGGTCTGGGAATGGTACAATTGGCGGCGCGAGCTCATCGTCAGGGCCGCGCCCAACGCCGCCCATCGCGCGCTGGTCGAGCTCGAAGAACGGAAGCCCCGCTTCACCCTCATCACGCAAAATGTGGATGGCCTTCACGACCGCGCCGGCAGCGGCAAGATTCTCAAACTGCATGGCGATATCTGGCGGATGCGCTGCACCTCCTGCGGCGCCAACTGGCCCGACCGCCGGGTGCCGCTCCCCAAGCTGCCGCCGCACTGCGCCTGCGGCGGCGTGGCGCGTCCCGGCGTGGTCTGGTTCGGCGAGCCGTTGCCGGACGGCATGATGAAAGAAGCCGAGCATGCCGCCGCGTCGGCCCAGGTCGTGCTGGTGATCGGCACGTCCGCCGTGGTCTATCCCGCCGCCGGTTTGATTCCCTATGCCCGGCACGCCGGGGCGAAGATCATCGAGATCAATACTGAGGAGACGGCGGCATCAGCAGAAGTGGACTGCGCGTTGCGCGGGCCGGCGGGCGAATTGCTGCCGCTGCTGCTGTGAATCAATCGGTTGGCAGGCGAAAGCGCCTGCGCCACAAAAACGCAAGCCCTTGCGCAACCAAAGCGGGACAGACGCTTCCGTATGTCAACCTGGCTCACGCGCCTTTCGGATAGCAACCCAGCACGCGCAGGAAATCGGCCAGTTCTCCCAGATGGCGCAATGCGTTTTGCGCATTGGGCATGTCAACGCGGCCCAGGAAGTCTACATAAAAGAGATACTCCCAAGGTTTGCCGCGCAGGGGCCGCGATTCGATTTTGGTGAGATTCAGGTCGCGCAGGGCGAACGCGCTCAGCGCCCGGAATAGCGCGCCCGGAATATTGCGGGTGCTGAACACCAGCGAAGTCTTCCACTGCGCGTGGCCGGCGGCAGGGAGGCTGCGGCGGGCGTCCGCCGGCCGCCGCAGAAGGAAAAAACGAGTGAAATTCCGGCGGTCGCTTTCAATCGAACGGCGTAAAATGCGCGCACCATAAATCTGCGCGGCCACCGCGGAGGCGATCGCAGCGGCGTCGGAAAATCCTTCTTCCACAATCATTTTGACGCTGCCGGCGGTGTCATAGAAAGGAATTCGCTCGATTTGCGGATTCTTGGCAAAGAAATCCAGGCACTGGTTGAGCGCTACCGGATGGGAGAATGCCCGCCTGATTTTAGAAAATGTCACGCCTTTTGGCGCGATCAGGTTATGAACAATCCGCACACTGGTTTCCGCGACAATCGGAAATTCATAGTTCACCAGGTGGTCGTAATTCTCGTGAACCGATCCCGCCAGCGTGTTTTCGATGGGGACCACCGCGCCCGCGGCACGCCCGGATTTCAGGCTGAGGAACAGCTCTTCGAAGCGTTCGCACGGCAAAACCGCCGCATCGGCGCCCGCCAGCTTGCGCGTGGCTTCCTCGCTGAAGGCGCCCCGCGCGCCCTGGAAGGCGATGGGAGCAGCATCCTTCTTCTTCCCCGCGAGCCGCTTCATTGGGCACTCCCTTGCCAGCGGCGCACGTGCTGGTCGGGGATGCCCAGCAGATCGAGAACGCGGTCCACGCTGTGGTCCACCAGATCCATGACGGTTTGCGGATGGTGATAAAAGCCGGGAATCGGAGGCGCAATAATCGCGCCCATTTCCGCCAATGCGGTCATATTGCGCAAATGCCCCAAATGAAAAGGGCTCTCCCTGACCAGCAAAACCAGCTTGCGTTTTTCTTTGAGAATAACGTCGGCGGCCCGCACCATGAGGTTGGAACTGATTCCAGTGGCAATCGCCGACATAGTGTGGATGGAGCACGGCGCCACCACCATGGCGTCGGTCGCGTAGGATCCGCTGGCCAGCCGGCAGCCGATATCCTCATTGGAATAGCAATAATCGGCTAGCTTCTTGACTTCTGCCGCAGTTCTTCCGGCTTCCAGAAACAAGGTTTTCTCCCCGGAGCGCGTCAGGATTAAATGGACCTCCAAACACTCCTTTCCGCGAAGCCGTTCGAGCAGGCGAAGGCCATATATTGCGCCACTTGCACCGGAGATACCCACAATTACTTTCACGCCGGTTCCTCTTCCCTTCTTTTTTGCGTTGTTCCGATTTCAGAACAAAAACGTGCGTTTTATGTTGCCGCGATTCGGTCCGCGGGGTATAATTTTCTCGGCTGCCGCGGCTGTCTCGGCAGCCCGGATGGTCTTACAGCGAGGATCATAGCATGGAGCGGCCCGGCGAGAAACTCAAGCAGGTGAGGGAACGGCTGAAGCTGACGTATCGGGACGTCGTGGAAGCCAGCCAGGTGATTGCCCGGCGGCGTTCCAGCGAAGAGTTTGCGATTGCCTTGAGCCGCCTGGCCGACATTGAAAACAAAGGCACAGTCCCCACTATTTATCGCGTGTATTCGCTTTGCGCCATCTACCGGCTGGAACTTCGCGAGGTACTCGGGTGGTACGGAGTGCCACTCGACGACCTGCCGTCCGATGCCCTGACCATCGGTCTGGACGAAACCCACGTGATCGGCTTTTCGGCTGGCGGCCCGGCTCCGCAGCCGCTCGACCGGGACATCGACCTCAACCAAACCACATTTCTCAGTCACCTGGCGCGGCGATGGGGGAAAATGCCACTGAGTTTCCTGGCCGGGCTGGATATTCGGCATTGCCGGTATGGCATCATTGGCCTCGAAGACTGGTCGATGTCGCCGGTTATCCAGCCCGGATCCATGGTACTGATCGATCAGAACCGCCGGCGGATTGCGCGAGGCGGCTGGACCAGCCAGTATGACCGGCCTATCTATTTCTTAGAACACCGCGGTGGTTATCGCTGCGGTTGGTGTGCGCTGGCGGAGGACCGACTTGTAGTACTGCCCCATCCCGCGTCCCAGCGGGCGCCGGCCATTTTTGACCCCGCTGAGATTGACGTCGTGGGACAGGTTATTGGAGTGGGTATGCTGCTCGAGCCGTCAAGACGGCGGCTTGCTCGACCTCCAGCAGTCCCATCAAAGTCTCCAGATCAGTAAGATAGAGCTGCCGTTCGACATCGTGCGCGGTGGGTGGCATCAGGTTCCGGTAATTCCTTGCATGACGGGAGTTGCCGGGTTCCTGCAGGTACTCGTCCAGGTCCGATTTCTGTTCGGCCAAGCCGAATCCCAGCCATTCGGAGAATACCTGGTGATGACTGCGGCATAGCATGCGGTCCGTGTCCTCGCTGCCCAGCATGTGCAGAAGACCGTCGTGGCAATACCGGCCCGTGGCCGGGTCCCGTAACGAGGCAAGGAAAACGAGCCGGCCGAAGTGCGTGGAAACCCGCGATAGCGTTTTCCGCCACATTTGGGCTGCCGGTGCCCGTGCCGATTGCGGATTGGCAGAAGAATCGCCCAATTTCCGCTCCTCTAGCGCCTGGCCCAAGGCGGTTGAATCAGAACTGTCACCCGACGTGGGGCCACGCCTACATTCTATAACAGCATGAGAGAGAACGTTGCCTTTCTCCCTTCCTGCGGAACGCCACTCTCTGCTGGAAGCTGGTACCGTGCGATATGTTCCAATTTTGGAAAACTTTGGGTAAAACACCCTATAACGGTACGGTCACGGATAGTATAGTACTCAGCTTACTCACATGAGTTAAGCAAGTGGAAAGGAAACCGTACCATGAAAAAGCTCGTTCTACTCGCGTTGGTCGCATTTGCGTTCCTGGCGTCGGCCCGGACGGCGCGGATTGACATCCCAATCCCGCAGTGCAATCCATGCCCGTACGTGCAGTAGGTTGGACGGAATCTGCTAAGTCGGCGCGGCACATGATGTTAGAATCAGTTCTGTGAATGATCTGATGTCCGATGCCGCGTCGGCTTTGTTTTTTCACAGCGTTTTCCCCGTGGCTGTCCTGGTTGGTTGGGGGACGGTCTTTCATTATTTTGACTTCACGCAGTTTTTCCAGGTCATTTCTGCCCTGGGTTCAGCCCTGACGGCCTACAAGCTTTACCACGCAGGTCTTCACCGCCGCTACCGCTTCTTCTTTGCTTACTTGATTTTTAGAGTCCCCTGCATTTCCTGCGCTTTGTTCATGGATCAAAGAGGAAAGACGTATTTATGGCTCTTCACAAAGTCCGAACCCATCGTCATGCTGTTTTATGTTCTGATCGTTCTGGAACTCTATCGATTGGTCCTGGAAAGGTACAAGGGCTTGTACACCCTCGGCAGGTGGGTCATGGGTGCCGCCATGGCCATTGCCGTGGGCATATCCATAATCAGCTTGCGAGGAGTGGCTACGGCGCAGCTCCAGCGATTCTCCGGGTGGGTGGTCTTCGAGCTCAAAGCCGAGGCTAGGCTTGATCTCGCCCTGGTCCTCTTTATCCTCTTGATTATATGGTTCTTGAGCCGTTACCCGATTCGTCTGAACCGCAACGTCGTAGTACACACAATCGTGTATTCGGTCTTTTTTTTTGCCAACAGCCTCGGTTTGGTCTTTTGGCTTTTCAAGATTAGGATCTTCGAGCCGTTCAATACCATCCTGATGGGAATTGCCTCAGCCTGTGCCGTCGCCTGGTGGATCGGATTGACCCGCAAGGGCGAGGAAGTACAGGTGCATCTGCCTTCGCTGGGCCCTGGTGCCGAGCAGAGGGCCCTGCAACAACTCGCGGCCCTAAACGCCACCCTGTTAAAAGCCTCGCAAAAGTAGTTCATATCCTTTGTCAATATAGTACCCGTATTACCTATCCCCAATTGCATTTCATCCCGATTTAATTTATGATTTCTAAGACGAAGATTTCAAATTGTCATGAACTATTTAATCGCCATTTCGATTGTGACCAGTGTGGCGTTGATTCTGGCGCTGGTCGTGCTCATTCGGAAGGTCGCCTTTAATGGGAGCAGTCTTCCCGTAACAGCCGAGTGGATCGATGAACTCTCGATCGAACGCTACCGGCCCATGATGCGCCTGCTGGATGGGAACGATCTGCAGTTCCTCAAGTCGCAGCCGGGCTTTACCCACAAGATGGCAACCAACCTCCGCATCCAGCGCTGCCAGATTTTCCGCGGCTACCTGCGCTGCCTCAACGCGGATTTCCAAAAGGTTTGCGCGGCTATCAAGATCCTGATGTTGCAGTCGCTGCAGGACAGACCCGATCTGGCCGGCGTGCTCATTCACAACCAGGTGATGTTCGCCTTGGGCATGCAGTCCGTTCAGATTCGCCTCCTCCTGTTCCGCTGGGGCATCTGTGGCGTAGACGTTTCGAGCCTGGTCAAGACATTCGACTTGATGCGCCTCGAGTTGCGCAGCTTGGTGCCGGCTGATATGCCGGCAGGAGCGTAGCCTCTCCCGGATTTGCCGGCGGCTGAAGTGGTGCGCGGTACTGCGTACCTACAGCCGCTTCAGCATTTCTTTGGCTTCCTTCCACTTCGGAAACTTCTTCTCCGCTTCCCTGAACTCCTTCGTGTGTACCCTCCGCCGCGCCCCACTGTGCTCTACCGGATAGCGCAGGTGCAGCATCTCGTGGAACATCACGTACTCCAGCGCCAGCGCCGGCACGCCCTCGCGATCCAGAATCCGGCTGATGATGATGGCGTTGTGGGATGGATCGAAGTGGCCCAGCATGCTCCGCGACACCCCGCGGCTCCAGCCCAGACGTGGCATCCCCATGAGCCCGTCGAAATACTCGCGGTTGAGGCGCTCGAAAACCTCCTCCAGGTTGTGGCCGTCCCCTTGCGGTCCCGAGACGAATTTCCGCCCCCGGATCTGCCGCATCAGGTGTGCCTGCCGCCGCACGTCCCGGCGGTTGAGATACAGCCGATAACGGCGGGAGTGCATCCGCGCCACCGGCTTGCGGTACAGCTTGCCGAGCAGGATGTACGCCAGCGCTTCGGTCACCGGCGCCGGGGCTCCCGCCAGGATGTCGGAAATGCGCACCAGCAGGCGGCCCTCTTCCAGCCGGATGAAGCTGTCGGCATTCGCGAAGCGGCAGAATTCGACGCGCATCTCTGGCACTGCCGTGCGCGGCTTCAGTTCGTGGAACACCCGGGTATAAATCTCCTCCGGCGTCTCGAAAAACAAGGAGCTCTGGAGTCCCTCGAGTTCTCCCATCTTCCACTAGAGTACCGCGCCGGCAGGCTATGGGTTCAACGCGGAGGCGCGGAGAAGCGGAGAAGACAAGAGAAAGGACTATCTCGATTGAGTCCGTGTTTTCCTTCCGGCCGGCAGCCGGCATCGCACCAACTTCCCCGCTTCCTCAGTTTTCTCCGCGTCTCCGCGTTGAAGAAGACCTTATCCGCTCCGCCCAGAGCCAACTTGCAATCCCTACACCCGGATGAGTTACTCTGAATCCTTAAGGACCAATCAACTTGCTCAAGGCGAAAATCAGCGCGCTGGGGTGTTTCACGCCTCCCGGCCTGCTTACCAATCAAGACCTCGAAAAGCTCGTAGAGACCAACGACCAGTGGATTCTGGAACGAACTGGAATCCGGGAACGGCACATCGCCGATCCCGGGATGGCGACTTCGGATATGGCCGTCGCCGCTGCCAGGTGCGCGCTGGCCCAGCGCGGCATTGACGCCTCGGAAATCGACGCCATCATCGTATGCACCGTCACGCCGGACCACATGTTTCCGTCTACTGCCTGTCTGGTGCAGCACGCCCTCGGATCGAAACATGCCTGGGGATTCGATCTCATCGCCGCCTGTTCCAGCTTTGTCTACGGCACCACCGTGGGCGCGCACCTGGTGGGCGCCGGGACCCACAAGAAGGTTCTGGTGATCGGCGCCGATACCATGAGCCGGATTATCGATTACACCGACCGCGCCACCTGCGTGCTGTTCGGCGACGGCGCCGGCGCCGTATTGATCGAGCCCCCCGAAGCCGGCGAGGAGAACCTGGGCTTCATCGACTTTCTGGGCGAGATCGATGGCGCCGGCGGCGATTTCCTCAAAATGCCGGCCGGCGGCAGCCGCTTGCCCGCCTCGCACGAGACCGTGGACCAGCGCCAACACTACGTTCACCAGGAAGGCGGCCAGGTTTTCAAATATGCCGTCCGCAAAATGTACGAGAGCTGCCGCGACCTGCTGCAGCGCAACGGCCTCACCGGCGACGACGTAGCGGTGCTGATTCCGCACCAGGCCAACAAGCGCATCATCACAGCCGCCGGCGACCGCCTGGGCATCGCCCCGGAAAAGGTGCTGATCAACATCGAGCGGTACGGCAACACCACCGCCGGCACCATTCCTCTGGCTACGCGCGACGCCATCCAGGAAGGCCGCCTCAAGAAGGGCGACCTGGCGCTGCTGGCCGCTGTAGGCGCCGGCTACACCGTCGGCGCCAGCCTCTGGCGATGGGCGTACTGAGGCGCCGAAGGCGCCAACATCGATAAAAACCCTGTCGATGTTGAGAAGTCAGAAGTCAGAAGACAGGATCGCAGCGCATTCCTCCATTCTGACTTCCTCGACTTCCGACTCCTGACTTCCATATCCCGAAGGGATGTCAGGGGCGCAGCCCGTGCTCTCTTATCCGCAGGCCGACTTCTCTTCCGGCCGGCACTTCCACCGCCAGGATGCCCGCGCGGTCCGAATCCGCCTCGTACATTTCTTCGTCGTCGACTTCCACTTCATACGTGCGGCCGGGATTGAGGCCCACCAGGAAGACGGCGCCGCCAGGGTCCACCGTCACGCGAAACTTCCGCGACGTGCGGGCCAAGCACACAGCCGTCGGCCCCAGCAGCACCGGCCCGGGCGGGCGCGCCGCGTCGACCGTGCTCACGTGGCCGTCTTCGAAGATCTGCATCACGCCGCGGAAAAGGCCGAACCAGGTTGCGGAATCCTCCCAACTCGAGCGCGCGAACAAAACGCTCGAGCCGGCGCTGTGCCAGGCCAGCGGCGCGTGGTAGTAGCTCAGGCCGGGCTGATAGGGGTTGGCCCACAGGAACTCGTACGGCGCGGCGAACGTGCTGCGCATCAGAAAGCGGTCGTGCATCAGCCAGCCCTGCAACATCTGGCTCTCCAGGGCGTTGGTGTCGAAGGACACCATGGCCATGTCGGCGGCGCGCGAAAGCGCGGCCAGGCGCAAGTCCGGCTCGCCGATGCGCGGCTCCGCGCCGATGTAGTAATCGTTCTCCGGCGCCGGGAACACGGCCGGATAGTAGCTGAGCAGGTGCGTGATGGGATAATCATGGAAGAACGCCCGCGCCGATTCGCGCAGATCCAGGTTGGTGTTGTCGCGAATCACGTGCAGCAGTTCATAAAGATCGTAGGCTTCATCGCGCGGCACGATTTCGCGGCCGGCCATGAGCGCCGGCGCCATCCGGCCTTCCCACCAGCCGTGAACCGCGCGTTCCAGTTCGCGCCGCGGCGCATCCGGCACGTGATCGAAGAGCGCCACCGCCGCCAGCACGCGCGACCGCACCGCCGGAACGCTCTCATCGGAAGCCGTCTGGGCCATCGCCTTGAGCATCCGCGCGGTGAGGTCGCGCTGCTGCGCTTCGCTGAGCAGATCCTGGCACCAGTCGAACACCAGGGCCTGCTGGCGCAGATCGGCGGCCGCGCCTAGAGCCCAGGCGATGGCCGCGCGGCCCGCATCGGCGTCCTCCGCCACCTGGTAGTAGAGGGCTTGCGCCAGGCCCGGCTCCGGCATGGGCGCGTGGCCCGCCATCAGGGTGAAAAACTGCTGCCACCGCATGGAGGTCCGCTCGCGTTCGCGCCGCAACAGCCGCAGCCGCGCCGGACGCAGCAACAGGCGGGGATGAACGGTCGAGACCACCACGGGATCGCTGGAGACTGGCGTCCCGGCGGGCGCCGGCGTCTGGGCCGCCGCCATCGCCGCGCACCACAGCGCCACAACCATGCCCAGTCCGGTTCTCATCTGTCCTGATTGTGTCATAGCGACACACGGCCCGCCCAGCCTTCCTCGCACCGGCGCCCCGCCTCATCTGCAAAATACTGAAATTAAAACGTTCTAAAAAGATTGACACATGGAGGTCCGATTGCTATTTATAGAGCTGAATTGGCGAAGTAACCTCTCAAAACCTGCCCTCTGCTGCAACCGGCAGGCGGATGAAGAGTGGGCCGAAGAAGACAGCGTGCTTGCGGGAGCCGATGTTTGCAGTGGTTTTAGCTCACCATTCTCCCCTTGTTAGTTGCTGCAGAGGGGTTTTTGCCGAACGGTTTCGATCTCTCCGGGGGATCACTGGTAGCGGAGTTTGTCTGGTGTTTTCTGGTGTGGGAAAGAGGACGCGGACCTGGCCAGGAATCAACCGATTTTAGTTTCGACCAGATAGCC
>Ga0181536_10008020_pt1 | contig 10262 bp, 8 predicted proteins | sample PEATcosm2014_Bin_41_FD_121105 | JGI IMG/M metagenome (GOLD analysis project Ga0181536, IMG submission 121105) | Peatland microbial communities from MTU Mesocosm Facility, Houghton, MI, USA - PEATcosm2014_Bin17_60_metaG | ecosystem: Environmental > Terrestrial > Soil > Wetlands > Peat | place...
ACGAAGCCGCCGCCGTTGACGCCCAACTGCTCGATGATCGTCTGCGAGGCCATCGGGCCGTTGGTCACGGCTTGCACGGCGCCGTCCAGCGTGTGAACGTTGACGTACGGCGCGAAATTCTGCGGCATGCCCTGCGAAATGTAGAACAGTCCGCCGACGATCGAGAGCGGCAGCAGAACGTAGAAGACCGTCCGCGTGAGGTCGACCCAGAAATTGCCGAGCCGGCGCAAACCGTCGGTGCGGGTAAAGCCGCGAATGACCGCGACCGCGACCGCGATACCCATCGCCGCGGAAACGAAGTTATGCCACGCGAGCCCCGCCATTTGCGAGAGATAGCTCATCGTCGACTCGCCCGAATAGAACTGCCAGTTCGTATTCGTCAGGAAGCTGACGGTGGTGTTCCAAGCGAGGTCGGGCGCGAGGTTGCCGAAACCTTGGGGATTGAGCGGCAGGTATGCCTGCGTGCGGAGTAAGACGTAGAGATACGCGAACCCGACGACGCTGAAGCCCATGATGGCGAAAGCGTACGACTGCCACGACATATCTGCATCCGGATCGATGCGGCAAATGCGATAGATGCCGTTTTCGAGCGGACCCAACACCGGTGAGAGCCACGTCCGGCCGCCGGTGTATATACGGTACATGTAGGCGCCCAGCGGTGCGGTGCACGCGAGGACGACGAGAAAGAGCAGGACGACCTGCAGCCAGCCGACGAGCGTCATCAGAAGTGCTCCGGTCGCAGCATGGCATACAGCAAGTAGGCCGTACCGGCGATGGCTAGCGCCAACGCAAGGATGAACTCGAGGCTCATAATTTTTCGCAACCCCGGATGTACAGGTCCATGGCGATGAAGTAGACGATCGCCGCGACGACTAACCCAATTTCGAGTAAAATCACGGCTCTAGCATAGGGCCACCCCTGGGGGGCAACAAGCCGCCGAACGGATGGATCGAACGGACGCCCTTTGGCGGGTCGGAAAATGCGGCCGTTCGGCGGGTGTCCCGAGCGCGGCAGCGTGGCTATGCTTCCTCTATGTCAGCGGTGACGGCGACGTGGCTTGAGCTCGGTGCCTTCGTGGTGGTCCTGACCCTCCTCACCCCGCTGCTCGGGGGGTACCTGGCGCGGATGCTCGGCGACGGCCCGCCGTCCGGCCGGGGCCTCGCCGGAGCCCTGGAGTCCGGGATCTACCGGGTCTGCCGCATCGACCCGGCCCGGGAGATGAGCTGGAAGACGTACCTTGGGGCGGTGGCCGTCTTCACGGTCGTCTCGATGGCGGCGCTCTTCGTGTTGCTCTGCACGCAGCAGTGGCTGCCGCTCAACCCGCAGCATTTCCCGAACTTCCCGCCGCTGCTGGCGCTCAACGTCGCGGTCAGCTTCGGGACGACGACCAACTGGCAGGCGTACTCGGGGGAGAGCAGCCTCGGCTACCTGGCCCAGATGGCGGGGCTGGCCTGGCAGAACTTCGTGGCCGCGGCGATCGGCTTAGCCATCCTCATCGCGGTCATTCGCGGCTTCACGCGTTCGTCGGCCGAGACGCTCGGGAACTTTTGGGTCGATCTGACCCGCTCGTGGCTCTACGTCTTGCTGCCGATCTCGGTCCTCGGCGCGCTGTTGCTGATCTGGCAGGGCGTCCCGCAGAATTTCGCGCCGTACGCGACCGTCACGTCGCCCGAGGGAATGCAGCAGACGATCACCGGCGGCCCGATGGCCTCGCAGACGATCATCGAGCAGTTGGGCGTCAACGGCGGCGGCTTCGTTGCGGCCAACGTGGCTTCACCGAACCTCAACCCCACGGCGGTCAGCGACCTCCTGCAGTTCTTCGCGATGTTTCTGCTGGGCGCGGCCTTGACCAACACCTTCGGACGCTTGATCGGCAACGTGCGCCACGGCTGGGTGATCTACGGGGTCATGCTCGCGCTCTTCATCGGCGGTTTTGCCGTCGTGTGGGGTTCCGAGCACGGCGGCAACCCGTTGATCCACCAAATGGGAATTCCCGGCCCCAACATGGAGGGCAAGGAGACGCGCTTCGGCGACGTTTCGAGCGCGCTCTCGGTGACGGTCGCGACCGATACGTCGAGCGGGGCCGCCAACGTCGCCTACGATTCGCTCATGCCGCTCTCGGTGCTGGTGGCGCTGCTCAACATGCAGATCGGTGAGATCGTCTTCGGCGGGGTCGGCAGCGGCTTGTACGGCATGATTCTGCTGGTCATGCTGACGATCTTCATCGCCGGTTTGATGATCGGCCGCACGCCGGAATATCTCGGCAAGAAGATCGGGCAGCGCGAGATCACCCTGGTCGTGATCGCGACGCTGATCGCGCCGCTGGCGACGCTCGTGCCGGCCGCCATCGCCCTCGGGCACGGTCTGTCGGCGGTCGGCAACGGCGGACCGCGCGCGCTGGCCGAGGTGCTCTACGCGTTCACCTCGGTGCAGGCCAACAACGGCAGCGTGCTGGGCGGGCTCAACATCCAAACCGATTTCTACAACGCGGCGACCGCGGTCGTGATGCTGATCGGCCGCTTCGGCACGCTGATCGTGGTCCTGGCGATTGCCGGCAGCCTTGCCCGCCAGCCGCGCAACGACCGCCCCAGCGGCGCGCTCAGCCCGGCCACTGCGTTCTTCGGCGTCTTGCTCGCGGCGACGGCGCTCGTCGTCACCGCGCTGACGTTCTTACCGGCCGATGCGCTGGGGCCGGTCGCGGAAGCGCTGATCCTGCGGCATCACGGGTCGTTCTAGCGCCGGTTGGCGGAATCGATCTGGCGAATGGCCGCGACGATCACCGCCAGCAGCAGCACGATCAGGATCGTTCCGGCCACGATCAGCGCGATGCGCGCCGCCGGCTCAGCCATGGGCGCGGAACTGTCCGAGCGGGACGGCGAAGAGCAGTTCGTCGTACGGTTTCATTTGATAGAACTCCCGGATGGTGACGTACTGGCCGTTCCGCCAGACGCAGAGCGGGGTGCAGATGTCGGCCGGCGGTTTTTCCGGCACGGCGCCTTGCGAGCGCTGGCTGATCGTGTGGTCCTCGCCGGCGTAGTGGACGCGGCCGCGGGTTCCCGGAAAACGGGAGAGCCCGGCGAGCGCCGGCGCCGTCAGCGCCGACGGCGAGAACGTCGCGATGCCGAAGATGTCCGAAACGGCGCTCGCGAAGGCGTCGTTCTCCATCCGTACGACCAGCGGAACGTCGGCGCGGCGGGCGCGGGCGCCGAGCGCGATCTCGACATTGATCGCGTCGTTGTCGGTCAGCGCGAGAACGGCGGCGGCGTGCGGGATGTCGCACAGGTCGAGCGCGTCGTCGCGCTGCGCGTCGCCGGTGAGCAGATCGACGTCGCGGTCGCGGGCGCGCCGGATGAGCCCGGCGTCGGGATTGGACTCGATCACCACGACGCGCTTGCCGGCGGCGGTCAGCAGGTTGACGACCGCGCTGCCGATCTTGCCGCCGCCGCAGATGATGACGTGGCCGTGGGCGCGGATCCGCCGCATCCCTTGCAACGCCATCCACTGCGCGCGGGTCAGGGCCGAGCTGACGTAGCCGATGAAGATGCTGGTGAAGACGATCCCGCCGAGCATCGCGGCGATCGCGCCGCCGGTTACGAACGGGCCCTGCGTCGTGACCGCGGTCTCGCCGAAGCCGACGTTCGTCATCGTTTCGACGACGTAGAAGCTCGCCGCGGTCCACGTCTTATGCAGGACGAAGTGGAAGAAGACGAACTCGTACGAAAAGAATCCCAATGCCGCAAGCATGAACACGCGCAGCACCGGGTTCAGGCGTCCCCAGGCGATCGCGAATGTCTGGAGCGTGAGGCCGCGTGCGGGTCGCCCGCCTGCCGGCGCCGCGTGTTGCGCCGCATGTACGCGGTGCCCGTGCGGTTGCTCGGCGATCCGGCCGAACGTGACGACCGCATCGTCGGCCGCAATCATCGCCCCGCCGGGCGGGTCGAGCCGTTCGCCCACGGCCAGGACCCGCACGCCGAGACGCGACTCCGTTTCCATGACGGTGAGTCCCGCCGCGCCCAACGCGGCACCGGACGTACGGGTGAAGCCGAGCAACGGCCCGGCTTCGGCGGGAAAACGTAACGCGAAGAAACAGCCGGGGTCGAGCGCCGCTCCCGCGTAGGTCGCCGCCGAGTGCGCGGCGGGCGAGAGCGCGGTGCAGTTGGTGAGGTTCTGCTCGATCTTGGTGCCTAGCAACGGGTTGTACTGCCGCAGCACGACGCGAATACCGCGATTGAGTACACGGGCGCGCAAGGCGACGGCCAGGTTGAGCGCGTCGTCGCTCGAGAGCGCGAGAATCGACGCCGCTCGGGCAACGCCCGCTGCTTTCAAGGCTTCATCCGGGTGCGTCGACACCGGCCACACCACCCGCACGTCGTGCCCGGTCGTCGCGGTCAGCTCGGCGCAGACGCGTTCCGTCAACGCGTCGCCGCCGACGACCAGGATCAGCGGACTGGCATCCATAGCCGAGAAGAATTCGACGATTCGCAGGGGCGCGACTTCATCCGTTCAGTCTATCCGTTCGGATGCCGTCGCGACGAGCGTGCGTCATCCGTTCGGCGGAGCGCCGAACGGCGGCTGAGCAGAACGGTTGCTGCGCGTTATCATGACGCCATGCCTAGCATCTCCCGACTCCGTCGCCGCGTTTCGTTTGCCCAGGTCATCGAAGGCGACCTCGATGGCGCGCACAAACGGCACTGCGAACGCGCCGTCGTGCAACACCTCACCGCCGCCGGAATCAGGCTGGAAGCCGTTGCCATCGACAACGAAGGCTGCTCGTTCATCATCGATAGCCGTGACGCGACGCGCTTCGCGGCGGCGGTCGACGAGTTGAACGTTGCGGTGAAGCTGCACGACCACTGCGCGCGGATCGCCTTGACGCGCACCGCGACCGATTGGCCGCTGCCGGCGTTGGGGCGCGTCATGGAGGCGTTCGATAACGAGGGCATCGACGTCGTGCACCTCAACGGCGACGCGAATGCGCTGACGGTGATCGTGGACGAGCGCGAAGCCGACCACGTCCTGGGCGTGTTCTCGCGCTTCTATCAACCGGCAAGCGTCGCTTAAAGCTCGGTCCGGCGCGCGCCGGATGCCGAGCATCGTCTGACGAAAGGCGCCAGCGTGACGGCTGAGGGCCGGCGACCGCTTCGCCAAACACCGTTGGCCCGTCTAGCGGTCCATCGGCATCACTATGGTTTGGCCGACGTCGCCGTGTTCTTGGGGACGCTCGCGCTGTTGGCCGCGATCGCGCGCGTCGGCGCGGGCGCGCTGGTCGCGTTCAGCCCCTCGCATCAACTCGCCGCGATCAGCCTCGACCCGCGCAACCTGCCGTATTACGCGGGGCGCTCGGTGCTGCGCATGTTCGTCGCGCTGGCGGCGTCGTTCGTCTTCACGTTTGCCTACGGCTACGCGGCGGCCCGGAACAAGCGCGCGGAACGGGTCCTTATTCCACTGCTCGACATCTTGCAGTCGGTGCCGGTGCTCGGCTTTCTCTCGATCACGGTGACCGGCTTCATCGCGCTCTTCCCGGGCAGCCTGCTCGGCCTCGAGTGCGCCTCGATCTTCGCAATCTTCACGAGTCAAGCGTGGAACATGGCGTTTTCGTTCTACCAGTCGCTGCGCACGCTGCCGCGCGACCTCGAGGAGGCGACGGAAGCGTACCGGCTCTCGCACTGGCAGCGTTTTCGGCAACTCGAAGTGCCGGCCGCAATGATCCCGCTGGTGTGGAATGCGATGATGAGCTTCGGCGGCGGTTGGTTCTTCCTCGCCGCCAGCGAGGCGATCAGCGTGTTGAACAGCTCGTACGCGTTGCCCGGCGTCGGGTCGTACGTCGCGGCCGCGGTCGTGAAGCAAGATCTGGGCGCGCTCGGCTGGGCGGTGCTGACGATGGCGATCGTGATCGTGGCGATCGATCAGCTCTTCTGGCGTCCGCTGGTGGCCTGGAGCGACCGCTTCCGCGTCGATCAGACGACCGCCGCGGTTGCGCCGCAGTCCTGGGTCTACGACCTGCTGCGTTCGTCGGAGCTGCAGCGCCGGCTGCGGGCGGCGGTGCAGCCCGCCTTCGACGGGGTGAACCGCATTTTGGAACGCGCGACCCGCGTGCGAACGCAGGTCGCGCGCGCCGGTAGCGGTGGTCTCTCCGACGCGGCGTTTTTGGCCCTGCTGGCCGTCATCGTCGCCGCGCTCGTGCTGCTGGCGCTGCGCTTCGTCCTCACGACGGTGGGTCTGGCCGAGGTCGGGCACGTGCTGCACCTCGGCCTGCTGACGTTCTTGCGGGTGCTGGTGCTGCTCGCCTTCGCGAGCGTCGTGTGGACGCCGATCGGGGTGGCGATCGGATTCCATCCGCGGCTGGCCCAAGTGCTGCAGCCGGTAGCGCTGTTCTTGGCGTCCTTTCCGGCCAACTTCATCTTTCCGTTCGCGACGTTGGCCTTCATCCGGTTCCACGTCCCGATCAACTTCGGCAGCGTGCTGCTGATGGCGCTCGGCGCGCAATGGTACATCCTCTTCAATACGATCGCCGGCGCGGCCGGCATTCCGACCGATTTGCGCGAGATGGCCGACGACATCGGCTTGCGGGGGTGGAACCGCTGGCGCCGGCTCGTGCTGCCCGGCATCTTCTCGGCTTGGGTCACCGGGGCGATCACCGCCAGCGGCGGCGCGTGGAACGCGAGCATCGTCTCGGAAGTCGTGAGCTGGGGTACCGCGACGCTGACGGCGAGCGGCTTGGGGGCGTACATCGCCGACGCGACCGGCAGGGGCGACTGGCCGCGCATCACATTGGGAGTGGGCATCATGAGTCTCTACGTGGTCGGCGTCAACCGGCTCGTTTGGCGGCAGCTCTACGCGCTCGCGCAACGGAAGTACCGGCTATGAGCGGCACGCTGATCGAAGTGCATTCGTGCTCCAAGAGCTTCCCGACGGCCGAAGGCAAGGGCACCTTCATCGCGCTGCAGGACGTGAGCGTGAAGGTTGCAAGCGGGGAGGTCGTCGCGCTGCTGGGCCGCAGCGGCAGCGGCAAGAGCACGCTGCTGCGCATCATGGCCGGCCTGATACCGCTCACCAGCGGTTCGGTGATCAGCAACGGCAAGACGCTGAACGGCCCCAATCCCGACGTCGCGATGGTCTTTCAATCGTTCGCGCTGCTGCCGTGGCTGACCGTAATGGACAACGTCGAGATCGGACTCGAAGCCCGCGCGATCGACCGGCTGGCCCGCACGCGCCGCGCGCTCAAGGCGATCGACCTCGTCGGCCTCGACGGGTTCGAGAGCGCCTATCCGCGCGAGCTTTCGGGCGGGATGAAACAGCGGGTCGGCTTCGCGCGCGCGATGGTGGTCGAACCGAAGGTGCTGTTCCTCGACGAGCCGTTCAGCGCGCTCGACGTGCTGACCGCCGAGAATCTGCGCGGCGAGATCGACGAGCTCTGGAACGCGAAGACCTTTCCGGCCGAGAGCATCGTGCTCGTCACGCACAACATCGAAGAGGCGGTGTTTTTAGCCGATCGCGTGCTCGTGCTGAGCTCGGCGCCGGGCCGCGTGCGCGGTGAGGTCGCGATCGACCTCCCGCGGCCGCACGACCGCAACCATCCGCACTTCAAGGAGCTGACCGATTACCTCTATCAGGTGATGACCAACCCGGAACAAGAGATCGCAGCCCAGGCACCCCCGACGGTTTCGGCGAGGAGCGCCGGTGAGCGCGTTCCGGTGGCTACGCCGCGCCGGCGGCCGCTGCCGCACGTCCGCGTCGCCACGATCAGCGGCATGCTCGAGCTGATCGAGGACATGGGAGCGAATCACGACGTCGCGCAGATCGCCGCCCGGCTGGCCGTTCCGATCGATGACTTTCTGGCGATCCTCGATGCTGCGGTGCTGCTGGGTTTTGCAACCGTCGACGGCGGCACGGTGACGCTCACGAGCGAGGGCCGCGTGTTCGCGACCGCCTCGATCCAGCAGAGCAAGGAGATCTTCCGTTCGGCGGTGCTGGCGCACGTACGGATCGTCGCCACGGTGGTCAATACGCTCGAGGCCAAAGAGAACAAGTCGATGCGCGCCGACTTCTTTCTGGATCTGCTCGAAGAGCATTACTCGGCGGGGGAGGCGCAGCGGCAGTTCGACACGGTCGTCGATTGGGGCCGCTACGCCGAGCTGTTCGAATACGACGCCGGGAGCCAGCGCGTGTGGCTCAGCGACTCCCCGCCCGCAGCCGCGTAGCCGAACGGTCGGCGTCCGAACGGCGGCTGGCATGCGCGCGAGACCGGCAGTACAATGCGCTCATCATGGCCTCGATTCTTCGTCTCCGGCAGGAGGATCGTCTCGTTTCCAAGCCGCGGACATTCTCGCGCATCGTGGTAGCGGTCGATTCGTCGGCGGCATCCGAACGCGCGGTTGAGCTCGCCCTCTCTCTGGCGGCAGGCGGCGACCACACCGAAGTCATCTTCGCGCACGTGATCGACGTCCCGCGCATGATCGCGCGCGCCGATCCGCTCGCCAACGATTACGATCTCGCGCTCGAAGCGGCGCGAGACCGCGCCCGGGATTTGCTCGATCGCTGTCTGGCGGACGCCGAACGGGCGGGCATCTTCGGCCGGACGTGCGTCCGTTACGGTAAACCCGCCGCCGAGGTCGTCACGCTGGCGCGTGTGTTCGGCGCCGATCTCATCATCGTCGGGAACGGGCCGGCGACGCGCGTTCAGCGCTTCCTCAACGGCAGCGTTCGCGACGAAATCGTGCGCACGGCGAACGTGCCGGTCCTGGTGGCTCACGAGTAACCGATGCCGAGCGATTCAACGCCCTTGCTGCACGACCTGACCGTCGCTCTGCTAAAAGTCGCAGGCATCGTGGTCGTCCTCGCGCTCATCTACCCGCTGGTCGTAACGGCCATCGCCAACAGCCTGAAATAAGCCATTCTAGGACACCGGTAGCGGTGCCTAGAAACGCCCCGGCCTCCCATCGAGAGAGGTCGTCATGGCTCAAACGCTCCCGTCCCCGGCTGATGTTTCCGCTGCTCCCGCCGCCGCGCCCGAGAAGGTTTCGGGCGGCCACCTCGTGGCAAAGGCGCTGAAGAACGAGGGCGTCGACACGATCTTCACCCTCTGCGGCGGGCACATCATCGACATCTACGACGGCTGCATCGATGAAGGGATCAAGATCATCGACGTGCGGCACGAGCAGGTTGCCGCGCATGCCGCCGACGGCTACGCGCGCATGACCGGCGGCATGGGCTGCGCGGTGGTCACGGCCGGACCGGGCACGACGAATACCACGACCGGCATCGCGAACGCGTTCCGCGCCGAGAGCCCGATGCTGCTGATCGGCGGCCAGGCCGCGCTGAGCCAGCACCGCATGGGCGGTTTGCAAGACCTCGCCCACGTCGAGATGATGAAGCCGATTACCAAATTTGCCACCTCGGTGCCGAACACCGAGCGCATCGCCGACTTCATCGGGATGGCGGCCCGCGAGGCGTTCAACGGATCGTTCGGTCCGTCGTATCTCGAGATTCCGCGCGACATCCTCGACGCGAAGGTCGATCCGGCGAAAGCCGTCATTCCCAAGCCCGGGATGTATCGCGCCTCGACCAAGAGCATCGGCGACCCCGCCGGGATCGAAGCGCTGGCCGATCTGATCGTGAAAGCGAAAAAACCGGCGATCCTGCTCGGACAACAAGTGTGGACCTGCCGCGGCACCGGCGTCGCGCGCGAGTTCGTCGAGAAGCTCAACATTCCAACCTATATGAACGGCGCCGGCCGCGGCACGCTCGGCCCGGATCATCCGCTGAACTTCCAGCTGACGCGCCGCGACGCGTTCGGCGAGGCGGATCTCACGATCATCGTCGGAACGCCGTTCGACTTCCGCCTGGGCTACGGCAAGAGCGTGCGCTCCAAGACGGTCGTCCAGATCGACATGTCGTACGCGACGGTCGGCAAGAACCGCGACATCACGCTGGGGCTCGTCGGCGACGTCGGCGCGATTCTCGGCGCGGTGCTGCAAGCGACGTCCGGCCGCAGCGACAACGGCGCCGCCGGGCGCAAAGACTGGGTCGCCTCGCTGCGGGCCAAGGAAGACGCCGCGGTTGCCGCGCGTTTGCCCAAGCTGAAGAACGACGCCAACCCGATCCACCCCTATCGTTTGGCCTACGAGATCGATCAGTTCCTCACCGACAACTCGATCTTCGTCGGCGACGGCGGCGACGTGGTGACGTTCGCCGGCAACGTCGTCCGGCCGAAGGGACCGGGGCTATGGATGGATCCCGGCCCGCTCGGCACGCTCGGCGTC
>Ga0181536_10008025_pt1 | contig 10260 bp, 7 predicted proteins | sample PEATcosm2014_Bin_41_FD_121105 | JGI IMG/M metagenome (GOLD analysis project Ga0181536, IMG submission 121105) | Peatland microbial communities from MTU Mesocosm Facility, Houghton, MI, USA - PEATcosm2014_Bin17_60_metaG | ecosystem: Environmental > Terrestrial > Soil > Wetlands > Peat | place...
CCTGCTGGTTCGGCAAACTCGCACCTGGCGGTGATACTCGAATTCGGCTCAATTGGCACAGAGCCAGTCACGCGTCACCTCCTCGTCTCCTATACCGAGGGCTATGCCATTCAATATCTGCAAAGGAATCTGCGGCCCTATTGGCAGCGCAACAATATGACGGTAGAGGAAATGCTCGATTCCGCCGAAAGGGAATATACCGCTCTTAACACTCGTGGTAAGACATTCGATGCGGAACTAACCGTCGATCTGACCAAGGTCGGTGGCGAACACTACGCGAAGATAGCGATCCTTGCGTATCGGCAGACCATTGCTGCCCACAAGCTTGTGGCCGATGCCAATGGCGATGCGATGCTGTTTGCGAAGGAGAACTTCTCAAACGGCTGCATTGCAACGGTCGATGTACTCTACCCCTCGGCCCCATTTTTTCTCTTCTTCCAGCCGAAGTTGCTTGAGGCGCAACTTCTTCCTGTGCTCGAATACGCCGCCCTTCCGCGCTGGCGGTTCCCATTCTCCCCTCATGACCTTGGCCAGTATCCTCTGGCCAATGGGCAGGTTTACGGAGGCGGAGAAAAGACCGAGGAGGACCAGATGCCAGTGGAGGAGAGCGGCAACATGCTCATTCTCGGCGATGCGGTGGCACGGGCCGAGGGCAACGCGAAGCTTGCGGAACGATATTGGCCGCAGCTTACAAAATGGGCTCAATATCTGAGGGCGAAGGGGCTCGACCCGGAGAATCAACTCACCACCGACGACTTTGCCGGCCACGTTGCCCACAATGCCAATCTCTCCATCAAGGCGATCGAAGCGCTGGAAGCCTACTCTGATCTTGCGCACCTTCTTAACCAGGAAGACGTTGCCAGGGAGTACGACGCCACGGCGAAAAGCATGGCAGTGAAGTGGGTTGGCATGGCTCAAGAACACGACCACTACAAGCTGGCATTCAACAGTCCCGGCACATGGAGCCAGAAATACAATCTGGTGTGGGATCAAGTCCTTGGATACAACTTGTTCCCTAAGACTGTCCGCGAGACCGAGGTTGCATTTTACGTGGGGAAAATCAATCGTTACGGCCTCCCGCTCGACATCCGCGCTGACTATACGAAACTCGACTGGTCGGTCTGGACCGCCACGCTCGCATCGACCTCGAAACAGTTCAACGCGCTTATCGATCCAATCTATCGGTGGATCAACGAGACACCCAACCGCGTCCCTTTGACCGACTGGTACGACACCAAAACCGGGAAGCAGATTGGCTTTCAAGCCCGCAGCGTGGTGGGCGGCGTGTACATGAAAGCTCTGTCGGATAATAAGCTCACCACAAAGTGGCGCGCAGTGGGGTCCCGTCCCTAAAGGAGAGCAATCACCACAGCGCGTCATACGGGAGTAATGGAATCGAGATTGGGGCCCGGAAGTCGGCTCGTGGAACGCAATGGATTTCAAATTGCAGATAGCGCAAGACTCCCTGCCGAAACTGCTCCGCGAGTGCTGCAGTCATTAACTCGCTGAATGCGGGGATGAAGCATTTTTCGACAGAGACGTCAGAACTAAGCCAGAGTTCCGATACAGCGCTAACGTCAACCGCCCCAATCCGTAGTCGGGCCTCAGTTACAGCCGCAGGCTGAGCTATTTCGTGCGGAGGTCACCGGGTTCGGTTATAGAACCGTGGGTTCACACCCCTACACCATTAAAGCCGTGTGGGTTCGCGGAGGGCAGTTACTTCCTGTTCCAACCCATCCAATCGATTCAATTCCGCCTGAACCGCAGGTTCGCCATCTTCTCTTACTTTCCGGGCGCGGACCAGGGCCTGTTCCGCAATCCTACTCACCTCATGAAGCAGCTTGCGAATCTCAGCTTCTAACTTCCCTCGGCTCTCCTGAACCCGGTTGAGAACGTCGCTCTGCACGCGAGTGCTGTTGGTTTCGAGCAGCCTAGTGAGGAACCTTTGGGCCTCGTTCCGAATTATCCACCGGGCGCCTACCAGGCCAAGAACCAGGTCGGCCAACCAGCGCAGCGGTGAAGCAGGCTGCGCTACGTCTCTGTACTCGTAAAAGGTGAATTCAGAGCGTACGCGAAATCCGCGTTCCGGATCGAGAGCATGGGGCATCCGCGCCAATTCGGGAATACCGGCATTCGCAAGTTTCTTTAGAAACTCGTTCGCCATCTCTACGAACCGCAACGCAACACGCCGGTATTCTTTCTCTGCTTCTTCCTGCTCGGGTTTCAACCATGGCACGACATGACGGCGTGCCAGTTCCTGCGCCTCGTGGAAAGTGCGCCGGCGATACGATGGACCTAGCCAGCCAGATATCGGTTGCAGTGAAACGTCAAATTCCTTTTGCGCCTGCGGTACGCGTGCGAGAAATGTCTTGTGACGATCGACGAACATGTCTGAAATATGCTGTTGTTCAGCCGTGAAAAGATACCCGAGGTCCCTCATCGAACGCTCTGCACCGGCAATGGTCTGCTTCATTACGGCAATGCGGGTCTCCGACTCTTCGATCGGCCGTTGAAGTGCCTCGCGCTCTTCCGAGATGATCACGAGAAGCTGCTCGCTGATCCGCTCTAGTCCACGTTCGCACGCTGCCTGGATTAAACGACGGCCCGATCCTTCGATCAAATGGTTCAGAGAAGCGACCAGCTTCTCCCAGTCCCGACCTGTTCCCCGATGTTCGAGCTGTTCCGCCGCGCTGACCTCTAACAAAGGTCCGACAGAATGTTGGGGGAGTCGCTTTTCGAGCTGGCGTCGTGCGAAGGCCACCGCTTCGGCTCGTTCTGCGTCCGTGGTCCGATCCGCCTTGTTTACGGTGATAATGAGATCCTGAACGTGCCGCGCGACTGCCTCAACCAGTACAAGTTCTTCCCCCGCTAGCGGAGGATCCGCCCCGATCACGACCAGCGCCGCATCAATATGAGGAATGAAAGCCTGTGTAGCTGCCGTATTGCCGGTGAACACCGATCCCAACCCTGGTGTGTCGACGAAACACATGCCGGTCGCAAGCAGCGGACTGGGCACAAAGATCTCCAATGCGGCGACGTGCTTGGCGTTCTCCGGGTTCTTCTCTTCAGAGACATACTCATCGACTGTCTTAACTGGAATATCTGTCCAGCCGCCAGCGGCTTCAAAGCGCACGCGAGCGGCCGCATGACTTCCGTAGCGGACGATCGTCGGCACGGTAGTAACCGGCACAACTCCAGTGGGCAGTACGCTGTCGCCCACCAGCGCATTCAGAATAGAGGATTTGCCGCGCTTGAACTGACCGATACAAGCAACGTAGAAGCGTCCCTCCGATACTCGTTCTGCCACGGATCGCGCATCTGCAGCGACTTGCTCGGCGTCAAATTCGTCAGCTAACTCCGCCAGCCGGATGAGTGCTGACTCTCCGTGAGAATTCTCAAGGGAGGCCTGCCGATCCTCGGCCGCGACGGATGCCATCACGTATTTCAGGAAGTCGCCTCGTTCCTTTCTTTTTCGCAATGCGCTTTCACCAGACTTAGCGCCTGCTCAGGAAGCCACAGTCGGCTCGGTTCGGGCACTTTCCAAGCCCTCCAGATCACGACGAATGGTGCCTTCTTGTTCGGCCGGTGACACATGATCCCCGACCAACCTCTCAACCTGGGCACGATAGTTGTTGGCATAAGCGTCAAATCTGCGTTGAATCTGACCCAAAGTTCTCTCTGACCAGTCATACAGCAAAGCGTGGTATGCGGATAAGGATTTTGTGAGTTGACCTCCGATCATGCCAGCCAGGCGCTTGGTCACTATCGATCTCGAAATGTTTCCTCCGAGCAGGCTGAACAGGAAAGGCCGCTTTAAGTGGATATTGAGCTCGCCTGGGTCAAAGGCTGGCATTTCTCGCACCACGCCGGCGAACTCCTGCTCTCCCGGCACGTCCTCGACCTCAAGCACCTTGGAGGTGGCTCGGAGGGTTTCATGGAGTTTGTGCGCCATTGCATCCATGCGCCGGCGAAGAGATTCGGTTTGTTCCTGAACCGTCGATGTCACTGCGTTGCGCACGATTCCCGCTACTGCTTCATCTCCGGCACCTTGCTTGGACCATGACTCAACCACAGTGGCGGCCGCAAAGCGCAACGTCCGAGCACTTGAATATTCCAGGTCGTTCGCCACGCCTCGCGCTATCTTCTTCATTTCCTCAAGACGGCCACTAGCTTGACGCAATTCAGCTTCGACGACACGCAGTTGTTCTATCTTCTTGGGGGAGATCTGATCCTTGCGGCGCAGGCGAGTGCGCAAGGCCATCTCCACCGATTGGCGGAGCGCTCCCAGCTTGCGCCGGATGGAGCGCAGCTTCAGTTCCTGACGCTGACTGTACAAGGGAGCGATGTCTTCTTCGAACCACTGAGCCACGAGATCTTTGCTGCCAGCCATCACGCTCACGGCGCGCACCGCCAGATCAAGGCTCAACTCTTCTTTAATGTGATCCTTCACATATCCGATAACCCGCAAGCGATCTTCGAGCGTTAACAGGTCCGCCTTGCTCAACAAGACGGTGGCCGGAATTGCCGCGTCATAGAGAATCTGGATGGTTTGAAGATCGTCAGGAGTCAGAGCCGATCCGGCATCGATGAGAACAACGCCCAGATCACACCGCGGCAAATAAGCGAGTGTTTCGGCGGCTCCACGAGTTGCCAAAGATCCCAAGCCAGGAGTGTCGACGAATGCGATGCCCTCGCGAAGGCGAGGCGACGGTAGCTGAACTATGATTCTGGTTACATGCTTCTCGTTCCCACGATTGAGCTGCTCCGCCACAAACTCCGGCAACTGCGCAATGTCAAACCGTTCGGGCGTCCGATTGGCAAACCAGACATGGACCACCGGAGTCTCGCCATACAACAAGCGTGTCGGAACGGCGGTAATCGGAGTGACTCCCACCGGAAGTACATCGGTCGCTAGCATCGCATTCAACAGAGACGACTTGCCCGAACTGACGCGTCCAAAGATGGCGATTTCGAAACTGTTGTCTTCCAAACGGTCCAGAATCATCGACAACGTGGACCGGAATTCGACCAGTCCGTGCTCGCTAATGACCGACTCCAGCTTCTTCAGAAGCGGGATCTCGTCTCCAGTTTGTTCTAGCCTTTCCAAGCGCTCTTGCAGGTTCTCCCTGGATCCACGCATTAAATATTGATCGAGCTGCCTTACCAGACCCTGGAGTTCTCCCGCGATGCCATTCAGTTCAACCGCAGCCGCGGGTGGAACTTTCCCGTAGCCGCGCATGTATTCGGGCTTCAGTTCCTCGGTGGCGATATCCACGAAAGTGAGGTGAGAATGCAACGAGCGTGAAACGGGGATATCAGCTGGCGGCCGCTCGATACCCTGACCATCGAGCACCCGAACCAGCTGGGCTCGAATGCGACCGATGTAGTCTTCGATCACACGCCGCTGGGCTGGGCTCAGATCAGGAGCATATTGCGGAAAGGCTAGCTTGGACGTTGAGACATTGAGGGCGCTCTCCATCTCCGCCAGCAGCTTGTCAATGTGGCGGCAGGTCACGCTGAGGCGCCGCTCGTGATTCGAATTGAGCGAATTGGGCCCGCCCGTCACCTTGTAACTCCCCCGTTCATGCGGAAATCGATGTACAGCGGCGAAATCTTGATGTGTTCCTCGGAGCGGTACTTCGGACAAGTCGCCATATCGATCAACGCAATAATCGCTCCTGGATTCCCCCCACTGAACTCCAGAACTTTCTCGAGAAATTCGCTGATATTCGTACCTGACAGGCCAGAGCGCTTGACCCGCTCGCGAGCAAATTGCTCAGCAGTCGAGTCGTCGAAATTGCGAATTTCACACTTCTGCGAGCGGTCGCCATAAAGCGGCTGGAGAAAACCCGTGTCTTCCATGTGGCTGGAGCGGGCCACCGCGCTCACCGGAGTGGAACCCCATCCCATGACTTCGCGAACGGCCGACGCAAACGAGTAGGAGGGCCGCTTGAGATGGTCGAGCACGATCGAGTACTCCCCTTCTCTCAGCGCATCCATCACAATCCCTTTCAACGAAACTGCGGACTTCGTCGCAATCGCATCCTCGTCGCGAAAGGCTTTGGAGGCACGCGGACTCTGCAATCGCAGCAGACTACGGGCGAGACTGCGAAACATCACGTTTGTTGTCGCCGAGTCCTCGCAATAGAGAACAGACCGAAACCGGGGCAGCACACTACGGAGCAGAAGTGTTTTGCCAACTCCCGATGGTCCGTAGATGAGAACTGGCCGCCTCTTCGCCAGGAACTGGTCAATTCGTTGGCGTTCCTCGTCGCGATCAAAGATGTCCGCCATCATCTGTTCCGTTCACTACCACAGCCCGATTCCTATGCCATCACTTGCCCCATCGGGCGTAAACCGACCGCCCGGCGTACTTTGCGCTTCGTCCCAGCTCTTTTTCGATTTCCAGCAGACGGTTGTATTTCGCAATGCGCTCACCGCGGCAGGCAGAACCCGATTTGAGTTGCCCAACCCCGGTGGCGACCGTGAAATCAGCGATGGTCGTGTCGTCCGTCTCGCCCGAACGATGCGAGACTACGCACGTGTAGTTGTTCTTCTGCGCCATCTCGATGCAGCGCAAAGTCTCGGTCACAGTACCGATTTGATTCAGCTTGATCAGGATGGAATTGGCGACCCCTTCCTTGATTCCTTTCTCGAAGATCTGGGGATTAGTCACAAAGATGTCGTCTCCCACGAGTTGCGCCTTCTTCCCCAGTTGCGACGTGAGCTTTTTCCATCCCGCCCAGTCATCCTCAGCAAGCCCGTCTTCGAGGGAAAAGATCGGGTACTTTGCTAACCAGTCCGCCCAAATCGCGATCATTTCCTCGGAACTCTTGCGCGTTTTGTCTGACTTATGAAACACGTACTGGCCGTTCTCGTAGAACTCGCTAGCCGCTGGGTCTAGGTTGACGCCAATGTCTTTCCCTGGCTCGTACCCTGCTTTCTGTATGGCGGACAAGATCAGTTCCATTGGTTCTTCATTGGACCGCAGGCGAGGAGCAAAGCCCCCTTCATCTCCCACACTGGTTTCGTATCCTTTTTGATGAAGAACCTGCTTCAGGCTTTGAAACGTCTCCGCGGCGGCACGCAATGCTTCGCTGAAGCTTGGCGCACCGATCGGCACAATCATGAATTCCTGAAAGTCCACGTTGTTGTCCGCATGCCTGCCCCCGTTGAGCACGTTCAGTTGCGGCACTGGCAAAACGTACTCGTCGCGCGCGGCGAATTGCTGGTAGAGAGGAATTTTCTTTTCTGCGGCGGCCGCCTTCGCTGCCGCAATCGAGACACCCAGAATCGCGTTCGCGCCCAGCCTGGATTTATTGGGTGTTCCATCGAGAGCGATCAGCTCCTCGTCCAGGGTTTTCTGATGGCCGGGGTCCATTCCCTTGACCGTCCCCTCGATGAGTTTGGTCACGTTCTGAACCGCTTTTAACACTCCTTTTCCACCGTAGCGAGCCTTATCTCCATCCCTGAGTTCGACCGCCTCATGTTTGCCGGTCGAAGCTCCCGAAGGGATCTTGGCCACACCTACGGCGCCACTTTCTAACGCCACGCTAACCTGGATTGTCGGATTTCCTCGTGAATCCAGAATTTCCATTGCATCAATGCTTTTGATTTTTGACACGAGTTCTCCTTGCTATGAGTTCGTTACAGCGATCCAATTTGAAGAACAGTAATCAAGTCCTTTTCCACTTCCTGCGGGAACCCCAAAGCCTTCAGTCCCCCGATAGTCTCGTCTACGGCGTAGGGGAACGACTTCAGTGAAAATGAGCCGTCCTCCCAGATTGCGTAACATGCGTCAGATTTTCCGTTTTTCGGTTGTCCTAGACTCCCAGGATTCACCACGACATGATTCCCGATCCGGCGGACAAACGGAATGTGGGTATGGCCCACGAGTAACACATCCGCCTTCACTTGACCCAACTCCTTGATCCACTCTTCGGACTGTTCCGGGCAGTAACCGTACAAAGGATCCGATGGCTTGGCATGACACAGATAGAAGCTGGTGTCTTGCCGTTTCAATTCCAACTTGAGTGGCAACTGGCGCAGAAATTCTTTTTGATCCTTTTTCAGTACAGAAGCGCTGTACCTGCGCGTCAGATCGGCCATCTTCCGGTAGCGAGCCCCGCAACGCGGGTCCACATCGTATCCGATCGAATGATCGTGATTGCCGCGCACGATAACCGAGCTGTTTGCTTTGACAAAATCAAGCACCGCTCCTGGTTCCGGCCCGTAGTTCACCAGGTCCCCCAGCACCCAAAGTTCGTCGTACCCAGGTGGCAGTGACCGCAACGCTTCGTAGTTTCCGTGCAGGTCAGAGATAATCGCGATCTTCATATGGCTTTTCTCTTGGTTCGAGTGGTACGCGTGAACCACGAGGTGCGGCGTTCCGCCTGCTCATTGTCGATTTTCTTCGTTTTGCTCCACTTCAAAGGACACACTGCACAGTCCAATTCAGTGGACTACCATCACCGGACAGTGCGCATATCTCAAAGCGCGCTCGGAGACCGAACCTAACATCATCCTCGATATCATGGATCGTCCTCGGCGGCCCAAAATGATGAGGTCAACTCCGTCCACCTCTGCCCGGTGGATGATTTGTTCTGCCGGATGCCCAACTGCCATGTCGGTCTTCACCTCCAGATTACGGGAACGGGCCTTCTCCAGAATCTTCTTAAACCCCTCTTCAAAATGCTCCTTCGCGTCGTCCAGCACCGCTTCCAATTCGACCGAAGTCGATGGTTCGGGGGGCCTCGCAACGGCAAAGACCAGCACCGTGGCATCCAGACATTCCGCCAACGAGAAGCCTATATCCACTGCTTTATCCGATTGCGGAGACCCGTCGTACCCAATTAGCAACTTCCGAAAATGCGGGTTTTGTCGTTTTCCGGTCATGCTCCCTCCTCAGTTAGCTTCCTCGCTCACAGCTTGAGATAACGTCGACTTCGCCTTTGTCTTGGTGGCCAGCAAGTGCCTCGGCATGAACCAGGCATTGGCGATCATAGTGGGGACCACGGCGCTGCCGATCACCGTTGCGACCAAGTATGAATACTGCGCCTGAGTAATGACACCATGATTCAGACCGAACAGCGCAGAAATCGTTCCAAACGTCAGGCCGGTAGACATCATCAGCGTGAAGTACAACCCTTCTTCTTTCTTGTAGTCAAACGCCTTCACCGTGCGATACAGGGGAGTTACCTTCGACAGCATCTTGGCGAAGAACAACGCAGTGAACACTAGTGGCGCTGCGACCAAAGCAGGCACAGACACAAACGATCCCGCCCGAATGAAGTAAAACGGCGTGAGCAATCCGAACGTCAGGGTACGCAGACGCCGTATGAGAGTGTGGTCCTTTCCCACGGTTCCCGCCAGCACCATGCCGATGATGTAGGCTGGCAACACTGCTTCGCTGCCTGCCCAGACCGCCAATCCCCCCATTGCGAACAGCAGGAAGAGTAAGTATTTCGCTTCCAGCTCAGAAACACGCCCTCCATATTTCTTGAAGAATCGCGGCGTCAGAAAAGGAAGGATAGCGAAGACAACCACGCTGACTCCCACAAAGATTAGCGTTTTGATTGTGAACGGCGAGAAGATCATTCCGAGAGCGATCACGGTTCCCAGATCATTAATGAAGCAGGCGGCCAGCACCGCCTTCCCGAAATCGGTAACGTTGAAACCCAGTTCCAACATCACTGCATATACGACGGCCACAGAAGTCGTCGAAAGGGCAACACCCGCGAGCCAACAGGCACGGCCATCCCAATGCAAGACGTAGCGGGCAACTGCCGTACACCCAAGAAACGGTCCGAAGAAACCCACGAGCCCCACGACTGTGGCTTCTTTCCATTTCGTCCGAAAGATTTGGGGATCGAGTTCGGCGCCGGCGAGAAACGTGAGAACAACGGCCCCCGTACCGGCGAGAAAGCTGATCCAACTCGTCTTCCCGCCAAGTTCAGCGTGCACGAAAAGCGCCCCAATCACCAACTGGGCCACGGTGCCAACAACAATTTCACTCAGGGCAGTTGAGATCCTGAACCAGATGGCAACCAGCGTCGCGACCAAGGCCAAGCCCACCCACACAGCGGCCAGAACCCACACATTTTCCATGGGACACCACCTCTGCCAATTTTGCGGATCGTTGCCGGTACTATGACTCCGCGACAAAAAATCCGCTTGTCAGGAGTCATCAGCTGTTCCGGCTTAATAGATGGGACAGCGGTTGACGGTGAACTCCTTCACCTTTTTGCGACATCTTTAGTA
>Ga0181536_10008028_pt1 | contig 10258 bp, 8 predicted proteins | sample PEATcosm2014_Bin_41_FD_121105 | JGI IMG/M metagenome (GOLD analysis project Ga0181536, IMG submission 121105) | Peatland microbial communities from MTU Mesocosm Facility, Houghton, MI, USA - PEATcosm2014_Bin17_60_metaG | ecosystem: Environmental > Terrestrial > Soil > Wetlands > Peat | place...
GACGGTGCCACCGTCCCTCAAATGCCGCGAAAGCGGCTTCGTTCAATCGAACCCAGATTCCGATGTCCAGAAAAATCTACAGGCTCGACTTCGCCAAACCGGCTACCCAAGCTGGGCAGAGACGAAGAGAGTTATTTACGTGGCGGTGTCGATCCACTTCGGCAATGCGGGCATCGCTGACGCGGCAATCAACCGATGAGCTTGACGATAGCGTGGTGCACGACCGGCATGCTTGGTTGAGGGGGGTGGTCATTTGATTCGTTTTTCCGCGCTTCGCTTTTGTGAGGCGGCGATGCTGGAGGGTGTAAGCAATCGTGCCATATCGCGTGACGATGAAGACCTTGCCTGGATCGTCTCTCGAAGTGGTCAAGCCGAGTTCTTCTTCTAACTATTGATGGGCCTCCTCGCAGATCCATCGCGCCTTGACCGTAGCTACTAATGCGCCGGTTTGTCTTGGCCGACCGGTCGGGTGCATGCAGACGCGCTGGGCAGCGTGGTCAACGACAATCTGGATTGGAGGGAGTTCTAGCCGTAGGAGGTTCTGCAGCTAATTGGGAACATCAATCTTCTGCCGATAGATGTCCGTTGCAAAAATAGGGAAGTTTAGGACAGTTTTGGGCTGCCATTTGACACAAGGCTCGTTGAATTCATTGGGTTTTCCTACAGCCTTCCAAGCTGATGACGAGGGTTCGATTCCCTTCACCCGCTCCAATCTTTTCAATGACTTAGGGGATATTGCGCTCGGTATTGTGTCACACCGGGCTGCTGCTTTGTGTTATGGCGAAAACAATATGACACGATCGGACTGCACTTGGCGTTCGAATACCAGACTACGAATCTGCGGCGCTGCACCGTATTGATGATGGCCTGACTGACATTGCCGAACAGTCTTGCCAGCCAGGCTATGACCTGACGGATTTTTGAACCAGCGGGATAGAGATTACTGCATCGGTTTGGCCCGCTTTGGATATTTGGACCAGTTTAATTGAGAGCTTCCGGCGCTGTTGAGCCCATCGGGATGTTCCTATGGGCGGTGAACATGGTCATCGGTGTCCTCTCGCCAATTGCACTATGCGGTCTCAAATCGTTGTAATCCTGGCGCCAAAGTTCGATCTTTGCCCTGGCGTCGTCAAGATCCAAGAACCAATGTTGGTTCAGGCATTCAAGACGAACGCGAGCGTTGAAGCTTTCGATGAAGGCATTGTCAGTGGGTTTTCCAGGTCGGCTAAAGTCAACGATGACACCGTTCGCATAGGCCCACAGGTCGAATTCGCGCGAGGTGAACTGGCTACCGTTGTCCACCCTGATGCTTCGCGGGTTGCCAAACGCGGCGACAGCCTGATTGAGCATAGACACGACATCGGATGTTCTGGCCTGATGTCCAACCCAAAGCGCGGGACACACCCTAGAGAAGTTGTCGACCAGAGTCAGAACCCAAAGCCGCCTTCCATCGAACAGCTGATCGTACATCCAATCCATGGACCAACAGCCATTGGGTGCAATAGCCATTGATTTCGCGCTTATAAGATTGCGCCCAACTTCGCATCGAATGCATATGTGGTCCTCCAAATACACATGATATTTTACAGCGTAAATTGAACCGGCGCGGCCTTGACGCGGATCAACGCCGGACCCGCGCGACGCGGTACATTTCGCCAACCATCGGCCACCGAACCAAGAGGCGCAAAGTGCTTTCGACCATGCTCATGCTGCTCCTGTTGGTCGGCTTCTTCGGCCTGTTTGCCGGACTGGTATTCTTTTCGAAGGGCGTGATCGAGCCCGAGCAGACATCGTGAGCCGGCCGCAACCGCAACCCGCAGGCTAGGAACGGACCATGGCCCTGTACGTGCTGTTGGCGGTGGTCGTCGCTCTCGTCATCTATCTATTCTACGCGGTGATTCATCCGGAACGATTCTGATCGCCACCGAGGAACGCCATGACAGCGCAGGGCTGGCTGCAGATCGGATTGACGCTGCTGATCGGATTTTTGATCAGCATCCCGGTGGGGCGCTATCTGGCCCGGGTGGTGACCGACCGGAAGACCGCGCCCGATCGCCTGTTCGATCCCATCGACAATTTCATCTACCTGCTGATCGGGCGGCGGATCTGCGGCCAGGCGATGGACTGGAAGGCCTATACGCTGCACATGCTGGCGACCAACCTAGTCATGGCCTTGATCATTTTCCTGATCCTGGTGGTTCAGGACCGGCTGCCGCTCAATCCCCTGCACTTCGCCGGCATGGAGCCCATGCTCGCGTTCAATACGACGGTGAGCTTTATCTCCAACACCGACTGGCAGGGTTATGGCGGCGAGACCACGCTATCGAACTTCAGCCAGATGGCGGCCATCACCTTCCCGATGTTCGCCTCCGCGACGACCGGCTTTGTCGTCGCGATGGCGTTCATCCGCGCCTTCACGGGGAAAGGCGGCGGCACCGATCTGGGCAATTTCTACCGGGACCTGATCCGTTTCACCACACGCGTGCTGATGCCGGTTGCGTTCGTGCTGGCGCTGGTCTTGATTCAGCAGGGCGAGCCGCAGACGCTGGTCGCCAACGTGGTTGCGCACACGATTGAGGGCGCGCAACAGACGATTGCGCTCGGGCCAGTGGCCTCGCTCGAGACCATCAAGCATCTGGGCACCAATGGCGGCGGCTTCTTCAACGCCAACGCCGCGCACCCTTATGAGAATCCGACCGCCATCACCAACCTGGTGCAGATGCTGCTGATGATCATCTTGCCCAGCTCGATAGTCATTTGCTTCGGCGAGATGATCGGCAATCGCCGACAAGGCTGGGTTCTATACGGCGTTATGGGCGCGCTACTGATCCTGTTCCTGCCGTTCGTCGTCGTGCCGGAACAGGCCGGCACGCCGCTCTTGGCGAAGGCGGGCATCGAGACGGCTGCCACCACGACGCAGTCCGGCGGCAACATGGAGGGCAAGGAGGTGCGCTTCGGCGTTGTCCAGAGCGGATTGTTCGCCAGCATCACCACGACTTTCACGACCGGCAGCGTCAACTCCATGCATGACAGCTTCACGCCGCTCGGCGGCATGGGGACCTTCATCGGCATGATGCTGCAATGCGTGTTTGGCGGGAAGGGCGTGGGCTTCCTCAACGCGCTGGTCTATGGAATCATCGCCGTGTTTGTCGCCGGCCTCATGGTCGGGCGCACGCCGGAGTTCCTGGGCAAGAAGATCGAGAAGCCCCAGATCGTTCTGGTTTCGCTGACGCTGCTGATCCACCCGCTGGTGATTCTCGCGCCGACGAGCTGGTCGGTGGTCGCGCCCTACGGTCTTGCCTCGATGGGCAATGCGGCGATGCACGGCTATTCCGAAGTGCTCTACGCCTTCACCACTTCCGCTGCCAACAATGGCTCCGCCTTCGCCGGACTGAATGCCAATACGCCTTGGTACAATTTGGCGACCGGCATCGTAATCCTGCTCGGCCGCTATCCGCCGATCATCTTCATGATGGCGGTGGCAGGATCGTTGGCGGCAAAACCCACGGTGCCGGCCACGCGCGGCACCTTGCGCACAGATACGTTGAAGTTCGGAACGTTTTGGCTCGGCACCATCCTGGTGGTGGGCGCACTCACGTTCTTCCCCGCGCTCGTGCTCGGACCGATCGCCGAGTTTTTCGCCATGAAAAGCGGCCTCCTCTTCTAAGCCGGCGCGCGGCCCGCTCGCGCGCAGAGCAACGAACATGAACACGTCGCCGGAAGTGAGCCTGCGTATAAAGTTTCCTCGCGAGGGACCGCGCATCGCGCCGGACATTGCGGCCTATGGGGCTGAACTGTGGCGGCAGTCTGCAATCGATTCGCTCAAGAAATTCGATCCACGGGTGCAGGTCCGCAACCCGGTGATGTTCGTGGTCTGGCTCGGCGCGCTGGTGACCGCTTCGCTCACGATCGATCCGGGCCTGTTCGGCCCCTCAAGCGCATCTGCAGCCTACAACGGCGTCGTGACGATCGTTCTCCTGATGACCGTGTGGTTTGCGAACTTCGCCGAGGCGCTAGCGGAAGGGCGGGGCAAGGCGAAGGCCGCCTCTCTGCGGCGGACCAAGATGGAGTTGACGGCCAGACGAGTGCTGACCTCCGGCGAAATCGAGCAGGTGCCGGCGGCGGCCTTGCGCAAGGAAGATGTCGTCCGGGTGGATAAGGGCGAGGTCATTCCGACCGATGGCGAAGTAATCGAGGGCGTGGCCTATGTGGACGAGTCGGCCATCACCGGCGAGTCGGCGCCCGTGTTGAAGGAGCCAGGCACGGACATGTTCTCGTCGGTGACCGCAGGCACCGTGCTGATTTCCGATTCTTTGCTCGTTCGCGCCACCGCCGATCCCGGTGAAAGCTTCCTCGACCGCATGATCCATCTCGTGGAAGGGGCTAAGCGGCAGAAAACTCCGAACGAGATGGCTTTGACAGTCCTGCTCGCCATATTGACGCTGATCTTCGTCATTGCGGTGGCCGCCATGGCCCCCGTTGCGGTCTACTTGCAGGCCCGAATCAACATTGCCGATCTGATCGCGCTCCTTGTCACGCTCATTCCGACAACCATCGGCGCGCTGCTGTCCGCCATCGGCATCGCCGGCATCGATCGCACCTTCCGGTTCAATGTCCTCGCCATGTCCGGCAAGGCCGTGGAAGCCGCTGGCGACGTGCACACACTCCTGCTCGACAAGACCGGCACGATCACCATGGGCAACCGACAGGCGACCGAGTTCATTCCGCTCCTGGGTTATAGCGCCCACGTTCTGGTCCAAGCCGCCTATCTCGCGTCCTATTTCGACACGACGCCGGAGGGTCGCACGGTCGTCACTTTCGCCGAAAAACTCGGTGCCAAGCACGGCTCGATGCCGGATGGGGCGCGCCGCCTCGACTTCTCGGCGCACACGCGCATGAGCGGCGTCGATCTGCCAGACGGGCGAGTGATCCGAAAAGGAGCCATCAATGCCGTCGTCCTGCACGTGGCCGAGGCATTCGCCGGCTCGGAGCCGGCCGATCTCAAGGGCGCGGGCGACCGGGTGGCCTTGAAGGGAGCAACGCCCCTGGCGTTGGCAGTCGACGGCAAGATACTGGGCGTGATTGCGTTGTCGGACGTTCTCAAGCCAGACATACGCGGGCGCATGGGGCAATTGCGCGACATGGGCATCCGCACCGTCATGGTGACCGGCGACAATCCGCTGACCGCCGCTGCGATCGCTGCGGAAGCCGGAGTCGACGAATTCGTGGCAGAGGCCAAACCCGAGGAAAAACTCAAGCTGATCCGACGCGAGCAAGCCCAGGGTCGCCTGGTGGCGATGACCGGAGACGGCACCAACGATGCTCCGGCGCTCGCGCAAGCCGACGTCGGCGTGGCCATGCATTCGGGCACTAATGCGGCCAAGGAAGCGGCAAATCTGATCGACCTCGATTCCAACCCGACAAAGCTCATCGACCTCGTCGCCATCGGCAAGCAGATGCTGATCACACGCGGAGCGTTGACGACCTTTTCCATTGCCAATGATGTGGCCAAGTACTTCGCTATCATACCAGCCATGTTCATCATTGCCCTGCCGGGGCTTTCGGCGTTGAACGTTATGGGGCTTTCGACACCACACAGCGCAGTGCTGTCGGCGCTGATCTTCAACGCGCTCATCATTCCGGCGCTGATTCCGCTGGCGCTACGCGGCGTGCGGTTCCGGCCGGAGAGCGCGGAAGCCACATTCTACCGAAACCTCGTCGTTTATGGCGCAGGGGGGCTGATCGCACCTTTCATCGGCATCAAGGTGATCGACCTCGTGTTGTCGGGACTGGTCTAGAGGGCTTCGACATGCGTGACATCATGATGACTGCGCTGCGCGCTTCCCTGGTGACCTGGGTGCTGTGCGGCATCGCATATCCGCTGGCGCTGACCGGGCTGGGGCAGTGGCTGATACCGGTCCAGGCCAACGGCAGCCTGGAAAGGAATGCGGATGGCACCGTCATCGGGTCGCGGCTGATCGGACAAGCGTGGAAGGGCCCGCAGTGGTTTCACGGGCGCCCCTCGGCGACCACCGACACCGATCCGAATGATCCGACCAAGACCGTGCCGGCCCCCTACAATGCGGCAAGCTCCGGCGGCTCTAACCTGGGTCCGACCAGCAAAAACCTAGTCGAGCGTCTATCGGCGGATCGCAAGGCGCTGGACGAGACGCAACCGGAACTCGTGGGTGCAATATTGCCGGCCGATATGCTGACGACGTCGGGCTCGGGTCTCGATCCGGATATCAGTCCGGCCAATGCGGCGCTGCAAGTCGCCCGCGTGGCGCGGGCGCGCGGTGTCCCGCCGGCAGACATCAACGCGCTCCTTGAGCGTCTGATCACCGGCCGCAGTCTTGGCGTCTTCGGCGAGGCGCGCGTGAACGTTCTGGATTTAAATCTCGCGTTGCAGCGCGCTTATCCGAGACCCGATTGATGCACCGAGCTTTCTCATACCGGGCTGTGCTGGATCGGATCGAACCGTGATTGCGCATTTGAACTTAGCTGCTTCTTATTGGCTCGAGCCGCTCCGCCTTGCCGCCGACGCTACCATCCAAAATGCGGTTCGCCGCTTCTAGAAAGAATCTCTGCATATGGTGTCATCGGGTGGCGAGATTATGCCTAAGGTCGGTGAAGCGCGGCGCGGCCGTCTGACGATCTTCCTGGGCGCCGCCCCCGGTGTCGGGAAGACCTATGAAATGCTACGGGCGGCGCAATCCAGACGCCACGACGGCGTCGATGTCGTGATAGGTCTAATCGAAACGCATGGGCGGCAAGATACCGAAGAACTACTTCGCGGGTTTGAGGTAATCCCGCGCAAACGAATCGAATACAAGGGGCACGTGTTTGAGGAGATGGATATCGACGCTCTTCTCGAACGCGAACCGGGCCTCGTCATCGTCGACGAGCTAGCACACAGCAACCTGCCAGGATGTCGAAATGCCAAGCGCTATCTTGACGTCCAGGAGTTGATCGAAGCGGGCATCGATGTTTTCACCACATTGAATGTTCAGCACATCGAAAGTCTCAATGATATCGTCGCCAAGAACACAGGGATCGTGGTGCGCGAGACTGTCCCCGACAGTATACTTGATTTGGCCGAGGCGATCGAAGTCGTCGATTTATCTCCCGCCGATCTGATGGAAAGACTTGAGGAAGGAAAAGTTGACCTGTCGGCACATCCGGGTCTCGGAATTCATAGCTTTTTCTCGGAACGGAATCTCACTAGGTTGCGCCCGCTCGCGCTTCAGCGCGCAAAAAAGCCACCGACCCGACGGGTTCTTATCCCATTCGACGGATCGCCAAGCGCAATTCATGCCGTCCAGCATGTCGTCTCCCTGGCTAGGGCAGGCCATCGCTGCATCATCTTTTTGCTGAACGTTCAAGCCCCTTCTGCGAAAAGCTCGTCCCCAGGCGCCGATTCGGACGTGCAGGTCCGGGCAGCAGGAGATGCCATACTAGACAGAGCCTCGCAGTTACTCGATGCGCAGCATATCCAATATCAATGTGAGGTCCTTGCCGGCATACCCCCGGAGGTGATCGCCGCTGCCGTCGACCGGCACCAAATCGACTTGATCGTCATGGGGTCAACCGGCAAAGGAACCTTGGCGCGTCTTTTTTTGGGATCTGTCGCAATGGCCGTGGTTCAGGAATCTAAGGTCCCCGTCACACTCGTTAAATAAAGCTTGAAGCTGCCGCCACAGTGTTCGGACCCACCGTCGCGCGCGCTCATCAGGGTCGTGCTCGCAACGGTCTCAAGGCTCTGCTGCCCGCTGATCGTGTAGGCCGACCTCAGGGGGTAATGAAGACCACCGCGGCCCAACCGGAATTCTCGACGGTCTGCAAGTCGTCCAGCTGTTAGCGCAGAATAGCGACGTACTTGGTGCCCTAGGCTCGGCTCGAAAGGCTGAAACGCCATAGGTGCCAAGTGTTCGTTGTTGGCACTTCGCTGCGTTCGTTGCGCCGCAAAATCTAGGATGCTATCGACCATTCCCGACTTGATACGACGTCCACGCCAAATCGATCGGTAGTGGACATGACCGTTTTATTGCTCGTTGCAAAAATAGGGGCGTTTAGGACAGTTTTGGGCTGCCATTTGACACAAGGCTCGTTGAAATCATTGAGTTTACCTACAACCTTCCAAGCTGATGACGAGGGTTCGATTCCCTTCACCCGCTCCAATAGTTTCAATGATTTAACGCGGTTTCGGAAGCAGCGCAGGTTGTCGCGGTCACTCGCCAACTTGACCGCCCCCAACATTTCGCAATCGGGGTGTGATGTTGGTCACAGGAGCTTCAACCGAATCCGCTGTAGTTTGCCAATTAGCGAGCTTCCCCGCCCGCTACTTTCACCGCCTCCGCCCCCACGCTCCCCCCGCGCGTGGGGGCTTCAGTTTGCACTCGGAACTCTCGGCCCGGGGGACGTGTACGACCGTCGAACGCTTGCGGCGTGGTGCCTTAGTCGCGGCCGCGATCATCGCTAAGCTGATCCATGCTCCTGCTGAAACGCGCGTCCAAAAGCCGACCGAGCGGCCAATGGTCGGACGACGACTACGATGTGTTCGACGGCGACCGGCACGTCGGCCGCATCTTGTGGACCTACGCTGCGCCGGAAGATCGCCGCCGGTTTTGGACGATCACGGCGCGGGTGCCGCAGTACCCGCATGATCGGGGCTATGCGACAACGCGGGGAGAAGCGATGGCCCATTTCAAGATGGCGTGGGAGCGCAAACCGCGATCCTCAAACTGGCGTTAGCAACGGCGACTGATGCAGCTGCGGCTGCATGTCGTTGCCCCGCATGGATGCGTTTCGCAATGCGGGATAAACGCGGTGCAGTTCGGCGGGGTCGATCTGCCACTCGCCGTTCACGTCCTTAGCAACTGAAATCTTTCCGGCTTTGATCGCCCGCAAAATCGCGGTCTTGTTCCGACCGACCGCCGCAGCGGCTGTTGCGATGGTGTGCATGGGGGTGTTGCCTACCGTTTCAATGAGCAGATACGGTGCAACCGCCCGGGTTAATAAAAAGTGTCTGATTATCGACGGCGACAAATTCCGTACCAGCATTCGTGGATCGAGCCTCTGAGGCCGTCGGTAGCTTCTTGAAATCGTCAGAGAATATTTTCGGAATCAGATTGGCCGATTACAGCCCGCCGAAGATTAGATCATAAAAGAGAGGGCGCGAGCGTTGAAGCGGAAGCCGTCAGTGGATTTCAGGGGGTATTGGCAAGGGCATAAAGAAGAGGCCGCTTGAGTTGGCGGCCTCTAGTTGGAGGTCCTACAAAAAAGGGCAAAAGCAGGACTCGTCTAAGCCGCAGCAGTATCGGTTTCGTCCCACGCCGTTCGGCAAAGACAATGTGAGGCTATAAATTGGATCACAAATGTCATTGATACGGATCAAATACAGCATCACCCTTGGCCAGCATGATTATTATGGTAATCTGGGCCGTGGTCATCGGAGTAGGGTTTGCTGATGAATCGGCGATGTGTTTAGTACTTCTTCATCGTCGTCGTCATGAGGTACAAAACCACAGCCGCCGCACGTTGGACATTGATGTTCATCGTCCGTGCCTTTATCAACTACACCATCACCGTTGCAGTCTGGACACGTTTTTGTTTTCATGTGTTACTCATGTGGATGTAACAATCCACCACTGAGGGTACCTTCCTCTCATTCACTATAGCATTTTACGGTCGCGGTCGCGGTCAAAAAGCGAAGTCGTCCATCGCCAACCGTGTTACTCCAATAGCGGACAAACGCGGGTGCGGTTGGAATGTCTAAGTGCCATAGCGGACATGCGGGCCAGTCTGTCCGATCGCCCCGTTCGGTTATGCGGCGCGTCCGACCTGGGTATTGATCTCGCTGCGCAGTGCCCCAAAGTCGATCGGCTTCGTAAATAGCGACTCGGCGCCACCCTCTAATGCTTTGCGCTTGGTCTCCGCATCGCCATAAGCAGTGATCATGATGACCGGAACGTCTGGTCGAGCGGCTTTCGCCCTCGGCAGGAGTTCAAGCCCGCTCATCCCAGGCATGTTGATGTCGGACAGGATCAGGATGAGCGACACGCCCGCCGCATCAGTGATGCGCTGAAGCGCAGCGGGAGCGGATTGAGCAAACTCCATCGTAAAACGGCCGGCGCGGAGGTCATGCCGGAACTGCTGGCGGAACAGCAATTCCACATCCGGCTCATCGTCTACCACGAGAATAAGCAGGTTCACGGGCGTTCTCCTGATTTGGCAATGGTTGCAGCCCCACGCGGCAGAA
>Ga0181536_10008030_pt1 | contig 10256 bp, 12 predicted proteins | sample PEATcosm2014_Bin_41_FD_121105 | JGI IMG/M metagenome (GOLD analysis project Ga0181536, IMG submission 121105) | Peatland microbial communities from MTU Mesocosm Facility, Houghton, MI, USA - PEATcosm2014_Bin17_60_metaG | ecosystem: Environmental > Terrestrial > Soil > Wetlands > Peat | place...
GGAGCGGACGGCACCAGGAATCATTTGGACCCGCGCATGCCTCGTCGCAAGCGGGTAGAACTGAGGAAGAATTCCTGATCAAGCGGCCAGATCCGAGATGGTCTCGCGTGTCGTATGTGGGAAGATCCCCCCTCCGACACCGCTCCTGACATGCGAGTTTGCCGCTCTAACCGCCGGGCAGCGGTCCGCAATCGGGCAACGTGCAACCAGCGTGCAATAGTGTTTTCGTTGGCGCTCGATCGAGACGACCTTCGCGATGGGTTCGGGAACCGCCGTCTGAGCCGCTCGCATAAGCACGTCGAGCCTCTCCGCGATCGCACGGTCGCGCTCGGCCGCAGCGTGCTGGTAGCGCAGCGCGACATTCGGCGTCGTGTGGCCGAGGCGCCCCATGGGCTCTCGCATCGTGGCACCGCCCATCGCGGCCCACGTTGCCCTGCTGCCGCGCAGGTCGTGGAAGTGCAGTCCGCTCACGTCGATGCTGGCGCACGCTTGCGCTCAGCAGAGAGCACGACACCTCCTCGTCGCCGCTACGTCCGGGAGGGCTCCCTGTTCCGTGAGAACGCCGCCAGCGCGTTGGGCTGTAGGGGAAGGAGGTCGCACGCTCGGCAGTGTCCGAAAGCCAGCCAGCAGCACGGGTGTCGCCGCATCCACGATGACGTCGCGTCCCGCCCGTCCGGGCGTCAGTGCCACCTATCTGCCAGGTGAAGGGCTGGCCATGATCGTGCAGGGCCAGGCCGAGCTTTTCCAGCTCTCATACCCGTCCCACGAGGAGCTGCACGAGGCGGTGCTCGACCGGTACCTGCCCAAGCAAGGCCCAGCGTTCGAGACCTGGCGCGACCAGGAGGACCCGGTGGAAGCGCGCATTGTGGCGGACAAGATGTTCACCTTCAGCCTGGCAGGCGACATCGCACGGGTTCGCCGTGAACCCAGGTGGCGCATACCGGTTGGAAGGCGCCGGCTGGATTAGGCACCCGGTATGAGCTGACCGGTGGAGTTCCTCGCCGGTGCGTGCCTGCGTTGAACAGCCCGCCTGTTTCGGTTCCGACATCGACGCGGGTACCTCCGAACGCGATGTGTCGTGCTGTCGCTCGGTTGGTCCCCCCGGCTCGGAGAGGCCCGAGCAGGAGTCGAAGGCCGTGTGAATTACGATCGCTGTCGAACTGGACAAGGGCACCGAGCTCAGACGAGGAGAACGATGCACCGGAGGGGACTCTGCGGCGCTGCGGTGATCCTCGTGGTCGCCACGGCAGCCGCGATCGGGCCTGGGATGACTGCCGCAGGAGCACATAGGGCTACCCGAGCGCTCGACATCCCACCGAACGAAGTCGTCGTACGTCCCGAGGCAGTTCACCTCGGTGCAGCCCGATCGAGCCCGTCGAGCACGTCCATGTGCGAAAGGACTATGGGCATCGCCTGTTACGAGCCCGCACAGATTCAGCGGGCCTACAACATGGGGCCGTTGTTCAGGGCCGGCACGGACGGCAAAGGACAGACGATTGTCATCGTCGACTCGTTCGGCTCGCCCACGATCGGCCACGACCTCAGCGTCTTCGACCGAACCTTCGATTTGCCTGCCCCCCCTTCCTTGACCGTGGTCCACCCTGCCGGGGCGATCCCGCCGTACGAGGCGTCCGCCAATCGCGAGGACTGGGCGGGTGAGACAAGCCTCGATGTCGAGTACGCACACATCATGGCGCCGGGCGCGCGCATCCTGCTAGTGGAGACCCCGACTTCGGAGGACGAAGGGACCAGCGGGTTCCCTCAGATCGTTGCAGCGGAGCTGTATGTCATCAACCATCACATGGGCGGTGTCATCAGCCAGAGCTTTGGCGCAACCGAACAGACCTTCCCCACGGCACAAGCGCTGCTGGCGCTGCGCACCGCGTACATAGACGCTGCCGAAAGCGCCAACAACGTGACTGTGCTCGCCGCCTCGGGGGACTTTGGCGCAGCCGATGTCGGGCCCGACGGTACGACCTTCTACGACTTCCCGGTCACCACGTGGCCGGCCAGCGACCCGCTCGTGACCGCAGTCGGAGGCACAGAGATGCATCTCGACGCCGAGGGCAATCGGACATCCCCGGACACCGTTTGGAACGACACATACTTGGCCAGCGGAGGCGGCAAGTCGATCATCTTCGAGCGGCCCGCCTACCAGAACGGCGTTGCGCGAGTCGTGGGTCAGCATCGGGGCGTGCCTGATGTATCCATGAGCGCCGCCTGTGACGGGGCGGTCGACGCCTACCAGAGCTTCCCCGGACAAGCGTCGGGCTGGTACCCGAGTTGCGGCACGAGCGTCGCCACGCCCCTGTTCGCAGGCGTTGTCGCACTCGCCGACCAAGAGGCCGGCCACCCGCTCGGACTCATCAACGCCGCCCTCTACGCCCTGTCAGCTTCACGGGCACCGGGCATCGTGGACATCACCAAGGGAAACAACACGGTGTCGTTCGTGCCGGACGGCAAGGTCCAAGAGGAAGAAGTGAAGGGGTTTCCGGCTTTGCGGGGTTACGACCTCGCATCGGGAGTCGGCACGATCAACGCAGCCAAGTTCGTCCCTGAGCTGGTCAACTTCCTGGCAAGCTCCTGAGGTGAAAGAGGACCAGGGGCGCTGAGCATGGGCAAGGGCCTGTCGCCTGCCCGTTCTGGGACACCGACCTGAGAGCGCCACGGGTCAAGCCTCTCCTCCTGTTCGCCCAGTCGCAGAAGCGACCCGAGCTCGTGCGGCGGCGTACTCGGGAACCATTCGCTCATACTCCGAGTCGAACAACGGCGATGTGATCAGGAAGTCTGCGGTGGCTCGGTTGGACGCTACGGGGATGTTCCATACGACAGCAATCCGAAGGAGCGCCTTCACGTCAGGGTCGTGGGGTTGCGGCTCCAGGGGGTCCCAGAAGAAGAGCAGCAGGTCGATCTTGCCCTCGGCGATCCTTGCTCCGAGCTGAAGGTCGCCGCCGAGGGGACCGCTCAACAGGCGCTCGATGGGGATTCCGATCTCTGCCTCGATGGCCGCGCCCGTGGTGCTGGTGGCGACCAGTTCATGGTGTGCGAGCTCGCCCTTGTTGCAGCTGGCCCACTCGAGCAGGTCCGCCTTCTTGTTGTCGTGGGCGACGAGGGCTATGCGCATGGGAGCTGCCGACGAGGGCCGCGCTCGTCTCGTGGGAGTGGGGACTGAGGAGTTGGTCGGTGGGGTCACGCAACCGTTCTACCCACACGAGGTGACAGTTCGGGCACAAGGTCTCGACAACGCAGTAAAGGCGCAATGAACTCTTCGACGAGGGCGGCGCCCAATCGTGACGGTCCGAGACCCGGTGCACGGGGCACCTTTGCAAACAGCCAGCCGCAGATCCATTGATCTGGGCGGGGAGTGAGCGACGGTGCACTGGCTGCCATCCCACGCAGATTGGTCGACGGCTCCGGTTCGTCAACCGACGGTTCCGCAGCATCTGACGCCGCGGCACCGAATGGTCGGCGTTGCACGATGCGAGGGGATCAAGCTTGGCGGGCGCTGGATCCCGGCCGTGTTGTAAGTAGTTCCTTAGTTCCTTAGGACCGCCTACATGGCAGGTCAGAGGGTATAAGCCTGCGGCATGCGACTGGTCGCCTATGTCCGAGTCAGCAGCGAGGCCCAGCTCGACGGGTACCGGCTCGACGCCTAACGCCAGGTGGTTGGCGCCTGAGCCAAGGCAAACGAGCGCCGGATCGTGCTCATGTGCGTGGACGAGGCCATCTCCGGCGCCCTCGAGGCCGCCGACCGCCCTGGCCTCGCTTGTGCTCTCGACGCGATTACGACAAGCGTGGCCGACGGGGTCATCGCGGCCTGCCTCGACCGGCTCGCTCGGCAACTCGCCGCGCAAGAGGCGACGCTCGCTCTCGTGTGGCAGCGCGGAGCCAAAGTTTTCGCGGCCGGTGCCAGCGAGCGCCCGGTGAATGACGCGGTGCAGGCTGTGAACCGACGTCGCCGAGAGCGGAGCGGCCACGCCACCACGACGGCGCTCGGACGTGAGCAGGTCGGGTAGAAGGCGTTCAATGCCGCGCTCCAGACACCAGCGACTTCTCGAACCAATGGTGGGCATAGCAGTTGTCGTTGTACGCGGGGATCTCGCTGTAACCGGTGGAACGATAGAGACCGAGCGCCTCAGGAAGGTGGCTACTGGTATCCAGTCGCACGAGCTGGCAGCCGAGGCGCGTCGCGGCGGACTCCAGGCCGACGAGCAACCTGCGACCAATGCCACGACCGCGCACCACCGGATCGATCCACATACGTTTGATCTCCGCCGTGGTCTCGTCGAGCTTCCGAACCGCCCCGCACCCGACTGGGCGCCCGTCGAGCCGGGCGATCAGGAAGCAGCCAGACGGGGGGCGCAACTCTGCGCTGGGAGCGACAGCGGTACGGTCGACGTCGAAGCCACCGGGGAAGCGGACGGTGAGCTCCTCGTAGTACCGGGCGAGGAGCCGGGCCGCCACTTCGCTCTCCGGCGACGCTTCAAGTAGCTCCAGTCCATCTTCGGCTCGGTTCGCCAGAGCCAGGTTGACCGCCGCTGCTGCGTGGAGGCTGGTCGTCGGGAAGACAGGCACCGGAGAGTCGTCCGCTGCGACGAGCAGCTCGAGCTCGGTACAGCCGAGCACCACTCCTTCGGCGCCGGCAGCCACCAGTCGGCCAATGATCGCCCGGTGCGCATCCCGGGACTCCTCGCGGATGACACCCATGCAGAGCTCCTCATAGATGGTCCTGTGTACGATCATCCGATCGGCGGAGGAGGGGATGATGACCTCTAGGCCGTGTGTGGCCAGCCGGTCTCTATAGAACGACTGCTCCATCGTGAACGTCGTGCCCAGGAGCCCGACCCGGGCGATGCCTGCCGCGCTAATCGCCTCCGCGACGACGTCGGCGATGTGGACCAGTGGGATCGACACCGCCGCTTCGATGACGTCCGCCACCTTGTGCATGGTGTTGGTGCAGAGCACAAGGAGGTCGGCTCCCGCCTCCTCTAGGGACTGCCCAGCGGCCACGAGAAGGGCCCCCGCCTCATCCCATGCGCCGGTCGCCTGGAGCTGTTCGATCTCGGCGAAGTCGACCGAGTAGAGAAGGCACCGGGCTGAGTGCAGCCCGCCCATCCTCTCGCGCACGAGTTCGTTGAGAAGACGGTAGTACTCAGCCGAGGACTCCCAGCTCATGCCTCCGATCAGGCCGATAGTCTTCACGGTCCGATCTTCCCACTGAGGCGGTCAGACTGTGGTTCGTCGCGGCGACCGCAAGCGGTGCTGTGAGGCATCGAGCACCAATAAGGCAGCAACCACCGAGAGTCACTGCTACCCGATAGAGCCTCGGGCTGCGGCCAAGGCAAGCAGGGGATAGCCCTCTATCTGATCAGAGCCCAGTCTTCAGTGGTTCCGGCCCTTTTGTCCTATCCGGCGTGGGCGGCGGCGCCACCACCTCCTACGGACAAGGCACCCCGGGGCACGCAGGGCCTCGCTTGTGCCGCCAGCCAGACGGTCGTGCAGGACAAGCGGCAGCCGGGCCGGGGCAATGAGCGTAGCGTCGCGCCGGTGGAGATCCGTCAGGTCCGGACCGAGGAGTACCAGAGCGCCGGGCGTCTGGTCGTGGCCGCGTACCGAGCACTGCCCAGCGCCCATCTGTCGGACGACTACGCCGCCGAGCTGGCGGACGTGGTACGCCGGGCAGCGGAAGCCGAGGTGCTCGTCGCCGTCGAGGACGAGGTCGTCGGCTGTGTGACATTCGTTCCCGACGGCTCCTCACCCTGGGCCGAGCTGCTGGAGGAAGGCGAGGCGGGTATCCGCATGCTGGCGGTCCTGCCGAGCGCGCAGGGCCGCGGAGTCGCGCGCGCCCTACTGAACGCGTGTGTCTCGAGAGCGCGCCAACTGGACCGGGCGGCGCTGTTGCTGCATACGACGCCTTGGATGTTGGCGGCGCAACACCTGTACGACACGGCCGGCTTCAAGCGGCTCCCGGAGCGCGACTGGTCGCCGGTGCCGGACGTACCGCTCCTTGCTTACCGCCTGTCGCTCACCTGAGGCCTTGAGCAGCCGTCACTCGCTCGGGCTGTCATCGTGTCGACGTCAGTGGGCTCCGCCGTTGAGGCGGCTGGTAAGAGCAAGCAGGCGTGCCGGGCTTCTCTACGGCGCACGCGACCCTGCGCGGAGCTATCGGACCGACGCCGCGCGCGTTGCTGATCACGCTGTCGACACAAGACGCCCACCTACAGTGACCCTACATAGGAATGTCAGTGTTCTTGGAGCTACCGATCAGGTAGCTAGCTCCAATTAGTGGGGTTCTGAACTGCACTGGAACCGTCTTGAGCGTGTCGGGCGCTGCTGTTGAGGTTCGGAGCATTCGATAGCCGTCGAGGCACAGGGCGTCTTCATCTGTGGCCCAGGCTGAGCGATCTCCCCGCCTCTCAAGAGGCGACTCACCGGCTGCCACGGGCAGCGTGCGATACTCCGAATGGTGGATGAAGCTGCCCGTGACCCTTGGTGTCAGTGGATCGTCCGGCATCGCCACGGTGGGGACGATTCGTTCCGTCGTGAGTTGTTTGCCGCCTTCCTGGCCCCGGTTCGAGACCGCCTGCTCGATGCTGCGCATATCCAAGAAGGAGATGTCGTCCTGGACCTCGGGACAGGTGACGGGCTGATTGGTTTCGGTGCCCTCGAACGTGCGGGTCCGTCGGGAAGGGCTATCTTCAACGACCTCTCCGCTGATCTGCTCGGCCTGTGCCGGGACTACGCGGCTGAGGCAGGTTTGCGGGACCGATGCCGGTTTGTCCTCGGCTCTGCGGATGATCTTGCGGAAATCGACGAGGCGTCTGTCGATGTGGTCACGATCCGCTCGGTTCTGATCTACGTGAAGGAGAAGGCGGCGAGCCTTCGGGAGTGCTGCCGAGTCCTTCGACCTGGCGGGCGACTTGCACTTTTCGAGCCGATCAATCGGTTCATCGTCGCGGGCCATGGCCGGGCCTTCTGCGGTTACGACATCTCGCCCATTGCCCACATCGCTGCCAGGCTCGATGCGCTCTACGACCGCATCCAGGACCCGGTGAACGACCCCATGATCGACTTCGATGAGCGAGACCTTCTCAGGCTTGTGACGATGGCGGGCTTCGACGAAGTGCACCTGGAGCTGCGCGCTGACATCGAGCCGAGGATGGACCCCCAGCCCTGGGAGCGCTTCCTGGCCAGCTCCAGCAATCCACTGGTGCCGACAATCGGTGCGGCAATCTCGCAGACTCTGAGCGATGAGGAAGCAGCGGCCCTTGAGCGGCACCTTCGCCCGCTTGTCGAACGGGGAATCGGCGAGCATCGGATGGCAAGTGCGCTTGTCAGGGCGGTCAAGCATGGCGGGGACAAGGATGCGAGGTCAGCATCGAAGGCGGGAGGGTGACCATGGAGCCGTCGAATCGCCGGTAGCGCAAGCTGTCGGAAGACGTGGCCACCAAGCATGCGCAACCCGTTCAGTCCGCTGGCGACGTGATGCTCTAGTCGCGTCGATCCTGTCCGGTCACGCGTCGGATGAGTTTCCCGAAGAAGGTGGCCATGCCCAGGAGCGCTCTGTACGACGGGAGAGTCGAATAACCCTCCGGCGTGTGATTCACCCGTCGCCACCCTCTGACATTGGAGGACGTGCCCCGTGGCGACGGGGCTTTACGGGGACGAGTTCCTGTCGATCCCACGCGGACAGTATGCACGACGGCTTAGCGGCGCTGACGGTCACTGCGGTCGTCTGCGCACCCGGCATCATCCGGCGAACCGAGGGCCGTCCTGAGCCGGTCGTGCCCGCAATAAGCGATGAGCGCAAGGCCCCCGTGACCGTCGGAGCGTGCCCAGTCGTATCGCCGCGGAGGTTCTCGGCCGGCAGGCAAACCTCGTGGTCACTGCCAGGCAGTGGCCGGCCACGGCCCAGCAGCAGGCCCAGATGGCCGAAACAGTCGACCCGGGCGCGAAAGGCGTGAGTAGGCAGAAGGCGATCAAGAAGACTGCCAGGCAAACCATGTTCGTCGGCGAAGCCGGCCCGTCCTGGCTTCATCGGAGCGTGACGACAGTGAGACTGCACCGTGCTGGTGGTCCTGGCGCCGACCTCGTGGCTCAGCTCGGAAAGGTGGTCGCAGTGAAGGATTCTCGTCTGACCGGGAACTAACTCGGGCCCGAAGGACAATAGATACCTGTGACACAAGGTGTCGGCTCAGACGAGGCTGCCCTGAGGGCGTCGCTAGCCGACTCGGCACGCTTCGCGATGCTGTTCGAGCGCCACGTCGATGTGATTCATCGGTACCTGTCGTTTCGGGTCGGACAAGACCTTGCCGAGGACCTCACAGCCGAGACGTTCGCCCGGGCCTTTGCCGGAAGGCGTCGCTACCAGGTTGACCGTGGCTCGGTAAAGGCGTGGCTGTTCGGCATCGCCACGAACCTCGTCCGCGAGAACCACCGAGACGAGCAGAAGCGCATCAGGGCGCTTGCACTCTCGAACGAGGACCTTCGCTGCTGCACCGACGGGGTCGGGCAGGTTGCCGAGCGCCTACGACTCGCCGCTGCCCTGGCGTCCCTGAAGCCGGAGTGGCGAAGTGTCGTCCTCGTCATCGGAATCGGTGGCCTCAGCTACGAGGAAACTGCCGCTGCCCTACACATCCCCATCGGCACGGTCCGTTCGCGCTATTCGCGTGCCCGCAATCAACTCGCCGCCAGCTTGGCCGACACTGGCGAGCACAACGTCACAGGAGACCCAGTGCCATGACCGACACCCCGTTGGACCTATCCCCGCTCGTCGATTCGACCCCTGGGCTGACCCCTGAGGCCCGCGAGCGCCTCGCGGCGAGGCTCCAAACGCTCATCGAGTCCGAGCAGGTAGGCCACGTCGAGTCGCGTCGGACATGGCAGCCAGCGTCGTGGACCCATCGCGCCGTGGTCGTCGCCGTCGCCGCGGCCATCGTGGTCGTGTTCTTCGTCCCCCTGCCCCACGTCAGCCTGTTCCACAGTCTCGTAGCCCCGGCGAAGACGACCCCGGCGAGCACATCTACGGTTACCTCCGCGAAGGTCACCCCAACGGCGGTGACCGGTGCCGACGGTGACCTGTGGCTGCTCGGCACCTACCCATGTGCCACCGGGACCTGCCCTGTGCTCCTGCGAAGCTCAGATGGCGGCGAGGCCTTCGTCAGGGTCGGTACGCCTCCCCCCTCTGCTGACACACTCGCCTTCGCTAATCGCGAGGACGGTTACGCGTACTTTGAAGGCGCCACGACCGTGAAGTCGGTGCTCTACTGGACCGGGGACGGCGGCAGGAGTTGGCGCCTTGAACCCGCCGCGTTCCAGGAATCGCAGAGCCTGTCTATCGTCACGACGGAGGGTCGTGCCTACGTGCTCGCCGACGAGGGCTGCGTTGAGAACGGTGGCTGCAAGACGCTCGACCTTGGGTCGTCAACGGTGACGAGCGATAGGTGGACCATAAGGCGTGTTCCGATAGATGCCGCCGAATATAGCGTTGGCTTGGCAGCCTTTGGTGCCAAGGTGTGGCTCATCGTCGTCTCTGACGGGGGGAGCAGCGCCAAGGTACTTGTTTCCGACGATGGCGGCGCGACCTTCACAAACCTGCCGAGCACCGGAATGGGGGGCCTCGCCTGCCGTGCTAGGGCTACTTCAGCCACGACGCTCTGGGGCTTTTGCGCTACCGGCAATGTGGGCGGCGTAGTTCGCTCAACTGACGGCGGCCGGAACTTCTCGACCGTCTCCGGGTGGATGCGAGGGCACCGACCTGCTGCCAATGGTGGCCTGATTCTTCCCCTGTCGAACACCGAGGCTGTGTTCCAGCCGGGAGTTGCGGGGATGTGGTTGACCCGAGATGGTGGTGCGCACTTCAGTGCTGTTCGCTTCAGTTCCTTGTGGCTGTCCGACAGCTATGGCTTCGACATAACCTTTGCCAGCACGACTGCGTGGCTCGTCCTGGGAGTCGACGAGGGGCCTGGCGGGAGCAACCTGATGTGGCGCACCAGCGACGGTGGTCGCACCTGGCAGTCGGTGAGACCCCCAACCGTTCCCACGCCACTCCCAGCCGTCGACCTCTCAGCCACGCCGAACGGGTGGGTGCCGGTTGTGGACCGCGATGCGCAGATATCGGTCCCGGCGACGTCGTGGGTCTTCTATCCGCGAGGTGACTGGTGTCGCGACGCCACGACATTCGGCTCGGTGTACCTCGGAAATGAGGAGCCGCCGGCGTGTGCGCAAACCGTGACCAATACCCTTATCGTTCGGCC
>Ga0181536_10008031_pt1 | contig 10255 bp, 9 predicted proteins | sample PEATcosm2014_Bin_41_FD_121105 | JGI IMG/M metagenome (GOLD analysis project Ga0181536, IMG submission 121105) | Peatland microbial communities from MTU Mesocosm Facility, Houghton, MI, USA - PEATcosm2014_Bin17_60_metaG | ecosystem: Environmental > Terrestrial > Soil > Wetlands > Peat | place...
TCGAACAACTGCTGGGCGAACGCGACCCGCGCGTGTTGGCTACCGCGTACACGAGCGCGCACGATGGCTTGCCCGAGCCGCTGTGTGCGATTTGGGAACCGGCGGCGGCGGCCGCATTGGCGGCGTATCAGAGCAATGGCGGACAGTGCCCGCGCAAATTTCTGAGCGCTCACTCCGTGCTGTTGCTCGAACCGCGCGACCGGCATGCCCTCGACAACATCAATACGCCCGAGGAATACCAGCAGGCGATGGACGCTCTCGATTCCAACGCTCCTGCCAATTCCATGCAGCTCAAGATTCAGTATTTCGCCTTGATGCGAGAACAGGCCGGCCGCTCCGAAGAGACGCTGGAAACGTCGGCGGCGACGCCCGCCGAGTTGTTTTCGGAATTGAATGCACGCTACGGTTTCACGTTGCCGCGCGAACAATTGAAGGTGGCGGTCAACAGTGAATTCGCCGATTGGTCGCGCCGTTTGAGCGCCGGCGATGCCGTGGTCTTCATCCCACCCGTGGCGGGCGGCTGATGCGGTTTCGCTTCACGGATGCGGCCATCGACACCGAAGCCGCGCGCCGCGAATTGCTCGACCGCGGCGCCGGCGGCTACGTCAGTTTCGAAGGCTGGGTGAGGGACCATAACGAGGGACAGGAAGTCACGCGGCTCGAATACGAAGCCTTCCAAGCCCTCGCCCTCAAAGAAGGAGATCGAATTCTCGCCGAGGCGTTGCAACGGTTCCCCATCAAGCATGCCTTGTGCATCCATCGCGTAGGCTCGCTGGATCTCACCGATATGGCCGTCTGGGTGGGTGTGAGCGCCGCCCACCGCGGCGAAGCATTCGACGCCTGCCGATTCATCATCGATGAGGTCAAACACCGCGTGCCGATTTGGAAAAAGGAACATTATCGAAGCGGCGACTCCGGGTGGGTCAATTGCGAGCGTTGCGCGGCGGCGCCACGTCATGCGCATGGGCACGATCATGGGCATGATCACGCGCACGAACCTCTCGAGCACTCGGTGCTGCCCGAATAGCATGGGTGCGCAGCCGGACTATTCACGCCAGCTATCGCTCAAGGAAATCGGCGCCGAAGGCCAGGCGCAACTGGCGCGAAGCCGTGTCCTGATCGTGGGCGCCGGTGGTCTCGGCAGTCCGGTGCTGCAGTATTTGGCGGGTGCCGGGGTCGGTCATCTTGGCGTGGTGGACGCGGACACGCTTGATGCGAGCAATTTGCACCGCCAGCCGATTTATGCGTTGGCGGACGTGGGCAAACCCAAAGTGGAACTCGCCCGCGCCGCGGTGATCGCGATCAATCCCAGTGTGGTCGTGACCGCGTATGGCACGCGATTCACGGCCGATAATGCGCTCGAGTTGGTTCGCGCCTACGACGCGGTGGTCGACTGCAGCGATAATTTCCGCACGAAATTTCTCATCAACGACGCGGCGGTGCTGGCACAGCGGCCCGCGGTCTTCGCCAGCGTCTATCAATACGAAGGACAACTCCAGGTCTTCAAGCCGGCGCCTGAACACGCCTGTCTGCGGTGTCTGTGGCCGGATGCGACCGCGGACGGCGTGGTCGGCAATTGCGCTGAAGCCGGCGTGCTGGGTCCGGTGCCCGGGACCTTCGGTAGCCTGCAGGCACTGCTGATGTTGAAAATCTTACTGGGCCTCCCGGGTCAACTGGGCGGTGAACTCCTGCTCCTCGATTTCATGAATTTTTCGAGCGTCAAGGTCAAGGCTCCGCGCCGCGGCGAATGCACCGCGCCAACCTGCGCGTTGATTCGCGATATTCCGCGCGAGGAGTCCGGGATCGACATCCCGCTGCCCTCATTGGCCGCGGCAGCGGAACGCCGCTTCGAAGTCATCGATATCCGCACCTCCGAAGAAGTGTCCGCCCAACCGGCGCAGGCGCGGCACATCGCCATGCCCACACTGCTGGCCAACCCGGATATATTGTCGCGTACCGGTCGGTATCTGCTCGTCTGCGCCTCGGGCAAGCGCAGCCTCGCCGCGGCCCGCGCGCTGCGCAAGCGCGGCCTTGAGGTGTACTCGCTGGCCGGCGGTCTCCAATCATTGAACGGCTGAACCCGTGCACTTCGACAGCAAATTGCCCGACGTCGGTACGACCATCTTCACGGTGATGTCGCGCCGCGCCCTCGAGGAGAATGCGCTCAACATTGGCCAGGGGTTCCCCGACTATCCGATCGATCCGCGCTTGTCGCAAGCGCTCGTCGAGACAATCGCGGAAGGACGCAATCAGTACGCGCCCATGGAGGGGGTGGTCGATCTGCGCGAACAGATTGCCCGGAAATTGCAGGCCAGCTATTCACGGCACTTCGACCCTCACTCCGAGATCACCGTCACGTGCGGCGGCACCGAGGCGCTCTATGACGCCATTCAGGCAGTCGTGCGCGCGGGCGACGAGGTCATCATTTTCGACCCCGCCTACGATGCCTACGAACCGGCGGTGCGGCTGGCCGGAGGCCGCTGTGTGCGGGTGCCCATGAGCCCGCCGCGGTTCCGCTACGACTGGGATCATGTGCGCGATGCGCTGAGTGATCGCACACGGCTCATCATCATCAACAGCCCGCAGAACCCGAGCTGTACGGTCGCGGACTCGAACGATCTGGCGGCGCTCGCCGAACTCGTGCGCGATCGGCCCATCAGCATTCTCGCCGACGAAGTTTACGAGCATGTGCTTTACGACGGCCGGCGTCATGCGTCGGTGCTGGCACACGCTGAATTGCGCGATCGCAGTTTCGCGGTCTTTTCCTTCGGTAAAACGTTGCATGCCACCGGATGGCGCATCGGATATTGCGTCGCGCCGCCGGCGATGACTCGTGAATTGCGCAAAGTCCACCAGTTCAACACCTTCAGCATCGTATCGCCTCTGCAATATGCGATCGCGCGCTATCTCTCTCGGTTTCCCGATGCGTGGACGGGACTGTCGGCATTTTTTCAAATCAAGCGCGATCTATTGGCGGAGCGGCTCGCCGGCTCGGGATTCGAGCCGGTGCCGGCGGCGGGAACGTATTTTCAATTGGTGGACTACGGTGCTCTCAGCCGAGCCACGGACATCGAATTCGCCGACCGCCTGATTCGCGAAGCCAAGGTGGCGACCATCCCGTTGTCGCCCTTTTATGCCGCACCGCCGCCCATGACGCTACTGCGGCTCTGCATTGCCAAGCGGGATGAAACACTCCTGGCAGCCGCCGAGCAACTACGGCGCTTCGCCGCGCGCCTCTAGCTTCACCGCGCCTCTAAGTACCGTAGCGCCGCTTGACGGACGCCAGGCTCTGCCGCTGCCTGATGCGAGATGCATCCATCAGCATGCGGCCCGCCCAACGGTAGACATTGTTTTCCTTCACGGTACGGCGCATCAAACTCATTCGATCGCGCCGCTCTTCCCGTCCCATGCGCATCGCGATTTCCATGGCTTCCGCGGTCTCATTGACGTCGAAGGGGTTGATGAGCACGGCTTCCCCGAGCTCGCGCGACGCGCCGGCAAAGGTACTCAAGATCAACACGCCGTCTTCGTCGTCGCGCGCGGCGACGAATTCCTTGGCCACCAGATTCATGCCGTCGTGCAAGCTGTTCACCAAGCAGAAATCCGCCGCTCGATACAGTTCGAAGACGCTCGCCGGCTCCGTATGTTTATCGATCAAGATGATGGGCCGCCAGTGGCCTTCGGTGAACTTGGCGTTGATTCGATCCACTTCGCCGTAGGTGTGCTGCTGTAATGCTTGATAGGCCGGCAGCGTGCTGCGCGAGGGTGCGGCGATCTGCAAGAGCGTGAGGCGCCCGCGATGCCGCGGATTCTTGTCGAGCAAGAGCTCCAACGCGTGGAAGCGCTCGATGATCCCCTTCGTGAAGTCCCAGCGCTCCACGCCCAGACCGATGACCACATCGGTGCCCACCTGATAGCGCTCATGAACCGCCGCGCGGCAGGTCGCGACGTCCGGCAGAGCTTTCAGCCAGCGCGGCGGCCATTCGATCGAAATGGGATAGGGCGCGACCCGGCACACTCGCCCCTGCAGGGTGATGTTCATATGCTCATGATCGATCTGACATTCGATGAATCGATCCACCGTCTCGAGAAAATTCTGGCAGTGGTAGCGCGTGTGAAAGCCCAAGATGTCGGCCGACAACATGTGGAGCAGAATCTCCCGCTTCCACGGACACACACCGAACGTTTCCGCATTCGGCCAGGGAATGTGCCAAAACAAGCAGATCGTGGCCTTGGGAATTTTCGCGCGAATGAGTTTCGGCAGCAGCGCGAAGTGGAAGTCTTGGATCATCACCACGGGGCTGTCGGTACTCGCCTCCGCCGCGACCACGTCCGCAAATTTGGCATTGACCTCCTCGTAGGCACGCCAATCGGTCGGCCTGAATGCCGGTCGCACGTAAGCCAAGTGACACAGCGGCCACAGACCTTCGTTGGAAAATCCGTAGTAAAACCCTTGTTCCTGTTCGGGCGTGAGCCAGACGCGGCGCAGCGTATACGCGGGATCGTCGGGAGGTACTCGGATTTGATCGAAGCGGTCCACGGTTTCTCGATCGGCGGGACCCGCGCCGTGGGCGATCCAGACGCCCGCGCACGCACGCATGATGGGTTCGAGCGCGGTCACCATGCCGCTGGCGGGCACTTGCACCACCGGCCGGTGATCCGCATCGTAATTATGGATGTAGGGCTCGCGGTTCGACACGATGATGACCTGCGCCGACTTCAAATGATCGTGAACCACTTGCCGCAACGCCTGCGGAGTCCAGTTCTCCCGAAAATCGATTTCCAAGCGCTGTTTCTGTTCCGCTTCGGCGAGTACCTGCCGCACCTGGGACAGGATCGGCTGCGAGGAGCGCGGCGACTTCGCATTGTCGAGAAATCGTTTGCCGCGAATATCGCCGATCAGCACGTTCACCCAGCGGCGCAATTGCAGCCACGCCACGAGCACCACCAACAACGCCAGCAAGAGCACGGATATGCCGATGAACACGAGCAAGAAGTCGCGAGCCGTGCGCTGCCGGCGATCGACGAAGCTCAAATCGTGCAGCATCAGCACCCGGAAGGGAGTCGGCTGCGCCGTGTCAAAATCGAAGCGCGATACCTGCACCGATCCGGACGGCAGTTGCACGACGCGGGTTTCGGCGGGCAATTTTGCCGCATTCGATTCGCAGGAGATGGCCGGGGGCGTGCGTTCGGTTTTGATGATGGTTGCACCGTCCGGCCGGCAGACCAAGATGGCGAGCAAACGCTCGTCCGCGGTGACCTTGGACAAATAACTTCGCAGGTGCGCCTCGTTGCCCTTGCCGACCAGGTCGGTTATCGGCTCTTCCATGGTGTGCATGACCAGCTGCGCGCGCAGCTCGACATCGGAACGGAACCACTCCGCCAGCAAGCGTTCGATATACGGCAATCCGAAATAGGCGACGACGCAGGATGCAAACGCCACAGGCAATACAAAACGCAGCATCACTGAGCGAAACATGGTGCCTCCGTGTTGTATATGTGCGGTGCCCAAGGCTAGGCCCAACAAAATACCTAAATTCCACGGCAGCGTGTTGATTTTCACAGCGAAATGCCCTGTAAGATTTACATTGGCGCCAAATAATGAACCCTGCGGACTAGGCAGCGGCCCGGCGGTGAGCTATGTTGGTTTTTCATGATGAAAGCACCCGCTCCCCCACCGTCCCTCGACTGGTGTTTGTTTCTGGACGTCGACGGAACCCTGGTCGAACTCACCGAGACCCCGTTTGATACTCATGCGAGCGCGGATCTCGGCGCTCTCTTGCAGGAAGTTGCGGAAAGACTCGGCGGCGCCGTGGCTTTGGTGAGCGGGCGCAGCATTGAATATCTGGATGCCCTGTTCGCCCCCCTGCGCTTGCCCTCTGCCGGTCTTCACGGCGTGGAACGGCGCAAGGCCTCCGGCGTGATGCACGGCGCGAGTTTCCAGGATTCGCAACTCGATCGCGCGCGCGCGGCGCTCGTCGACCTGGTACAGGCTCACGCCGGCACGTTGCTCGAGGACAAGGGCAGAACCGTGGCCATCCACTTCCGCATGGCGCCGCAATTCGAACCGGAGCTGCGTGAGAAAGTAACGGCCATCGCAGCACTGCTCGGCACCAATTACCACGTGCAACCGGGCAACATGATGCTCGAGATCAAGCCGCGCGGATTCAACAAGGGCGGGGCCGTCAAGGCATTCCTCAAAGAGCCGCCGTTCTCGGGCCGAACGCCCGTGTACGTTGGCGATGACCTCACCGACATCGACGGCTTCAAGGTAGTCGACGATCAAGGCGGCATTTCGATCGCCGTCGGCGATCGGGTCAGCGGGCAATACTATCTCGATAATCCCGAAGCGGTTCGCATGTGGCTCAAAGGGATAGCCGGACTCGTCGATTCGCATCGCGAATGATGGCCGGGGTCCTTGAGCGACTCGTCAGGCGCGAATCTGGCCGCTGCCCCGCACCACGTACTTGTAGCTGGTCAACTGTTCGACGCCCACCGGGCCGCGCGCGTGAAATTTGTCGGTGCTGATGCCGATTTCGGCTCCCATGCCGAACTCGCCGCCGTCGGCAAACTGAGTGGAGGCGTTGTGCAACACGATGGCGCTATCGACTCGCGCCAAAAATCGCTCGGCGGCTACCCGGTTGTCGGTCACGATGCAATCGGTGTGCTGTGATCCATACTGCCCAATGTGGGCGATCGCTGCGTCCACATCGTCGACCACCCGCACCGCGATGATGGCGTCGAGATACTCCGCGTACCAGTCCTGTTCGGTCGCGGGCTTCACGCGTTCGTCGACACGCACGCTCACATCATCGCCGCGCACCTCACAGCCCGCGTCCAGCAGCATGAGTATGAGCGGAGCCAAGTGCGTCGCCGCACACGCGCGATCCACCAGGAGCGTTTCGGCCGAACCGCAGATTCCCGTGCGTCGCAGCTTGGCGTTCAGCACAATGTCCTTGGCCATCTGCAGATTGGCGGCACGGTCGACATAGACGTGGCACACGCCCTCGAGGTGCCGATCACCGGCACCCGAGCTTCTTGCCGGACGCGGGCGATCAAGCTCTTGCCGCCGCGCGGTACGATGACGTCGATGTCGTTCACCATCTCGGAGAGCATGTACCCGACGGCTGCCCGATCCGTTGTCGGCACCAACTGAATGCAACTTCCCGGAAGACCCGCAACTTTCAATCCCTGATCCAAACAGGCGTGGATCGCCGCGCTCGATTCGGCGCTTTCCGAACCGCCGCGCAAGATCACCGCGTTGCTGGATTTCAAACATAACGCGCCCGCGTCGGCCGTGACGTTCGGCCGGCTCTCATAGATGATCCCGATGACACCGAGAGGCACGCGCAGACGTTGAATCACCAAGCCATTGGGCCGGGTCCACTCGGCCAGTACCGTCCCGATCGGATCGGCAAGATGCGCGATGTCCTCGAGTCCCCGGGCCATGGCTTCCACGCGCTTCTCGTCCAGCCTGAGCCGATCGAGCATGGCCGGTGACAGGCCCTTCGCGGTCGCTTCGCGCATATCGCGGTCGTTGGCGGCAAGGATCGTGTGGCGTCGGGCGCGCAACGCCGCGGCCGCCGCCTTCAATGCGAGGTTTTTCTGCTCGCTCGACGCGACGCTCAAAGCGAGCGCCGCCGCCCGCGCGGCTCTGCCGATGGCTCCCATGATCTCCGGCACCGTCTCTTGATTCATACCGGCATTCATAAGGCTCTCAACAAAACCAGATCATCGCGATGCACGATTTCATCGCGACCTCGGAACCCTAACACTTTTTCGATCTCGGCGGTTTGGCGCCCGATGATACGGGCGGCGTCGCCGTCGGAATACGCGCATATGCCGCGCGCCACTTCAGCGCCGTCCGGCCCAATGATACTCACCGTATCGCCGCGCTCGAACCGTCCCACGGCCCGCGTCACACCCGCCGGCAGCAGGCTCTTGCCGCCCATGAGGGCGCGCACGGCGCCCTCGTCCACGGCAATCGCCCCGGCCGGTTTCAGTGTCCCGGCAATCCATTGCTTGCGGGTGGCCACCGGTGTCGAGGACGGCACGAACCAGGTACAGCGTGCACCGTCCTCGATGCGCTTCAACGGGTGCTGGAAAGCGCCTTTGGCGATGCACAAATGGCACCCTGCGCCCACCGCGATTTTGGCCGCTGCAATCTTCGTCTGCATACCGCCGGACCCCATGTCGCTGCTCACGCCGCCCGCCATGGCTTCGATTTCCGGGGAGATCTCGAGTACCCGGGAAATGAACTCGGCGTCGGGATCGACGTTCGGGTTCGCCGTGTACAGGCCGTCGATGTCGGAGAGCAGCACCAAACAATCGGCGCCGACCATTTGCGCGACCCGTGCGGCCAGTCGGTCGTTGTCACCGTAACGAATCTCGGCGGTCGCCACGGTGTCATTTTCGTTGATGACCGGCACCGCGCCCAGCGACAACAGGGTATTCAGCGTGCCGCGTGCATTGAGATAGCGGCGCCTCTGCTCGGTATCGCCCAACGTCAACAGAATCTGGGCAACCGTGATCTCGTGCACGTCCAATAACTCTTTGTAGGCATGTGCCAGGCGGATTTGACCCACCGCGGCGGCTGCCTGGCTCTCTTCCAGGCGAAGTTTGCCCGGGCTCAACTTCAGATGACGGCGCCCCAAGGCGATGGCGCCCGACGATACCAGGATGACCTCCTGACCCCGCTTGCGCAGCCGCGCCACATCGGCGGCAAAACTCTCGAGCCAACTACGATTTAGGCGCCCTTTCTCCGCATCCACCAGCAATGCCGATCCGACTTTTACGACGATGCGCTTAGCATCGGTCAGGCGGCGAGCGGCGGTTTTACGGTCGGCGATGGTCATGGGACGCCAATTTTGCCATTTACTTGAGCAAGCGGCCTCCCCTAATATCCGCGTTCATAATTTGCGAAACCGTTTAACAGAGGCGACCTCACGTGGGCAGAGAGTACGAACCGACCGTTGGGCAATGGTATGAGGACTTGGAAAACGAAGAGACGTTTCAAGTGCTCAAGGTGGACGAGGACAAAGAAACCGTTGAGATTCAACATCTCGACGGCGATGTCGAGGAACTGGATGTCGACGGCTGGGCGGAACTCGACCTCGAACTCACCGAGGAACCGGAGGGGTGGTCGGGCTCGAAGGCGGAGAAAGATGCCGACGAGGACGACGACGACTGGGACGACGATGAAGACGAGGATGAGGATGATGATGATGATGACGACGACCTCGACGACGAGGACGACGAGGGCCACGAAGAATATTGAGCAATGGCGCGGCCGTCACACCCGTTCCAGCCACCCGTGGCGATCCGGGGCGTCGCCCTGTTGAATGGCGACCAACTGCGCCCTCAACGCGCGAGTAAGAGGCCCCACATCGCCGCTGCCGACGCGGTATTCGCTGCCGCGATAAATCAGGGTGCCGACGCCCGCCAGCACGGCGGCGGTTCCCGATAGCGCCGCTTCACCGGTTTTCACCCATTCCAGCATTTCGTTGACATGGAATATGCGCTCCGACACTTCATATCCATTGTCGCGCGCAAGCGTGATGAGGGAATCGCGCGTCACGCCGTGCAGGAACGTGGTGTCGAGGCTGCGCGTCAGCAGGTGGCCGTCGCGTAACAACAGGAAATTTGCGGCGCCGGTCTCCTGGACCTCGCCGCCGGGGCAGAACAACACCTGATCGACCTGATATTTCGCCCGTGCGGCCAAGGTGGGACCCATGGCTGCGGCATAGTTGCCGCCGGTTTTGACCATCCCCATCTGAGCCGCGGAACGCGTGTGCTCGTCATCGACGAGAATCCGCAGCGGCTTCATGCCGCCGGCAAAATAGTCCCACACCGGGCTCGCGAGGACCAACAGCAAGGCGTCGGCCGCGGGCGTCGCCGCAGCGCCGATATTCGCGGTGGTGCCGAACAAAATGGGCCGCAGATACAGCGCGCCGGGTGCCTCCGGCACGGCTTCGCGGCAGCGAGCGATGACCGCGCGCACCATGTCGGCGAGTTGCACCGGGTCGGGTTCCGGCAGCACCAGTAATCGAGCGCTTTGACGCATGCGCCGGATATGCTGATCCATTCGAAAAATGTGAACCGAGCCGTCGGCGCGGCGGAACGCCTTGAAGCCCTCGAAGCACGTGCTCGCATAATGCAGTACATGCGCCGCAGGACTCAATTCGATCGGACCCACCGGTTTGATCTCGGTGGAGCTCCAACGGCCGTCCTGGTACGACGCGACAGCCATATGAGA
>Ga0181536_10008035_pt1 | contig 10253 bp, 12 predicted proteins | sample PEATcosm2014_Bin_41_FD_121105 | JGI IMG/M metagenome (GOLD analysis project Ga0181536, IMG submission 121105) | Peatland microbial communities from MTU Mesocosm Facility, Houghton, MI, USA - PEATcosm2014_Bin17_60_metaG | ecosystem: Environmental > Terrestrial > Soil > Wetlands > Peat | place...
GGGACGTACCTTCCTAATGGTTACAACGCCACCGCGGGCGGGGACGGCGGTTTCGGGCAGAAAAAGACTGTATCTGAGTTGCTAGAGCGGCGCGCCATGGCGAAACTTGGCTTTGGCATGCACTCTGATAAGGCAAAAGCCGCGGCCTCCTCCGCTATACGAGTGCACCACAATACTCCGGAGTATAAAATCAAGAAATCCGCGGAAATGATAGTGATTTGGGCTGATCTGGAGTGGAGGACCGGGCAAAAGCAAAAACTTTGCGCGGGCAACCGGCGTCCGGATCGCTTAGCGGTTCGTGCTGAGAATTCTAGGCATACCGCTTTGAAGCATTTAGAGGAAATCAGGGCGCGCACAACCGCTGCCTGGGCAGACCCGCAAAAGCGGGCTCTTCGAGCGCAGCACATAAGCGACGCGCTTTCAACCCCGGAGAGTAAAGCCGAGCGATCCGCTTTAATGAAAGCTCTCTGGGAAGACCCAAACAGCGCGTTAAGAAATCGTAAGCCCGCGCCTGCTAGGCTCGCGTTTGAGTTTGATGGGGTGATTTACCCCGACGCGAAAGCCGCTTCCGTCGCGCTAGGTATCTCTACTGCGGGAGTGCGCTGGCGAGCGGAGAACGGGCATGGCAGGAAAATCTCCAAAAGCGCATTGGTTAACGAGAATGAAAATTCGGGAGGTGTCCGGAGTTGACAATCCGGCTTCGCCGGGAGCGGACGTGATTTTGATGAAGCGTGGCGCGCGGGACGCGACCGGGCACTTCGCGAGTGGCAGCGACATGGGGCACCAGGCTGCCTTTTCGCTGGATCATAGCGAGAAATCCGCTCTGGAAGCGGAGATGGCCGCACGAGAGGGCGCGGGGAACCCCATGCGCCATATAGACGAGGTGCATCACTTCCTCGACTACGTGCGCGCTCAGCGGAAGGGCAAGAGCAAAGTCATCGCCCGGATCGGCAAGGCCGGTCCCGCCGATGAGCCGCGCGACGCGCTGGGGCGTTGGGTTGCCGGTGCTTTGGTGGCCGGCGGGCTCGCCGCCGGAGCGCATCATTTCGGAAGGCAGAACAGCGCTAGCGCAAAGATTACCGGCGCGCTTTTGAGTGCTGCTGCGGGTGCCGCGGGCGCGCTGTCCGCAACTCACTTGACAGGTATCAAGCCGGTGAAAGGCGGTCTCCAGCTTCAGGTTCGGACGCAACGTGCCGGCAAACCTGCGGTGGCGACGCATATCAATCTCAAGCCGTCTACCTTCCGCCGGTGGCTCGGGATGGGCGATCAGACGGCGGCCAAGATGGAAGGCACCGCGCACCCGGTAAACGGGATGCCGATTGTGACGACGCGAGCCCGCACACCCCTTGGGACCGCGATCCCCCTTAATAGCCCGGCAACGAACTGGGCGAACGCCGGTGGCTGGCCGTACCGGACGCAAATCGGAGCCTACGTGCCGGCGGGCAGCGGCGAACAGCAGAAATACATCGAGGAAGCCCTGTCTTCCCGAGCGGTGAGCCAGCTCAGCTTGCCGTCCAGCTCCGCCGACCACTCCGGCGGCAAGCCCTATGTGACCGCCGAGGGGCATATCGTTCCGCCGGGCAGCCATGCCGCGCAGTCCGCGATGGAAGGCCGCTACCTCCAAGAGGGCGGTCGAGGTCTTATGACGAAGGCTCTTATGCTGCCTCGGTCGAGCGTCTTCGGGAAGGGGCAGCGTCTTACCCTCGGGGCTATGCGGATGAAGTCGGACCAGCGCGAGGAGACCAAGCACGTCGGGCTTTACGGGCAGGCGACCCCTCGGGCTCAGCGGAGCCTTTTCGGCGGTCCAACAAACCGACGTGCCTTCGCTAAGTAAATCGTTAAGGATTACCGCCTACTATTCGCTCGGAATTGGTCCGGGCACCCTCAAAAGGAACGCCATCATGTCTCTCGACAAAGACACCCTCGAAGCTCTTGCAAAGGCGCTGGCTCCCCTCGCCGGTGACGACACCGCCAAGCAAGCGCATATCGTGAATGTCCTGTCTGATCTCGCCAAGTCCGGCGACGGAAAAGACGGGAAGGACGGCAAGGATGCCGAGCCCGACGAGGACCCGGATGACGTGAACAAGCAGGCGGAGCCCGTCGCGGACGTGATGCTCGGCCTCCTCGACGCCGTTAGCGCGATCAACAAGTCGGCGGAGCCCAACAAGGGCGCGCTGATCAGCGAGGCTTTCGAGGAGGCGTATGACGCCATCCGGAAGGTCAACGAGGAAATCGCTCAGGCGGCCATCGTGGCAGGCCAGGAGAGCATCACCAAGTCCAAGGCGTTCAAGAAGATGCGGAAGCTCGCGAAGCGGGCCAAGGCTGGCATCGCCGACAATACGACCGGCGGAGGCGGCACGAGTGGCAAGACGCAGCAAACTCGCCATGACGCTGCTGAAATGAGCGCCGATCATTCGCCGGACGAGATGGACGACAGCGAAGACGAATTCGGAGTGAAGAAAGCCATGAAAGCCAAGCAGATCGCGAAGAGCCTGGGCGGTGGACCCCTGGCAGTCTTCATCTCTGACCTTGCCAAGAGCACTGAGCGCCTCGGGGCGGAAGTCGCGCAGTTGCGCGACGAGAAGCAGACCGAAGTGTTCAAGCAGCGCGCCGCGGCGATCGGGGAAGGTCCCCAGGTCGCGGACTTGCTGAAGACGCTCGCCAAGACCGATCCCAAGCTCGCCGATACGGTGGGCAACCTCTTGAAGTCGAAGAACGCCCTGATTGAGAAGAGCGGCGTCTTCAACTCGATCGGCACCGGCGGCGGCGCGGAGGGCAGCTCCTCGCTTGAGAAGCTGAATGCCTTCGCAACCGAGATCATCACGAAGAGCACCGGCGACAAGAAGCCGACGTTCGCCAAAGCCTTCCTCGCTGCCTGTGAGCAGCACCCGGACGTTTACAAGGACTACCAGCGCGAAGAGCGCGGCAGCCGCTAACCGCTCGCCCGATAGGAGAACACGACCATGACCGCATCAACTGGCCTCGTTTACTTCGGCGAGCTTCCCTTCCAGAGCTTTGCCCCCTCTCCGGCGGATTACTCCGGCGTTGACAGCAGCGGCTATCAGTGGCAGTTCCGTTTTGTGATGCTGGATCACACCGCGACGAACGGCGCGTTCGTTTTGCCGGGGACCGTAGTGACCAGCTACATCTATGACGGCAGCGCCAACTTCCCCTTCGGCGTTCTTATCAACGCGCCGAAGTCGGGTGAGGCGGGGCAGATCGTGATCATGGGCGAGACGAAGGTGATCGCAAACTCAGGGAGCATCACCGCGGGATGTCCTCTGACGTACACCCAGTACGGTTTCGTCGATATAGCCTCTTCGACCGACCCGCTTATCGGCTTCGCCCGGTACGCATCCACCGCGAAGGGTGATTTGATCACTGCTTTGATCCTCCCTTGCACGGCGGTCTACACGCACTCGTAACCAGGGCTCGTCCTAACAGGAGACGGAAATGCCGTATCAGCCAAACCTCAGTTCCATCCACGTAGACGCAGCGCTGACGAACTTCAGCCTTGCGTACATGCAGGATGCGACCAACTTCGTCGCCGACGTGGTGTTTCCGAGCGTGCCAGTCGAGCACAAGAGCGACAAATACTTCGTCTTCTCGAAGGATGCGTTCTTGCGCGCCGGTGGCAAGCAGGTCCCGTTCGGTCAAGAAGCGCCTCGTGGCGGCTTCGTCCTCTCGACGAGCAGCTACGACGTGGGCTCTGCCTGGCGTTGGGCCTTCGATCTGACGCCGGATATCTTGGCGAACGCCGATCCGGGCGTCAACATCGACCAAGCCGCGACGGCCTTCATTATGAATGGCCTGCTCGTGCAGCGCGAGGTGAACTGGGCCGGCGCATACTTCATCGCCGATATCTGGGGGACGGATGTTGACGGTGGGGTTGATGTCGCGGTCTGGAACGACGACGCGAATTCAGACCCGATCACCGACGTTTCCAACGGTCGCGCCACGATCCTCTCCAACACCGGCTACCTGCCGAACACGATGGTCGTGAGCTTCTACGTCCACGAGGCGCTGAAGAAGCACCCGCTGGTCATCGATCGGTTCAAGTACACCAGTTCCGACAGCATCAACGAAGCGATGCTGGCTCGCCTCTTCGAGGTTGACCGGTACGTGGTCGCGAAGGCTGTGCAGGCGACTTCCCAAGAGGGTGAGACGGTTACAACCTCTCTGGTCCTCGGCAAGCACGCTCTGCTCTGCTACAGCGCGCCCTCGCCGAGCCTCTTGGCTCACTCCGCCGGCTACAACTTCGTGTGGTCGAAGCTCACCGGGCTCAATAACCTCGGCGTCGCGACCTACCGCTATCCGATGCCCTGGCTGGGCGTCACGGCGAACGGTGTCACCGAGCGGCTCGAAGGCCAGTACGCCTACGCGCTGCAAATGACCGGCCAAGACCTGGGCTACTTCTTCAACGGGATCGTGTCGTAATGCTTATCACGCAGTCGATCAACGTCGGGCAGGACTTCGGGGCGAGTGGCGGCATCGTCACTCGTACCCTGGAGACCGATGGGAAGAAATTCCAGCCCGGCACCCGGCTCTCGGCCGAGATGACTTCCAAGTGGCCCCTCCGCTCGCGTATCGCTTTGTCGAGCGCCGGCAAGGTCCGGTTCTTCTCCCCCGAGGCACAGGCCCCGGTCGTGGAGCAGAAGGCGGAGACGGAAGCTCTCGATCCGAACCTCGGGCAGTTCGGCGGGATCACTCTGGAGCCCCTCCATACTGGCGGGATGGATTTCCCGGCCGGCGTGCGGCTCCCGGCCGACATGATCATGGGGTGGCCGCTCAAGAACCGGTTCGCTCTTCAGGAGAGTGGCCGCGTGGCCTACTTCAAAGAGGATGCACCGCGCACGCGCGCGACCCTCACCAAATCCGAGGAAGCCGCTCTCAAAGGGCTCCTCGACTGATTAACAGGAGACCGCGGCCATGTCCCTACTCAAGTTTCCAGTCACCGGTTTCGTCACTCGCGTCAAGGGCAAGACCGCGGCCGGCATCGGCATGTTCGGCGTTGTCTACGTCGGCTCCCCGACTGACAGCGACGCGCACGTAACGGGCACTGCTTTCGGTCTCTTCAAGACTTCCGGCGCGCCGTCGAACGGCACCTCCGGTACTTATGCTGGGCTCGCGCCCAAAGGCTCGATCTTGGTGGACGTGGCCGGCACCAGCAGCGTCTACACGTATATCAACACGAACACCCAGGCTTCTCCGACCTGGACCCCGCAGCCGGTTACGAGCGGTGCTGCCTCCTACACGACCGGCACTTTCACCGGCGACGTTCTCGTTTCTAAGACGCAATCCAGCACGACCCCCGCGGTCGAACGGCTCTTGGACAGCGAATTCACGCTCAGCGGCGCAACGGTCGCGGTTGTCGGGAACGGCAGCTTGGCCGCCGTGCGTGGCAACATGATCATCGGCTCCAGCTCGACGCTCAACAGCGGGTATTTCTACGGCACTCAAGGCAAGATCACCGGCACTGGTGGCACCATCGCGATCGGATCGGACTACTACTGCGGTATCCTCGGTCAGCTCGACGTGACCGGCATGACCCTCACTTCGGGGCATATTGCGCCGGTCATCGCCTCCTGGCAGAACACCAGCGGCAGCACGCCGACTTCGGTCGGGAACCTGATCTACGCTGAGAGCAACTGTCCTGCGAATATCAACGCGGTCCTCCAGGCCATCGCCAACACCGCCTACATCTTCGATCTCGCCGTTGACAGCGGCAGCCCGAGCGCCCTTGCAACGACCAGCTCCAGCGTGACGAACATCGGCACACATGGTTGGCTGAAGATCAAGGTGGGCGGCTTGGATCGGTACATCGCTCTTGGCGACGGCGTAACGTAATCCTGATGGGAGGCTCCCGTGCCGAAAACTGGGAGCATTCCCTTCAATCCGGTGCACACGCAGCCTAAGCCGGTCGCGCAGCACACGGCTCACGGGAACACTCCTCCACACTTTCAGCCGGCGAAGCGCCCGCGCCAGAAGGGCGGTGGCCGTGGCCTTCATGCGGTGCGCCCGGGGAGGCCGAAGAGATGACCTGGAGCTACGATCCCACCGTCCTGATCAACTTCGATTTCAACACCGTCCGGTTCTTCCTCGGCGATACGGACAGCGCGTACCCGCAGCTCCAGAACGAGGAGATCACCTTTACCCTGGAAATCCGCGGCGACGTGTATAGCGCGGCCGCTATGTGCGCCCAGGCGCTCGCCGGCAAATATAGCCGGCTCGTCAACCAGTCGGCCGATGGCGTCAGCCAGTCCATGGCTCAGAAGGCGGCCCAGTACGCCACGCTCGCCCGGGAGTACGACGCTAAGGCGGCCATCTACCAGCTTCCCTATGCCGGCGCGCTCAGCATCGCGGATATGCAGACGGTCCTGGCTAACCCTGACCGCGTTCCCGATCTCTTCCGCTTCGGGATGTTTGATGACCCGCCGAATGACGGCACAAACCCACCCACCGCGGCGGGCTCAGGGCTCTTTAACACGTCGCTCGTTTCCTTCCCGTGAGGTGAGCCGTGAGCGGCCTCCTCGAAAGCGAGAGTGTATATGACCTGGCTGCGATGATCGGGGATCAGGGGATGAGCGTCGTCACCCGGAACCTCACGACGGTAACGGGTCCTCAACCTTACCCTAATCCACCCTCGCTCTCCGCAGATTTCGCCGTCTCGGGGACCGCTGCGCTTCACGCAACGTCGATCACCTTTGCGGGCTCCCTTGTGAATGGCCGGCTCCTGGCCGGCGACGCCTTCAAGCTCGGGACTGACCCAACCCTCTACACGATCGGGACGCTCATCCAGTCGAGCGGGAATGCCTTCACCGGTGTTTCTTTCTCGCCCGGGCTCGTGCACGCGGCGACGAACGGCGAGAGCGTGGCTTTCACCTTCTCCGCCGATACGACGGTGCCGGCGCTCGTCACGTCTTTCCCGTCCCGGTTGGTGAACGGCACGACGATCCAGGCCAGCGACAAGCAAGTGCGCTTCCTGGCTTCCAGCCTCAGCTACGAGCCGGTCGTCACCGACAAAATCTTCATGTTCGGGGAAGTATACTCGATCGTTAATCCGCGCCCCATCCAAATTCAGGGCGTTATCTGGGCCTGGGCCTGCCATGTGAGGAAGTAATGGCCGAGGATTTCTCGCTCGATATCAGTAAGTGGACGCAGGACGCAGACAGCCAGACAAAGCTGTTCGTCGTTATGCTTTGCTCGTTACTGATCAGATACATCCAGGCCCGCACTCCGGTCTTGACCGGGCGCTTGCGCGCGTCGATTGGGACGAACATTCCCTTGGCAGACTGGGAGCCGGGCAAGGACATCACAATCGGGACGAACGTCATTTACAGCCGGCGCGTGGAATACGGCTTCGTGGGTGTCGATAGCCTCGGGCGTCGGTACGACCAGAAGGGCGTCGGGATGTTTGCCCAGGCGCTTGCGGTAGCCCCGCAGCTCGCCGATCTGGTGGCGAAACAGACCGAAGGGCGCGGATTTGAGAATTTCGAGGAAGTCGTGGAAGAGGTCATGGGCACGCTACTTGAGGTTGGCGAGCTGGGAGCCCTGCTATGACCACCACCTTGCACGTCTACGATGCGCTCAACGCATACCTGAGCGCGAACATCGGCTCGATCCGCGGCGCTGTCGCGGCGCAGGTCGCCTATCTGGGCAAGACCTTCGTGCCCGAGGCCGAGACCCCGTATCTCTCGGTCCACATGCCGGTGCTCAACCAGCACATGATCACGACGGGCACGCAGGGCGTCAACCAGTGGGACGGTACGCTCCAAGTGAACTGCTACTGGCCGATCGGCACCGGGACCGAGGAGGTAACGGGTCAGCAAGACGACGTTAAAGCGCTCTTCCCGAACGGCTTCTCGGTTGAGACGAGCGACAGCTTCTATCTCCGCTTCTATGCTCCCAACGCGCGGCCGCTCCTGTTCGATGGGGCCTGGGTCTGCGGTCCGGTCCAAATGCGGTGGTTCCTCCACGACTTCGTTGTCTAACGAGGTGTTAACTTCTCCGGGGGTACTATGCCGGAGCTTTTCGAGGTGCGCCGATGGCTCAGTATCACGTCATTCAGCCCTTCAGTCGCTTCTCTCGCGGCTACGCCGCCGGCCAGGTCTTGACTGAGGCCGATCTGTCGTGCTGGCTGCCCGAGAGCGCTCGCACCGCGGCCATTGCCGATTTGATTGCCCGCGCCCGCATCGCGCCGGTTCGGAGCACGCCCGCGCCCGCCTCGCCGAGCGTCTTGGATCAGGCCGAGGAAGCACTTCACACCGCCGAAGCCGCCATTGAGGCGGCCAAGGCGAAGTCCTAACAGGAGTAACGCCCGATGACCACGGAAACCGCCCCCGTCTCAACTGGCCTGCTGAAACAGGTCCGCATCGCGAACGAGGTGACGTGGGGCGTCCCGCCGACTGGCCTTTACGCCGTCACCAACGCGACCGTCAACACGCCCGGCACCCTTGCGGTTCCAGGCGATACGCTGACTATGACTTCGGGGACCGGCACGAAGCCGACCTTCAAGGTCACGGCGACGCAAGTTGTATCTGCCACGGTCCCGGGCGGCAGCAGCGGGTCCGGCGGAACACCTGGCACGCAGACTGTCACGGGGACTACGGGAACGGGAACCTTCTTCACGGCGTCCGTCACCGTGGGCGGTGGCGGCAATATCACTGCGGTTCTCAGCATTCTTACCGGTGGTGACTACACCACCAATCCGACAGCCATCGCGACAGAACCGGTCACGGGCGCTTCTCTCGTCGGCGCAGAGCTGGATGTCGTCATGGGTGTTCGCGATGTCGCGATCCTCACCGAGGGCATCCTTTCGGTCACGCCGAGCAATCCTGCCGCCATGACGGGCGGCGTTACGAGCGGCTCGAAGCTGGACCTGTTCTACAGCCATACCGCAGCCGCGCAAATCCTTCGGCGTGTGTCCTCGGACGTTGCGCTGAAGAAAGCGACGTACCGATCGAACGAAATTCAGCCCGACCGGCAAATCCATGACTTCCGGCACGGCGTTCGGAGCGTCAGCGGCACTATCCGCGGCGAACTGTCGCCTCTCACCTACAAGAGCGTGTTCAACCAGGTCCTCGCCGGCACCTTCACCGCCGGAGTGAGTGACGCTGCCGATACGATCACGGCGGTCGCCGCGGTCCCCGGCAATCCGGGTACACCTGCATCTCTTCAAAGCACCGCGAGTTACAACTTCCAGGCATCCGGCTTCCGGATCGGAGACGTGGTAACTTGTAGTGGCTTCACCGCGGGTGCCGCGGCGAATAACAGCCGCAATCTCCGCATCACCGGCATGACGACCACGAGCACGACGAATGACACCTTGATCGTCGGTCCCGCGCCCAACAACGCCTCGGGCTCAACCGTCGAGAACCAGGCGAACACGACCGAAGTTTTGGTTGCCGCATCTGGCGCTACCGTTACGATCACCGTCATCGGCAAGAAGCTCGTTACGCCGACGCCTGGCAACTTGATCGACTACTCGTTCTCAATCGAGCATTGGTTCACCGATGTCCTCCAGTCGGAGCTGTTCATCGGGTGCCGCGCCTCACGCATGCAAATCCAGCTTCCACCGACCGGTCTGGGCACGATCGACTTCGACGTGATGGGCAAGGATATGCTGCTCAATCAGGGCGGCCCTGGCGACCCGTACTTCTCGGCCCCCTCCGCGATCACGACTACCGGGATCACGGCGTCGGTCAACGGCATCATGCGCGTGAACGGGGTGGATTACGCGATCGTCACCGGCCTCAACTTCACGATCAACGCCAACTACACGACCGAAGCGGTGGTCGGGTCGAACACGACGCCGTATCTGTTCCCTGGTTGGCAGGACATCACCGGGCAGCTCACCGCTCTCTTCCCGGACGAGCAGCTCCAGACTTCGTTCCTGAATGAGCAGTTGATCGACATGCAAGTGCTGCTCACCTTGAACAACAACGTCAACACCGACTTCATCTCGTTCTACTGGCCGAGCATCAAGCTCACGTCCGCGACCAAGGACGACAAGCCGGGCGCGATCGTCGGGACTTACGGTTTCCAGGCTCTCCACAACGTCGCCGCGGATGGCAATGCGTCCTCGACGACCGACGCGACCACGCTGGTCGTGCAGGACAGCCTGGCGTAACAGCTATCCGGCCGCTTCGGCGACCGCGGACGCCGCAAGGGCGTCCACAAGGCCCGGCGGGCGATACGGGGCGCTCGCCGGGCCGCTATTCCCCCACCCCGAGGAAATCTCCAACCATGTTCGA
>Ga0181536_10008038_pt1 | contig 10249 bp, 8 predicted proteins | sample PEATcosm2014_Bin_41_FD_121105 | JGI IMG/M metagenome (GOLD analysis project Ga0181536, IMG submission 121105) | Peatland microbial communities from MTU Mesocosm Facility, Houghton, MI, USA - PEATcosm2014_Bin17_60_metaG | ecosystem: Environmental > Terrestrial > Soil > Wetlands > Peat | place...
GCAGTAGGGAATCCCCTTGGAATCATTTTAGACGGTGGAGAAGAAAGAACGTTGGCTCGGGCACGTCCGTCTCATCGGCCGCGCTGGAGCTGGCTGATGGCTTTGGCCAGGTCGGCGGGGGTGTGGACCACCAGCGTGCGGCCCTTCAGACGGGCTACGGCCGCGTTGATGACATCGGTATCGTGCTGTCCGGAGGGCGGGTCGGACGCAGGGGGAACGCCGCGGCTGCCGCGGCTGCCACGGCCTCCGGATGACGATGCGGCGCCGGCGTCGGACGAGTCGCCGGTATGCGGCGATGCAGACGGCGCGGAGGCGGAAGAACTGGAACCAGTGGAACCTGTGGAGCCGGATAGCGGGCCGGCGCCCGGCGCGGCCGTTCTGCCACGTCCCACGGGCATCTCGTCCGCGCCGGTGTCCACCGGAAAGATGCGGCGCGGAGCGGGTTTGCACTGGACGTAGAAGAAGCGCGAAGCGGATGGGGGCTTCTCCAGGGCGCCCTCGGGAATTCTGCCGGTGAATCTCGAGAGCGGGCCGAGCAGGATGACGGCGCCGGCAGGCGCGGGCGCGCGCAGTTCCTGGTTGATGAGGCTGGTCAGAAGGTCGATGTGGCCGGCGGGATTCTGCAGGATGCGGACATCCACCGTGGAGAGTTCGAGCGCATCGATGGCCCTCGCGACCTGACCGAGCGAATCGACGGAGAAGCGGTCGCTGCGGAACAGTTCCTTCTGCGCTTCGAGACTGAAGACCACCAGGCGCACGGAAGCGGCGGGGACGCGGCCGGCGATGGCTGCGAGCGCCGACAGCAGCAGGTTGCGATCGGCCGGGCGCAGGCGGGTGCGGCGGGGCGAAAGCGGCGCTGCGTTGAGCAGGATGGCGATCGAGGCGGCGCCGGAGGGGCGGTTCCAATCGGAGGCGCGTATGCCGGGGAAATCGCGAACCGTGAAGGGCGGGAGCGAAAGCTGGACGGCGCGCTGGTGGCGGCTGAGCGCGGCATCGATCCGCCACTCGCGTTTGCAGGTGCGGCTGCTGTCGTCGTAGAGAGTGGATTCCACCGCATAGCGGCCTTCACCGAGCAGGTAACCGCCGGAGACTTCGAAGTTGAGGCCGGTCCTCGAGATCTCGGCGGCGTTGGTGCGGGTGAAGAGATAGGCGGGCTTGCGGGTATCGTCCTGGGGAGTGATTTTGGTGAGCACGAACCATGCGTGGCCGGCGGCCTGATACTGCGCTGCGGGCAGACGGAAGGTGTAGCCGGCGCGAAATCGGAAGGCGAAATCGAGGGCTGGCGGGACGGGGACCAGTTCGCAGCGGAGAGGGACGTCGCCGGGGCGCGGGGCGAATTGGTGGAGGGCCGCAGAGACATGGCCGGCGTCAATGAGGGTCTGGGAGCAGGCGCCGGCGGCGAACATCACGAGGATGAGTGCGCGGCGCATTTGATCCATTATGCGCTACGTTAGTAGGGCGGGCGCCCTCGCCCGCGCCGGACCCCCTGGTCCGGCTCTTCGCGGAGCTGCTGGGAATGCCGGAACAAGGCCGACGAGGGCGTCGGCCGCGGGCCAGGGGGCCCGCCCCACTTCTAATGCCACTTCTTGCCAGTTGCACGGCGCTGTCCAAGAGCTTTGGTTCGCGCGTGCTTTTCGAAAATATCTCGCTGGGGATTTCCGAGGGCGAGCGGCTGGGGCTTATCGGGCCCAACGGCGCGGGCAAATCGACGCTGCTGCAGATTCTGGCGGGCCGGTTGGCGCCCGATTCCGGATCGATCTCGCTGCGGCGCAACACGCGGATCGGCTACGTGCCGCAAGAGACCAGTTTTCCCGGGGACCAAACCGTCGCCGGGATCATCGGCGAGGCGATAGCCGGGGAACGGCTGGAGGATCTGGAGCGCGCCGGCCGGATCAGCCAGACACTCGGCCGCGCCGGATTCACGGATGGCTCGGTGCACGCCGGCGCGCTTTCCGGCGGTTGGCAGCGCCGCCTGGCGATCGCCCGCGAACTCGGGCCGCAGCCCGACCTGCTGTTCCTCGACGAGCCGACCAACCACCTGGACCTGGAAGGCATCCTGTGGCTGGAGAAGCTGCTGGCCGCCGCGCCATTTGCCAGCGTGGTGATCAGCCACGACCGGTATTTTCTGGACAACGTGGTGAACGACATGGCGGAGATCGACCGCGTCTATCCCGAGGGCATCTTCCGCGTGGAAGGCGGGTACAGCCAGTTCCTGGAAAAGAAGGAAGCGTTCCTGCTGGCGCAATCGAGCCGGCAGGAATCGCTGGCGAACCGGGTGCGGCGCGAAGTGGAATGGCTGCGGCGCGGGGCCAAGGCGCGCACCGGCAAGTCGAAAGCGCGCATCGACGAAGCGGGCCGCCTGATGCGCGAGCTCTCCGACCTGGAAGCGCGCGGCGTCAAAGGCGTGACGCAAATCGATTTCACCGGCACGGACCGCCGCACCAAGCGGTTGGTCTCGGTGGAAGCGGTTGGCAAGGAACTGGGCGGGCGCCGATTGTTCCGCGATCTCAGCTTCACCCTGGCGCCGGGAACGCGGCTGGGCCTGCTGGGCCGGAACGGAGCCGGCAAGACCACGCTGCTCCGTTTGCTGGCCGGCGAACTGCAACCGGACTCGGGCGGGATCGAACGCGCGCCGGCGCTGCGGACGGTCTACTTCGACCAGGCGAGGGAACAACTCGACACGGAGCAGACGCTGCGCCAGGGACTGGGCGCGCACGGCGACCACGTGATCTACCGCGAACGGCCCATCCACGTGGCCGGCTGGGCCAAACGATTCCTGTTCGATGCCGGGCAACTCGACCGGCCGATTTCCAGCCTCTCGGGCGGCGAGCAGGCGCGCGTGCTGATCGCGCGGCTAATGCTGCAGCCGGCCGACTTATTGCTGCTGGACGAACCGACCAACGATCTGGACATCCCGACGCTCGAAGTGCTGGAAGAGAGCCTCATGGAGTTCCCCGGCGCCCTGGTTCTGGTGACGCACGACCGGTACCTGATGGATCGTGTGTCGACGGTGGTGATGGGCCTGGACGGACAGGGCGGGGCAGTGATCTACAGCGACTACTGGCAGTGGGAAGCGGCCCAGGGACGCGATCTGCCCAAACCGGAGAAGACCGCGGCGGCCTCCGATCCGAGCCGCGACTTGTCGCACGACCGTAAGGGAACGATCTTCAGGAAGAAGCTCTCTTACCTGGAAGCCCGCGAATGGGAACGAATGGAGACGCAGATTCTGGAAGCCGAAGGGGAACTCGATGCCGTTCGCGTGGAAATGCAATCCCCCGACGTGGTTTCGGACGGCGCGCGCCTCCAGGCCTGCTATGCGAAATTGCAGTCCGCCGAAGGACGCGTGGCTGGGCTGTATGCGCGCTGGGCGGAGCTGGAAAACAAGCAGTAAGAAGTATCGTAAGGCTCGCTCCCTTACGGTCGTGCGACAAGTCGCGGCTCGCATCGGAATGTTCGTGACTGCAACGGTCGCGCGCGGATCGGAATGTTCGTGACTCCACCGGGACGTGGGGCTATAATCAAAGGTGTTGAGAATTAAGACAATTCTGTATAATTATCTGGAAAGGTTCTGATATGACGATCCGTCCTGAGGATGCCCTGGAGTACCATTCCTCGCCTCCCGCGGGGAAAGTTTCAGTCGTTCCGACCAAGCCCTGCCGCACCCAGCGCGATCTGAGCCTGGCCTATACCCCCGGCGTGGCGGTTCCATGCCTGGAAATCGAGCGCGATCCCAGCCTCGCGTACAAGTACACTGCTAAAGCCAACCTGGTCGCTGTGATCAGCAACGGGACCGCGGTGCTCGGCCTCGGGGATATCGGCGCGCTGGCGGGCAAGCCGGTGATGGAAGGCAAGGGCGTGCTGTTTAAACGCTTCGCGGATATCGACGTGTTCGATATCGAGCTCGACACCAAGAATTCCGAGGAGATCATTCGCACCTGCCAGATTCTGGAGCCGACTTTCGGCGGCATCAACCTGGAAGACATCAAGGCGCCGGAGTGCTTCTACATCGAAGAACAACTCAAGAAGACCATGAAGATTCCGGTCTTCCACGACGACCAACACGGCACGGCCATCATTTCAGGCGCGGGATTGCTGAATGCGCTGGAGATCAGCGGCAAGAAGATCGAAGAAATCAAGATCGTGTTCAACGGCGCCGGAGCGGCGGCGGTTTCCTGCGCCGCGCACTACGTGCGGCTGGGCGCGCGGCTTGAGAACATCGTGATGTGCGACACCAAGGGCGTGATCTTCGAAGGGCGCACCGCGGGCATGAATCCCTACAAGGCGCGATACGCCTCCAAGACCGCGGCGCGCACGCTGGCGGAAGCCCTGGTAGGAGCGGATGTGTTCTTCGGGCTTTCGAGTGCCGGAGCCTGCACGCCGGAGATGGTGAAAGGCATGGCGCCCCACCCGATCATCTTCGCCATGGCCAACCCGGACCCGGAGATTGCGTACGATGTGGCGCTGGCCGCTCGTCCCGACGCGATTATGGCCACGGGCCGCTCGGACTTTCCGAACCAGGTGAATAACGTTCTGGGCTTCCCGTTTATTTTCCGCGGCGCGCTGGATGTGCGGGCCACCACCATCAACGATGAAATGAAACTGGCGGCGACGCGCGCGCTGGCCGCGCTGGCCAAGGAAGACGTCCCCGATTCGGTGCTGCGGGCCTACGGAGTGGAGAAGCTGGAGTTCGGGCGGGAATACATTATTCCGAAGCCGTTCGATCCGCGCGTGCTGATTTGGGAAGCCTCGGCGGTAGCGCAGGCCGCCATGGAGACGGGCGTGGCGCAACGGCCGGTGGATCTGAAGCAGTATCGCGAAGAGCTGGAGAAGCGGCTGGGCAAGGCCCACGAAGTGATGCGCGGCATGATCCACAAGGCGCAAATGCAGCCCAAGCGCGTGGTCTTCCCGGAAGGCGAAGAGGGCAAGATCCTGCGGGCGTGCCAGATCCTGCTGGATGAAAAGATCGCCACGCCGATCCTGCTGGGCGACGAAACGAAGATCCGCGCGCGGATCGAGGAACTGCACCTGAATCTGGAAGGCGCGCAGATCGTGGATCCGCTGAAGTTCCCGCGGCTGGGCGAGTATACGGAGGAATTTTACAGCCTGCGCCAGCGCAAGGGCGCGACGCGCACGGAAGCCGCGGAGAAGCTGCGGAATCGCACCACGTTCGGCGCAGTCATGCTGCGGTTGGGCGACGCCGATGCGTTGGTGGGCGGCTACGCGACGCACTATCCGGACACCATCCGGCCGGCGCTCGAAGTGATCGAAGTGCGGCCGGAGTTGCGAAAGGTGGCCGGCGTGTACCTGCTGATTTCGGCGAAGGGGAATATGTACTTCCTGGCCGACGCCACGGTGAACATCGAGCCGACGGCGGAAGACCTGGCGGAGATTGCCATCCAGGCGGCCGAAAAAGCCTGCCGGTTCAGCCAGGAGCCGCGCGTGGCCATGCTGTCGTTCTCGAATTTCGGGAGCACGCGGCATCCGCTGGCGGACAAGGTGCGGCGCGCCGTGGAACTGGTGCGGCAGCGGGCGCCGGGGCTGATGGTGGACGGCGAAATGCAGGCCGACACGGCCGTGGTGCCGCAGATTGTGGATGAGACCTACCCGTTCAGCACGCTCAAGGGCGGGGCCAACGTGCTGATTTTCCCGAACCTGGAATCCGGGAATATCGCGTACAAGCTGCTGCACCGCATCGGAGGCTGCGAACTGATCGGGCCGCTGCTGACGGGGTTGTCGAAACCGGTGCACGTGCTGCAGCGCGGGTCGGAAGTGAACGACATCGTGCACGTGGCGGCGATTGCGGTAGTGGATGCGCAGGAAGTGGGGAAACCGTACCGCACGCTGGCGTCGGCCGCGGCGCACCGGTAGGGAAGAAGCCAGGAGTCAGGAGTCAGAAGTCAGAAGCACGGGCCTTCGCTCCGTTCTGACTTCCTCGACTTTTGACTTCTGACTTCCATATCCCGAAGGGATATCAATCGCGCAGCCCGTGCCTAGTGCTTTGACCGGCTGATGTTGTTCTTTTCCGGGAAACCACTCCCTCACGGTCGTGGCTCGCATCTGAGTTGTAAGCACGATGGGGCGGCTGCGGAAAGGCACTAAACCACCCGGTCAGAGGCCTAGTCTTCGTTCCAGTTCCTGGTGGCGAAGAGATTCTTCATCATGGCGAAGACGGTGCCGATGCCGTTCCGGTTGGCCTTCTGCGTCTCGTCGAGACCGGCGTAGATCTTGGCGAAGGTGTTGATCTCGAGCGTGCTCATCTGGATGGCCAGAGCGGCGTAGGCGTTGACGCCCTGGGTGATTTCGTCGTCGCTCTTCTTGGCCTGGATGGCGTCGGCGATGGCAATGCGGGCCTTGGAGAGCTGGTCGCGAAGGGGCGTGGCCTCTTTAGCGGCCTCATCGAGCACCGTCCTGACGGCCTTTCTCTGGTCCTTATTGAGATTCAGGGCGTTGCTGATGTTCTCGAACTTGCTGGGCGGCGCGACCATCATGCCGCCTCCGGAAGTGTCCCCGCCGCCGCGGTTCCCCCGGCCGCCTTGCGCGAAGCCGAGGCTGGCCAAAACGAGACCGATTACCAACAATTTCCGAAGCATGAGATCTCCTTGAGAACGATTACCTGCCGCCTCTGCCTCTACCCATGCCACCCCGGCCGCGGCCGGCGGCTGCGGGGTCCAGGATGCCGGCCATCAGGTCGAAGGCCTCGGGCGCGTGGGCGGTTTGGTTGGGCTTGAGAAGGGCGTAGATCTTCTGGAAGGCTTTGACTTCCAGGCCCGTCATTTGGGCCTCGGCGGTGGTGTAAGCGTTTGTGATCTTGGCGATTTCCTCGGCGCTTTGTCCCGCCAGGGTGGCATTGGCGAGGGCGGCGCGTCCCTTAGCCACCAGGTCGCGGACCGGCGCGGCATCCTGGTAAGAGACTTCGAGGATGCTCTCGAACTCGGTTTTCTGATTTTTGGAGAGTTTGAGTTTCCCGACGATCTGGTCGGCTTTGGACTCTTTTTGGGCACGAGTGCTGCCCATGCCGCCCATTCCGCCCATGCCGCCCGTATCGCCGGCGCCTCCCCGGCCGCCACCGCCGGTTCCCATGCCGCCCATGCCACTTCCGGGGTCGCCGCCGCCTTGGGCAAGCGCCAGAGTGGTCACCGCGGCTGCCGTTACGAGTAATTTCAGAAACATGGAAATCTCCTCTATCTTCGCGATGCGCCGGACGGACCCGTGAAGGCGGACTCCGCGCCGCGCACTTTCAACTCGATGCCATATTTAAACACGATTTGGCGGGGAGTGGGAGACTAAGAACGTGAAGAATGCGCTGTATTGCGGAGACAATCTGGAGGTCCTGCGGCGGCACATCCGGCCGGAGTCGGTGGACCTGGCGTATGTCGATCCACCGTTCCACTCGGAGCGGAATTATGGCGCGGCGTTTCAGGACCGCTGGCGTTGGGACCAGCGCGCGGCGGAGGGGCATGCCGCCATTCTGACGGCGCCGAAGTTGGGCGGGTTGATCGAGGGGCTGGCGCCGGTGGTGGGGCGCGGCAGCCTGCTGGCATACCTGGTCCACACCGGGCTGCGCATCGCGGCGATGGAGCGGGTGTTGAAGCCCGCCGGAAGTTTGTTCGTCCACTGCGATCCGGCCGCCAGCCACTATTTGAAGCTGATGCTGGACGCGGTGTTCAGCGCGCGGGGCGGCGGATTCCGCAACGAGATCGTCTGGTGCTATAGCCACGGAGGACGGAGCAAGCGGTGGTTCGGACGCAAGCACGACATCATTTTCTTCTACAGCAAGTCGGCGCAATACCATTTCGACGCGAGTGCGGTGCGCGTCGAGATGCGTAGCGGGAAGGAGAGTTTCGGCGGGCGGATGGAGACGGACGCGGACGGCCGCCAGTACCGGCTGGTCTACGGGACGCGCAACGGCAAGGGTGAGACGCGCTACTACAAGTATTACCTGGACGAGGGGAAGGCGCCGGAGGACTGGTGGGTGGATATCAATTCGCTGCAGGCGTCCAGCGCGGAGCGAGTGGGATACCCGACGCAGAAGCCGGAAGCGCTGGCGGAGCGGATTATTCTGGCCTGCTCGCGGGAGGGTGACACGGTGCTGGATGCCTATTGCGGCAGCGGGACGACGCTGGTGGCGGCGGAGCGGAACGGGCGGAGCTGGATCGGTATCGATATTTCGCAAGAGGCGGTGGAACTGGCGCGCCGCCGGGTGGAGCGAGTGGCGGGGAGAAAATACCAGATCGGCGGCTGAACCGGGGAGCCCGGCTTAAGAGTCAGGCTACGGCGGCGCCTTCATCGGAGGCCTCTTCGGCGGCTGGCTTGTTCTTGCTCCCGGGAGGCCTGCCGCGCCGTTTGGGGGAGGATTCGGACGACATCCAGGCGGGGGGCCTGCCACGGCGTGGCGCGCGGCCGGCCGCCAGGCGCTCGAGCGTAAGAATAGCCTGCTCGAGCTGTTCCTTTTCCTCTTTTAAATCAGCCAGAATTTTGGCGACATCGATCATGGGACCCTCCTCGGGCCGGCCGGATACGGGCGACATATGGCCGACATCCTATGGAACCCATATTAAACGTCAAATATGTTTCCAGTATACAACTATATTTTCCGCCAGAACGAGTAAGATTTCAAGACAACAATGTGAAATCAAGCGCGTAGAATCAACAAATTGTACTGGCTGTAACAGCTAGTACTTTTGAGGCTTTGAGCGGCGTTTCTTCCAATAGAAATAGAATGGCACGCCCAGTAGAATAAGGCCGATTCCCATCAGGGACTCGCGCGGAGAATCGAGCAGCGTGGAGACAATTAAGGTAAAGGCCACCAGTACAAAAACAATAGGCACCCAGGGATAGCCGAGGGTGCGATAGGGGCGCGGAAGGTCGGGCTGCTTTCTGCGGAGCACCAGGACCGCGGCGGCGGTCATGGCGTAGAGAATCCAGCTCGAAAAAATGACATAAGTAAACAATTGTTCGAACCGGCCGGAGAGAACCAGTAAAGCGGCCCATATACTGAGCGCCCAAATAGAAACGCCGGGGGTGTGGTATTTCGCATTGACGCGGGCGATGGGGGCGAAGAAATATCCCTGGCGCGCGGCGGCATAGGGGACGCGGGCGCCGGTGAGAATAGAGCCGTTCAGGGCTGCGAAAATGCTGATCATGGCGGCGATGGAAACGGCGGCGGCGCCGGGCGAGCCCATGACGCGGCGCATCATTTCGGCGGCTACGCGGGTGCTGGAGCCGACTTGGGTGGCGGAGAGCACGTGGAAATAGGCGGCGTTGGTCAATAAATAGATCACAATTACGGCGATGGTGCCGCCGATGAGGGCCAGAGGCAGGTTGCGCTGGGGGTCACGCACTTCGGACGAGACCATGCTGACGTTGTTCCAGCCGTCGTAAGCCCACAGGGCGGCCACCAGGGCGGCGAAAAAGCCGGCGATGGTGAGCGGGACGGCGGGTTGAGTTTCCGGCGCGTGGGCCGTGCCGAAAACCAGCCCGGCGAAAATCACAAAGGCGATGAGCGCGACTTTGGTGACGGTGACGGCCACTTGCACGTTGCCGCCGAGTTTGACGCCGTAATAATTGAGCCAGGCCAGCGCGAGAATCAGCACCATGGCAAACAACTGGCCGGAGCGAATTTCCAGCGGGCCGCCGTGCGGGCCGACGGGCAAGGGAATGGAATAGAGCACGCGGTCGAGCGAGGGGAAGAAAGTGGTGAGGTAATAAAAAAAACCGGTGGCCAGGGTGGCGATGGATCCGCTTTTGGCGACCCACATCTGGGTCCAGCTATAAAGAAAGCCCCAGATGGGGCCATAGGCTTCGCGCAGGTAGGCGTACTCGCCGCCGGCCTCGGGGATGGCGGCGGCAAGCTCGGCATAGCTGAGGGCGCCGGCGAGCGAGAGAAGGCCGCCGAAGATCCAGATGAAGAAGACCATGGAGGGCGTGCCGACGCGCAGGATCATGGCGCGGGGGACGAGGAAGATGCCGCTCCCGATGACCGTGCCGACCACGATCGACATGGCGGGCCAGGCGCCGAGGTCGCGCTTGAGTTCGACGGGTTTCATGCGGATGGATTCACCTTGCAGCGCGGTTCGAATAGAGAGGCCAGCAGCGCCGCGGCGAATGTCACCACCGTTCCGATGAGAACGTACCAGGTGAATGCGATGGGCGTGCGGAGCACCACGTAGAGGATGGCGGAAACGCCCGCGACGACTCCGATCATGGCGGAATACTCGCCGGGCTTGCGGGTGAGCACGCCGAGCAGAAA
>Ga0181536_10008042_pt1 | contig 10242 bp, 8 predicted proteins | sample PEATcosm2014_Bin_41_FD_121105 | JGI IMG/M metagenome (GOLD analysis project Ga0181536, IMG submission 121105) | Peatland microbial communities from MTU Mesocosm Facility, Houghton, MI, USA - PEATcosm2014_Bin17_60_metaG | ecosystem: Environmental > Terrestrial > Soil > Wetlands > Peat | place...
ATCTGAAGAGGAAGCTCTTGCGATACATCCGTCAGTACAACAAATCACCCAGGACCGTGAAGTGGAAATATGCCGATCCGTCGCGCCATATCAGTACACAATCAGTTGGTACAGGCCACTAGAGCCACTTCTCCGGTAAGCCGACTTACCAGGCACTTAAAACGTGAGCGGACGCGCGCCCTGAAGTCAGGTGTTTAGCAGGCGGCAGGAGTCAGACTCTTCGTCGAAAGGTAGATCTGGCTCTGGGGGATCGGTTTCAGGGATCGTTGCTATGGGGCGCCCCTCCGCGGCTCGCTCGGGCGCTGGGGGCTCTGGGAGAGCCGGACTTCTTTCGTTGATGAGGGGCGTGAGCCAGGGACTCTCCAGTGCGGCTAAAGCAAGCTCTTCTTCGAGGTCGTTGTAGAGCGAATCTGCCAACTCCTCTCGTGCTTTGTCCACGTAGTTTTCCCCATGCTTTCTTCGGAGTGACTCAAAGATGGACCGCGTGGTTGTTGCGCCCACCTTTGCTTCGATGAGGTTTCGGGGTTTGCCGGACTTGTAAGTCCTGAGTGCGTTGCGGAACGCGAGCAGTGAATCGCTTTGGCGCTCATCGAGGCCTTCGGCCAGTGCTTCCACAAACTGCATTTGAAAATCGGATCGATCTTTGAGATTCTGCTCGAGTTCCGCGAACTGTGCTGTCAGTGTTTCTTTCAGCTTCTTGACATCGGCCGCATTGGAATCCCACAGTTTCTGGACTTCCTTGGCTAAAGCCCGTGCGTATTCGTTGCGCATTTGAACAGTGGCTCCGGCCGTAGCGGTTTTTGTCTGTTCGTCGATCATTTTCAGGCTGAATCTGGCAACAAGGACAAACACGCCTGTCAGGATCAGTCCCATGATTCCCAGTGTCCACATTTGCGTGTTGAGGACTTTTTGGTAGTAAGACTCGTACTGCTTCTGCGTACGCGTGATGTAGTCCTTTTCCATCACTGCGCTGCTTGCGGCTTTTTCGGCGGCATCGGCGCGCTCCTCGAGCTTCTTGAGGCGGTCTTCCTGGGTGGCGCGCGAGGCTTTTTGTGGCTGCTCAGATCGAAGGGCGGGGCTGAAAAAAGCGAGAACCGCAGCCAGAACCAGGATGCGTTGGCGTATGGTAGTCACGGGTCCGACTCCTGGCTGGGCCTCCCAATCTAGTTGCTGGGGGGTGTGGTGTCACTGTTTGGAGCCGGGAGCGGTGTCCGAAGGGATACCGGTCGGAAGGGCTAGGCGTTTCGATTGGCGATGGCGTCGAGTGTTCTCAACTCCTGATTAACGCGGAAACCGGACAAATGAGTTCCAGTACGAAGATGTCCGGTTACGGTCCGTTCCCCTCTTCCGTGATCAACTTCACCACGACACTCTTCTTACCTCCCTCATCCAACTCCACTTTTCCCCCTTTTCCTTCATACTTTTTCGCAAACTCCGCCGTGCGGTAGTTTCCCTGCATCTCCTCAAACGCCAGTACCATAAACTCTCCCGGATTCATGCCTCGCAAGACGAAGTGTCCGCTATCATCGGCCCGAGCGTATTGGTATGCATCCGGGCGCCCGAGCTTGCCAGAACCTGGTATGGTCACCACGCTCGCACCGGCTGCAGGTTTACCTTCTATATCAACCACCGTTCCTTCAACTCCCGCGCCCTTCGCGCTGACCACCACGTCCAGCACCGTCCCCGGAGTCACGGCAAATCCCGCATCCACAACCTCGCGTCCGCCCAGCAGCACGGATTTCGTATAGTAATCGCGAAACTTCTCCGAACGTGCGCCCACAACCAATTGACAGTTCCCTCCCGGCGCGTCTTTGATCTCGAACGACCCGTCTTCCTGCACCTCTGAGGGCTGTGTGAACGCCATCTCTAGTCCCGCCGACTCCTCCTCGCCCTCAGCCACCGTAACCAGGGCGACAGTCAACTCTGACCAATTAATTTTCTCGTCGCCTTCCACGCGAAACTTCCCGCTCACATCCCCGCCAGCATCCAACTGCAGTTGTAATCCGACCACGTCTGATCCATTCACCTCAATCGGTGTGCGGATTGTTCGCATCTTGATCGAAGGGTTTTGTCCATTCCCGAACGAAACCATCATCACCCGCGCATGGTATGTTCCCGGCAGCACGTTTGGAAAATCAAATTCCCCGCCTTTGGCCAAATTCTGCGTTACTTCTTGTCCGTTTTTCGCCAACAACATGAGCTGTGCCATTCCGTGCGCACCTATTCCCGTGACAGTTCCGCTCACATGATAGGCATGGCTCGCCTGCACCGCAAAGTTCGCGGTCGCGGTTCCCCCAGACGACACCTCCAGCGCGGCGGCCTGCCGCTCGTCCAGGGTTCCAGGGAAATAGGTCTTCACATAGACCAGCCGCTCATTTGCCGTGTACTTCTCGTTTGCGCTTGGCACGGGGATATTCGGGGGAGTCGCTTGGACAATATATTTTCCGGGCGACAAATCTGCGATCCGGTATTCTCCTAAATCATTGGTTGCCCCCCTCGCCAGCGCACCCGCACTCCGTGTCGTTGCTCCCCCGGTGCTCGCAATCGCCATGACGTCCACGTTCGGGAGAGGGTCCCCCTCCAAATCAACAATCTTTCCGGAGATCACCGCAGCCGCGAACATCTGAAATACAAGGTCCTTCGTGTCCTGCCCCGCGATCACCTTAATCGTTTTGTCTCGCTTGGTCTTTGCATCCAAAGCGTATCCCGACCGTTCCAACCGCACCGCATATTCTCCCGGCTGCACATTTTCCACTTTGAACTGGCCTGCTTGGTCCGTGATGGCTTCATACACCGTAGGTGTTTGGCTCACCCTGGCTATGAGCATCACTTTCACCTTGCGGATTCCCTGCCCACCCGGCTCCTGCACCACTTTCCCTTGCACAACGTTCTTCGTTTCATTCGCCGCCGCTGCCGTTCCTGCTCCCGGCGGCGTCTCCGTCTGCCCTGCACAAACGCTTGTGCACAATCCCGCCCAAAGCACTCCGATAACAATTCGGCTCACAGGTTTCATGACGACCTCCGCCAGCGTTTCCCACTATATAAGAATCCGTTATTTCATCTTATAACAACCTCACTCTGGTCCTGGCAATGACTTTGAATCAGGTCCTGATTAACGCGGTAATCGCCGAAGTGGGTACTAGCCGCCACTTGTCCGGTTTGCCGACTTCCCGGGAGTTGACGAGTTTTTGATCGTGATTCTCGTTAGAATGGAGTAACGTGAATCAGGTGGCGACTCGCACTAGACTATTCTATTAACAAATTACATCATATGCTAACTGTGGTTCCGGCAAACCTTTATCCGAGCGACTGAAATGCGAAACACGCTGATGGTGCTGGCGGTCCTTGACATTCTAGGCGGCTGCGCCGAGCCCGCCCAGACCATCGACACGCTGCGGCCGGCCGCGTTGCAGGACCGGTTGGACAGGGCGACAGCTAAAGTTCCCGGCGTCGCGTTCGGCGCCGTTTTGTCCGACGGAACGACACTGATCCGCACTAGCGGCATGGCCGATCTCGCGTCGGCACGTCCCGTGACAGCGGATACATCTTTCGCCTGGTTTTCGGTGACCAAGCTGTTCACCGCCGCGGCGGTGCTGCAGTTGTCGGAACGCGGCCTGATCGATCTCGACGCGTCGGCGGAGCGCTATCTACCCGGCATGCGGCTGGAGAAGGACGGCCGCAAGGCCACGGTACGCCACCTGCTATCCCATACCGCTGGCATCCCCAATCCAATCCCCGTCACCTGGATTCATCCGGCCGCCGAGCCGGGGCCTGCGACCGAAGCCATGATTCGGCAGCGATTGGGCAGCGAACCGGCGCTTGACTTTGTGCCCGGCACCAAAGTGGCCTATTCCAATCTCGGCTATTTGCTGCTCGGGGCGATCATCGAACGTGTATCGGGCGAGCCCTATACCACTTATGTCGAGCGCCACGTCTTGGTGCCGCTGGGCTGCCGCGGCGCTGGTTTCGCAGTGCCGGCCGACCGGGCCACGGGCTATCAGAAGAAGTGGAGCCTGACCGGATTGTTGAGCCGCACGATGAACGACAGGAAATATTTCGGCCCGTCACGCCAAGGCTATTGGCCGCTCGCACCATTCACCGTGGATGGTGCGGCCTACGGCGGTCTCTCCGGGCCGGTGGATTGTCTGCTGCGGTTCGCCGGCATGACGCTGAACGGTGGCGAAGGCGAGATGGGGAGGGTGCTTTCGGCGGCCTCGGTGATCGCCATGCTGACGCCGACGCGTCTTGCCGATGGCGCCCGCGGCGCGTTCGGATTGGCGTGGCGAATCGGGACGGTCAGCGGCGAGCCGTATGCCGATCATGCTGGCGGGGGCGGCGGCTATGTCGCGCAATTGAGGGTCTACCCTCGGCTTAGATATGCGGTTGCCGTCCTCGGCAATGAGACAAACTTCCCCACTGAGGGTTTTGTGCGCATCCGGATTGATCTTGCGCAAGCATGACCCTTGTCGCGATAGGCAGAGCGAATCAGCCGGAGAAGTGGCGGCTGGTACCTATGTTTCCGATTAGCCGACAAACCGGGACTTAGCAAGCCAGAATGTCCCAACGGGCCTTCTGACTCGTTAGCCACTCACGGCGAGTGCGCGGCCAGCTCTCTATTACAATCCGCCTTGAGCCACCAGGGTCAGGCCACTGGATTTCGACGTTTTTGAACTCGTGCGGTGGTCGGCTGGGGCATCGCGAACGGGTTCGAAAATCGCCGGGAGGGTGTCAATTGTGGGCTCCCAGCGTATCGCGAATGGATGTGAGCGCATGCTGAAGATTCGAAACGGATCGGCTCACTGCTGCTTTGCGGAGAATCGATCCCTTCACGCCGGTTAGACCCGCCTGTTCCGATCCCATTGCCATGATCAGGTAGAAGCCCCGTTGCTTTAGGTCCTCCTGCCCACGCACGCAAAAGGACAATTCCAGCGCGGCCTCGAAGTAATGGCTGGAGTAAAGCTGTTTTTCGGCGATGGCGCAGGCCAAGTCATCTCCCGGTTTGCCCAACATCGTAGTGACTTGTACGATCCGCAAGGTCGGCTTCAATCCGAACTTCACTCTCGCCCAGTAGAACATATCCTCGACATTTGCGGGCTTTCCATTTGGATAGCCGAGGAGATAGTTATAGAACTGCGGCAAACGGGCAGGTAACGCCTTAGAGTAACTTAGTACGAACTCAAACTGCTTGGCCAGGTCGATCGGATCACGTTTGTCGTTGTAAACTCCCAGCACTTCATTGCCATCGCGTTGATAAGCCGAAAGAAGCCCGAGCGCCTTTCGTTGCAGTTGTTCGTTGACCTTCTCGTCCGCATTGCCCGCCGACCAGTCAACCGATTGCTGCAGTTCTTGAATGGAGCTTGCGGGCATCTGGATCAGACATTCACCAGGCTTACAATTTCTCAACGACTTGATTTCATCGCTGTCAAAGCCAAAGCCCTTCAGATCGGATAACTGCGGAGGATTGCCGAACACACCGACTGCGAGATAATTCGGCAGCCCACGGAGGCGATCGAAATCGTGGCGCAATGTGACATAACTCTCCGGAGCCGCGTGGATGTAGACTGCTCCAAACAGGAATACCTCATCCGGCGTGCGAGACGGCATGGCTTTGACAACTGCCTTTCCGCCTCGGATATTCGCAATCTGCTCCTCACTGAGCCCGACATCCTCACGGAAGAAACTTTGTAAGTCGCGAACCGTTTGAGAAACGCTGACGCGGGGCGTCAGGCTCAGGACGAACAATGCCAGAGCGAGCATCAAACTCCTGCTCGTAATCCGAAGCGTTGTGACTTTAGCCACCCCAAAGACTCCGTTTCTCGATCAAACGCGACACCATTCCCGGAAGATATTATCCCCACTGCCTCATTCGAGGTCAGCAGCGCTTCCGATAGAGGTCGAAACGGGAGATCGATTGGCCGATCGGGCCAGGATCTCCCGTTCCCGCCTTTCAAGCGTTTTCGAGCGCGCCTTCATCCCACAAATGGATTCGGTCAGCGCTATTCTGCTTCTCCTGCGGTCTCAAGCCACCATGCTCTTTGCCCGCTCCACCCACTGCTCGTACTGTTTCTTGATCTCAGTCACGCGCGCATCGATGGCGGCTTTGGCATCGCCCTGAGCCTTGGCGGCTTTTCTGTGTAAGGCCTGCACCTTGGCTTCGGTTTCATTCTTGATTTGCTCCGACCGTTGCCTGGCCTGTTGCAACTTCTCTTGTAACCGAGCATTCAGCCCATCGATCTTGGCTTGCAACTTGGCCTTATGCTCCGTTTTTACGCGAGCATGCTCGGCCTTCAACTGGTCAATCTCGGCTCGCAGCTCGGCGACTTCGCGGGCCCGCTGGGCTTCTTCGAAGCTCTTCCTGGCAGTGCGGAAGACAAAGCCATTGAGCGCTTCCATTCTGGTGTCCACTGGGGTCACCCATTCTTCGCTGACATCCGCAACGATCGCGGACTTGCCGGGGGTGAGTACGTTCGAAACTTCGGCCAGGAAATCTGAGCCGACTCCGGCCACGAATAGATCGGCTAGACTTCCCACCATCGTACCGGCCAGCGCCCCGACTGCGAGCCCGGCCGGGCCGCCCAGCAAACCGATGAGGCTGCCGATCGCTGTTCCGCTCATCGTGCGAACAGGAAAGTCGCCTTCGCCCTGTTTCACAGTGATCGTCCCATCATTGTTCTTGCTGATGACGGCTTCGGCGTGGATCGTGATGCTTCCCTCGGAATCGAGTTGCTTGAGTGCTCGCGATCCCTCGTACGCTTTTATTTCATTGTCAAAAACTACCACTAGCATTTTCTCCATGACATTCTCCTTTCAAATTCTCGCATTCAGCGAGAAACTTTTTGGGTTAGATTCAGGCGGCCCTTTCGAGTGCGACCCCGGTCAGCTTGTGGAGCGCTGTCGCAAACCCGATCAGCGAGGCCCCATCGAAGATCAGATCGAGGCCAACGGCGAAGCCGATGAACCAGACGCTCGAAACCGGCATTTGGGCCAGCAACATGATCCCCAGCCCCAGCGAAACAATTCCCGAAAACACAGACCAGCCCCAGCGCGGGAACTTCAACATACCTGCCCCAATGGCGCGGAAGAGACCGCCGACAATGAAGAAGGAAGCAAGGACCAGAGTGAGGCTAGCTGCCCCAGCGAGCGGATACCGGATCAGCAGATATCCAGTGACCCCCCGGAACAATGCGCTGAGCAGAGATAGCAGAAAGCCCTGCCAGCTGTGAGTGCGAAAGGCATGCACCAAACCGAAGATGCCACTGAACATCAGCAACCATCCGAAGACCAGAACCGTAGCAAAGGTAGCGGTCACGTCGCCGATCACGCATACCGTGCCGACAAGAATGAACAGGATTCCAAGGGCGAGAAACCATCCCCAGGAACTGCGAATTTTCTCAATTCCCGCTGCGAGCGGGTTAAATCCAAACTGCTTGGCTGACATTTTGTCGCTCCTTTTCTGTAGATTAAGATTGAATCATTCCTGCCAGACATATGGATCCCGGGCTGATTCATTTCACTCCCGTCTCTTGATGCTCCCTTCGAATCCATTCGCGAATAAACAGCGGACAGTTTCGAAGTTCTGTGCCGGCTGCTTCTGCCGTGGCCAAAAAGCGCACAGCGTCGGCATCTACCAGCGTTACCTCGGCGAGTTCGAGAGCTAACGGCGACGCAAGAATTTGCATTTGCTTGCTCAGCTCCGCAATGTTCTCCGCGTCGATACGCCCACTCACTCGTAGAAGGTTGGAGTCGCGACTTTTTTCAAGTCTCAACATCTGGGCCAGAACTCGTGAGCAATTACAGCTGGTATGAGTGCAAATCGGACGCCATTCGCAAGGGCCTGAGAAGATTGAGGATAATGAGGATTCGTGTGGCGAGATTTCGGGAATTGCCGAGTTTTCGGCAACGGATGAAAGGAATTAGAGAATTCAGCTAGGCAGACCGAAACCGGTACTTGTCAATGTTTAGACTTTTGATTCGCGATTCAAGGGTGGAGCGGGGGATGCCCAGGCGGGCCGCTGCACCAAGGGGACCGGACACTCGTCCGCGGCTCTCGGTCAATGCGTTCTCGATCATTTCCTTTTCCCGATCGGCAAGAGAGGCGAGAGCAACTCCACTCGGGGCAGGTCTGGGCGCTGTCCGCAGCAGCCAGTTCTCATCCACTCCAAACGTTGCTCCCTCGCACAGGATGACGGCTCGTTCGATCACATTTTGTAGCTCGCGAACGTTTCCAGGCCAATGATATGTCTGAAACAGCTCCAAGGCTCTCTTATCGATGCCGCTGATCTTCTTGCCCATCTTGCTGGCATAGCGCTGAGCAAGATATGCGACGAGCAGGGGAATGTCTTCAACGCGCTCGCGCAGCGATGGCATGCGAATTGGGAACACGTTCAACCTATAGAACAAGTCGTGCCGGAATGAGCCCGCCTCCACCGCCGCCAGCAGATCGCGGTTGGTGGCGGCGATGACCCGTACGGCAATCGGCACCGCGTGGGTGCCACCCACTCGCTCTAATTCACGCTCTTGCAACACTCGCAGTAAAGCGATCTGGGTCTCAGCTGGGAAGTCACCCACTTCGTCCAAGAAGATCGTCCCGCCATCGGCAATTTCAAATCGCCCTAAGCGCCGTTGAGTAGCGCCTGTGAAGGCTCCTTTTTCATGGCCGAAAAGTTCAGAAGCAATTAGAGAGGGGGGAATAGCAGCACAATTGACCGCCACAAACGCGTTCCGTGCGCGGCGCGAGCGTTTGTGGATTGCACGGGCTGCAAGTTCCTTTCCGGTTCCCGTTTCACCCGTGATCAGCACGGTGGAATCGGTCGGCGCAACCTTGCACAGAAGAGCGAGAACTAGTTTGATTGCATCCGATGCTCCCACAATCTCTTCGAACATGGATGCCTGATCTATCTCTTCCTTGAGAGCCAAGTTCTCCTTGTAGAGCTGGTCTTTTAGCGTTTTGATTTCGTCAAACGCTTTCTTGAGCTCTTCCTCTGCACGCTTCCGATCGTCAATCTCGATGCTAGATCCATACCACATCGCAATGTTCGCCTGGTCATCCCGTAAGGGAACGTTGCGATGCAGGAACCAGAGATATTGTCCGTCGGCGCGCCGCACGCGGGTTTCGTACTGGAACACTTCTCCGCTGGCACGGCAAGCACGCCACCTTGTCAACATTCCCTCTAAATCTTCAGGATGAATGAAAGCAGTCCAGCCCCAGCCCTGCAGATCTTCTTCACTGACGCCGAGGTATTCAAGCCAGCGTTGATTGAAAAAACCGAGATTGCCGTCAGGATCAGAACTGTGCAGAAACGCAGGAGTAGTATCAATTACGCGCCGCAGTACATCTTCGGCGGGAGTTGTTTGCTGAAGCTTACTTGTATCACGTGTCGCCGTACCGGCCTCGTTTCAGGTGGACTCTTCGCAGGTAATTGTAGGACACATCTGGGGCTCGCACTAGGTCGCCGGTTGTACGCCCAACTGGTGAGGCTACACGCGCGTTTTTGGCCATATCGACAGTCGGGAAGCCTGGTTCTTCCTGGCGGTAGCGGTAAACATGCCGCTGTAACCTACCCAGTTCGCGGATGGTCGGCAACCCTGAAACAATCCTGAACGTCACAAATTACGCGGTCAAGTCCTGGTTAACGCGGTAACCGGAAAAGTGGGTCCCGGTACCAGTCATATCCACATGCCATTCCGCATTGCACCACAATAGTGCAATGGGAGCGTCGGTTGCACTCTCTCCTACCGCCTATCCCTTCGTCCAGTTGACGCCCCGGGCCGAATTGAGTAGCCTCGCCTCGTGTTGGGAGCTGCGCCCTTGTGGGTGTCTTAGGGATAGATCAGAGGTATTGAGGATGAACAAGAGCAAAGAGCAGATCATCAACAGGCGAGATTTTGCGCGGCGAGCGGCACTGCTCTCCGCCGCAATGTTTCCCACGGGGCTGGCTTTCGAGGCGCCCGCGGCCGCCGCGACCAACGAGCAACTTCCGGAGGGCGCGGAGAAGCTCAGTGCCGAGGCCCGTGTGGAAGCCGAAGCGCGATTTCAGCAGATCATGAGCCAGTATGGAAGCCGGTTCGATGGTGAAGAACAGAAGCGGGTGCGCGAGGGCTGCTACAAGCTGCAAGATTCGCTGCAGCGGCTGCGCGCATTTCACCTGGAGAATGGCGATGCGCCTGCCGTTTACCTGAAGCCGCTCCTGGAACGAGAGAAGAAGCCGCAGAGCGCTCCCGCGGCCGGTGCTGCGCCCGCAG
>Ga0181536_10008050_pt1 | contig 10235 bp, 16 predicted proteins | sample PEATcosm2014_Bin_41_FD_121105 | JGI IMG/M metagenome (GOLD analysis project Ga0181536, IMG submission 121105) | Peatland microbial communities from MTU Mesocosm Facility, Houghton, MI, USA - PEATcosm2014_Bin17_60_metaG | ecosystem: Environmental > Terrestrial > Soil > Wetlands > Peat | place...
GTCGCGCCGCCGGTAACCGTGGTGGCCACGTTGGGATTCGTCGATGTCCGCAACAGCAATTTCTTGCCCAGCGCGCCGATGTTGATGTCGGTGAATGCGTTTTGAGCAGAGAATACATTGATCTGCCCGAGCAGATTTAACAGCGCGCCGAATCCCATGTTGGCAAACAAAACCTTGGCGGCCTTGCTGCCCTGTTGTCCGGCCTTGTGGATTTCCGAAGCGGCGACGGATTCGGGAAAGGGAAGCTCTGGGTCTTCCACCATCACGCGGCGCAGCAGCGTCACGAAGAGAATTCCCAACGTGCCGCCAATTACCATAAGCGCCACGCACGGCCAGTACCTCTGGCCAGTGAGTCCCGGCCAAAGTCCCGCCATGACAAACGCCGGAATCGTGAAGATGGCGCCCGCCGCCACCGATTCGCCGATCGACCCGATCGTTCGCGCGATGTTCTCCTCAAGCAGCGAGCCTTTCATGAGCCGCAGCACCGCCATGCCGATTACTGCCGCTGGGTACGTGGCCGCAATGGTCATCCCCGCCTTCAGCCCCAGATACGCATTCGCCGCCCCCAGGATGGCGGTCATCACCAGGCCAAGCAGCACGGCCCGGAAGGTGAATTCCGGCATCGTGGTGTTCGCCGGCACATAGGGACGAAACTTTCTCTCCGTCGTTTCAGGTGTCATTGCAGTCTCGACCTCACCTTTTCGCTCAGTGCCTTCCCATCCGCGCGCTTGCCCGCCAGCTTAGCCTGCGCGGCTTTCATCACCACGCCCATCTGCTTGAGCGACGTGACGCCCGTCTCCGCCAGCGCCGCGTCGATCGCCTGCGCAATGTCCGCCTCACTTGCTTCGGCCGGCATGTAGCCTTCGATCAGTTTCCGCTCGGCCTCTTCCTTCTGCGCCTGCTCCTCGCGCCCGCCCTTGCGAAACATCTCCGCGGCATCGGTGCGCTGTTTGACGAGTTGCTTCAGCACCTGCTGCTCCGCCGCGTCATCGAGCGGCTTCATTGCATCAATCTGATGTTTTTGCAGCGCGGCCTTGATCATGCGAATCGCATTGAGCCGCGCCTCGTCTTTGGCCTTCATGGCCGCGACAATGTCCGCCTGCACCCGTTCCAGTAACGCCATAGATGCAGCTATTCTAGTCCATCGTGCTCGCGAAGTTGGAAGGCCCCGCCAATAGCGGCACGATACAATCGGACTTGGCGTACTGAAATTTGGTGCACTAATGATTCGCCCCCCCACGGTAGTTCCAGTCCTCGCCTTGGCCCTGTTTACCCTAGCTGGCGGGGAACAGCGACTTTGCGCGCGGGCGCCGAAATCTGATCCACTCACGCGTTTCCAGCAAGCTCTGCACCAGCTTGCAGACTTCTCACCGGACCCTTGCGGTCCTCCGACAGGAAAGCAGCAGGACCGGGATTCCTCCGCCATTGAGTCTTCCGCATTCTCGCAGGCCGCACAAATTGTCACTGAGAGACTGAACGCAACTCCTGCCAATCCGGCTTCCCCGCTGGACCGGGCCACAGAGGCACTAAAGGAGCTTGAAAAGATGAGCACTGAGGCCAATACCGCCTGGCCCGACGAGAACCGCTTCCATTTTGAAATACTCGACCTTCCGCCGGCTCTGGTCGTCAAGGTGACGCTTCTCTCCCATGCAACATTCTTCGTCTTCGGCATCCCTCAGGACGAGTCCGGAAAACCAAATCAACTTTGGCGAGACGTTGGCTCGGATGACCACTTTTTTGAGCGCGATGTGTCATATTCCAGCCTCGATCTCTATCCCTTGAATCGGGGTGTTTCTGGAAACGCAAGATTCCTCGCCACGTTCCATTACAGTGGCTGCATAGGTAGTAGCGGCGTCGCCTACGATGCCCGCGAGTGGAATCCCGAAGGCGCCGGAAGGCTCGACCAGGTCATCAAGCAGGCAGGCTCTTTTGGGATGGATTATATGGATTATAAAGTGCCGGGATTCCCGCAAATCGGCAAGCTCCAAACTGAGGGGTCGCTCATCACCCTGCCTTATTGCTGGTTCTCGGCAATCGACACCTGGGACAATCCCAGCCTATGTGCGGTCGATACCTACGATCTCTCGGGCGACGACGTCAGGTTCCGCAGCCGCGCCTACAATCGCCCGGACCTTGTGCCGATTGCCAAAGCCATCGAGTACGCGCAGCACCGGGACTACCCTGCGGTTCTCGGCTACTGCGCGTCCGCCCAGGTTGCCCGCAAACTCGTGCGCGACGTTCCGCCCTATGTCTTCGCCGATGATCTCCGGCTGACTCCCACCGGAAAAGGAAAAGAGCACGTCGAGTTCGGCCTCGATCACACATATCGATTCGATGTGGAAATGCTCGCGGGCCGGTGGCTTGTGGTCGCCTTCAGCACAGAGTGATGTCGCCATCGTGATCCCTCGGTGCTATACATGTGGATGTCTTATGTCGATGTGCCACAGCCACTTGCGCCTCAAAAAACATAATTTTCAAATCAAACCCATTCCCATTTCCGAACACATGGCTTCCGGGGGATGCTTCAGGTCTAAACGGCGGGAGGGAAGAAGGCGGGAAGGAACGGGCACGCCGGATATCGCATCCAGCCTGCCCGCGTGAACTACACTAACTGAAAAGCCGTGATCACCGGCGTCTCGCCCGGGATCTCTGGGCAAACATAAATCTGGCTCAGATCGATCGTGTTCAGCCATTTCGGATCGCTCAGAATCCAAGTATCGGAGCGGCCGTTGTCGTAACTGCCATCCCAGTTGGGCCACAGCTCCAAGAAGGAAGAGTCGCCGATGTTGCCCGTTGTGTTCGTCAGCATGGCTGGACCGCCGATCGCGATCTTGCCTTCCTGTCCCGGATGCGCCTGAATGCGCACAAACGTGGCGTATTGCGGAGTGCTCGCCAGCGGTGCGATCCCGTTCGGCTGGCTCGATGTGTCAAACGGGCCGGCCAGAATGGTGACCAACTGGGTTCCGCGCGTTCCCCCCGCGGGACCGTTGTATGAGTTCCCGGCGCTTTGGCCGCGCATTTGGCTGACGGCGAGCGCTGCCGCTCCCACGCCCAATGCCTTTTGTAATAGTTCGCGCCTGTTCATACGGTCTGGTACCCGAAGGCCTCCACCATGGGCGTATCGCCCGAAATGGTCGCGTATACGTAGATCGTGCTCAGGTCGATGGTGTTCGCGCCGCCCTGGTCCTGCACCACGAACGAATCCGCCTGGCCGCCGTTCGGCACAGGGTAGAGAATGGCCATGGCGTTGCTTTCATCGGTCCCAAGGTTCGCACCACCTACCAGAACCTTCGACCACTGCCCCAGCCGGGGCTTGATCGAAACTTGATTCACTAGCGTGGACGTTGCAGCAATAGGCACAGGCGTGCCGGATACCGTGAGCGGGCCGGACGCCGCCGACGGGGATAGTACGAGCATTCGATAATTTCTCCTTGATGAGTTCCTAGTGAATTACTGTTTTCTGTGGGCGGCCCGCAGGTCCCGCTCTGTGCCGATATAGGCCAGCCGGCCCTCGGCATCAAACACCCCATGCGTAGCGCCGGGATGCTTGGCAAGAAAACCCGCCAGTGTGGAAGGGTAATTTCCCTTGGCGGTGGGAGCCTTCACGAAATGGCGGTATATGGATTCGGTCAACGGTTCGACGGTAATTGGGTGCTTCAATCAGTACTCTCCTTCACGAATAGTGAGCGGCCAACCATACCCCGGTTACCGCCCCTGATCTTCAACTTTCTTAAACAAGGAAGTGAAAGCGGCGCCGCTTTGCTCTCGCAAGAGCCATGGAGAATCGGCACTTAGAACGTGCCGAACGTAGGAATAGGGGCAGCGTGCGATGATAATCCTAGGCCGCGCCGAAAGTGCCGCTATTCGGGGCAACGCCTGAGGCCGCGCCGTCGTCATCTAATTGAATGCTGGCCGCTCAAACCAAATGAAAAGCATCGCAGCCATCTTCTTGATTGCGGTAAGCAGCACCGTTCCCGCGTGGGCCGTCTTGGGCCAGTCGCAGGAGTCCGTTCAGTCGGATGCGAAAACCCTGAAGGGAACCCTCACCACAACGGAAATGTCCGGTTACTCGGTTCAGCAGATCAATCGGGATGACGGCATGGTCCTCAAGGAGTTCGTCTCGCCTGAGGGCAAGGTGTTTGGCATTTCCTGGAAGGGCCCCACCATGCCCAATCTCTCCCAGTTGCTGGGTCTTTACTTCGCTGCGTTCCAGGACGCCAACCGGTCCACTCACCGGCGTGGGCCGCTCTCCATCCACACGGGCCCTCTCGTGGTCGAGACCGGCGGGCACCTGCGGGCATTCCACGTCCGCGCTTACGTTACTGTACTATTGCCAAGCGGCGTCACCGAGGCCGTCGTCCAATGAGCGCAATACGTGTGCGCCGCGCCAGCCTCCTGCTCACAGCCGGCGTCTGCCTGCTGGTGAGCACAGCCTGTGGCTCCGGTTCCAGCGGCACCAGCACTTCCAGCACGTCCACGTCGTCCACAACTGGCTCGGGAACCACACCCACCACCGTCAACAATACCCAAGCGGTTCAGGTTGGCGTCGGGCCTACCGGCACGGACGTCAATCAGCTTCTGACCACCATTACGATTTGCGTGCCTGGCACCACAAACTGCCAGGCCATTTCGAACATCCTCGTCGACACCGGTTCCACCGGTCTGCGCCTTCTCTCGTCTGCCGTCACGCTCACACTGCCGCGGGCTTCAGACTCCAGCGGCCATGCGCTCGGCAACTGTGTGGCGTTCGCCAACAATAACTACGCCTGGGGTCCTGTGGCGACGGCGGACATTCAAATCGCCGGCGAGGTCGCGTCTTCGGTGCCTATCCAGCTCTTGGGCGTCTCCGGTTTTCCAGCCGTGCCCAAGGCCTGCGATACCGGCGGTTCTGCCGCCAGCAGTGTGGACGTCTTGGGCGCCTACGGCATTCTCGGCATCGGCGTCTTCCGCCAGGATTGCGGCAGCGCCTGTGTCACCGCCGGCTCCACACTTCCCAGCGTCTACTTCGGTTGCCCCAGTTCCGGTTGCGTGGCCGAGGCCGTGGCGTTGACACAGCAGCTTCAGAATCCGGTCTGGATGTTCCCGCAGGATAACAACGGTGTACTGATTGCTCTCCCGGCCCTTTACGGCAGCGGTGAACAATCCGTTTCTGGCTCGCTGATCTTTGGCATCGGAACGCAGATCGACAACGCGCTTAGCGGAGTGACGATTTACACGACGGACACGAGCGGCAACTTTACCGTGACCTTCAACGGCGCCAACTACACCGATAGCTTTATCGATAGCGGCTCAAACGGCTACTTCTTCCTGAACGCCACCACGCTGGGCATTCCGCTCTGTACCGCCCAGACGACGTTCTATTGCCCCTCCGCCACTTATAGCGCTGGAGCCCTCACCTCAGGGACCAACAGCGCTTCGAACGCCATAGCCCTCACCGTCGCCAACGCCGAGCAGCTCTTCGCCACCGGCAACAATGCGTTCAATGACCTGGGCGGCCCCGCTGCCGGCGGCTTCGACCTAGGCCTCCCCTTCTTCTACGGCCGCTACGTCTACGTCGCCATCGAAGACCAGAGCACCACAAGCGGAATAGGCCCGTACTGGGCATACTGAAGCGCCTCGTGGCGCGCGCTTCAGCGCGCAGCGGCGAACTTCAGTTCGCCGTGGATGGCGTCCCTCGTTTTCCCTGGAATCGCAATTGACCGGATTGATGAGCCTGCGGCGCTGGAGCTACTTGTCAACGGGCCGCCCAAAACACAGCACATATCCGCTGTTGTCGGCGATCTCGAAGGCCCTGAGTCCGTCGTTCGTATTGGCCAGTTCCCGATGCACAGGAACCTCCCTGCCTACGAACTCTGCGTACAGTGAGTCCGGATCATCCGTGAAGATGTAGGCGTCCCAGCGAGCCCATTCGTGACGCGAACGATTCGGCTGCGGATGGACTTCGGGCGTGATGGCCTTGAACATGAGCGTTACTCGATCGCGTCCAATCATGGCCCAGAAGTCACTTCCGTTTCCGTCACCTCCCTTATAAAGAACGTCGAACCCCAGCTTCGATTGATAGAACGCAAGCGTAGCGCCCAAGTCGTCAACAACAAAAAAGGGAGTAAGACTGTTCAACATAGCGAAGCGCCTTGGACTCGAATATAGCCTACGTTAAGCAGCGCGTGCAATCGGCAACTACACTTTCTACACAGTCTGTTGTGTGTAGATCTTGTGCATCTATCAAGCATATGCCCACCAGCCGTGTAGTGGCGAGGCATGCCTCGCCTGAAGAGCCTGAGTGAATGTCAATGACAAGATCCGAAGGTTTCTGACTGGGATGCGCGATTCGCCGTAGCTGTTGCCATATATGGTACCCTATATGCCAGTATGGTGAAGACCACGATCTATATGCAGCCGGAAGTCGCTCTCACGCTTCGGCAACTGGCCGCGGTCCAGGGGCGCTCGCAGGCCGAGATCATTCGCGATGCGATCGCGGCATATACCACCAAGACGGCTGCCAGGCCGCGTCCCAAGGGTATCGGCGCCTACGAAAGCGGCCGGTCCGACATCTCGGAGCGAGCCGAAGAATTGATGCGCCGCGCCGCCCGGAGCCGCCGTTGGCGATAGTTGCCGACTCCGGTGCAATCTTCGCACTCTACGACAGGAAAGATCGTCACCATGCGGCCGTACGCCGAGTCCTCGATAAGGAACACAGCCTTGTCATCATTCCTTCGGCGGTGCTCGGAGAGCTCGATTACTTACTACGCGCGCATCTCGGCATTCAGGCCGAGATCGATTTCATCGAGAGCGTCATGAGTGGGTCGTTCACGCTTGAGAACCTGACGCCCGAGGACGTGGCCCGCTGCCACGAACTGATCAAGACGTACCAGGATCTGGATCTCGGACTCGCCGATGCCGCCGTGATTGCCACCGCGGAGCGCCTGAACATCGAACGTATTCTTACCGTGGACGAGCGCGATTTCCGCGCCGTGCGCCCGAAACGTGGGAAGCCGTTCGTGTTGCTGCCGGCGGATGCGAAGTAATTCCAGAGTCAGCATCAAACAATGCTAGCCTGAAACCAATGAGGACCTATACCTTCAAGGTCGTGGTCGAGCCTGATGATGGCCGCTGGCATGCCCATTGTCCGGCGCTCGACCGTTACGGCGCCGCAACATGGGGCGACACCGAGGAGGAAGCCTTCCAGAACATCCGTGAAGTCGTCCAGATGGTTGTGGAGGAGCTTCGCGAAGACGGAATCGAGCGGTCTCTCCCTAGGTTCTCCGTCCCTAGGTTCTCCCTCAGGAGAGCTAACCTGGGAGGGGCGGGAAAGGTCTAATTCATGCCGGGAGGATCTATTCCGAAGGCGAAGAACGCCTCTTCTTGCGGAGAGCTATAGCGTCGGTCGGAGAACATAAATGCGTATTCTCCTACAGGCAGAGCTTCGTGGGGTCTGACCAGTACCGAGGCATCTCCATACGCCTTGACGTCACACAGGATTTTGTCTTCGTTAATCCTGGGCCTGCCGATAATAGGCCACTGCACCGTTACAACTTCTCGCCGGTTCTTTCTGCTGCGCGCCGGGGAAAGGAACACGTACGCCTTCATCGCCTCTTCACACTTTCGTATTCCTCCAAAACCCGGAGCAAAGTGGATCAGAAATTCCAGCGGCTGTCCCGATTTGATTCGAAACGGGGATCGGCCACCAGCAAGCATGTACTCTCCCCACACTTCAAGCCCGAGGTCCCTATGCGTTGCCTTCGCCTTGGAACTTTGCAGTTCCAAGGGTGAGATTGTTCCCCTCTCGCGATCGAAGTAGTAGTAATAGTCTGAATTCGCGGGCTCTTGGAATTTCCCTTGGGTCGCGATTACTTGAATCGAAGGGGACTGAGCCTGGGTTCTGGGCACGAAGAATTCACACAGTAAGGTCCCAAAGATCATAATAGATGCTGCGCAAACGACCCCTCGAAAGATGAGCGTACGATACATGGCATTCCTCCAATAGCCTGAGCGACTCTTGATGGCATTATAACTTGGAACTACAGGAGAAATTCCTGATGTGCGCAGGGCTGCCGAAAGCTTACGATGTGTAGACGTTACTGCTGGGGAAATAGTCGTCTTGACGAAAACGGGCGGTCTGTCCCCGGATTCTCCCCCTGACGGCAGAATGGTAACGGTCTCATTTCATCGAACCTCCGATACTTTTCCTCTGTAGTGGCGAGGCGTGCCTCGCCCGGAGATCCTACATGACTTTGACATCATATGTATTGCATGCCATACTGCAATTGTGGCTTGGGATGTCGAGATCGCTGATGAATTCGAGCCGGAGTTCGACGCCATGCACCAGGATGTACAGACCGAGATTCTGGCATTGTCGCGCCTGCTACAGCAATTCGGTCCAGGTTTAGGGCGGCCCCGGGTGGACACGCTAAACGGCTCGCGCCACCGAAACATGAAGGAGCTGCGCTTCAGCGCGGCAGGTGGCGAATGGAGGCTGGCGTTCGCCTTTGATACGAAGCGAAAGGCGATCTTATTGGTTGCAGGCGACAAATCGGGAATCAGCCAGAAACGTTTCTATCGTGAGCTGATCCGGAAGGCGGATGATCGCTTCGACGCTCATCTTGCACGGCTGAAGAGGAAGAGGAATTAATCCATGCCTGTGAATGTGAATGACAAGATCAAGAAGCTGAGCCCGGTTCGGCGCAAAAGAGTCGAGGCCCGCGCGGCCGAGCTGATTGCCGAGGAGATGACTCTGCGTGAACTCCGGAAAGCCCGCAAGCTCACCCAGGTTCGCATGGCCAAGGCACTCGGAATCACGCAGGATAGCGTTTCGCGCCTCGAACAGCGCAGTGATCTCCTGCTCTCCACACTCCGGAAAACCGTTAAGGCCATGGGCGGGAACCTGTCGCTGGTCGCTGAATTCCCGGACCGTGCGCCGGTGGTGCTCTCCGGCATCGCCGAAGAGAGTTCGCGCTGAGTAGGGTTTGGGGTGTCGGGCAATCGTAAACACCAACACCACTCAAGCCGCGCTCGACCTCAGCTCCTCACGAATGATGCGCCGCAACGTATCCTCGAACCTTGGCGCCTTGCCGTCCAGGTACTCCCGTAGCGCTGCATTGATGAGGGTCTGATAACCGGTTGCGGCCCCGGATTCCTCCGCCATGCGAAAGAAGCGATCCACAATATCCTGGTCGAGTCGAATGGTGATCCGGGTCTTACCCTCGGGCTCCGGTTCCGGCGGGACCACTCTGCCACGCTTACCCTTGCTGAAATCGTATCGGTCTTTCATCGTTCTCCCTCGTACTCCTTCCGCTCATGGGCTTCGGCGGGGCGCGCGGAGATGATCCGAATGTTCTCTCCGCGCCAGGTGTAAACAACGACGAGCAGACGGCCCGCTGCACCCATGCCGAGTGTCACGAATCGCTGTTCGTCGGAGTCAGACTCCTCATCCGTGATCGTGATGGCGTGAGGATCGTCAAAGACCGGAATCGCCTCGGGCATCCGGACCCCGTGCTTGCGAAAGTTGGCGCCAGCTTTGTTCTCCTCGTCCCACTCGAAGCGCACAGTTTTAGTGTATGCACTTTATGTACATACGTCAAGCCGGGGTCGATAGCCGTGGAATTCTCCATCGGGCAACTGGCGGGAACTTTCTCAGAAACGAGCGGTCTGTCCCTCTCCTCCCCGAAACCAATGAGGACCTACACCTTCAAGGTAGTGGTCGAGCCCGATGACGGGCGCTGGCATGCCCATTGTCCGGCGCTCGACCGGTACGGCGCCGCAACATGGGGCGACACCGAGGAGGAAGCCTTCCGGAACATCCGTGAAGTCGTGCAGTTGGTTGTGGAGGAACTTCGCGAAGATGGAATCGAGCGGTCTGTCCCTAGGTTGTCTCATCGGATTTCATCTCTGGAGCTTTGCGACGCCACATTTCAACTGATTGAACATGCGTTGCCAGTCATCAATCTCTGGCAACTGACCACCATTTCCAGCCTTGATTTCCTGGAAGATACTGCACAGGCATCGTGTACGGTCAGCCCCGCTTCCCTCTTTAATGAAACGATCGCGGCAGCCCTCGATTTTTCGAATCAACTCTTGCACCTCCATATCCGAATAAGTCGAGTACAGCGCGGCTACACGATTTGATTCCGCAACCGTGTCAGACTCGCCTCGATGTTTCCGAAACGCCGCTGCATAATCTACGCCCCATTCGATTACGTCATAGAGCGCCTTCAATCCGGCGAGGGCTTCCAGCCAGA
>Ga0181536_10008054_pt1 | contig 10232 bp, 8 predicted proteins | sample PEATcosm2014_Bin_41_FD_121105 | JGI IMG/M metagenome (GOLD analysis project Ga0181536, IMG submission 121105) | Peatland microbial communities from MTU Mesocosm Facility, Houghton, MI, USA - PEATcosm2014_Bin17_60_metaG | ecosystem: Environmental > Terrestrial > Soil > Wetlands > Peat | place...
AGGCGAGTTATCGGCAAACGAGGATTTGCTCATCGAAGGGCAATTCGAGGGGACCATCTCTCTTGAAGACCATTGCCTGACGGTAGGAGCGGATGGGCAGGTCAAGGCAGAAGTCCGCGCGCGCCAAGTGGTGATCCTGGGTGCCGTCTCAGGCAATGTTGTGGCGCGGGAAAAGGTCGAGATTCGCCGCAGTGGGCACGTAGTTGGCGACCTCAAGGCAGGCGCTGTCGCCGTCGAGGAGGGCGCTTACTTCAAGGGGAGCATTGACATCCTCCGTGAGAAGGCTGAGGAGGGTTCCCGAAGCACATCCCCACAGGGCGCCTTGGAGACCAGCGCCTAGGTCCATTTGGGCAAGTGAAACGCGAAGGTCCGAAGAAAGCGGGAGGGCTTATCCCCCGCATTTCATGCCCCGTTGCAGGGTCATCCTGAGCCTGGAGCATTGCAAAGCACATGGGTTCTCATGTTGCAAACGAGAACACACCAAGACTCTCAAAAGTCCTCGGCAGCTCACCCAGCAACACCCAGTCGTGCACTCGAATGGTTGTGGCAGAACTTACGCGACGTACGGCGCCCCTATATTCTTGATTGTGGCCCCGTGTACCAAGCGACGCTCGATGTCCTCCTGAAGCGTGGCGCAAAACTCTATTTCACCGACCTGGTAACCCTTGCCCGGCAATCCGACTCCAAATTTATCCGCCGGCGTGGTAAGGGGACGGTTTTTCTGATCGACCAGTTCCTCGAAAACCTTCCTCCCATTCCTCCCGATGCCTTATGCGCGATTGCTTGCTGGCATCTTCTGGACTTGCTCCCACGCGATGCGCTTCCCGGTTTGGTGGCGAAGTTGTGGTCCTATATTCGGCCGGGAGGGGTACTGTTTTGCCTGCTACGTGAACCTTATCTGGCCAACGGAGCGGACACGCGCTGGTGGTTCGACAGCCTCATGGTCCTTGGGTCCGATGTCGAAAGCAAGGCTCCCTTCCCGCACCCCGCGCTCACCAATCGCGAGGTCGAACGGTTGGTTCCTGGTGGCAACGTCAAGACTTTCCTCACTCGCTCCGCACGCAGGGAGGTCCTCGCCATAAAGTAGGGCAGCCTCGCCTTCGAGCTTGAGACAGAACACGGGTCGTCCCCCTCGTCGTGATCTTGGTGGGAGGCTGCTGCTACCACTGCAACAATAGCAGTCAGCTTCTTCGCGCGCCACCAAGTTTTCCCCTCATGTCTTTAGCGCCTCCGTGTCCTCGGTGGCCGGAAGACCCTGAACATAGCGCGGCACCGCCGCAAGCAAAAACCAGCTTTTGATTGCCGATTGCTGATTGCCGATTTTCGATTGACTCGCAACGGTTATGCGTGGCTTGTTGGGGCGTCCTCGCGGCCTGCGGGTGATGGGTCGGTGTCCATCTTGGCGAGCCCAGACAGGATCACGGGCTGCCTCTCGGGAAACTCAGCAATGAGGGACAGTCTGCCGCCCATCGCCTCGATATAGCTTCGCAAGGTGGAAATGAGCAGGTCGCTCCGCTTTTCGAGGCGTGAAACGCCCTCCTGACCGATACCGAGCGTTTCGGCGATGCGGTCTTGGGTGAGTCTGAGCGCCCGGCGCAGATCCCGCAAGGGCATCTCCTCAGCGATGAGTTCAGCGGCGCGCGCCTGGATTTTCTTACGCCGCGCAGGGCTGAGCTTCTTCATTTTGTCGTCTAGCGTGTTAGCCATGACTATTCCTTTTTGGCTCGTACCAGATAGTCGTCAAATCTCTTGTCGGCCTTGTGGATCAGTTTGCGGTAGAAGCGCTTTTCGCTGACGCCGGCTTTGTCGCCGCAAACCAGAAGCAGCGCGCGCCTTTGCGGATCGAAAGCAAAAGCGACGCGCCATACTCCGTCTGCGGCGTTAAACCTCAGCTCCTTCATGTTCGCGTGCCGCGAGCCGTCGAGCGTATCGACCCGGGGACGGCCGAGCTGAGGACCGAACTGCTCAAGCAGCTTGGCGTGCGCCAGAAGTTCGTCCTGCACCTCTTCCGGCAGGTCGTCGAATTCGGGGTCGAACTCCTCATGAAACCGGACTTTTCAAGTCACCAACATATTATACCTCAGAAACCATATGTTGTAAAGGGCATATTTCGTCTTCCGGGCGGGACAACCCACGTGCTGCGAAGAATATGACATAGCGCGGCCCCGCCCTGCTGCCCTTTAATACAAGGGCTTCTGTGTCTGTCCGAAAGTGGCACAGTCGAATCCCAAAATCGGACACACCGCACGTGACCATTGCTTAGGCAGATCCCATAACTCCTTCATAACGAATGAAGTACACATATTCCGCGATTGGTCACCTTCTTGCGGTGCTATAGCTGATGGCTAAAAGCTTGCCAAGTGCTGAGGTGTTCTAATGGAGACTCTGGTGCTAGATCCCAAGGAAAGCCGAACTTCTGCCACCGCGCGAATCTTGATTGCGGATGATCAGCCGGATGTGGTGGAGGCCCTTCGCTTCCTGCTCAAAGGGGAAGGCTACGAAACCGAAGGAGTGAACTCCCCGGCAGCGGTCTTGCAGGCTGTTGCGACTCAAGACTTCGATCTTCTGCTGCTGGACCTGAATTACACCCGAGACACCACCTCGGGCTTAGAGGGCCTGGATCTGCTTTCCCGCATCAAGGCCTCGGACAGCATGCTGCCCATCGTCGTCATGACGGCCTGGGGCAGCGTTGAGTTGGCCGTGGAAGCCATGCACCGGGGGGTCGGGGACTTTGTCTTGAAGCCGTGGAACAACCGGCTGCTTCTCGAAATCCTGCGAACCCAGATCGAGCAAGGAGCATCTCGTCGCCGGGAGTTGCAGGCCGAGGAGCGTGAACTGGAAGACGTGGAAGCTGTTCAGCGCGGATTTCTCCCCAAGGAAATCCCACAACTAGCGGGGTACGAGATTTCGGGCGCGTGGTTGCCCGCGCGCGTCGTGGGTGGCGATTATTTTGATATCTATGCGTTCAGCGAAACCAAACTCGCTATGTCCATCGCCGACGTTTCAGGCAAGGGAATGTCCGCCGCGCTCCTGATGTCCAACTTGCAGGCCGCGCTCAAGGCCACGGCGTCCGAGCAGGTACAGCCCGAGCAACTCTGCGCCAAAGTCAATCGGATCATTTGCGGCAATGTTTCGCCGGGCAAATTCATCACTGCTTTTTATGGCTTGCTTGACGGCTCGTGTAACCGGCTGGTCTTTACCAATGCGGGGCACAATGCGCCGATTCTGGCGCGGCGAAATGGTTCGTGGCTCCGCCTTGGCGAGGGCGGCCCGCCGCTGGGATTATTCCCCGATTGGAACTATGGAAGGGGCGAGGTTCAGTTCGCCGCCGGTGACCGGCTCGTGCTTTTCACCGATGGAGTGACAGAAGCCCGCAGCCCGGACGGGGAAGAATTCGGCGAAGAACGCCTGGTCACAGTGCTGTTGGAAAACCGCCGCCTCAGTGCTGGGGAGTTGCAGGAAAGAATTCTGGCCGAGGTGGCCAAATTCACTGGTGGGCGCTTCGAGGACGATGCCACGCTCGTCGTTCTGGCCGTGAAGTAGGCGACAGTTTTCAGATTTAAGACCGCAGGGGCAGCAGTTGGAGGTGCAGGATGAGCACGGTTTATCAAGACCTCAAATACGGCTTGCGGATGCTGGCCAAGAATCCGGGCTTCACCCTTGTGGCGGTGCTGACGCTCGCGCTCGGCATAGGAGCGAACACCGCGATCTTCACGCTGATTGATGCCGTTATGCTGAAGGCACTACCGGTCGAGAAGCCCGAGCAGCTTGCCCTCTTCGGTGACGGCGGCAGGCGCGGATTCGTAGGTCTTGGCTCTGGGCAGCATTACGACATCTTCTCCTATCCTCTTTACGAACACTTGCGCGACAACAATCCGTCCTTTGAGGGCGTCGCCGCATTCCGCACCGAGCTTGACCGGCTTAACCTCCGTCCGCAGGGGGTGGGAGAAAGTGAGCCGGGGCAGTTGGCCTGGGGAAGGTTGGTCTCGGGAAACTACTTTTCGGTCCTGGGCGTTCAGGCCGTGCTAGGACGAGTGCTCACACCGGAAGATGATCGGCCCGAAGCGCCTCCCGCTGCGGTTATCAGCTACGCCTATTGGAGGCGCCGATTCAACGACGACCAGTCGGTCGTCGGCCGAGTGCTCAACGTGAATGGCATTATGCTAGCCGTGGCCGGCGTGACCCCGCCCGAGTTCTTCGGAGAGAGCGTCGAAAGCCCCCTGGCAGATTTCTGGCTTCCCGTGAGCCTTCAGCCCCGATTGATGCCAGACCGGGGATCTGTCTTGAGAGACCCCTATGTCAACTGGCTCAACCTCATCGGCCGGCTCAGACCCGGACTCAGCTTGCAGCAGGCTCAGGCGAGCGTGGATGTAGCTTTTCGCCAGTTCCTGACGGAGCAAGCAGGGCCGCATCCCTCATCCGAAGCGCGACGCGACATTCAGCACTCCTACATCAAGCTAAGTCCGGGTGGCAGGGGAATTTCCTACTTACGTTTCCGCTACTCGCACCCGCTTCATATCTTGATGGCCGTCGTAGCCTTCGTGTTGTTGATTGCCTGCGCCAACGTAGCGAATATCTTGCTCGCGCGCGCAGCGGCCCGCCAGAAGGAGATTTCCATGCGCCTTGCTGTGGGGGCGAGCCGTGCCCGCTTGGTGCGGCAACTGCTCACCGAGAGTGTCCTGCTGGGGCTGCTGGGTGCCGTCTTGGGGGTGCTCCTTTCAGCCTGGGGTGTGACTGTACTTGTCAATATGGTGGCGGGCGGAACAAGCAGTCTTCCACTTGACGTTACTCCAGACGCGAGGGTTTTAGGCTTTACTCTCGCGGTTTCTCTCTTGACGGGTATCCTCTTTGGACTAGCCCCAGCGTACCGAACCACAGGAGTGGACCTGGCACACTCGCTGAAGGGTGGAACGTTGGGAACATCCCCCGGGGCACGATGGAGCCTGTCAAAAACCCTGGTGGTCTCTCAGGTGGCGTTGTCCTTGCTGTTGCTAGTGTGCGCAGGATTATTGGTCAGGACACTGCGGAACTTGGCGAGGCAGGATTTAGGTTTCAACCAGGAGCATGTGCTGGAGGTAGGGATCGATCCCCGCATCGCCGGCTATAAGCAGGATCAGCTTCACCCCTTGTACCAAGCACTCCTGGGCAGGGTGAATGCCCTACCGGGTGTGCGCGTAGCAAGTCTCTCGCTCTACAGTCCAATGAGCGGCACCGGTTGGGGCGGCCAGATTTCTGTTCAGGGTTACTTCCCGCCACCGAATGAGGCGGCAGACTGCCAATGGGATTGGGTAGGGCCGAACTATGCGGAGACGGAAGGGATGACGCTGCTCTTGGGTCGCGATCTCGGCCCCGGTGACACAAAAGGCGCGCCCAAGGTTGCGCTGGTCAACGAGAGTTTCGCCCAGCGTTACCTGGCCAAGCAGAACCCCATTGGCCGAAGATTCTCCATGGAGGTTCCCGCCAAGACCTACGAGATCGAAATCGTGGGCGTGGTCAAGAATCTCAAGTTCAACGATCCGCGGGAGGACTATAGCCCTGTGGCCTTCTTGCCTCTGGCGCAAGTAGAAGGTCCAGCGTCCTACGCCGCTTATTTAGAGATTCGCGCGACAACCGACCCGACAAGCATAGCAGCTTCGGTTCGCCCCGCCATTCACGAAGTCGACAAGAACTTGCCTGTGACGAGCATCACTACGCTGAGCGAACAAGTGAATGAAAGTCTCAATAAGGAGCATCTGATTGCAAGGCTTTCAAGCTTCTTCGGCATCCTAGCGCTCGTGCTGGCGTGCGTGGGCCTCTACGGCGTCCTGGCTTACGGGGTGGCTCGCCGAACCAATGAAATCGGCATTCGTATGGCGCTGGGCGCTGACCAGATGCGGGTGCTCTGGATGGTGCTTCGCGAGTCGCTCGCGCTGGTTGGTGTCGGAGTCGCCGTCGGTCTACTCATGGCCTTCGCTGCGACACGATTCATTTCGAGCCAGCTTTACGGGGTGAAGCCTACAGACCCGGCGACGATCACTGCTGTGACCATAGTGCTCGCAGCCGTTGCCGTTTTCGCTGGCTACATCCCGGCGCGCCGGGCGACGAAGGTCGATCCCCTGGTGGCGCTGCGATACGAATGAAGCTGTCAGCTATCAGCCGTCAGCGGTCAGCAAATGAAAGGCCGGTAGGCTGCTTGGTGATAGCTGAAAGCTGACGGCTGACAGCTCGCGAATGAAGGAGGAATTATGGCTAAGGTAGAGCGAATTCGTGAGGTTTTGAGCAAGCCGCTCGAGCCGGAGTACGTCAAGCAGAGGGCGGAGGCTGGATGGAAATTGGTGGCCGTGGAGTGGGAACACGAGGTCGGAGCAGACGAGAAGGAGCCGCGCCGCGTCATCGAGGATGTGCCCTACGGCCTGCGCGTGGGGGATGACTGCGCGCACCTCATCGAGAATCCCGCCGAGACCCAGGTTCTCATTCGGATGCTGGACTGCATTGTTCAGGATTATCCTTTCTCCAAAGTCGCGGACGAGCTTAACCGTAGTGGCCTTCGGACCCGCAACGGGTCCAAGTGGGAGGCCGTATCCGTCTATAATATGCTGCCGCGCCTCATTCAGGTCGGCCCACGAATTTTCTCCAGCGAGGAATGGCAGGCACGGAGGAAGCACGCGTCCAAACTCGCCTGAGAACAGCCCGCGGTTGGGATATCTGAGGAGTGGTAAGGGATTATGGCAAGCCCTTTCCCGGACTTGCGCTACGCGTGATTGATGACTCCCGATCGTCGATTGCCGATTGAAGAGTCGGCGGGAACCCCGTGTTCGTTTTTGATCGACAATCGGCATTCGAAAAAAGGAAAAACCGGCGGGCTGCTTGCTGAGAGCTGGAAGCTGACGGCTGACAGCTTGCGAAGCAGAATCGCGGCTATAGGGGGCGTTTTTCGATATACTGTGAAATCATCTCACGAAACTTATGGCTTGCTGGCCACGTATGAATGAATTAAAGCCTGAAAGGAGCGCAAATCGTCATGAAGCTGCTAACAATCCGTAGTCTGGCCTCCATCCTGGGGGTAGGGGTCCTGGCTACTTTGATCCAAACTGCTGAGGTCTGGGGCCAACAGGCTGCAGACCTACGGCCGGCGGGAGGCGGCGCGAAACTGACCGCCCTTGACTACACAAAAACCCACTCATTTCCGAATATTTTCGATTCCTTCTCGCCCCTCTACGTTCCCCACCCAGGAATGGAGAACTCTCCACGGTTGCGCGACCTCATTCGCGAGGGGAAGCTATGGCTGTCCCTTGAGGATGCCATTGCGCTAACACTCGAAAACAATCTGGATATCGATGTAGCACGATTCACGATACCTTTAGCGCAGGCGGATTATCTCCGTGGCAAGTCAGGTTCGGCGGCACGCGGCGTGACGGGCGTTACTACGATCTCGACGGCGCTGTTTGCGGGGGCCATCGGCTCGAGCACGACCAGCGGAAGTAGTGGAAGTAGTAGCGGGGCGGGCGGCGCAGGCTTCTCCGGCGGCGGTGCGCTGAATGCCGGTTCTGTTGGGTGCTGCGACCCGGTTGCCGGTTTCTCCATGGGTTGGAACCAGAACATCACCCCCCTTGGAACAATCGCCCTCACGGGTGTTTCCTCCCTGACCAACCAGCAGACCGGTTACCAGGGCTATTTCGGCCAGGGTTTCATGACGGGGACCAGTTACGTGGTTGCATTGTATGGAGATCGCTCCACCACCACCGCCTTGACTGCGCTGCTCAACCCGCAAGTACCCTCGGGCATGTTGATTACTTTGAGTCAGAACCTTCTGAGTGGCTTTGGCTACCGTGCTAATGCCTCGTCCCTGCGCATCGCGAGGAACAACCTCCAGTTCACCGACAGCGTATTCAAGCAGCAGGTCATTACCACCATTGCCTCGGTCGTGAACCTGTATTCGGACCTCCTTTACTACCGCGAGAACGTCCGGGTGGCTGAAGAAGCGCTCAAATATGCCCAGACAGACATGAAAGATAACACGCGCCAAGTGGAAATCGGGGCGATGGCTGCTATCGAGATCACGCGCGCCAAGTCAGAAGTCGCAGCCCGCCGGCAGGACCTGATCGTTGCCCAAACGAGGTACCAACAGCAGGAAGAAACCTTGAAAACCGCGCTCGCCAAACATGTCGATGCCGACTTGGCGGGCATAGGGATCGAGCCCACTGATAAGCTGCCCGAACCAATGCCCAATGACATTCCGCCGCTGCAAGAGGCTCTCAGCGAGGCGCTCAAGAACCGGCCGGAAATCGAACAGGACAATCTGAACATGCGAAACCAGAACATCACAATTCAGGCGGTCCGGAACAGAATGCTGCCCACCTTGAACGTTTTTGCCACCTATGCGCCGTCGGGACTTTCCGGGCATTTCCTCTGCGGAGGCAATCCTGACACCCTTCAGTCCCCCTGCCCTCAGGGAGTAACGAGTTACATACCAGGAGGGGCTTCGGATGCGCTCTCGCAAGTGTTCCACGACAAGTATCCCAACTACTCTCTCGGAGTCAACCTGCAGATTCCGATTCGCAACCGTGCCGCTCAGGCTGACCAGGCGACAGCCCTTATCACGGAGCGACAGATGCGCGTTAAGTTGCAGCAGCAAATAAACAATATCGAGCAGGATGTGCGCACCGCGGTGATTGCCGTCACCCAGGCGCGGGCCCAAATCGATGCGGCCAAGGAGGCAACTGGGCTTGCAAAGGAAACTTTGGAGGGAGAACAGAAGAAGTTCCTCTTGGGAGAATCTACGCCGTTTCTGGTCATTCAGGCGCAGCGAGACCTGGCCAATGCAGAGGGCACCGAGGCTCAGGCACGCGACAATTACGCCAAGGCGCTAACCCAGTTTGCACAAGCCACAGCACTGTCCTGGACAAGTACCATATTGAAATAGCTGAAGCCAAGAGCGGACAGGTCACTCACGCCATGAATATCCCGGGGACGGAAAAAGTACCAGCATCCTCGGGCCAGTAACGTGTAGGGGGACGGCTTGCCGTCCCCTCCGGCTGTTTGATCCCTTCTTGGTGCAACCGACCCCTCACCCGGCCCGCGGCGGCTGGTGAAAGCGCCGTCGCGGTCCACCCTCTCCCCGGGGGAGAGGGCAAAATGCCTTTTCGAGAATAGGGAACAACAACCAGGGACTTTGAAACCCGTTTCCTGTTGCCTATTACGGTTGGATTAGGCCTTTCTTGACCGCGAAGAGGACCAGTTCCGCCGTGCGGTGGAGATTGAGAGTCTCCATCAGGCGTGCGCGGTGTACGGCAACTGTATTGACGCTGATATTAAGTAGCGTAGCAATTTCCTTGTTAGATTTTCCCTGAGCGATTAGCTGCAGGACTTCCTTCTCTCGAAGCGTTAACTTTTCATACGGATCCTGGCTCGTACCTTGGAAGGTCCCGGCCTTCATACTCTCCAGGACAATATGGGAGACGCCGGGGCTGAAGTAGGCTTGGCCTTCCGCCAGCGCCATGACGGCTCGCGTCAGGTCGACCTCGATGGCGTTCTTCAGGATATAACCCTTGGCGCCCAGCTCGAACGCCTTGCGCACATACGCTTCGTTCGAATACATGCTGAGGATCAGGATTTTGATTTGCGGGTCGGCCTTGAGGATTTCAGCCGTCGCCTCAAGCCCTCCCAGGTCCGGCATGGAGAGATCCATCACCACCACATCCGGCTTGAGCTCTTTGCACTGATCGATGGCCTCAAGGCCGGTGCGCGCTTCTCCCACCACGCTAATGCCCGGGTCATCCTCGAGGATGCGCCGGAATCCCTGGCGGACCAGAATATGATCTTCTGCAAGCAGGACCCGAATCTTCTTTTCCTTGCTGGGGGATGTCACAGTTCAACTCACCTCTTGGACAGTGTGGTTCAGGGACGGTCGATGGAGGGGAATGTGGACGCTAACCACCGTTCCCCCCTGTGGCGACGAGCGGAGGGAAAAGGACCCCTTCAAGTGCTCGGCTCGCTCCCGCATGCCCATCAATCCTATTCCCTGACCAGCCACGCGATTGTTGTCGAGGCCTACAACGAAGCCCGCACCGTTGTCCCGGATTTCGAGGCTCAAACTGCCCCCTTGCTCTTCGACCGTCACCCAGGCTTCCTTGGCGCCGGAGTGGCGTGCTACGTTGTTCAAAGCCTCCTGGACAATTCGATAAAGGTGAATGGCGTCCTCGAAAGGGAAAAAGCCGTCCGAGAACTTACCCTTATAGTGCACCTGAATGCCG
>Ga0181536_10008055_pt1 | contig 10232 bp, 8 predicted proteins | sample PEATcosm2014_Bin_41_FD_121105 | JGI IMG/M metagenome (GOLD analysis project Ga0181536, IMG submission 121105) | Peatland microbial communities from MTU Mesocosm Facility, Houghton, MI, USA - PEATcosm2014_Bin17_60_metaG | ecosystem: Environmental > Terrestrial > Soil > Wetlands > Peat | place...
CGGCGGTTCCGGCCAGTACGCCGAGGTGAAAATCACCTTCGAGCCGCTGGCGCGGAACGAGGGCGTGGTGTTCGAGAACAAGGTGGTCGGCGGCACCGTGCCGAAGGAATACATCCCGGCGGTGGAGAAGGGCATCAAGGTCCAGGCGGATACCGGCGTGCTGGCCGGCTTCCCGACGGTGGACTTCAAATATACCCTGATCGACGGCAAGTACCACGACGTCGACTCGTCGGCGCTGGCGTTCGAGATCGCCGCCAAGGCGTGTTTCCGCGACGGCATGAAGAAGGCCGGGCCGATCATCCTGGAGCCGATCATGGACGTGGAGGTCACCACGCCACAGGATCACGTGGGCGACGTGGTGGGCGACCTGAACCGGCGGCGCGGGATGATCCAGAACCAGGAGAGCTCCGGGTCCACGATCATCGTGCGGGCGCATGTTCCCCTGAAGGAAATGTTCGGATATATTTCCGACCTTAGGAGCATGACCAAGGGGCGCGCCTCGTTCACCATGCAGTTCCACCACTACGACCCGGTGCCGCGGAATATCGCGGACGAGATCATGGCGAAGACCGCATGATCGTAGCGCCGTGTCATGGCCGGGCTTGGCCCGGCCACCCACGTCTTTGCCTTGCGATGCCAAGGAAAGCCGTGGGTAGCCGGGCCAAGCCCGGCCATGACACAGGGGCTACGCGCACGGAGTGCGCCTGATGGAGGCTGATTAAGATGCAGCCCCGCCTCCGATGGATGCGGGGTCGGCGTGAGGAGGGTGCCGGGGTTCCCCGCACTCTGGAGTGGATCGGGTTAGACGACGCGGGCGAGGCCATCGCCCGCGTCGTTCGCGTTCAGGGGCCGTTGTGCACCGGGTGGCGGCGGTTCCAGGCGGTGGCGCTGGACGCAGACGCCAAGGTGGTCGAGTTGCGGCCGGCCGAGCCGCCGGACGGTGCGGGGTGGCTGGCCTGCGTCGGTGGCCAGGTGGTCGGGCGCGGTGCGGTGCCGCTGGCGGCGGTGCGGGCGGTGGAGGCGGCGCTGGGCGGCGGGGATTAGCCCCTGCGTTCGAGTGGGCGCCTTCTGCCAATCGGCCTTGGGCTCCGTCCGGGATCAGCCGAATTGATGGGTCGCGGCTGGCCGATCGTCCCCGTCATGCCGACCGCCGGGTCAAGCGGGCGGGTCGGCCGCCACCAGCCGGCGGTCAACGCGCATAGAAGATCGAGCAGTTGCGCGACTGTCGGCCGGCTTTACACCGTTGCGATCCGGCGCACTCTGCTGCCGGCGCATGTTATGGTTTTTCAGTCGGTTACGAGCTTGGCGCGAATCGTGCATAACTTAATGCCGTCACTGCAATTTACCGCGCAGAAAGGGTATTCGGGCAAATGGGCTTCATCTTGAACCGCGCGACGCTTCCCAGTCTCAAGGTCGTCGCCGCCGTGACCACGTTCGGGGTGCTCGGAGCGTTTGTCATCCCCTCGCCGGCGCACGCCATCATCGCTGGTCCTCCCTCTTGCTCGAACAGTTCGGACGACTCCATTACGTGTGGCGGTCCCTCATCTTCTGACCCGACGCCGATCACGGTGGCCACCAACTCGCTAATTCTGAATAACTTCTCCGGATCCCAATGGTTTGAATTCGGATGGAACGGCGGCGACCTTACGATCGATGCCACCGTGAGCGCTTCCGATTATACATTGGAGCTCGAGACTGCAAATCAGGGGTTCGTCGATTCTGACCCCTTTTCTGACGGATCGGCGAGTCTGACGGAAACTCCCCTGGCCGCCGGTAACTATCTCGTGGGGCTATCGTTTGAAGCCCCCGACCCGAACGGAAGCCTGACTTTCTCGTCGAATGTCGATCCGGTGCCGGAACCGGCTTCACTGACCCTGCTCGGCGTGGCGTTGGTCGGGCTAGCCAAAATACGGGGACGCAAGCGCCCGCGCGCTGGCCAGGCTCCTGTCGCCCTGTAAAGTTCTCCGACAAACTCCTCGTCTGGACCGAACGGCGGCGGTCGCGCCCCATAGCTGGCGCGCAGGCAGATTAATCGCATTTTGGCAGCGCAACACGCCTGGTGCGATTGCCCCGGGCACGCATGCCCATACGCTGGCGGTTACTTCCGCCGCTTCTCTACATTCGGCAGGAACGCCGTCAGCAGCCCGATCAGCGGCAGGAACGAGCACACCTGGTACACCGCCTCGATGCTGGAGGCGTCGGCGATGCGCCCCAGTGCGGCGGCGCCCAGTCCGCCCAGCCCGAACGAGAAGCCGAAGAACATGCCGGCCACCATCCCCACCCGGCCCGGCAGCAGCTCCTGCGCATAGACCAGGATGGCGGAAAACGCCGAAGCGAGGATCAGCCCGATCACCACCGACAGCACCCCGGTCCACATGAGGCTGGCGTAGGGCAGCAGCATCGCGAACGGCGCCGCGCCGAGGATCGAGAACCAGATCACCGGCCGCCGCCCGATCCGGTCGCCGATCGGTCCTCCGGCGAAGGTGCCCGCCGCCACCGCGCCCAGGAAGATGAACAGGTGCACCTGCGCGTCGGCCACCGACAGGTGGAACTTCTGGATCAGGTAGAACGTGTAGTACGAACTCAGGCTGGCGGTATAGACGTTCTTGGAGAACAGCAGCGCCACCAGCACGACGATCCCGGTCACCACCGTCCGGCGGGGAAACCCACCCGGCTGTGCCGCCACCGCCTGCCGCCGCCCGCGCCGTGCCGCCATCGACGGATGCCGCGCGTACCACACGCTGACCGTGCTCAGCAGCAGGATGGCGAGCAATGCAGCGGCGGAGAACCACGCTATACTGGTCTGGCCGTGCGGCACCACGATGAACGCCGCCAGCAGCGGGCCGATGGCCGAGCCGGTGCTGCCGCCCACCTGGAACAGCGACTGCGCGAAGCCGTAGCGGCCGCCGGACGCCATCCGCGCCACGCGCGACGCCTCCGGATGGAACACTGACGAGCCCATCCCCACCAGCGCCGCGGCGAACAGGATCATGCCGAAGGAATGCGCCACCGCCAGCAGCAGCAGGCCGATCAGGCTGCAGCCCATCGCGACCGGCAGCGAATACGGCTGCGGGCGCCGGTCCGTGACCATGCCGACGACCGGCTGGAGCATCGAGGCGGTGAGCTGGAACGCCAGCGTAATCAGGCCGATCTGGCCGAAATCCAACTGATAAGACTGCTTCAGGATCGGATAGATCGCCGGCACCAGCGACTGGTTCATGTCGTTGAGCAAGTGGCAGGTCGAGAGCGAGATCAGGATGGCAAACGTGGTGTTGGTTTCCGCCGCGGCCCGGCTCACCAGTATCTGTCCCGCCGGCTGCCCTGCCGCCGCTATCGCGTTCTCGCTCACGGTCGCCCTGCGCTCGTTCGAATGATTGAAGTACGCATTATGCATCCGGCCGCAGGCTCCGACCTATGCATCAAGGTTCTGCCTGCTGCGCGCTTTGCCCGAATCATTTCACTGATCACGCCACAATATGCCTCAATCTGTGAATAGGTTCACCCTTGCGAAACCGTTTCAGGGTTAAGTTAACTCTGCATGAATGGTTTCGCGCGATACTGTTTGCGTGGCTGGCGGGAGAGGTGGCGATGACGGTACGCAGGCACGATGCCCAGCTCGGCTCCCCCGGCCGGCGCGCGTTCCTTGTACCGGTGGCGTGGATCGCCGCGTTGCTCGCCTGTTATTGGGTATTGGTTGACTGGCAGTCGGTGCCGGTCCTGATCTCGGCGGCGTTCGCCGCGATACGCTGATCAGCCGGGCGGCAGATCGGCCGCCGCGGCGACGCGCAAATCCGCCGATTGCAGCAGCAGCGCCGCCCCCTGACCGGGAGCGATGGCCGGCAAGTCGAGCATGCGCGGCGGACCGGGTTGCAGCCTGTCGGCGTGGACCGCGCGGACGATCCGGTATTCCCGCAGCCGGCGGCCCTCGTTCTCGCCGGCGTCGACGGCGGTGGCAGCCTCCGGGTCATACACGGCGAACAAGGCGGTGAGCGGATCGGCGGTTTCGCCGATCTCCGCCACCAGCCGGTCGGTGCCGCGGCGCAAGGCCAGGGCGAGGGACCCGGTATGGGTGCGGGCCATGGCGCCGGCGACGGCCGGGCGATCGGAGCCGACGACGATCACCGCGCCGTTCACCACCAGGGCCGGGGTGTAGACCTCGTCGCGCAGTTGCGCGGCGTAGGCGCGCTGCCGGTCGGTGGCCAGGCGGGTCGCATAGGGATCGCGCCAGCCGAGGTTGTTCCAGTAGTCCACGTGCCAGGCCAGTGCGATGACTCCCGGCTGACGGGCGAGTTCGCCCAGCAGCGCGTCGGCTGGCGGGCAGGACGAGCATCCCTGGGAGGTGAACAGTTCCAGCACCGTCGGTGGGACGGCGGCGCGGGCGGATTGGACCAGGCCCGAGACCGCGGCTGCCATGATGAACGACCGTCGCCGCATTGCCCTCCTCCCCGTTGCTTGTGCCGATGGGACTCTCGTGCGCTGCCGGACGTTACGGTCCCCTGTCCCGCCGATGCGCCGTGACTGATGCCTAGGGTTCGCCGAGGAATAACCGAATCATTGACCGGCGGATCGCAACACCCCGTGGCATGGCCGGCCTACCGGTCGGCCCAAAGGGCCGCCCGAGGACAGGCGCCGGCCGGCCACCCACGACTTTGCTGTATGCGACAATGGTAAGACGGGGGTGGCGGGCCGGCGCCGGCGATGCCACGGGGTGTTGCCTCGGGGCCGCATGAAGCACTGGTTTTCCCGCGCGGCCTTACAGCGCGCCGCCGCGCCGCCCGGCCATCGCCCCCAGCCGCAGCCGCAGCGCGTTCAGCTTGATGAAGCCCTGGGCATCGAACTGGTCGTAGGCGCCCTGGTCGTCCTCGAACGTCACCGTCTTCAGCGAATACAGGCTGTTGGGGGATTCGCGGCCGATCACGGTAGCATTGCCCTTGTATAGCTTCAGCCGTACCCGGCCGGTGACGCTGTGCTGGCTGGTGTCGATCAGCGCCTGGAGCATGCGGCGCTCCGGGCTGAACCAGAATCCGTTGTAGATCAGCTCGGCATAGCGCGGCATCAGGCTGTCCTTCAGGTGGGCCGCCTCGCGATCCAGCGTGATGCTTTCGATGCCGCGATGCGCCGCCAGCAGGATGGTGCCGCCGGGCGTCTCGTACACCCCGCGCGACTTCATGCCGACGAAGCGGTTCTCCACCAGGTCGAGCCGGCCGATGCCGTTGGCCTTGCCGTATTCGTTCAGCCTGGTGAGCAATGCGGCGGGGGACAGCGCCACGCCGTCGATCGCCACCGGATCGCCGCGTTCGAAATCGATGCTGATCACCGTCGGTTGGTCTGGCGCTTCCTCCGGGCTGATGGTGCGCTGGTAGACGATCGAGTCCGCCTCGAGCGCCGGGTCTTCCAGAATCTTGCCCTCCGACGACGAGTGCAGCAGGTTGGCGTCCACGCTGAACGGCGCCTCGCCGCGCTTGTCCTTGGCGATCGGGATCTGGTTTTGCTCGGCGAATTCCAGCAGGCGGGTGCGGCTGGTCAGGTTCCACTCGCGCCAGGGGGCGATGATCTTGATGTCGGGCTTCAGCGCGTAATAGCTGAGTTCGAAGCGCACCTGGTCGTTGCCCTTGCCGGTCGCGCCGTGAGCCACCGCATCGGCGCCGGTGAGTTCGGCGATCTCGATCTGGCGCTGCGCGATCAGCGGGCGGGCGATCGAGGTGCCGAGCAGGTATTGGCCTTCGTACAGGGTGTTGGCGCGGAACATCGGGAAGACGAAGTCGCGCACGAAGGTCTCGCGCAGGTCGTCGACGAAGATTTCTTTCACGCCGGCGTTCTCGGCTTTTTGGCGGGCCGGGCCGAGTTCCTCGCCCTGGCCGAGATCGGCGGTGAAGGTGACGACCTCGCAGCGATAGGTCACCTGGAGCCAGCGCAGGATCACGCTGGTATCGAGGCCGCCGGAATAGGCGAGCACGACCTTCTTCACGTCCTTCACCGGCATGGCGGCGACCTTTCGCGAGGCTGGATGGTGCGATGGGAGTAACGCTGGGGCGGGGGGCGCGCAAGGCGGGCGGGCGGGGGATCGGGGGACGTGTGCACGGGTGCGGCGTTGCCGGGGCGCCTGGATGGGCCAGCCCCGCGTCGTGCCGGGACGGTCACGATCGGCCATCGCTTGTCCTATGTGACGTTTCCAGATTCCTTATATGCAATGCCTGCATTGCATACACTGCTGGCATCCAGCGGAGTGATTTACCGGCGACAACGCTGACGATCCGCAATGTTGACGGGGCGGTGAAAGAGCAGTTGCGCGTGCGCGCTGCTCGTCATCGCCGGTCGATGGAAGCTGAACTTCGTTCCATCCTGAGTGACGCGCTGGCCGGGGAGCGTGACCGCGAGCCGAATCTGGCTGAAGCGATCCGGAGACGCTTTGCGGCACTCGGTGACGTCGAATTGGAACCCCACCCGCCCGTTACGATCGGCCCGCCACCGGTATTCGACCCGTGATAGTTCTGGATACGAATGTCATATCGGAATTGATGCCTGCCGAGCCTCATCCAAAGGTGTTGGCTTGGGTCGCGGCGCAACCCCGTGCACTGCTCTACACAACCTGCATCAACCAGGCCGAGATTTTCTAGGCGATCGCGGCCTTGCCGGAAGGGCGGCGGCGCACAATGCTGACCGATGCCGCGCAGGCGATGTTTGCCGAAGATTTTGCCGGGCGTGTCCTGGCATTCGGTGCCGGGGCGACGGCCCGTTGTCCTGGCATGGTCGTGACGCGCCGCCGGGCCGGCAATCCCATCGAGGGATTTGATGCGCTGATCGCCGCGACAGCACCTGCCGCAGGGGCCAGCGTCGCCACGCGAGATTCCGGCGGGTTCTCAGGTTGCGGCCTCACGCTCATTGACCCCTGGACGGCACCATGAGCGAACCAAGGACCGCCGTCCGGCCGGGAATGCAATGACCGAACGGCGTCCCGCGGCCATCAAGGATGGCGCTCTCACGCCGCGGTTCGACACCATCTGGCGCCCGCGCTGTTCGCCGACGCCGTCCAGCAGGCTGACCGAGGTACATCGAATGCTGCACCGTCAACATCCGCACCCCAAACTGGCCGGTTTGCTGGACACTCCGACTTGGACGTTATGCCGCCCTGACGGAGCCGCCGAGTGCCGATCAGATCGAGATTATTGAATCCGTGCCCTTGCCGGTCGCGCCGTGCGCCACCGCATCGGCGCCGGTGAGTTCGGCGATCTCGATCTGACGTTGCGCGATCAGCGGGCGGGCGATCGATTTCGCGCCCTGTCCTGGCCACCGGACCGGTTGCCTGCACCTGTCGGATGACCCATCGGCATCGCGGGGCAGGTCGCATGCCGCAGATCCCGCCGAGGCCTTGCGAGGCCCCAGACGCGGCCAACGCGCCGATGGAAAGGCAACCAAACGGAAACCCGGCGGATTGATCCAGGTCAATGCGACGATCCGCCGGCCGCGCAATTGAGACATGCGGAGGCGTGTGAGGCATCGCCCGCAAGATCGGCCCGGGAGCCTGTCGTACATGCTGCCGACGCTCGTAACCGCCATTGCCAAGGCCTGCACGTCCGACCGTCATCCCAGACGCAACGCGGTGTCTAAGACCATACGGGCGTCTCGACAACATCCGGGCGCAGTCTGTCTAACAGCTCAACACCCACCTGGCGGCGGCGGTCGATCGGCATGCCGAGGCGAGCCAGGAACGGGAACATGCGGGACCAGATCCCGAGTGACGGCTCGAAGGAGGCTCCTGACATGAAGCGCTGGCATTTTCTCCTTGGCTTCGTTGCTGCACTTGAAGCTTGGGGTCCGACGAGTTTTGCTCAGAGGCAACAGATCACCGCCACCTCCGGCCCCGTCACTCCGGCCATCACTCCGTTGAGTCCCGCCGGTTCGGCGAATGGCGTCGATAGTTCAGGTGCGGCTACCTTGGACGTTGGGCCCGCTCCCCTCCCAACCGATATCTTTACCACCAACACGTCTCTTACTTCCCTTCTCCCTGCCGTCAGCACCGCGGCCACCAGCACCGGCAATGTCGTATTCCTTGGCAGCTCGAATGTGTATGGGTCGATAGGTATGCTCGAGCCAGGTGGACCCTATCTTCTCGGCGTCACCGGCGGGGCCAATGGAACTACGGTGAATTTCCTGGGCCCGGTCTATGACACCACGACGTACGTCAGCGGAACCGGCACACTGAACTTCAATGCGGCCTTGAACCAGAGCCCCGGTGGCGTGATTTATAATGGCGACGGCACCATCGTGCTTGCTGCGGGCACCTACCTCTCTGGCGCGATCACGACCACGGTGCCAAATTCGGGTACCGTTCTCGGTACGGGCACGTTGGTGCTTGGCGGGGGGAGTGAACTGGATGGCGCCGTCGGTACCGGCGGCTTTTCGCTGAAGAACGTCACTGTCTCGGGAGGCAGCAATAGCGCCGGGGTGAGCGCATTGATCAATGGGGCGGCGAACATCTATTCGTTCTCTCTGGCGACGAATACGTTGAATGTCACCGGCGCCCTTACGATCGCCGATAGCACGACGAACGGCGTGATCAATACGACCCTGGCCAGCCCGACGCTCTACGGCAACATCAGGCCAGTGGGAACCACGAATCTTGGAACGGCGCTCACGGTGGACGTGACTGTCCCCACCACGGCCGTCATCCCGGTCGGAACCACCTTCTACATCGTCAAGACCAACGGTTCGCAAACCGGCACTCCTTCTACGACTGTCAATGTGGTGGATCTCACCAACGCGAATTCCAAGTTCACCGGCCTCGACTTCGGACAGGGACTGATAGAAATAACCAGCCAGCAAGCGTTTCTGGGATCGGTTCCAATCACGCCGCCGCCGGGATCGCCGCCGGGAACGCCTCCGGCAACGCCTGCGGGATTGCCGCCGGGAACGCCCAATCCGATCGTGCCTTCGGCTCCGGATCTAGGGGCGCCTCTGGTGACCTTCCAGGCGACCCGAGAGTTCGAGAATCTGTGGCTGTCTCATCTGGACGAGGTCATGTGCGGCCAGGTCAACCAGCCTCGCCAGCCCGGCACGCAGCAGCCTTTGACCTGCCAGCAAAACCAGCCATCCGCCGGCGGGTGGGTGAAAGGCTTTGGATATTTCGGCAACCAAGGCGCCCAGGACGGCTTCACGGGGTATAATTCCACCATTTTCGGCATGATGATCGGGTACGACGCACCACTTCTTCACATGCCCTTCGATGGCGAGACGCGCGTGGGCTTTGGCATCGGCTATGCACGAACCACAATCGATGGAAAGACGGTCAGCGCCAACACCGATTCCAACGCCTATGAAGCAACCGCCTACATCGCTCATGAGCAGGGGCCGTGGTTCGTCGATGGCGATTTGTCATTTGGCTGGAACGATTATTCGGAGAATCGGAACGTTCTGGTGCCCGGTATAATCAACAGCACGGCGCAGGGCAGCTATAGCGGACAGGACTACACCGCTTACCTGACAACCGGCTACCACTTCTTTGCGCAGGGCTTCACGATCACACCGCTTGCCTCACTCCAGTACACCCATATGAATCTGGACAGCTACACGGAAACCGGCGCGGCCCCGCTCAATCTGAGTGTGAACTCCCAGAATTACGACTTCCTCGAGTCCGCTTTGGGAGTGAAGGCGGCGCAGGCCTTCAGCACTGCTAATGGGACGTATGTTCCCGAGGTGCATTTCAAGTGGTATCATGAGCTCCTCAACCCCAGAATGCAGGATAGCTGGGCAGCGCTCGAGCTGACGGGATCGGATTCGTTCACAACCCAAGGGCCGCGAACGTCTGCCGATACGCTCAATGTCGGCGCCGGCCTGACATTCCTCTCCTGCTCATGCACTGCAAAGACCTGGTCGGTCGAAGGCGTCTACGACTTTTTCTGGAGGAGCGACTCTTACGTCGCGAACCAGGTGATGCTCAGGTTCACCATGCGGTTCTAGGGCATTGCCACGCTGACGCGAATCGTCGAGGCCTTCCGTCATTGTGGGTTGACCACCGGCCGGCCGCGGACGGTGGTCAACGCGCAATGACGGGTGAATGCCGGCGTTTCCGACACGTCCGCGGACATCGGACAATCCGGTAGCGGCCTGGACGCCGGCCTTCCCGGAGCCACGAGGCCATCGCCACCCCTTGCCGCGATGGGATGAGAGCGGCCCCAGCGGGCGTCGCCTCACCTGCGGGTTTTTCTTGCTGCGGCGCACAATGGACGGCAGGA
>Ga0181536_10008058_pt1 | contig 10229 bp, 7 predicted proteins | sample PEATcosm2014_Bin_41_FD_121105 | JGI IMG/M metagenome (GOLD analysis project Ga0181536, IMG submission 121105) | Peatland microbial communities from MTU Mesocosm Facility, Houghton, MI, USA - PEATcosm2014_Bin17_60_metaG | ecosystem: Environmental > Terrestrial > Soil > Wetlands > Peat | place...
ACCGCGCGCCATGTTCGTATCAGGATCGAATCCCCTGCGCCGTCATCGCGGCGGCATGAATACCTATATAAAGACCCTATGGCCGAAGCTCGAAACGATCGTCGTATTCGATCCCCGCTGGAGTACCACCGGTCTCTACGCCGACTATGTATTGCCGGCTGCCTCTTACTATGAGTATGCGGATGTAAAGTACTCGACGCCCGGCACGCGCCTCCTATGCTTCACCGATCAGTCGGTGCCGATGCTAGGTGAGTCCCGATCGGACCGCCAGATTGCGCTTGGCGTGTTGAAAAGCATCGCGAAGCACCTGAAGGCCCGCGGCATCGAAAAGTACAAGGCCGGCGAAAACCGCGAGGTCATCGTCGACGACCTGTACTGGCGGGCGACCTACGGCGACCGCTATGGCGAGACCAACGCCGACGAAGAGCACATGGTCGATGACTGCCTCCATGCCCTCGGCGAGCTGGGATGGCTCACCAGCCTTGATGGTGAAGACGTTGACCTCGCCAACATGCGCAAGAACGGCAAGGCTTGGCTGAGCGGGCGCCCGCCCTGGCACGGGATGGTGTGCCAGAGCACGGATATGGTCCCGCGCCATGTCCATGTGCCGATGAGAGACCAGGTGGAAATGAAGGTCCCGTACGCGACCACCACCCGGCGCATCGCGTTCTACATCGATCACCCGTACTTCGTCGAAGCGGATGAGTCCCTCGTCCGCTGTAAGCGGCCTCCCGACATCGGCGGTCACCAGCCGTGCCGGATAACCGGCGGTCACGTCCGATGGAGCATCCACGCCAATTGGCATACCTCGCTTGAAATGATGAAGCTGCATCGCGGTGAGCCGTTCGCCTTCATCAATAATACTGCCGCGCGCGAAAAGGGCATCGTGGACCACGACTTCGTTCGCGTGTACAACGACTACGGCTCATTTCTCGTGAGAGCGAAGCTGTCCGCCTGCGTGCGGCCGGATCAGTTGGTCATCTACCATGCCTGGGAGCCGTATCAGCATCCCAATGGCATGCCCGCAGACGGCCTGATGCCTGGCCCGCCCAAAGGACTCCACTTTGCCGGTGGCTATCGGCATTTCGAGTACACGCTGTTTAGCTGGGCGCCGTCGCAGTCGGATCGCCAGACCAATATCGATTACGAGAAGGCTGAGTTTCAGGGCTAGCGCCGGGATTGCGGAAAAATGGCAAACGAATCGGATAAGCCTGCCGCTCCTGCATCGAGACGAGACTCGGTGCAGGAGCAGCGTCAATATTTTGAATGGGATAGCTGCAAGTGGGGTACCCATAGGGTGAACTGCTACCCCGGCAGTTGTCCCTTCCGGGTCTATGCCAAGGACGGCCGGGTGATTCGCGAGGAAATCTCCTGCACCTATCCTGAGTTTACCGATCCCGAGAACCGGGTGCCCGACTACAATCCGCGCGGATGCCAGAAGGGCTATCAACATTCGCGCGCGATGTACGGACCGGACAGAGTGCTGCACCCGATGAAGCGCGCAGGTGAGCGCGGCAGCGGGAAATGGGAAAAGATTTCCTGGGAGCAGGCCTTCGAGGAGATCGGCGGGAAGCTCGCTGATGTCATCCAGAAGTACGGCCCCAAGGCGCTGATTGACGACCACGCCGCCAACGGCATCGGAGTGTTTCGCGGCGCCGCCGAGGGCTCGACCACAGGCATCACTGAGCTGCTCGGTGGAGTGAGCTTCGATCTCGACTTCGTCACCGGTGACTTCAAGGTCGGCCAGTGGCTGACCTTCGGCGAGATGCATCACGCGCCCGGCATCGAGAACTGGTTCCTGCCCGACACCATCATCCTGATGTCCAATCCGGTCTATGCGAACATTCCCGACATTCACTACATCCTGGAAGCCCGCTATCGCGGCGCCAAGATAATCGCCGTCGCACCGGACAAGAATCCTTCATGCCAGTTCGCCGACATCTGGGCGCCCATCGACTGGTCGGCGGACCCGGCGCTATGGCTTGGCGTATCGAAGATCCTGATCGACAAGGGATGGATCGACACGGAGTTCGTCAAGGAACAGACCGATTTGCCGGTCCTGGTTCGATCCGACGACCACCGGTTCCTGAGAGACTCCGACCTGCGCGAGGGTGGCGACCCTGAACAGTTCTATGCAATCGACAGCGCCACCGGACAACCCGTGCAGATGCCGAAAGGCACGCTCGAGAAGGTCGCCGACTATGCCCTCGACACGCGCTCCAGCGTGCGCCTGAAAGACGGCGCCAAGATTGAGGTCCGAACCGTTTTCAACCTGCTCCAGGAGCGTCTCCTCGAATACACGCCGGAGAAGGTCCACGAGATGTCGGGTGTTCACCCGGACACGCTCCACCAGATCGCCGAGCTATGCCGGCCACCCCGCAAGATTTTCGGTTATATCAACTTCATCACCGGCAAGCTCTATCACGGCGACCTGCTCGAGCGCTCGTACTGCTATGTCCTCGCGCTGACCGGGAACGTCGGTAAACCGGGCACTGGAACCCAGGGATGGTCGCCGGGAACCGAGGTGGTGTCCTCGATGACGGCAGTCGCCGGGATGCCGAAGCAGGTGATCGAATCGGCGAACCCGGTCGCCGCAGCCGCGACCTTGACCCAGCTGATGATGGAGGATTACAAGACCCGCCTTAAGATGGACCCCACCATGCCGCCGGTCGAGGCCGCCAACGGCGCGACCCGCGAGGGACTGAAGGGGTTTCTCACGCCCGGGGTTTTTCTCTGGTACCGCCACGCCGGATACAAGGAAGTTTGGGACGAGCATCTGCACGATCCATATACGACAAAGAAAATCAGCGACTACGCCGAAGACGCGGTCGCCAAGGGCTGGTGGGACGGATTCGATCAGCCAGTCACGCCCCGTGCGATGCTCGTGTCAGGGTCGAATCCGCTGCGGCGCCATCGCGGCGGCATGAATACCTATTTCAAGACTCTGTGGCCGAAGCTCGAAACGATCGTGGTATTCGATCCCCGCTGGAGCACGACCGGTCTTTACGCGGATTATGTATTGCCCTCTGCGTCCTACTACGAGTATGCGGACGTCAAGTATTCGACCCCCGACACCAGGTTGCTGTGCTTCACCGACCAGTCGGTGCCGATGCAGGGTGAGTCCCGATCGGACCGCCAGATTGCGCTTGGCGTGTTGAAAAGCGTCGCCAAGCACCTCAAGGCCCGTGGCATCGAAAAGTACGCGTCGGGCGATCGCGAGGTCATCGTCGATGACCTGTACTGGCGGGCCACTTACGGCGACCGCTACGGCGACACCAACGCCGACGAAGAGCGCATGGTCGATGACTGCCTGCATGCCCTCGGCGAAATGGGCTGGCTTACGACCCTCGATGGCGAGGACCTTAGCCTCACCAACATGCGCAAGAACGGCAAGGCATGGCTGAGCGGGCGCCCCCCCTGGCACGGGATCGTATGCCAAAGTTCGGACATGGTCGCGGGCCAGGTTCACGTTCCGATGCGGGATCAGGTCGAAATGAAGGTGCCCTACGCGACTACCACTCGGCGCATGGAGCTCTACATCGACCACCCGTACTTTGTCGAGGCAGATGAGGCTCTGGTGCGGCATAAGCGGCCGCCCGATATTGGCGGCCACCAGCCGTGCCGGATAACCGGCGGTCATGTCCGATGGAGCATCCACGCCAATTGGCATACTTCGCTCGAAATGATGAAGCTGCATCGCGGCGAGCCGTTCGCGTTCGTCAATAATACTGCCGCGCGCAAAAAGGCCATCGAGGACAATGACTTCATTCGCGTTTACAATGACTACGGCTCCTTCATAACTCGCGCGAAGCTGTCCGCCTGCGTGCGGCCGGATCAGTTGATTATCTACCATGCCTGGGAGCCTTATCAGCATCCCAACGGCATGTCCGCAGACGGCCTGATGCCGGGCCCGCCCAAGGGCCTGCACTTTGCCGGCGGCTATCGGCATTTCGAGTACACGCTGTTTAGCTGGGCGCCGTCACAGTCGGATCGCCAGACCAATATCGATTACGAGAAGGCTGAGTTTCAGGCATAATCATGTCCAAAGTCGGCGGTGCGTTGCCATCATGGTATTGGCCTGCAGGCATCCCGCGTCGAGTTCCGGTAGCACAGCAGCCGCTAGGCCGTCTGTTCCGGCAGCGATTCGCGACGATGAAAGACCGAATCGCGGTCGCGGACAAAAACGTCCGCATCAGTTACGGTGAACTACTCGAGCAAGGCCTGAGTCTCGCCGGCGGTATCCAGGCCGCCGGCCTCACCGGCACCATCGCGATCTCCGATCCTGATCCGGTCGAGAGTCTGCGCCTGTGCCTTGCCGGTTTGTTCGCCGGGCGCCGCATCTTGCTCGCAAATCCCGCAGACTCCGCCGAGCAGCTCGCGGCCCGGCTTGCCGAGGGGAATGCTTCTGCCCTCATCACCTCCGATGGCGCCGGGCCTGCGCAGGCCGCGGGCGTCAGAATGGTCGCGACGAGCGAACTGCAAGGGACATTCAACGAAGCAGGAACAGCGATACGCGCGACGGAGCCCGCGCTACTGCTTCCGAGCGGCCGTGGGCTGGTCGCGCATTCACATTTCTCTGTGTCGGCGATGGCCGCCTCGATGGCCGCATTCATTCCCCGGCTGCGCGAGATCCCGTTTGTATGCACCGAACCTACGATCGGCTCTTGGGAGATGCTGACAGGTATTTTGCTGGCCATTTCACAGGGTAAGCCTGTTGTATTTGCCAGCCTCGAAGAGTTCGACACCGGCGAGTTGGCCGACCTCACCAATGGCGCCTATATGATTATTCAACGAAGCCAGGCCGACGCAATGTTGGCGGAAGGTCGGACGCCGCCGATGATTAGTCAGGCTGCTCATGTCTTCGTCTCGACCGGATCTTTCGCCCCGCGATGGCGCCGCCGGATGGAAGCGCTATGTGGCCGGCCGATCTTTCCGCTCTGGGGACTGCCCGAGGTCGGCCCTCTGGTTTCCGCTCATCCGACATGGATTCCGCCGCATGGACACGGATTTCCGCTCGTCAATGTCTCTCTAATCCCGATCGATCCGAAAAGCGGCAAGGTTTCGATCGTGCCGTGGGAGATGCTCGTTCAGGCGGAGGTTGGCGTCGAGGCGCTGTCCGCGATGGTCGGCTACGTCGAGCCGGCCCGCAACGTCGGTCTCAAAATCGGCACCGCGGTGAGGACGCGCCAGGTCGCGTCGATGGATCATGTTGGCGTGGTTGCCTTGCAGGGCGCCCCGTCCGACGGCTATGGAGCCGCCGGTGGCAACTGAAAATCCATATCTGTTGTTCGACGTTCCCGGCGGCCGTCTTGCCTTCGGCGACGGAGACCTCGACATCTGGGCGGAACATCTCGCCTGGTGTTACCGGATGATGGGCATCCCGGACGGTGCAACGATCGCGGTTCAGGACTTCGGCAGCAGTCCGATATCGTTTCTCGGCTCGAGTCTGCTGATGCCGGGCCTTCAACGCGGAGTCGCCGAACGTATCGATGGCCGCTTCATTTGCCTCGACGCTTCCGCAGAGCGCGTGACGCTCACGCCGGCTCTGTTGGCGCAACTGGCCGTCGATGCGCTCATCATCAGAGAAGACGTGCTCGTGCTGCTTTCCGCGGAGCTGCACAAAAAGGGACTTGCAGAGCTCGCACAGCGCACGATGAAAACAATTGTGGTGTTCGGCGACGAGCCTCCCGCCCTCAATCCGGTCCGCCTGCCGCCGTCGCGCCATCTTATGCACATCGAAAACGCCCTTCTGCTCGCACCCCAGTGCGTCAAGTGCGAGTGCTTCCACCTCCGCGAAGGATTCTACGAAGTTGACGGACGGATGATTCGCAACCTCCGGATGGCCGCGCCGACCTACGACCTTCCGCGCGGCGAACTGTTCTCGCCTTCGCACTGTGCCGCGGGCATCCGCGACTGGTGTATCGGCTGGTCACCTCGCGGACAAGGTATTTGATCGGCGATGCGTGACACTACTTCGAGCTGCGCGCGAAACGATGCCATCGAGACCCTTTCGGGTGCGCAATTGACTGCCTGGCAGACCGACCGTCTGCGCGAGGTCGCCAACCACGCTTACCTCGAGGTTCCATTCTACCGCGAACTGTGGGACCGGGCTGGCGTCGAACCGGGGCTGCTTCGTTCGCTCGAAGATTTCGCCCGCTTCCCTACGATTTCAAAGCATGACCTCGTACAAGCTGGCCGCTTTTGGACAAACCCCCATCAGGGCTCCGTCGCATTCAGTACGCGCGGCACTTCAGGCGCTCCGCTCCTCGTATGGCTGAGCGCGGAGGAAGAGGAAGCATACATTCAGCCGACGATGCGCGGCTTTCGTTGGGCGGGATTCCGCTCCGGGATGACTGCCCTGTTGATGAGCCCGGTATGGCACCGTCTCGCCGCCTGCGAGGCGCACGCGATCGCACGCTTGGGCGGCCGCTGCGCGTTTTTCTGGGGAAGCATGGGATCCGAGTACACCGACTCCTTCCTTCATACGCTGTCCTCGGCGCGACCGGAATTCATCACGACCACCGCGCCGTTCCTGCTCTCCCTGGTTCGAGGGGGCGCCGGCGCCACGATTCGGCCGCACGACCTTTTCAAGGGAGTACGCTCGGTCGTCGTCGTGGGTTTGCCGCTCACGCCGCGCATGCGCGAGTTCCTTCGCGACCGCCTCGAAGTCGAGGATGTCTTCGAACGCGGTGGAACGCAGGAAGGAGCTGCAATTGACGAATGCCGATTCCATTCCGCTCCCCACGTGCACGAGGACGTCTGCTATCTCGAAGTCATCGACGATGCTGGCATTCACGTCGCGCCCGGTGTCCGCGGACGTCTGATCGTTACCAAGCTCACCACTGCCGGGAGCACCTTCGTGCGTTACGACACTGAAGACATTGCCGCATTCGCGCCCGGCGAATGCCCGTGCGGTTCTGGTTTTCGCAGACTGAGGATTTACGGACGTCCCGAGAGCAGCGTGCTCGTCGGCGACCGGCTAATCACCGCCTACGACGTCCGGATGTGCATCGAGGAAGACCCCGCTCTGGTGGGCCGCAACGTGTTGCTGATCCGCGAGGCCAACGCCCAGGCCGGCGTCCTGACCGTCGCCGTCGAAGGTGAGGCGCACGACTCGGCCAACTTGCAGGCGCGCCTGCGCGAGCAACTCGGGGTCGCCAGCGCCGACATCGTCTGGCTCGGCGACCTCAGGGTAAACTGGGGTTTCCGCCAGGTGCTCGACGGTCAAGAGATACGACTCCCCAGGAACTGATGGAGGCGCCGATGAAACTGATGCTCCCGACCAATTGGGATCCCGAACTCATCGCGCAAATTGCGCCGTTCAAGCCCGATTACATTTACGGAAGCCTGCCGAGCGAGGCTACGCTCCGCTCGTCACAGGTGCTGTCCGACGCGAGCGAAGACGATATAGCGCGCCATGTTTCACAAGCCTCGCGGCACGGCATTCGCCTCGTTTACGTCATGAATGCCACCTGTCTGGGAAACAAGGAATACTCGGAAGAAGGCCGTGGTCAGTTGTTGCAGCGTCTCCAGTGGCTTGTCGATATCGGGGCGGCGGCTGTCGTCACGGCCAATCCGTTCGTGATGGAGCTGATGCGCGAGAATTTTCCCGCTCTCGAGCTGCACATTTCGGTGCTCGCATCGGTCAATGACGCCCGCAAGGCAAAATTCTTCGACGACTTGGGCGCCACCGTCATTCATCTCGATCCCCAGGTTAATCGCGACTTCCGCCATATCGAGGCCATACGCAAGGCGGTCGGATGCCGTCTCTCGCTGGTGGTCAACGAGGGATGCCTGCTGAGCTGTCCCATCCGCCAGTATCACTCCAATATGATTTCCCATTCGGGCGAAAGTATCACCAGCCGATACTACGTCGACTACTGTTACTACCGCTGCTCGCTTATCAAGCTCAACGACGCCGCCGAGCATCTTCGCTCGCCATGGGTCAGACCCGAGGATCTCGCCATCTACGAAAACTTGGGGATCGACCTGTTCAAGGTTGCCGGCCGTGAAAAGATGGAAGAGGGACCAAGCTCGCACACCGATTGGATCGCCATGGTCGCCAATGCGTACCACTCGAGGCACTGCGAGGACATCGCCCGCCTCCTCGTCGGCATCCTGCCCCCTCACAAGCTCTTCGGCGAGGCGCCTGAGCCGTTGGCCGTCCGAATCGACAGTGCGGAGCTCGATGGCTTCCTGCGCTTCTTCCAGGACGACCATTGTGCGCTCGATTGCGACCAGTGTGACTATTGCGGGAATTGGGCCCGGCGCGCCGTCCACGTCAGCGGCAGGCCGACGGAATGCGCGCAGGCGCTCGCAGACGACGTGCAAACCATTCGAGTCGGAAGTTATCGGAGTGGCAGGTGAAAGAAGCAGCTCAATCTCTCGACCTACAAATTCTGGTTTCGTTTCATCTTTTTTTTGCGGCCGTGTTTGTCGGCTCCAATATATTTCTGGATTACCTTTTGACCCCGCGTCTCGATCTGATTCCGCCCGGCCAGGCGGCGCGGCTCGGCGACAAGCTCGGCACCGACTTCGCCTGGCTGAACTGGATGGCCCTGGTGGGATCCCCGCTGAGCGGACTCCTGCTGCTGTGGCGATTGGGCAATTTTTCGTCGTTGTTCGACCTGAGTTTCTACCTCACCGGTTACGGCGCCGCCCTGGGGTCGATGATAACGATCTGGCTTAGCTTGGTAATAACCGCCTCAATCCTGACCTTCTACCTGCGCCCGCGCGTCGTGGTGAAACTTCCCTACGATGCCACGCGTCAGCAGGTCGAGGGCTCTCGTACCGACGCTATGAACTATGCGGACTGGATGAAGACTCTCGCGCGCTACAACGTAATCGCGTCGAGTCTCGTGATACTCATTGGCGGGTTCCTGCGCTTCGGAGGTTTTCCTTTCTGAGATGCTGACAGCGAGGCCACAAACCGCAGCTCTCTTGATCGGCGCGCCGTTCGCGCGGCGCATTGGATAGACGACCCGTGCAATCAGATAACGAAAGCGCAACCGTCCGAACTCAGGCGTCGCCCCTGCGCGACCGGTTCGGGCGCACCATGAAGAAACTGCGCATCTCGCTGACTGATCGCTGCAACTTCCGTTGCGTTTACTGCATGCCGGAGTGTCCGGTCTGGGGTCCCAGGGAAGTAGTCCTCAGCCTAGAGGAACTCCATCATCTGGCTGCCGTTTTCGTAGCTCGCTTCGGACTCGAGCAGATACGCCTGACCGGTGGCGAGCCTCTCCTGCGCAGCGGTGCGCCCCGATTCGTGTCCATGCTCCAAAGCCTCCGAGCCGCCGGCCTTCGGCGCGTCTCGCTCTCGACCAACGGCGCCCTGCTGGCGCGGTACGCGCGGGAACTCGCCGAGTCAGGCCTCGACGGCGCCAACGTCAGCCTCGACTCGCTGTCTCCCGCCCGATTTCACCAAATCACCGGCGGCGGCAACCTGCCCGAGGTTCTGCGTGGGATCGAAAGTGCGCGTGAGGCCGGACTACCGGTAAAACTCAACGCCGTGGTGATGCGCGGGACCAATGACACCGAAGTTCCAGCGCTCGCTGCCTGGGCATACCGCGCCGGCATCCCTCTGCGCTTTATCGAGTTCATGCCGCTCGACAGTCGCGGTCTTTGGAGTCCCGATAAGGTCTTCACCGAGCGCGAGATCGTGGCGCTCCTGGCGCGGGATTTCGAGGTCAAGCCGCTTCCGCGTACTGACGAACCGGCCAGCTACTATCTCTTGAACGGACACTTCCGCCTCGGTGTAATTTCGACAATCTCCAATGCCTTCTGCGCGCGATGCGATCGCATCCGGCTCACTGCCGATGGAAGGCTGTTCGCTTGCTTGTTCTCGCCCACAGGCATCGACCTCAAGAGCGTGCTGCGCCCCACGGTCAATCCGGATTTGCTTGAATCGCGGATAGAAGCGGCGATCCTGAATAAGTCCCCCGGCTTCGTCGACCGTTCCGCGTCAATGGATCGCGCGAATGTAGGAATGCACGTGCTCGGAGGCTGAATGCAGTGCGGATCGGATACCCTATATACACAATGAACAGACCCAATGACGCACCGCACACGCTCGTTCGACTGATTGCGATCGTGCTGGTGGCTCTCTTGACCCAACTCACCGCGCCGAACTCTGCCGCGGCCCAGGTGCGGCCCGGGGACATCATCACCGACCGCAACGCGTACAAAGCAAAAGAGCTGGTGTCGCCCGGAGTTTATCTCAGGATAACCCG
>Ga0181536_10008060_pt1 | contig 10228 bp, 7 predicted proteins | sample PEATcosm2014_Bin_41_FD_121105 | JGI IMG/M metagenome (GOLD analysis project Ga0181536, IMG submission 121105) | Peatland microbial communities from MTU Mesocosm Facility, Houghton, MI, USA - PEATcosm2014_Bin17_60_metaG | ecosystem: Environmental > Terrestrial > Soil > Wetlands > Peat | place...
CCAAGGCGGGAATCTGCCGTTCCAGGTAGCGCAGCGTGCGCAGGTCGGTGAAGGCGCCGGCCGCGTGAAACGTGTAGCGCGGGTCAAGCTGCCGCAGGCGGTAGGCGATCTGCAGCAGCAGCGCCGGGTTCTTCTTCGGCTCCACATGGCCGACCCAGCCGACGCGGAACCGCTCCGGCGCGCCCGGCGCGAACCGCGCGAGGTCGATGCCGTTGGCGATCCGCAGCATCGGCACGGCGGCGGCGACCGCCGGGAACCGGCTGGTCAGCAGGTCGGCGATGTCGCCGCCGACCAGCACCAGGCGATGCACCTGCGCCCAGTCGACGCGCGCGGGAAAATCGGTCTGCAACGCCTCGATCGAATGCAGGCGCAGGATGCAGGGCCGGCCGGCCAGCACGCCTGACGTGGTCGCCCACACGGCATGGTCCCAACACCATTCCAGCCAGACGATGTCCGCGTCGGCGATCGCCTGCCCCAGCGCGGGACCCGGCGGAGCAGACACGAAGCGCACGTCATAATGGCGCCGCAGTGCCGGCAGCAGGGGCAGCAGGAAGCTGTCCTGCGCGCCTTTCACCCGGTCTGCCAGCAGCAGGCGCGGTATCGGCATCGGTCTTGACCCGGAAGTGGTCCGGTCAGGCTAGACCTTGTTGGTTGCCGAAACGTGAACGGCCGCCGCCGACAGATCCAGGCTCGGCACCGGTTGGCCCCAGATGCGATAGGCTTCGAGCTGGCGCAGCGTCGGGATCGACGTGGTGACGTCCCCGGCTTCGTCGTGGAACTCGATCACCACCAGGCCCGACACCGGGTCGAACCGCAGCGATGGGTTGGCAACCAGCACCGCCGGCGGCGTGGGCGGTGCCTGCGCTGGCGGCGTGAACTTCTCCGACTTCGGCTCGGCAGGGTTTTCGCTCGCACCGAGGACCGGGCCGACGGCTTTGACGCTGAGATCGCTCGGCATGACAGAACGGTCCATTGCGGCTGCGCCGTTCTGGCGCGAATCACACTCAGGCAGTGTGCGCCAGGAGAGGTTAACCGACGGTTAAAAAAAACTGCTCCCGCTTTGCGGGTGAGGTCAGAGCGCGGGAGCGCTCCGAGTGAGGGTGATCGGGCCGCCCGATCAAGAATGCCGCGTGCCGAGTGCGAGGACCGCCTGCCGGGGTGGCAGCACTTTGGCCCGCCAACTGCCCCCTACACCGGCAGCCTGATCCGCGCCCGCAACCCGCCGAGCGGGCTCTCCTCCAGCACGATCTCCCCGCCATGCGCCCGCACGATATCTCGGGCGATCGTCAGACCCAGCCCGGTTCCCCCCGCCTCACTGCTCTCGAACGGCCGGAACACGCTCTCCCGCCGTTCCGGCGAGATCCCCGGCCCATCGTCATCCACCGTCACCGTGACGGCACGCCCCTGCGGCGTCGCCGCCAGCTCAACGTGCCGGGCGTGCCGCCGCGCGTTGTCCACCAGGTTGGTGATGGCCCGCCGCACCGCATTGACCCGCAGCGACATCGTCAGGGCCGGCGGCGCGTCCAGCGACACGTCCGCGCCGGCCCGCCGGGCGCTCGCCGCCACCTCCTCTAGCATCGAGGCCAGGTTGACCGGCTCCGCCTGTTCCACCCCCTCGCCGCGTGCGAAGGCAAGGTAGCCGCCGATCATGCGGTCCATCTCCTCGACGTCGGCCTGCATCTCCGCCACGTCCTGACGCGTTTCCTCCCGCGCCGGCAGCATCGCCAGCGCCAGTTTCAGCCGGGTCAGCGGCGTGCGCAGGTCATGCGACACCCCGGCCAGCATCTCCGTCCGTTGCAGCAGGAACCGGCGGATGCGCTCTTGCATGCGGTTGAACGCGGTGGCGGCCTGGCGCACCTCCGTGGCGCCCTCCGGTCGGATCATGCCGATGTCGCGCCCGCGGCCGAACGCGTCGGCTGCCGTCGCCAGCCGGCGGATCGCCCGCACCTGGTTGCGCATGAACATCGCGGCGATGCCGAACACGAACAGCGCGGTGCCGACCACCCACCCCACGAACAGGAAGATCGTGCCGGTGTACAGCCGCTTGCGCGGGGCGACGACGGTCAGCACGCCGTCCGGCATCTGCAAGCGGATCAGCACCGAGTGCGGGTCGGAAATCCAGTCGGTGGTGAAGGGCCGCGTGAACGTCTCCTTCAACGCCGCGGTCAGGTCGTCGTCCATCGGGCCGAGGATGTTGACCGACTCGGTATTCGGCAGGATCCCGCCGGGGTCGATGGTGATGGCCAGGTCGAACCGCCGGCTGGCGTCGGCCAGGATCCACTCGCGGTCGGCCTGGTCCGGAAACTGACGCATCAGGTCGAGCGTGTAGGCGATCTCGCTGGTAACCCCGGCGGACAGCCGTCGCGACACCAGGTCGAGATGGCTGCCGTAGTAGATTTGCAGTGCCACCGCCTGCAGCAGCACGAGCGGCAGCAGGATCATCAGCAGGCTGCGCCCGAGCAGGGAGCGGGGAAAGAACCGCTTTATCATGCCGGCGCCGGGGATGTGCGTGTGCATGGTCAGGCGCCCGGCTTCAACACGTAGCCTCGCCCGCGCACGGTGTGCAGGAAACGCGGCTCGCGCGGGTCCGCCTCGACCTTGCGGCGGAGCCTGGTGACCTGGACGTCGATCGCGCGCTCGCCGGCGTCGTCCATGCTGAGAGCGGCGGCGATCTCCTCGCGCGACAGCACTTCGTTCGGCTTGGCGGCCAGGGCGGAGAGCAGCGCCGCCTCGCCGCCGGTGAGCCGCAGCGGGCCGTCGGCGTCGCGCAGCTCGCCGCGCTCCCGGTCGAACACCAGGTCGCCGAGCTGCACCGGGCCGGCGGGCTGTTCCGGCAGCGGCGGGGGGGCGCGGCGCAGCATGGCGCGGATGCGCAGCACCAGCTCGCGCGGCTCGAACGGCTTGCCGAGATAGTCGTCGGCGCCGGCCTCGAAGCCGGCGATGCGGTCCTCCGGCGCGCCCCGCGCGGTGAGCAACAGGACGGGCAGGTCGTGCCCCTGTTCGTGGCGCAGCGACGTGGTCAGGTCCAGCCCGCTCTCGCCCGGCATCATCACGTCGAGCACCAGCAGGTCGGGGTTGATGGCGCGCAGCTTGGCACGCGCGTCGGCGGCATTGTCGGCGGTGGTGACGCGGAAGCCCTCGCCGGCGAGGTAGCGCGACAGCAGGCCGCGCAGGCGGGCGTCGTCGTCCACCACCAGGATATGAGCATCGTCCGCCATCAGTCTTGCTCCAGCGGCGTCAGCAGCACCGCACCGGACGGCGAGTCGCCCAGTCCCACTGCGGCCTCCGCGGCCGCCGCGGGCTCGTCCGGCCGCACCGCCGCAGCCGACGAGCCACCCGGCCGCATCGCCGCCGGCGACGGGTCGCCCGGCCGCATCGCACCCGCCGCCGAGGCACCCAGCGGCACCATGGCGTGTGTCTCGGCGATATTGCGGCACGCCTCCTGGTCCATGATTCCCAGCATCACGCCACGAAACCCTTCCACCGCCGCGGCCCCGGCCTGCCGGTAGGCGACGGCCAGCCGCGCCTGCTGGCGCTCGAACAGCCGGCGTTCCAGGGTCTGGCCGGCCTGCGTGAGGGTCAGCAGGCGCTGGCGCCGGTCCTGCTCGCCCTGCGCTTGCGCCACATAGCCCTGATCGAGCAACGCGCCCAGCACCCGGGCGAGCGATTGCTTGGTGATGCGCAGGATGGCCAGCAACTCGGAGACGGTGATGCCCGGGTTGCGGCCGATGAAGTGCAGCGCACGATGATGGGCGCGGCCGAGGCCCAATTCCTCCAGGGCCACGTCGGCGGCGTTGGTGAAGTCGCGATAGGCGAAAAACAGTAAATCTTGCGCCAGCCGGATGTCATCCTCCCTCGGGAATGCCAGATCTGTCGCATTGGCCGGCGGGAGAGCCGGGTCGGGACTGGGGTCCAGCACGGCCAGGCTGCCGCCGGGGCGGAAGACGTCGTGCGGGCCGTTGGTTTCCGGCATGGCAGGCATTCCCTGAATGGGGGCGAAATTAAGTCAGTCTTATTGACGTATTTTGGGGCGCATTATACGGTGCGCCCATCGGCAGCAACAATCTTGCGGAGGATACGGCCATGGCGCTAGTTCCTTTCGACGATCGGGACGGCTGGATTTGGTGGGACGGCAAGCTGGTTCCCTGGCGTGACGCCAAGCTGCACGTTCTGACGCATGGCCTGCACTATGCCAGCGCGGTGTTCGAAGGCGAGCGGGCGTATAATGGCCACATTTTCCGCCTGCGCGACCACACCAACCGGCTGATCAACTCCGGCCGCATCCTGGGCTTCGAGGTACCCTTCAGCGCCGACGCCATCGATGCCGCCTGCCGGGAGGTGTTGGCAGCCAACAACCTGACCGAGGGTTATGTGCGGCCGATCGCTTGGCGCGGCACGGAAATGCTGGCGGTATCGGCCCAGCTTACCAGGATTCATCTGGCGATCGCGGCGTGGCCCTGGCCGAGCTATTTCGGCGACGAGCGGATGCAGGGGATACGGCTGGGCATGGCGGAATGGAAGCGGCCCTCGCCGGAGACCGCGCCGACCGCGGCGAAGGCCACCGGCCTCTACATGATCGGCACCATGTCGAAGCACAAGGTGGAAGAGCAGGGCTACAACGACGCGCTGATGCTGGACTGGCGCGGGCGCGTCTCGGAATCGACCGGGGCGAACATTTTCTTCGTGATGAACGGCGAGCTGCACACGCCGACGCCGGAGGGCTTCCTGGACGGCATCACGCGACGCTCGGTGATGAGCCTGGCGCGGGCGCGGCAGATGACCGTGGTGGAGCGGCCGATCGAACTGCAGGAGATCGCCGGCGCGACCGAATGCTTCCTCGCCGGCACGGCGGCCGAGGTGACCGCGGTGCGAGAGATCGCCGGGCGCGGCTACACGCCGGGGCGGATCACCGAGACGCTGATGCGGGACTACGACGCGCTGGTGGTGCAGTCGCCCGAGGCGGTGGCGAAGGTCGTGGCGCGGTAGCGGGCGCGCCGGGACGCACCGAGTCAGCGCTACGTCGTTCAGCGTCATGGCGGACGCCGGTCGTCCGCCTTCCGGTATGGCTGGTGGCGGCCATCCACGCCTCCGGGCGCCACGCAACGATGTGGCCGGCCCGTTGCGGCCGGAACAATTGTCCGATGCTGCGGCGCGCGGCGTGCCGACTTCCGTCAGGTCATCGACCTGCTGCGGCGCGGCGATGGCGATCCGCCGCGGCTCGGGACACAAGGCATCGTGATGCCCGGCGCGACTCACGCGAGCCTCATCGCCCGGCCGGAAGCGATCGCCGCCATCGTCGCCACGCCGCAGTGATGCCCGCCGGGCAAGCCGCCGACGAAGCGGCCCCCCACACGGGCAGGCCGTCAGGGCTGACGTGTGGGCCTCACAGGTCCTATATGGACGGCCTGCACTCTCGTTTCAGGACACCCAAGCCAGTGACCGATGCCATCCAGCTCACCCGCCTGCCGTCCGGCCTGACCGTCGTCACCGAACGCATGGACCGGGTGGAGACCGTCTCCTTTGGCGCCTACGTCGCCGCCGGCTCACGCAACGAGACCGCGGACGAGAACGGCGTCTCGCACTTCCTCGAGCACATGGCGTTCAAGGGCACCGAACGCCGCACCGCGGCGCAGATCGCCGAGGAGATCGAGGCGGTGGGCGGCCACATCAACGCCTACACCGCCCGAGAGCAGACGGCGTACTACGTCAAGCTGCTGAAGGAAGACACCGCGCTGGGCGCCGACATCATCGGCGACATCCTGACGCACTCCACCTTCGAACCGGAAGAACTGGAGCGCGAGCGTGGCGTGATCCTGCAAGAGATCGGCCAGGCCAACGACACGCCGGACGACATCATCTTCGACTATTTCCAGGAGGCGGCGTTCCCGTCCCAGCCGCTCGGCCGCTCGGTGCTGGGCAGTGAGGACGGCATCAAGGGCATGCCGCGCGGCATGCTGACCGGCTACATGAAGCGGCACTACGCGGCGTCCAACGTCGTGGTCTCCGCCGCCGGCAACCTGGAGCATCAGCAGATCGTCGATCTGGTGCGGCAGCACTTCGCCGACCTCCCCGCCGACCCGCCGCCGAAGATGGTGCCCGGGCGTTATCGCGGCGGCGAGTTCCGCGAGGATCGTGACCTCGATCAGGTGCATATCGTGCTCGGCTTCCCCTCCATCGGCTACGGCGATCCGGACTACTACCCGACGCTGCTGCTCTCGACGCTGCTGGGCGGCGGGATGTCGTCGCGGCTGTTCCAGGAGGTGCGCGAGAAGCGCGGGTTGGTCTATTCGATCTACTCGTTCAGCGCGCCGTACATGGATGGCGGGTTGTTCGGCATCTACGCCGGCACCGGCGAGAGCGAGGCCGAGGAACTCATGCCGGTCACGCTGGAGGAACTGCGCAAGGTGCAGTCGGCGGTGTCGGAGCAGGAGCTGGCGCGGGCGCGGGCGCAGGTGAAGGCGTCGCTGCTGATGTCGCTGGAGAGCACCGGCAGCCGCACGGAGCAGCTCGCCCGGCAGCTTCAGGTGTTCGGCCGCGTGGTGCCGACGGCGGAGACGGTGGGCAAGCTGAACGCGGTGACCACCGAGGACGTGCAGCGCGCCGCCGCGCGGCAGTTCCGTGCCAAGCCGACGCTGGCAGCGCTGGGACCGGCCGGGCGGGTGCCCAAGCTGGCCGACATCGCGGAGAAGCTGGCGGCGTAGGCAAGGTGCGCGCACCGATCCGCTGCCGCTACCCGACGCCGCTCGCGCAACGCTGGATCTTCGCAAACTCACGGACTATTGCCTGAGCCCGACGCACCCGAGGGGACGGCACAAGGCTCGGGAATCATCCGGCGCAGACCGGTCACGTGAGAATGTGTTGTTTGCGGATGCGGCCCGATCGCCCGAGCTAACCCTTCGTTTCCTTGAATTGCGCGCCACCGCGGTCTGCTGGGGGGCCAAGCCTTCTGACGGTCGCCGGGGCGGTGGCCGGCAGTGCCGGCGTCAACCCGTCGGACGCTGATCGACCGGGCGACTGGCTCCCGCATCCTCGCCACCAACCCAGCCCGGGCCGGGCTCGACATAGTTGCACTTTACCAAGCATGGAAAGCATCGGAACATCCCGACCCACGAGCCTGAAGGCCGAACGACGGGAGAGCCTCGTATGCGCATCCGGGACCTGCTTTTTCTGCTAGCCTTCACTGTTGCGGCACTTCTGGCGATCCCGGTACCGGCACTTGCCGCGGGCGGTGACTGTCCGCTGGTTCCTACATTGGACAACTTCGACGCCGCCTCACCGCCGCAGGTGGTGGACTACGGCGAGGAAAGCTTCCGCGTCGTCACGGGCAATGCGGCGGCGGACGTCGTCAAGGACGGGAAAATCTGCCGCCAGGACTACGACCTGCGCTCCGGCGTGCAGACGATGACCGACCTGGAAATCATGCGGAACTACACCGAGGGGCTGCCCTCCCTCGGGTTCAAGATCACCAACACCGACCGCGATCCGAATCAAACGATCTTCGCGACGATCAGCAAGGACGGGGCGGAGTACTGGGTGCGGGTCTATCCGAGCAACGGCAATGGCCTGCACATCCTGGTGCTGCAAGTTGCGGCGTTCCGCTCGACGATCGCGCCGGTGACCGCCAGGGATTGCGCGCCGGTGCCGGGGCTGCGCGACTTCGAGGCGACCTCGCCACAGGAGACACGCACGTTCGCGGACGCGGAATTCCATGTGTTCGAGAACAACGAGGCGCGCGACGTCAGCAAGACCGGTGCCTACTGCCATCAGGACTACGGCCTGCGGCAGGGTGTGCCGGGCAAGACCGATCTGGAGATCATGAAGAACTACGCCGAGGCGCTGCCGGCGGCCGGGTTCCGGATCACCAACACCAATCGCGACGAGAATCAGACGCTCGACGCGACGATGAGCAAGGACGGGGTGGAAACCTGGGTGCGGGTCTATCCGAGCAATGGCAACGGCGTGCATGTCACCGTGCTGAAGATCGAACCGTTCCGCTCGACGATCGCGCCGGTGACCGCCAGGGATTGCGCGCCGGTACCGGGACTGCGCGACTTCGAGGCGAACGGTGCGCCGCAACAGCGCAACTACGCCTCCATGGAGTTCCGGATGGTGGAGGGCGGTAACGCCACGAACGTCAGCAAAACCGGGAAGACCTGCCAGCAGGACTATGGGCTGCGGCAGGGTGTGCCGAACAAGACCGACCTGGAGATTATGAAGAACTACGCCGAGGCGCTGCCGGCTGCGGGCTTCAAGATCACCAATACCGATCGTAACGACAACCAGACCATCGATGCAACGATGACCAAGGACGGGGTGGAGACCTGGGTGCGGGTCTATCCGAGCAATGGCAACGGCATGCACGTCGCGGTGCTGCAGATCGAGCCGTTTCACTCAACGCTGAAAGCGCCGCAGGTTGCCGCGCCGCCGCCCCCGCCGAAGACACAACTCAAGATCACCGCACAGCGGGGTGGGCAGCCGCTGGCTGGTGCGTGGTGCGCGGCATTCGCTCCGGGCAGCGTCACCGATCCGGTCGGGCGGGCGCAGAGCGGGGACACGCGGGAGGTGGCGCCAGGGTCGTACGACGCCGGCTGCTTCATCGACGAGAACGGCGGCACCACCTCGGGGTGGCTGAAAAACCAGGCGGTGGGGGCGGGCGCCGTGGCGCTGGCCGTAGAGATGCCGCCGTTGCGGCGGCCCGTCTCCGACCTGGCGCTGCCGGCGCCGGCCGCGACGCCTGAGACGGTCCGTCCGGACCAGGGGGATTTTCCCTATCTGCCATCCATCCCGGGATCGAAGCTGGTCGGCGGGCGGGCCGATCCGACGCCGGTATACGTGCAACCCGCCGACGCAAAGCAGCCGGAGTTGGTCGCCAACGGGTCAATCATCAAGGACTACCAGTCGCCGCCCGGCGTCGGCCTGGCGGAATTGCTTGGCGCCTATCACACCGCTCTGCTACGGGCGCACTGGACGATCGTGAACGAATTCCATCGCGACGGCGTGGTGCTCATCGTCCACTACGGCGGCAATGGACGGAACATCTGGGGCAATCTGCATCTGGCCGATGCGGCCTATACGATCATCGTCGCCGACGCGACGATCGATCAGACCAAACTGGCCGCTGACCTCCGGAGCCAGTGCCACCTGGCGCTGACCGGGGTGCTGTTCGACTTCGACAAGGCGACGTTGAAGCCCGAGTCCGATGCGGTGTTGCAGCAGGTGGCCGCGCTGATGTCACGCGACGGCAACCTTCGGCTGGAGGTCCAGGGGCACACCGACAGCATTGGCAGCGACGCCTATAATCAGCCGCTTTCCGAGGCACGCGCGCGCTCGGTGGTCGTCTGGTTGACTCAGCGCGGCCTGGCGCCGAACCGGCTAACGGCGCGAGGCTACGGCAAGACCAGGCCGATCGCCAGCAACGACACTGACGCCGGGCGGGCGCAGAACCGGCGGGTGGAGATCGCGGATCCGGCGTGTCGGCATTAGCGGACGACGGCACGCCGTAGCAGCCGGACAATTCCTCGCGGGACCGCAACGCGACGACCAGCCTCCTGGCGTCTCCGCCGTGGGAGGCCTGGAGCATGACCGCATCGTCGGAGTGGCAGACCACCGTTTCCCGACCTGCCGGACGCGCTTACCCGCTCTTCCACGTCATGTACAAGGCCGATAAGTGCGGATCGTCAAAAAAACTCCTCCGCCATTGATCCTCATCAAGGCCAGCCAGGCCGAGACGTCCAATTTCGCGCTGCCGCCATCTTGAATCGTTACTCCGCAGATCGTAAGCAATATTGCGAGCCTGGAGCCACGTCCGAGTCGGCTGTCGTCCCATGCCTAACGCCGATCGTGCCAAAAAGCCCAACGCCCGTTATGGGCGCAAAAAGGGGGAAACATGTTTACCCAAACCATCGATCCGCTCGGCAATCTGGGGCTCACCTGCCTCGTTGCCCTGATACCCGTCGTGTTTCTGCTCGTACTCCTCGCGGTCTTCCGCGTCTCGGCCTGGCTCGCCGTCCTGCTCGGCTCGATCGTCACGTTCGTGCTGGCCCTCTGGGTGTGGGGCATGCCGCTGGGCGACGGCTTCCGCGCCTATTTCTACGGCTCGGCGACCGGCGTCTGGAACGTCGACTGGATCACGTTCTGGGGCCTGATGCTGTTCAACACGCTCGGCCTCACCGGCCTGTTCGAGAACCTGCGGCGCTGGCTCATTTCGCAGGGCACGCTCGACATCCGG
>Ga0181536_10008063_pt1 | contig 10219 bp, 10 predicted proteins | sample PEATcosm2014_Bin_41_FD_121105 | JGI IMG/M metagenome (GOLD analysis project Ga0181536, IMG submission 121105) | Peatland microbial communities from MTU Mesocosm Facility, Houghton, MI, USA - PEATcosm2014_Bin17_60_metaG | ecosystem: Environmental > Terrestrial > Soil > Wetlands > Peat | place...
AGCGCGGCGGGCACGACGAAGACCGTGTACACGGCGCCCGCCGCCGAGTTTCCGGCCGTGCCCGAAACCTCCATCGATGTCGGGCCAGCCGGCGTCTCCGGTCCTGCGAACGCTACCTGCAGCCCGGTCATTACCAAAATCTCGGGCAAATTCTCGACGTATGACGGTGACATCCTCATCGACGGCAGCTGCTTCGGTCCATACGCCACCGGGAAGCTTGTCATCACGGGTTTTCCCAACGGCAATCCTCAAATGTCGATCGTTTCCTGGACGCCGACCGTTATCAGCGCGAATTTCCCGACGATCACCGGCGTTACCGATCTGACGATGCACGTCCAAGTGACCAACGGAATGTTGTCGTCAAAGCCGGTTGATGCCAAGTTCGTAGCGTCGTGGGGCGATCCGATCGCCTTACCGAGCAAGTATGTCGTGAACAAAACGTGCGAACAGCCGGGTGCATGCAGCAGCTCCCCCCATTCGCCCACCGGCGCGCACTGGTCGGGGGAAGACTCAGGGATTGCCGGCCAGGATGCCTGGACGTTGACCCTGCCGGATCATTTTCACCTATATGCGATTAATCTTGTCGTCTTGAAGGGGCAGGTCGAGGACAACGGCGCCGTATCTTCTGCGACACTCGCGAATGTGCCGAACTCCAGCGGGGGCGGGAACTCAAATACGTATACGGTTGATTGGTTCACCGATGCCGTCGGTCCGCTCAAGACGCAGACGATACAAGTTCCCACCCAAGGGTGTAGCGTGGATTGGGGCGATATTATCGTGGGCATCGTAACGGACGATTACATCGAAATTGCTGATGGTGTGATGTCGTCCGGCTGTTCGAACGGTTACGGATGGGAAACGGTAAAGCTTCCTACCTACGACGAGGCGTATCGACTCCAGGTCCTCGTTCGTGGCCCGGCCGGCATGACGCCGTAACGGGCGCCGCGAGCCTTCTTCGTCATCAGCAGGTCGGCGGTTCAAATCCGCTCGTCGGCTCCAGCTTCAGGCCCGTACCTCAGTGGTAACGGGCCTTTTTGCTTTCGCCATAGAGACTTCGGGCTTGAACCGCTGCTCTACCAACTCAGCATCGCCGGCAATTTTCGCCCAGTTTTTACGCGGCATTCACCCGGGCGAGACGCGTGAACGGCCGGCGCGGTGGCGCTACTTAAAGAATGGCCGGACGGTGGTCATGCTGGGCCGGGTCAGGTCGGGCTTCCAAATCAGCGTAAACGAGCCGTTCGGACTGGGCGTGCCTTGGGCCGACGCATACTCGTACTGCACCACCTGGTAGTTGAAGGTGAACGTATCGCTCACGGTTTGGCTGCCCTCGCTCATCGTGGCCGAGGTCACGTAGGCATTTTGCATCGCGATGATCTCCGTCGGCACCTGGTTCTTCCCCGAGGGCTGCGTGATGACGAGCCGGACCGCCTGGATGAGCACGCCTGTGGTGGCGTCTTTGAAGAGGGTCTGCGCCGTGGCGGAGTCGACGCCCGTTACGGTCAGCGAACCCGTGGCATGCGGTAGACCGCCACCGCCCCCTGACGGCTGCGGTTGGGCGACGCCCCACGAAAAGCTGTTCACCGTGATCCACGACGAGGGAATGCTCGTCAAGGGCTGGTTTGGTTGCGGGGTGAGCGAACCCGAAGTCGCGATCTCGAGATAGAAGTTGTTCGCAAGTGCCGGCGCGGCGACGGCGGTGACGGCCAGCGCAAAGAGTGCGGCGATAGTTCGCGTGATCCGGTGAGACCGCATGGTTGGCCCTCCTATGGCTGATGCGAGCTTGAACCGAGCAAGTGAATGTCCGATGAAGGTCCCGTGAGGGGAACGATCGAGCGTACGGCGGGTGCCCCTGCTCATTAGGAAAGCGTCGGCTCACGGCAGGTCGCTTTGAGCTATAAGGCGGGCGCCGCAGAACGACGTCGAGCCGGAGGCGGCGCCGACCGCCATAGGAATCCGCGGCCCGGAGAGGTAGTCCGGAATACGCCAGGAGGCTGACCGTGCCGATATTCGTTGCTACAACCATCGTTCTCGTGCTGGTCGCGCTCTTTGCGGCGCCAGTTCTTGCGGCGAGACTCGGACCCCCCGCGGTTGCGCGGCCGCCCGTCGTCGCCGCGTTCGATACGTATCTGAAGCTTGATAGCCTGATCAAGGGCACGATCAAGCTCGATATCTCCACGAGCAAGCTTGCCGACAAGTGGACGGTTACGTCCCTGAAGTGTGATGACGTGACCGTCGTCGCGACCGACTCGCAGGGCGTCGTTGCGACGGCCAAAGCGACCCCGGGCGCCGATCCGGCGAGCTGCGTTTACTCGATGAAGGTCCCCTCGGGAGACTCGTTGAGCATTTACGCCGATATCGGTTCGGCGCAATCGGTCGGTGTTACGGGGTTCCCCAAATTGGCCGATGGTACGTTCCCGAAGGCCGCGATCACGTCGGATCTGAAGAAGCAAAGTTTCCTTAAAATTAATTCGATCAAAAGCGATTATAAATCGATAAAATTGACGACCGGCGAATCCGAGACACTGCCGATTTCCATCAACCTCCAATACTGACGAAGTCCGAACGTTTCTTACGTTGCCGCGATAAGACGTGCTGTACGTTCTACGCGGTGTACCTGACCGGCGGCGAGATCGTGCGCGTCGCTCGGATGCTCGATACACCGCCCTGGACGTTCACCATCGCCGTTCCGGCAGCTGACCCGGCCGACGACGCGTTCGCGCTCGACCGTTCCACGCTGCGCTACCGCGCCGCGCTGACGAAACTGCCCGACGGCGACGCGCGCGAGCGGTGCATCTTTCTGCTCCGCCTGGCCGACGGAACGGCGCGCTGTGGACTCGGCGAGTCGCGCCCCGCCCCCTGCCGCTCGTTCCCGACCGAACTCCACGACGGTGCGTTGCGGGTGTCGGCGGCGGGCTGCACGTGCCGCACGTGGTCCCTCGACGACATCGACCCGGAGGGCGACCGCGCGCTGTTGCTCGACGAGGCGCGAGCGCGCGCTGACTATGCGGGCCTCGTGCGCAACTGGAATGCGCACGTTACCGCGGCTGCCGGCTCCGAGCGCTTCGCGTACGCAGATTTCTGCCGCTTCCTGCTCGATCAGTACAGCCGCGTACGATGAGCTTTGGATGCACGACCTGCCGCGGCGACTGTTGCCGCCAGTATCTCGTCCACGTCAACGGGCGCGACGCCGTGACGATCGCGCGCGGTCAGGGGTTGGCGTTCGAGCAGTTCATCGACATCGTCTCCGAACCCGAGCCGACCGGAGCGGGCTTCACGCTCGCCGCCGGCGGCGATACGTTCGCTCTTTCGCTGCGCCGCCGTCCCGACGGTGCGTGTTCGTTTCTCATCGGCTTGACCGACGGATCGCAACGCTGCGGGATCTATCCCCAGCGACCGTTGACGTGCGCGGTCTTTCCGCTGCGGTTGTATCACGGCAGCGTCGACATCCGGCCGGATGTGATCTGCGAGCCGAGCGGCCGGCGCATCACGGCCGTCGACCTGCCGCGCGGCCGCGAGCTGCTCGTGCGTTCGGCATTTGAGTGGAACGTCTACGCACGGGTCGTCGCCGCGTGGAACGCCGGCCGCGAAGCCGCCTTCGGGACGGTCGGCGAAGGGGCGTATTTCGACTACGTAAATGCCGCCTACGATGCGATCGACGCGACGCTGGCGGAATTGCCGCGCGCCCAAACCGGAAACGCCATGGACCACTGGATGGACGGCGTGCCGGCGGCGGACGTTGCCGCCGATCGCGACGAACTCGAGCGCGCCCTCGACGCTGCACTCGCGTCGTTACCACTGCACCGGGAGCTTGGTGGTCGGTAGGAAGTTTGCCGGCGTCTAGGCCAGACCCGGTCCGAACAGGTCCGCGGCGGAGAAGCCGTGCGCGATGAACGTGTACTTCGCGAGCATGTCGACGACAGGTTGGATCAGGCCGGCGCTGTTCGATTCGGCGAACGCGAGTCGCGGATATCCCGCGATGATCGCCGGATCGACTTTGGTAAACGTTGCCAGCATCGTCGCCGCTTCGGCGAAGTTCTTCGGGTTGTTGGCCCACTTCGCGGCGTCGTGGATGGCCGCAGCGAGCTTCTTGCCGGTCGCCGCGTTCTTCGTCAGCCAGTCTTTGGATGCGGCGATGCCGAGCGTCTGAAACGGCTTGTTCGCGTTGACCGCGGAGTAGTTGTAGCCGAGGTTACTCAAATCGTTCTTTGAAGCGGTGAAGAAGGGCTCGACGATCGCGCCGCCGTCGATGCGTTTGGCCACGATCGCGCCGGCCATTTGCGGTGGCGGCATCTCGATGAATTTGATCGTCTTCCAATCGCCGCCGTTCTGATCGATCCACGCCAGTACCGTCCCCTGGATCATGTCGTGCAGCGTCGAGACCGCGAACGTCTTGCCGTTGAGGTCCCGGGCGGACGTCAGGCCGCTGTCTTTACCGACGGCGAGATGCGAGATCGGCGAGCGCGGCGCGTAGACCGCACCGCAGGCCAGCATCTGCAACGGCAGCCCTTGAATGAACGCCGCCGACATCGAGCCGCTGTTCGTGACGCCCACGTCGAGTGCGTTTCCGAGAATGCCTTGCGTGACGGAACCGCCGTTGGGCAGCACGCTCAATTGCACGTCCAGCCCGGCCGCCTTGAAGATGCCTTTCTCTTGCGCGTAATAGGGCAGAGCGGCTTCCTCGACGCCCACGACCCCCATGCGAACCGTGTTCGCGTTCTGGGCGAAGGCGGGCAGGTTCGAGGCGCCCAGCGCGGCCGTGGAAATGGCAATCATCGAAGAGCGTTTCATGCCGGAGCTTTCTTGCAATGAAGCCGGACCTTCCTGGGGAAGTGAGACGGCGTGCTAACCGAGGAGCAAAATCGCCGCTTGACCCAAGTCGGGCGTGGGACCCCGATGGGCGAGCTGCTGCGTCGCTACTGGATGCCGGTCGCCGCCGAGGACGAGTTCGACCGGAACCCGATCAAGGCGGTTCGCCTCATGGGCGAGGACCTCGTGCTCTACCGGGACATGGCCGGAACGTACGGCCTCGTCGACCGTACTGCCCGCACCGCCGGGCCGACCTTTCCTACGGCATCGTCGAGGAGCCCTTGCAACTGGTTGCAGTGTCAGGAGAACTCGATCGATCCCGTCCACTTCGAATGGATGCACCGCAACTGGACCGATGAATTCGATAACGGATTCGTGTACAAACGCTTGGTCGAAGGCATGGGTGAGTCGCAAGCGCTGTACTTCTACCTCACGAACCGCGCGCAGCTTCCCGCGAGTCGCTGAAACCGGCCGAGCTACGCCAGCGCGTCCTCGAGCATCCTCGGTGCATCATGCAGCGCGCCGGCGTGCTCGTGAAAATGATCGGCCACGAAACCGCTCATGCGGGCGGCAATCTCGTCGACGCGCGGTTCGATCTCGGCGACCGGCCCGGAACAACCAAGTGCCAGACGCCGGCCGCCGTAGGTGACGGGTAGCGGCATCGCTACGACCATGCGTCCTTCCCGCAAGCAATTCCGCGAAGCAATATAGCCCTTTAACCGCACCGTGGCGATCTCGGAGCGGACGCTCTTGAACGAGAGCTCATTGCGGTCGAACAGGTTCCGGGCGGCCGCCAACCGATACAGGCGTTCGACGATCTCGTCGTCCAAGGCGCTCAGTAGGGCGACGCCGGTGCCGGACGTGAAGAGACAGCGCCGTGCGCGGCCGTAGATGACCTCGTGCTCGTCGAGGTTGACGATCGTCTGCAATTCCACGTCGTTGGTCGTCCCGAGCAGCACCGCGAGCCCGGTCGCTTCGTGAAAACGCTGCAGATCTTTCATGAGGTCGAACGGGTCCAGCAGATCCTGCGATATCCAGCTGCTGAGTTCGAACAAGCGGGGTGTGGGCAGATAGGTCTTCGACTTCACGTCAAAGCTCAGGTAGCCCAAGTGCAGCAGGCTCTTGAGGATGTCGGCCGTGCTCACGAGCGGGTAGCCGAACCGGTCCACCATCGCTTTGAGCGATAAGGGCCGCCGCTCGACGCGAAAGTACTCGAGGAATTCGAAGGCCCGGCCTACCGATCTCACAACGTTCTGGCCCATCTTGATCTCCAGGGGGACCCTGCCGTCCCCGTGTCCGCATTTTGGGGGTCTTTTTCGAGTATTCGAAATTCGCAGATCGTACGAATTACTCCGCCGCTCGAGCATAGAAATCCGCGTTGTCTAGAGAAGCTGAGGTCAGCGCCGCAACGGGACCTATGGTGGCTCAACATGCTCAATGAAGACGACAATAATCTCGTAGCTCGTGTCGGGAAAGGTACGCCGATGGGGGAACTCATGCGGCGCTATTGGCTGCCCGCATGCGTCTCGAGCGAGTTGGCGGCGGACGGCGATCCACTCCGGCTCGTGCTGCTCGGCGAGAAGCTGCTTGCGTTTCGTGATTCGGACGGGCGCATCGGGGTGATCGACCACCTGTGCCCGCATCGTTGCGCGTCGCTGTTCTACGGGCGCAACGAAGAAGGCGGCCTCCGGTGCGTGTATCACGGCTGGAAGTTCGACGTCGCGGGCAACTGCCTCGACATGCCGAACGTGCCGGCGCCGCAGCAGAATTTCAAAGAGCGGGTCAACGTTCCGTCCTACAAGGTTGCCGAGCGGAACGGCGTCGTCTGGGTCTACATGGGGGACGGCGAAGCGCCGCCCTTACCCGAGATCCCGTACAATTTGCTGCCGCCGGAACGGCTCCGCATCACCCAGATGCAGCGCGAGTGCAACTGGCTGCAGGCGTTGGAAGGCGATATCGACGCGTCGCACGTCGACTTCTTGCATGGCGGCACGCGAACCGTTGCGGATTATCCGCCCGACGATCCAAGGCGTTTCGGCGCGATGGACCGCGCACCCGAATATGAAGTGACCGAAACGGACTGGGGCACGCTGTACGGCGCGAAGCGCAAGGCGGACCCCGGGCAGTCGTATTGGCGCCTCGGCCAATTCGTCTTTCCGTTCTGGACCGTGACGCCCAGCTCGCCGTTCGGTTCGGGAGCCGGTATTCGCGCTTGGGTCCCGATGGACGACACGCACGTCATGCTGTTCACGTTTCGCCGGCGCGAGAACACCGCGCCGCAGATCGGTGCGGACCGGGTCGGCTTCCGGGACAAAGGGTCGGAGTTTCTGCCCAACACCACCGATTGGTACGGCCGTTTCCGCATGCCGATCAATCGCGAGAACGATCATCTGCTCGACCGTACGCTGCAGCGCGATATGAACTACACGGGGGTGCTGGGCATTACCGAACAGGATCATGCGATCACCGAGAGCATGGGGCCGATCGCCGAGCGTACCAAGGAGCATCTCGTCTTGAGCGATCACATGATCGCGGTCACGCGGCGCCGGCTGATCGAAGCAGCTCGCAAGCTTCGTGACGAGGGCCACGCGCCGCCGGCCTCCGAGGATTCCTCGCTGTACGCGAAGGTCGAGGGCGGCTATTGCGTCGCGCCGGCAACGGATTCGATTTGGGACGTCTACAACGCGCAGTTCGCGGCATTTCAGGCCGCCGGCGGACTCAATCGTTCGATCGTCTCGGCCCCACTCAAGCTCGAGGTACCGAGCTAGAAAGGTTTATGACCATGGCTTCCGTCACCGCTCTGCGGAACGTTTCGCTCGGCGTCTCCGACTTGGAAGAAGCGGTTCGCTTCTTTAACGGAACATGGGGGTTGGAGGAAGTCGATCGTGCGGATGGCGCGGTCTACTTTCGCGGGACCGGTACGTACCATCATATCCTTGCGCTACGCCAGTCGGAACGCGAAGAAGTCATCAGCGCCGACTTTCTCGCCGAGAGCCGCGCGGATGTCGACGCGATCCATCGGCGCGCCGTCGGGGCCGGCGTGACTGCCGCGGCGCCCGGGCCGATCACGACGCCGGGCGGGGGCTACGGTTTCACGTTCAAGGATCCTGACGGCCGCACCGTGCGCGTGATTGCCGAAGACGAGCGGCATCATGCCATCGAGGGTCAACCGGACCGGCCGTCCCGCATCATGCACGTGGTCTTGAATGCGATCGACAAGAACGCGACGTCGGACTTCTATTGCGAAGTGCTGGGTTTTACGGTCAGCAACGCGGTTCCGGTAGGCACCTTCCTCAAGTGCAACGAGGATCACCACGCCCTCGCGTTCTTCCGCTCCCAGGCGACGACGCTGAACCATATCGCGTTCAAGATGCAGGATGCGGCTGCCGTCTCACGCGGCGCGGAGCGCATGCTGTCGCGCGGCTACAAGATGGGCTGGGGGCTCGGCCGGCATACGATCGAGGTGTACGCCTATTTCGAGGGGCCGCACCGTCTGCCGATCGAGTACATCGCCGTCGTGGGCGAAGATTGGAAACCGGACGTCAGCCTGCCGCACTGGGACACGTTCCCCGAGCGAACGCCGGAATTGAACGCCGCTATGTCACGCATCCCGTTTCAATGAAAAGTTCGCTCATCGCGGTTGCGCTGGCGGCGGTACTCGCGTCTGCCGCCGTGCCCGGTCGTGCGCAAAACGCGACGTATACGATTCCCGTCATTCTCTCGGAGACCGGTGGGGCGGCGGCCGTGGGGGTCGACGAACTCGCCGCGATTACGGCCTACGAGAAGGTCGTCAACCGCACCGGCGGCATCAAAGGGATGCCGTTGCACTTTCAGGTCTACGACGACGGCACGAACGCGGCGACCGCCGTACAGCTGACCAATACGATCCTCGCGCAGAAACCGCAGGTCGTGCTCGGGTCCTCGCTCACGCCGGCGACGAACGCCATGGTGCCGTTCTTCAAGGACGGTCCGGTGCTCTACGCCTTCACCCCGCTGCTCTATCCGGACAAAGGCAGCTACGTGTTCGCTACGCTGCCGACGCACATCGAGGCGGGCATGCTGCGCTACATCCGCGGCCGCGGCTGGAACAAGATCGCGTTCCTGCGCATCAACGACGCTTCGGGACAGGATAATGCCAAGTCGATCGATCTGTTGCTGAGCGAGCCCGACAACAAGTCGATCGTCACCACGACGAGCCAGTTCTTCAATACGGCCGATTTGAACATCTCCGCGCAAGCCACGGCCATCAAGAACAGCGGCGCGCAGGTGCTCTTCGTATCGGCGACCGGGGCCCCGTTCGGCACGGTTCTGCGCGGCCTCCGCGATGCCGGCGTCGATCTGCCGATCTTTACCGGCGGCTCCAACCTCGCGCCGGGTTTCATCAGCCGCTTCGACCAACTCGTGCCGAAAGCGGGGCTCTGGACGGTCGCGGCCAGCTTCATCAATCGCGATTGGCCGGCGAAGAGTTCGCTCAAGCCGGCGGTCGACGAGTTCTACACGACGCTGGAGGCAGCGGGCCTCAAGCCGGGCACCGCTCACGGGCTCGGCTGGGACGCCGCGAAGATCGTCGTCGCCGCGCTGCGCGCGCTCGGGCCGAACGCGACCGCGGCGCAGATCCACGACTGGATCGAAAACCTGCACGGCTTTCCCGGCGCGCTCGGCATCTACGACTTCCGCAGCGGCGACCAGCACGGCTTGGGCATCGACTCGACGCTCGTCGTGCGGTACGACCCGGCGTCACCCAACGGCGCCGACATCATGAGCGTCGCGGGCGGAGCCCCGCTGCCCGGCAAGTAGTCTACACGAGCTGGTGCAGCACCGGCGCGCGGACGCCCAGACGTTCCGCGCCGTTCGCCGTGACGGCGATCGTTTCGCCCCAGCGCGCGAGTTCTCGTTGGCCGTCGTACGTGTACGGCTTGATCGCGAACGCGCAACCGGCTTCGATCACGCGGTTCAACGTCACTTCGGGCAGCTGGCGATCGGTGACGATCAGCGGTCCGTCGTCACCAGTGCCGCGGCCGTGCGCTCCGAGACCCGTCCACACTTGCGAATTCGCTTGGCCGGTGCGCGCCGCGGCGATCAACTCGCGCACGGTGATGCCGGGCTTCAAGATCGTCATGACGCGGTCGTACGCCTCGATTGCGCGCTGGTGTGCGTCGAGCGTTTCAGGGTGGGCTTTGCCGAGCGAACACGTCTGGTCGAGCTGCGCGATGTGCCCGCCCCAACGGCCCTCGACCTCCACCGAGAGGATGTCGTCCTCGCCGAACGCGCGCGTCGTCGGTTGTTCGAGCCGGTGGTAGGGTGCGGTGCGCGGCCCGCTCACCCAGCCGATCATCGGCGTGAACGTCCCGCCGGCCTCGGCACTCGCGTACATCATCTGCGCGAAGACGTGCCGTTCGCGCACCCCCGGCCG
>Ga0181536_10008065_pt1 | contig 10218 bp, 10 predicted proteins | sample PEATcosm2014_Bin_41_FD_121105 | JGI IMG/M metagenome (GOLD analysis project Ga0181536, IMG submission 121105) | Peatland microbial communities from MTU Mesocosm Facility, Houghton, MI, USA - PEATcosm2014_Bin17_60_metaG | ecosystem: Environmental > Terrestrial > Soil > Wetlands > Peat | place...
CTTGGCTCCCCCGTCCTCTCGCTCCCTCAGGGTCTCTCGTTCGATCTCATTCCCCAGGACGCCAAGGTGCAGCTCTCCCTCACCGTCAACGCGAAGGGCGAACCCGAGAACATCCAGGTCGTCAAGTCCTTCAGCCCGTTCGTTGACGCACGCGTGGTCGATACCGTGAGCCAGTTCCGCTTCCGCCCCGCCACCGTCGACAACCAACCCACCGCCGTCGATCTGAACCTGACCATCAACGTCTCTCGTTAACCCGCTCGACTGCCTTCCGCGGAACCAGGGGATGCTGTGCTCTCAGGGCGCAGCATCCCTTTCCGCCGGGCAGGGTGAGCCCCGCAAGCAATCGATGGTTTCCGCATCTGGTTCCGCAGGCGCCTGCGCCGGCTCTTACGGTTTGCCCACTGACTTCGCAGGTCCTACCGGAGCCGCCGCCAAGTGTTTCAACTCAACCAGCGCCGCTCCGTACTCGACGTAGTCCTTGATGCAGCTATCGTGCACGGCATGGAAGCGCGCCAGGGCCGTGGTGCGCTTCTGATGCATCAGCGCATCCTCGCCGGCATAGAAATTCACCTCGCAGGCTTCGCCGATGTGGGTTTGCGGGTCGGGATCGGCAGAGGCCTCCATGAGCTCGTCGTCCGTCATCTGCCCCAGGTAGAACTTCAGCACCGGCCCGGGCCAGCTCGTCAGGTCCGCCTTCTGCGCCACCTCTTGCAGTTCCTCGTTGCCCTCCTGGTGCAGCTGCGCCTTGGCAATGTGCAGCCACAACGCCGCGTAGACCGCCGAAGACGTGGCAGGATTGACGCCAATGGCGAGTTCGAAGTCCGCCGCTGCCTGGCTGGTCTGCCCAGCCAGAAAGTGCGCGCATCCGCGCTCCACAAAAGCGTACTGACGATTGGGCTGCAGTTCCAGAGCCTTGTCGAAATCCGTGATCGCCACCGCGTATTGGCCCTTCTCGAAGTACTCCAGGCCGCGCTGCGCGAATCCGTCGGCGTCCTTGGGCTCCATCTCGGTGTATTTCCCGAGGTTGATGATCGCAGTATCGTACTGCCCCTGCAGACCGGCAGTGATGCCGAGATAGTAATAGGCGAGCGAATAATCCGACTTCACCTGCAGTGCATGGTTGTAGTCGGCATCGGCTTCATCGTACTGGCTCTCGTGCCGGTAGGCGTTGCCGCGGCTTTCATAACCGTCCGGGTCGTCGGGCTTGAGGGCAATGTAGCGCGTGAACCAGGTCACGGCCTGCGAGTACTCCTTCTTGTCGCTATACGTCACGCCCATGTTGTAGGTCGCCAGGTCGTGATTGGGATTGATGCGCAGCGCCGCCTGGTAATCCTCGAAGGCGCGGTCGTACTCGCCCTTCATCATGTAGGCGTGGCCGCGGTTGTTAAAGCCATCGGGATCGGTGGGCGCCTTCTGCACGTACATGTCGTAATCGGCAATGGCCTTGTCCCACTCCTTCTTGTCGCCCCAGGCGTTGCCGCGGTTGTAGTAGGCCAGCGCGTAGTTGGGATCGATGCGGATGGCGTCGTCGTAGTCGGCCAGGGCGCGGTCGACTTCGCCCTTGTCGGCGTACACGTTCCCCCGCGTGTTCAGCGCACCGGCAAAGTCCGGCTTCAGTTTCAGCGCTTGATCCAGATCCTGCAACGCCAGGTCGTATTCCTTTTTGTCACGGTAAGCGATGCCGCGGTCGAAATAGGCGCTGGCCAGATCGGTCGTTGATTCCTGGCCGGCCTGGATCAGCGCCGTGCAACCGGCGATGCTGGTATCGGGATCGTCGGCCTTGCACTTATCCCAGTTTTGGTCGCGGGTTTGCCCAGCGGCGGCCACTGCGGCGCCGAGTAGAAGACATGCGTAGAGCCCGGTCATGCGAATCATGTTTGCCGCCTCTCCGAATTTGCAAAATGAAGGCGGAATCATGATACACCCGGTCAGAATCCCCCGGGATGGCCTTTCCCAACGGTCCCGCAATCGGATTCCCGATCCGGCCGTTTTCTATTCCCTATTCCCTAGTCCCTGTTATTTCCGCAGCGCTTCCAGCATCCGCCGGTCTTCCGCGCTCAGCGCCGCGCGCTCCAGCAGCTCCGGCCGGTTTTCGAGCGTCTTCTTCAGTTGCTGTTCGCGCCGCCAGCGCCGGATCTGGGCGTGATCTCCGTTCATCAGGACTTGCGGAGTCTCGAGTCCGCCAAACTCCGCCGGCCGCGTGTAATGCGGATAGTCCAGCAACCCTCCGGCTCCGTGCTGCGACCGCGGAACCCCTTCAACATCGATGTCGATCTCCGCGTCCGCCGCGCCAAAGCTCTCAAACTCGCCCGAGGCCTCGTTGCCCAGCACGCCGGGAATCAGCCGCATGGTCGCGTCCACCACCACCGCTGCCGCCGGCTCGCCTCCGCTCAGCACATAATCCCCAATGGAAAGCTCCATGTCGCAGTAGAGCTCGTTGACCCGCTCGTCCACGCCCTCATAGCGCCCGCAGACCAGCACCACGCGCTCCAGCGCGGCCAGCTCCCGCGCGACGGCCTGCGTAAAGACCTTCCCCTGCGCCGAGAGCAGGATCACCCGCGTTGAGGCTGACCGCGCTTGCGCGCCCGGCGCCTTTGCAACGACACCAAGAGAAGTGAGCGCCTCCGCCAGCGGCTCCGGCTTCAGCACCATCCCCTCGCCGCCGCCAAACGGACGGTCGTCCACCGTGCGGTGCCGGTCGTGCGTAAAGTTGCGCAGATCGTGCAGCCGGATCTCGACCAATCCCTCGGTCTGCGCCCGGCGCACGATCCCCTGCGCAAACACGCTGTCAAAGAATCCCGGAAAGATGGTCACGATATCGAAACGCATACTCACTGATGATAGAGGCCCCATCGCCCCGCAGGATACGCGGGTCGCGGGTTAGATTGAATGCACAGTCGAACCGGCGTTTAAGTGTCGCAGTTCCAACCTTGATGATGTGATTCAGGGCACAAATGTCAATGATCAATCCGACTACAATCTTTGCCAGTTTTCGAGGGATAGCCTGCGGAGCAAGGAAGCCACCTTGAAGGGCACCGAGTATACAGAGGTTTGATATGAGCGGCCGGCTTACCGCCATTCCGAAAGTGAGGGTGACAGATTGTGAAAAATCGCTGCAGCACGACTTCGATTTCTGCTTTGCTCCTTTCCCTGTGCCTTGTTATCTCTATCCCGTCAGCCCTGAGCCTCGCCTCAACCTGGAACGAGCTCTCTCTTAAGTTACCCTGCAATGGGGCGATATGGAACTTCGACACGCCTTTGGGTTTCGCTTATCTCGGGATCGCGGCGATCGGCTTGATCGTCCTCTGGACGGGATATAGAAAAAAAGAACGCTGGGCCTGGTTCGTCATGCTCGTCATCCTTTTATTTTTCTCCTTCCCCTCCTCCGCGCTGCCCGTGCTCCTCGAAATACATCGCTTTGGATGGTCAATTTTGCTGGATTTGTTCCGGGCTTTCCCCGGAGGGGAATGGTTGCATTGCTGGATTTTGTCCTTGCGTCCTAATTACCTGGGCGGTATAGCGTGCGTGCCTGTTTTAATCCTGGGCGGACTTCTTAACTTTCTCGTGATGTTGGTCGCGCTGCTCTTGCCGATCAAGGCATTTTTCTGGAGCCCCGCTAAGGACTAAGCGTTGCCAACTATCAACTGCAAATCTGGATCGCTCCTGGTTAACCGGCAAACCGAAAACTGCTGATTGAGCCCTGTGGATTCAAACCGGCCCACTGCCGGAACGCCCGCCACTCGTACCAAAAGCTAGAAGCTAGTAGCTAGATGCTGGGAGCTGTATTTCGCACCCACAGCCGCGCGGTCACAGCGCCGAACAGAAAGCCCCCCACGTGCGCCAAGTAGGCGACTCCGCCGCCCTGAACTGTCGCCCAGGGCCCGACCACATTCAGCAGTTGGAAAAGGAACCACACGCCGATCAGCAGCGCCGCGGGTATGTAGGTGATGCGGATAAAAATCAGGATCCAGAGCAGCGAGCGGATGCGGTCGCGCGGAAACATCACGATAAACGCGCCCATCACCGCGGCAATGGCTCCGCTCGCGCCCAGGCAGGGGACGTGCGAGCCGGGACTTCCCGCCACCTGCGCCAGCATGGCCACCACGCCGCCCGTCAAATAAAACACCAGGTAGCGCGCGCGTCCCATGGCGTCTTCGATGCCCGGCCCAAACGCCCACAGGAAGACCATGTTGCCCAGGATGTGCAGCCATCCCGCGTGCAAAAACGTGCCGGTGACGAGCGTGATCAGGCGCTGGCCATGATCGATGCGCGCGGGAATCACCGCCCAATGCCGCACGAACGCGTTGCCCTCGATCAACTCGCGCAGAAACACGTACACGTTGGTCAGGATGATCAGCAACGTCACCACGGCAAAGCGGCGCGGCCGTCGCGACGCGTCTCCAAGGGGGATGAGAGTTGCCACGTTTGCATTCCTCAAGGATTTCCGGCGCCAGGGCAGGGAACACCTTTGGCGCCGGCGGCCTCTGTTTTTGGCGTCGGCGCCTCATGGTGCGTTCGCCCGCGCCGCTACATTTCAGGCCAGCTGCGAGAGAGCACGCCGCGCTGCCAACAGCACCGCCAGGCGTGACGCGCCGCTGAAGATCAAGCTGACTCCCAGCAGGGTGCCGATGACGTACTGGCTGTTCGACGGCCAGGTCATCCAGATCGCGACAGCAAGAACCAGCATGACAATTCCAGAGAACACCAGCCAGCCTGAACCGCCCAGCCCCCGCAGCTGCCACGCCAGCATGAATTCCAGAATCGCCTGCACAAAAAGGTAGACTCCCAGCACCAGCGTCAGCGCGGCCAATCCGACGCCGGGATGCATCAACATGTAAATCCCCGCCAGCAGGTAGGCAAGCCCCAGAAGAAGTCCCCAAACCCATCCACCCACTTTGCGGGTTAGCCAGCCGAAGGCAAGGTGCACCGCACCGCAGAACACCAGAAGGCAGCCGATCAGAATTGTGGCCGCGATTCCCGCTGCCGGAGGCACCACGATGGCCAGAATTCCCGCCACAATAATCAGAATGCTCAGAACGATTGACCAGGCGATCGAATGTTTTTCCATGGTCGCGATGGATTCGTCACTCATACGCGCTCTCCTCTCTCGGATCGCCGCATCGGGCTCCACGGCGCTGCCCCAGCCGCAAACTGCCGCGGCCATCGCACCTGGTTGGGAAACGGGGCCGGGCTCCCGAATAGGCGTATCCGTAGTCTACCCTTTTCCCTGCGCAAATCAGCCCGCGTACTGTTCGTCGCTCACGTGCTCCATCCAGTCCACCACCTTGCCGTTGAGTTTCTCCTGGATGGCGATGTGCGTCATGGCCGTAGTGGGCGCAGCGCCGTGCCAGTGTTTTTCCTGGGGTGCGAACCATACCACGTCGCCCGGCCGGATCTCTTCGACCGGACCGCCCCAGCGCTGCACGCGGCCGCAGCCCGACGTCACAATCAGCGTCTGCCCCAGCGGATGCGTATGCCACGCCGTGCGCGCACCCGGCTCAAAGGTGACATGCGCGCCCTGCACCCGCGCCGGTTCCGGCGCCGCGAACAGCGGATCGATGCGCACCGTGCCCGTAAACCAATCCCCCGGCCCCTTGCCCGAAGGTTGCGAGCCACTTCGTTTGATCTCCATTTTGTTTTCCTCGTCTCAAGTTTTGTGATTGGGCCGTTCTCTGCGCTGAATCTCGCGGTCCGGCAATCCCCTTCCCGACCGTCTACACAGCTTTGCCCATCTCGTACGCTTGCTTCATGGCGCGGCCTTCCAGAATGTCGCCAATCTCCCATGCGCCGGTCCCATAGACAATGCCTTTCTCCTTCGCTCCTCGCAGGCAGGAGGTGAAGGCCCGGAATCCTTCAATGGTCCGCTCCATGGCTGGCTTGCTACTATCCGCCGCAGTCACGATGAAGTAGAAATCCTTGTTGGCAATTTTTGTATATCGCGCAACGGTCCGGTCGATCACCGTCTTCATCTGCGCGCACATGGTGTAGAAGTAAACGGGTGTCGCCATCACGATCGCGTCGGCAGCGATCATGCTGTCGAGAATCGGCGCCATATCGTCCCTCTGTACGCACCTTCCATTGCCCCTGCAGGCATAACAGCCTTTACAGTAATTGATTTTCTTTTCTGCAAGGACGACTTTCTCGACATGATGATCGGCCTCAACCGCGCCCTTCATAAACTGATCGCACAATGCGTTCGAGTTGCCCTTTTTTCTGGGACTCGAGGAAAGAATCAGGACTTTCTTGCTCATAAAATCACCTTCTCGGTCCCGACGATCGGACGAGGCCAGGACCATTCTTGCTCCGCACGCACAGGGTGCGCCATGCGCGCGGAGCCGCCGGGATTTCGCCGGCCCCGGCCTGCTCCGCAGGGGCTTACCGCCCCGTCATCTGCTCCAGCTTCTCAGGGTAGCGCGCGCCCTCGACCGTAATCTTCGCGGCAGCCTCGTCGATCTCGCGGAGGTCGTCCGCAGTCAACTCCACGGCAACCGCTCCGATGTTCTCCTCGAGGCGCGACAGCTTCGTCGTGCCGGGGATGGGAACGATCCACGGCTTCTGCTTGAGCAGCCACGCCAACGCGATCTGCGCCGGTGTCGCGTTCTTCTTTTTTCCTATCGCGCTCAGCAAGTCGATGACAGCCTGATTGGCTTTCATCGCCTCCGGCGTAAAGCGCGGCAGCGTGCTGCGGAAATCATTGCTCCCCAGCTTGGTGTTCTCATCCATCTTTCCCGTCAGAAATCCCTTGCCCAGCGGGCTGTAGGGAACCAGCCCGATGCCAAGCTCCTCCAGCGTAGGGATCACCTCCGCCTCCGGCTTCCGCCACCACAGCGAGTATTCGCTCTGCAGTGCTGTCACCGGCTGCACTGCATGCGCGCGCCGGATGGTCCCGACGCCCGCTTCCGATAGGCCGAAGTGCTTCACCTTGCCGGCCTGAATCAAGTCCTTCACCGCGCCCGCCACGTCTTCAATCGGAACTTCCGGATCGACGCGGTGCTGATAGTAGAGGTCGATCACATCGGTCTGCAGCCGCTGGAGCGACGCGTCGGCCACCTGCTTGATGTGCTCGGGCCGGCTGTTCAAGGTCTGCGCGCCAGGCTTGCTGTCGCCACCTGTGTTGAAGCCGAACTTGGTGGCGATGACCACCTTGTCGCGCACCGGCAACAGCGCTTTACCCAGAAGCACCTCATTCGTGTACGGGCCGTAGACTTCGGCAGTATCGAAAAATGTAATGCCGCGATCCACGGCGGCGCGGATCAGCGCGATCATCTCCTGCTCATCGTGCGGCACGCCGTACGAAAAGCTCATGCCCATGCAGCCCAGGCCAAGTGCCGAAACTTCCAGATTGCTTTCTCCCAATTTGCGCTTTTGCATATCAATCTCCAGGTTATTGCTGAGTGTTTTCGTTCACGCGCTATCGCATAGTGTGCCAGGCGCGCCGTTCCGCCGTTACTCCGCTTTCAGCGACGCCATGTCGATCGAGAAGCGGTACTTCACGTCCGACTTGAGCAGCCGCTCGTAGGCTTCGTTCACCTTCTGGATGGGAATCACCTCGACGTCGGCAACAATGTTGTGCTGCGAGCAGAAGTCGAGCATCTCCTGGGTTTCCGCAATGCCGCCGATGGGCGAGCCGGAAAGGCTGCGGCGGCCCATAATCAGGCTGAAAGCCGCAAGCGGGAGCGGCTTCTCCGGCGCGCCGACGAGCGTGATGTTGCCGTCGCGGGCCAGCATGTTAATGTACGCGTTGATGTCGTGCTGCGCGGCCACGGCGTCCAAAATGAAGTTGAAGCTCCCGGCGTGCTTCGCCATTTCGTTGGCGTCCTTTGAAATCACGACTTCATCGGCGCCGAGGCGCAGCGCGTCCTCTTTTTTGCCGGGCGAAGTGGTGAAGACCACGACATGCGCGCCCATTGCGTGCGCGAGTTTAACGCCCATGTGGCCCAGTCCCCCCAGCCCCACCACGCCCACCTTTTTCCCCTTGGTCACGCCCCAGTGGCGCAGCGGCGAATAGGTGGTGATGCCCGCGCACAGCAGCGGCGCGGCGCCCGCCAGGTCGAGATTCGACGGAACGCGGAGCACAAAATGTTCCTTGACGACGATGCTGTCGGAATAGCCGCCGTACGTTACGCCGCCCAGGTGCTTGTCGGGCATGTTGTAGGTGAAGGTCGGATGCGGGCAGAACTGCTCCAGGCCCGCCTTGCACTCCGGGCAGGCGCCGTCGGAGTCGACCAGGCAGCCCACCGCGGCCAGGTCGCCCACCTTGAACTTCGTCACTGCCGGACCCACCTTCGTCACGCGGCCCACGATCTCATGGCCGGGAACGCACGGATAAACGGTCGGCATCACTTCCTTCCACTCGTTGCGCGCCTGGTGAAGATCGGAGTGGCAGATGCCGCAAAACAAAATCTCGATTTGCACGTCGTCTGCGCTGGGATCGCGCCGCGCGATCGTAGTGGATGCAAGCGGCGATGTAGCACTGGAGGCGGAATACGCTTTGGCTTTGTACATGAAATCTCCTCAGCCCTTGGGGCAAATATTCATCAGATGCTGGATGCGCGGCAGGGGAAGCAGTCGCATCGCTTTCTTCATCCCAAGAGTACGGAACGGGAGCCTCTCAGCGGTATCCCGATTCTGCTTTTCTATTGCCTATTTCTGCCGATGCGCAGATTTTTATGCACAGCCGAGCGATTTCCGGCGTAGGCTGAGAAGCAGGAGCTGGAGTTTCCCAATGGCAAAACGGAAACATGCCAACGAAGACCCGCGCGTGGGCCAAGACAAACGCATTGAAGATGAGCGCATTTTTGAGGCGCGCGCCGCGCTGGCCCGGAAAATTGCCGCGCACTGCGCCAGCGATGGCGTGTTGGAAACGCTCGTGCCCGGTTTGACCCTTTACCGCCAATCCACGCCCACGGCCTGCACTTCGGCTGCCTACGAGCCCAGGCTGATCGTTTTTGTGCAGGGCCAAAAGCGCATCAGCGTCGGCGCCACTTCGTATCTCTGCGATGGATCGTCATTCCTGCTCTCTACCATCGATCTGCCGGTGGTGAGCCAGGTGGTGGCGGCCACGCCGGAAAAGCCGATGCTCGGACTGCTAATCGGCCTGGACATGCCCGCGGTGCGCGGCATCCTGAGCCAGGAAGAGTTCCTGTTGCCCGAAGAGCCGGCCGGCGCGCGCGGCATGGCCGTCGGCGTCACGTCGCTGGAGATGCTGAATGCCTGTTCGCGGCTCATCGATCTTCTCGACGCGCCCCAGGACATCGCCTTCCTCAGCGGCCTCATCCATCGCGAAATCATTTACCGCCTGTTGCACAGCCCGCAAGGTAAGCACCTGCGCGCCATCGCCACGCTGGGCGAGCAGAGCCATCGCACGGCCAAAGCCGTTACCTGGCTGCGCATGAACTACGCCAAACCGCTGCGCGTGGAGGAACTCGCGGCCATGGCGCAGATGGGCGTCTCCACGCTGCATCATCATTTCCGCTCGCTCACCGCCATGAGTCCCATTCAATACCAGAAGCAGTTGCGCCTGCATGTGGCGCGCGAGCGCATGCTCAATGACGGCCTCGATGCCGCCAGCGCCGCCTTCGAAGTGGGCTATGAAAGCGCCAGCCAGTTCAATCGCGAGTACAGCCGCTTCTTCGGCCAGCCGCCCATGCGTGATGTCAAGGCGCGCCGGCTCACCTTCGCCGCCATGGCGAGCGACTAACTTGAGCCTCCGCAATCAGCGGCCGCCGTCCCTTGCTCCCTACGTCCCTGCTCTTTTCCCCTTTACCGCGCCCCGCGCCAGGCCTATGATGTTGGGCACATCACCATGAACGACATCGAATCGCAGCTAAAGCGCTGGCAATCGGCCGGCGTCCTCGATGCGGACACAGTCGACCGCATTCGCGCGCTTGAAGCGCAAGGCACCGCGCAACCCGGCGCCCCATCAGCCGCCGCGACCTCGGCCAGCCCCACGGGTCTCAAGTGGCTGGTGACCACGGGGCTCACTCTGGGCGCCATTCTCCTGGCCTGCGGCGTGGTGCTCTTTGTCTCGTCGCATTGGAGCCAGCTCAGTCCCGGCGAGCGCTACCTGCTCGTCATCGCCATGGTCGCCGTCTTCCACATCGCGGGCGGCTTCACGCGGTCGAGCTTTGAAGGCTTCTCTACCGCGCTCCACGCCGTGGGAACCATCTCCACCGGCGCGGCCATCGCGCTGGTCGGCCAGATCTTCAACATCCAGGA
>Ga0181536_10008068_pt1 | contig 10213 bp, 10 predicted proteins | sample PEATcosm2014_Bin_41_FD_121105 | JGI IMG/M metagenome (GOLD analysis project Ga0181536, IMG submission 121105) | Peatland microbial communities from MTU Mesocosm Facility, Houghton, MI, USA - PEATcosm2014_Bin17_60_metaG | ecosystem: Environmental > Terrestrial > Soil > Wetlands > Peat | place...
CACTATCCCCATAGCGCCAAAACATCCGCGCCTTCGTTCAATCCGGCTTCTATGAGGTCGCGCTCACGCCTGCGCTCCGGGCCACGCCGTGCCACGCGACCTCACAGAACCCTCAAGATTCCGTCGTGGCGCAGTTAGTGATTCATTGGCGTGAGGAGGATTCGCGCCATGTCATCAGCGGTGAGATTACGAACGGATTTTACGGCCGGTGAACTTCGACGTTTGGCCAAGAAAGCTAAGGACGCCAACCAGAGCCGGCGATTGCTGTCGCTGGCGGCCGTTGTTGACGGAATGAGCCGTGCCGAGGCGGCCATGATGGGCGGCATGGACCGCCAGACCTTGCGTGACTGGGTTCATCGGTTCAACGCGGCCGGCCTGGATGGGCTGCTGGACAACTGGGCGAGTGGGCCGGTGCCGCGCCTGTCGACAGCCCAGAAAGCGGAGCTTACCAGGATCGTCGAAACAGGCCCCGACAGAGGAGTCGATGGGGTCGTCCGTTGGCGGCGTATTGACCTCAAGCACGTCATCGCCGAACGGTTCGGCATCGATTATTGCGAACGTTACGTCGGAACGCTTCTCAGGAAACTCGGCTTCTCGCACATCTCCGCACGGCCGCGCCATCCAGCCCAGGATGCCGAGACGCTCGCCGCTTATAAAAAAACTTTGCCCGCACGCTGAGCGTTCATCTGCCTGATCTACCGAAGGAAACCCCTATCGAAGTCTGGTTCCAGGATGAGGCCCGCATCGGCCAGAAGAATGGCCTCGTCCGCCAATGGGCTAGACGCGGATCGCGACCGCGCCAGCCTGCCGACCAGCGTTACGATAACGCCTATCTCTTCGGCGCGATCTGTCCGGCGCGCGGTAAAGGCGCGGCGCTCGCACTGCCCGTCGCTGACACATTCGCCATGCAGCTTCACCTCGACGAGATATCGCGCAACGTCGCCGAGGGCGCACACGCCGTTCTGCTGCTCGATCGAGCCGGATGGCATACGACAGGCAAGCTCCGCATGCCCATAAACATCACGCTAATCCTGCTGCCTTCGCGCGCACCGGAGCTCAACCCAGTCGAGAATATCTGGCAGTATATGCGTGCGAACTGGCTTTCCAATCGCGTGTTTGAAACCTACGACGCGATCATCGACGCGGCCTGCGAGGCCTGGCGAAAGCTCATCGCCCAACCGCAAACAATCACGTCAATCGGATCGCGCGACTGGGCGAACATCGGTCAGTCCCCATGACCGTCAGTATCAGGCGTTCGCCATGCCGATTGCCGAACCAGATTTTCGATATATTTCGCCTTTGGTGAGAAGAGCCCAGATGATACGCGCCATCTTGTTGGCGAGAGCTGTGGCGACGACCTTGAAGGGCCGCCGGGCCAGAATGGCCGCCAACCATTTCGAAACATCCGCCTTGTGCCGAATGTGTCCTAAGACAGCTGTGGCCCCAAGGATTAACAAGGAGCGCAGGGTTGAATTGCCCATCTTTGATATCCTGCCGAGGCGCTCCTTGCCGCCACTCGAATGTGATCTTGGCGTTAAGCCAAGCCAGGCAGCAAAGTGACGTCCGGACTTAAACCCATGAGGGTCTGGAACAAGTGCTTTTATGGAGGCCGCGATGATTGCTCCAACGCCCGGTATCGTGGCCAGCCGTCGCATGTCCTCATCACGTTTTGCCTCAGCGATAATCGCACGTTCGAGCTTGTCGATCCGCGTCTTCGTCCACTCGATTTGATTGGCAAGTTCGCTGAGAGCAAAGCGGGCTGCAGGCGGTAGGCGAACGTCTTCGTCATCACGCACGATTTCGATCAAGGTTGCAATCTTCGCCGGGCCAGTGCCTGCAATAATGCCAAGCTCTGACAAATGGGCGCGCAGCGCGTTGATAGCTTGTGTCCGTTGCCGGACCAGAAGCTCGCGCGTCTTCAACACCATAGCAGCTGCCTGCTGGTCGGCCGATTTGACGGGGACAAACCGCATTGTCTTGCGGACAACTGCCTCACAAATTGCTTCCGCATCAGCGGCATCAGTTTTACCGCGCTTCACAAATGGCTTTACATAGGATGGCGGTACTAAGCGCACGTCGTGACCAAACTTGGCGATCTCACGCGCCCAATAATGCGCCCCACCACAGGCCTCCATCCCGACCAGGCAAGGTGACAGGTTTCTAAAGAAATCCAATACGCCCATCCGACGCAACTTCTGGCTTATAACGGGACTACCACCCGCCTTAGCGCCATGGACTTGAAATACTTGCTTGGCCAAATCCAACCCGATGGTGATACTCTGCTGCATGGAACGGCTCCCTTTCATGTGGTTGTCGCAACGACCACACTTTGGCACACTGATGCCGCGATAGCGGGGCCGTTCCACACATCAAAAAAGCCCGGTCAGGTCAGTCCTGACGGGCGGTCCCTTTAGTCCAGAGGTTAAGTGAGGTCACCACAGTTGGTGGCCTGGATCTCTTATTCGTTCGGGGTTATGTGTGCCGAAAACCTCACCCAATACGCCTGAGCTCGCAGGTTTACGCTGGCTTGCTTGGAGAAGGTTAGTTTGCAGTTCCTCTCCCTCCGCCACTACCCCTAGCGAACGGCTGTCAGTCGCGATTTTGCTGCGAGAACGGACGCCGAATTTGCAGCATTTTGAGACCGATCTCAGCACTCTTGAACTCAACTCGCTCCCTCGATCTGTTCTCTAAGGCGCCGCTTTCTCTGCACCTCTGTACTTTCACTCAGAGATACGGTTGCGCGGCACCCTTTAAAACAGGCGGGATTTGAGGCGTCGGTTGATGTCGAGTTCGAGATAAGCTCGCTCGACCGAATTGCGCGTGAATGAGCGGCTTGAACTTGTCGATGTCGGTCGTTGATTGCTTCAATCTCGTCAATGGGATCGCCTTGCAAGCGAGCTCGGTAAACCTAACATCTTGACTGCGTTCGATCGCGCGGCGCTTGCGGTCTATTGCGGCGCGTACATGCTTTGGGCAGAGGCAGCCGAAGCGGTCAAGAAATACGGCACCATGATAAAATCGCCCACGGGGTTTCCGATCCAGTCGCCTTACATCTCGATCGCCAATCGCAAAGCCGAGACCATGATGCGTATCGCATCAGAATTCGGTTTTACGCCCGCCAGTAGAAGTAGAATTTCAACGCCAATCAAAAAACCAACCGAATTTATTCGACCTCTTCAATGATTCAAAAAATGAAGAAAACAGCGGAATGGCTTTGGGTTAATGTCACCTATGGTCCTAACGGTCAGATCGAAATGCCGTTGGCTCCTCTCAGGCATCCAATATTTGACGAGGCATCCAGGTGCCATTTAAATTGTTGTCGACGGATGTAGCTAAATCGGTACGTTTGACTCGTCCGCGTCACAATCCGATGTTCACCGCCAAAGAAGCTGTGTTTTGAATATTGTTGGTGAAATAAGGGTTGCTGCACCGCGGGAGGCGGTGTTCGAGGCTCTTAGCAATGCGCCGTTTTTCGCGTCTTGCATCGAGGGCGTGCGGGACCTTAAGGAAATCGACGCCACACATTACGATGCGGTGCTGGAAACCCGCATCGCTTACATGCGCTTTAGTTTCAAAGTCGTCGTTGAGATGTGCCGGATCTCGCCTCCTGAGGAAATCGAGGCCAAGGTCGAAGGCACGCCGACGGGTATGGTGGGCCGGTTGACTGCAACCGCGACGACGCAGCCTGCCGACGATACCGGCGGGGGAACGGTCATTCGGTATTCGATCGACGCGACGCTGACCGGGAAACTCGGTAGCATGGGACAACCGGTGCTGAAGGCGAAGGCGAAGGAAATGGAAAAGCAGTTCTCCGCGCGGCTTGCCGCCGCCTTCGCTGCGGGAGGACCGGGAACGCCATGACGCCTTTCGAACTGCTCGAGCCGACCTCCCTCAATGAGGCTATCGCGCTGATCGATCCGGACGACCCGGAGGTGCGGCCAATCGCCGGCGGCACCGCGCTGATGCTGATGATGAAGGCCGGCGTGTTCCGGCCACGTTGCCTGGTCAGCCTGCGCAAGTTGGGCGACGGCTTCGCGCGCATCGCGGCGGCGCCGTACGGGGAATTGACCATCGGCGCGCTGGCGCCGCTTGCCGCGCTGGAACATTCGCCCGAGGTGGCGCGCCATGCCCCGGTGATCGTGCGCGCCATGAAGCGGCTGTCGAATGTGCGGGTACGCAACGTGGCAACCGTCGGCGGCGCGCTGGCGCATGCCGATCCGCACATGGATCTGCCGCCGGTGCTGATCGCGCTCGGCGCGTCGATTGCTATTGCGGGCGCGTTGGGTGAGCGCCGCATGGCGATCGAGGACCTGCTTACCGGCTATTACGAAACCGCTCTCGCCAAGAACGAGCTAATCACCGAACTGCACATTCCGGCACAGGGTGCGACGCGTGCGGTCTATTTTAAGGTCACCGCCGGCTCGGCCGACGACTGGCCGGCGCTTGGCGTCGCGGTCGCACTTGCTTCTCAGGGGGGAACGGTCACATCCGCCCGTATGGTGGTGAGCGCGGCGACCGCCAAAGCCACGCGGCTCATATCGGCGGAGCAGATGCTGATCGGCGCTAATGTGAACGACAAGACGCTTGAAATAGTCGCCGAGGCCGCCGCGGACGAGGCCGATATCATCGCCGATCTGCGCGGCTCGGCCTCCTACAAGCGCGAATTGCTGCGCGTCTATGCCGCGCGCGCAGTGCGCGCGGCCATGTCGACAAGCGGAGCGCCCAACTGATGGCCACGACCACGGTTTCCGGCGGACAAGTTGGACGCTCGCTGCCACGCCTTGAGGCGCGCGAGAAGGTGACCGGCCGTGCCGAATATACCCATCTCATGCAGGTGCCGGGCATGCTGCATGGAAAAATTTTCCGCAGCACCGTGGCGCACGGCCGCATCAAATCAATCGATACCAGCGAAGCGCGTAAAGTTTCCGGCGTCTTCGGCGTCTACACTAGCGACGACGTTCGCAAAGTCATCCCTCAGCCCTATTACGGGCCGGCGTTCCACGACCAGCCGATCCTGGCGATCGACAAAGTGCATTTCGTCGGCGAGCCAGTCGCCGTCGTCCTGGCCGCCGATCCGCACATCGCCGAGCAGGCAATGCAGTTGATCACCGCCGAATATGAAGAACTGCCGGCGGTGTTCGACGAGGTGGAAGCTGCCGAGAACAAGGTGCTGGTGCACGCGGAACTCAAGCCTGCAGGCACGTTTGCCGACCTCAAGCATCTAAAGGGCCGCAAGGGCACCAATATCGCACTCGATTTCCGGCTGCGGCGCGGTGACGTCGACAAGGGCTTCGCCGCGGCGGCGCATGTGTTCGAGCACACGTTCCGCACCCAGAAGGTGCTGCATCTGGCCTTGGAGCCTTATGCCTCGATCGCGGACTACCGCGACGATGGCGTCACGATCACATCCTCGGCGCAGGGGCCATCATTCGTGCGCACCGAGATCGCGCGCCTGCTCGACTGGCCGGAAAATCGCGTGCGCATCAAGGTGCCCTATCTCGGCGGCGGCTACGGCGGCAAGCTCTACATCAAGATGGAAGCGCTTGCGCTTGCGATGTCGATGCTGGCGCGCCGGCCGGTGAAGATCGCGCTGACGATGGAGGAGCAGTTCTACACCATTACCAAGCATCCCAGCACGTTCCGCATCAAAAGCGGCCTCGACAGCGGCGGCCGGATCATCGCGCGTAAATGCGAGATCTGGTGGAACGGCGGCGCCTTTGCCGACGTCGGGCCGCGCGTGACGCAGAAATCCGGCTTCACGGCGTCGGGGCCTTACGACATCGACAACGTCTCGATCGACTCCTATGCGCTTTATACCAATCTGACGCCGGCTGGCGCTTTGCGCGGCTTCGGCATCCCGCAGCTTGTGTGGGCTTACGAGAGCCATACCGACATGATTGCGCGTGCGCTCAAGCGCGATCCGCTGGAATTCCGCAAGCAGAACCTACTGCGCGACGGCCGCCCGCAGGCTACCGGAACCGTCCTGAAAGACGCCGCGATCGAGAAGGTGCTCGACCGCATCGCTGAGCGGCTCAACTGGAAGGCTCCATTCGACCGCGGCAAGGGTGTGCTGCGGCGCGGCCGTGGCCTCGCGGTCGCGCTCAAGGCGGTGATCTCGCCCACTACGTCGGTGGCGATCGTCAATATCGCGGGCGATGGCAGCACGACGCTTTTTTGCGGCACCGTCGACATGGGGCAGGGCTCGGACACGGCGATGGCGCAGATGGTCGGCGAGGTACTCAACATGCCGGCCGAGAGCATTCGCATCGTGCCGCGTGACACCGACGTAACGCCCTATGACATGGGCACGCTCGGCTCGCGCTCGCTGTTCCACATGGGTCATGCCGTAAGGCTCGCTGCTGAGGAGGCGCGCGCCAAGATTGCCGCGCTACGGCGCGAAGTGGGCGAGCCGGAAGGCAGCAATGCTCCACTCGGTGACCTTTTCCGCAAGAAATACGGCATGCAGGCCGGCAACATTGTTGGTACCGGCACCTACAAGCCCGATTACATCCCGCCGGACGCCGACGGCATGACCACCAACGCGACGCCGTTCTGGATGGTGGCCGGTTCGGGCGTCGCGATCGAAGTGGATACCGAGACCGGCCACGTGCGCATCACGCGGCTGATCAATGTCGCCGACGTCGGCAAGCCGATCAATCCGAAGATCGTCGAAACGCAGCTGTCGGGCGCCTCGTTGATGCAGCTTGGCTTTTCCATGTTTGAGAAGATGCATCTCGACGGCGGCCAGGTCACAAATGCCTCTCTCGCCGACTACAAGATTCCCGGCATCCACGACGTGCCCACGGTTATGGAAAACGAGGCGGTCGACACCTATCAGAGCAACGGTCCATTCGGCGCCAAGGGTGTGGGCGAACTCGCCACCTTCGGCGTGTCGCCAGCAATCGCCAATGCCATCGACGACGCCATTGGCGTGCGGCTCACCGCGTTGCCGCTAACCGCCGAAGCGGTGTTGCGCGCGCTGCGCGTCAAGGACAGCCGGCCGCTCGGGGATGAATGACATGCCGGCCACCCGAACGATCAACTTCACCCTCAATGGCCGGCCGGTTTCGGCTGAGGTGAAGCCGCACCACAACGTAGTCGAAATGTTGCAGACGCAGTTCGCTTTGTTCGGCGCGCGCGAGAGCTGCGGGCAGGGGCTGTGCGGCTGCTGCACCGTCCTGATGGACGGCAGGCCGGTTTCCGGCTGCCTCACGCTCGCGGTCTTTCTCGACGGCGCCGATCTGGTCACCGTCGAGCACCTGGCCGCGCCAGGGAATCTCGATCCGGTCCAGCAAGCCTTCATCGAATGCGGCGCCTTCCAGTGCGGCTATTGCACACCCGGCTTCGTGCTGATGGCAAAGGCGCTGCTGGGCCAAAATCCAGATCCGGACGACGAGCAGATCCGAGATTATCTTTCCGGCAATTTATGTCGCTGTGCCGCCTATCCAGAAATCGCAAACGCGGTCAAAATGGCCGCGCGTAAGTCCAAGGCCGGATCAACCGGCTGATCTTAAAACGCGACCTTGAGGGAGGGACTGATCCATGACGACGGCAACTGTAGCCATTTCGCAGCCTTGGTATCGCAGCTTGAACGCGAACCAATGGAAAACCGTGTTTGCCTCGAACCTCGGCTGGATGTTCGACGGCTACGAGACCTTCGCGTTGATCCTGGTGGTTGGCGTGGCGTTGCACGACTTGCTGTTACCGGCGCAATTCGCCCAGATCCCGGCCTTTGCCGGCACGGTGATCGGCATCACGCTGCTCGGCTGGGGCATCGGCGGGGTGATCGGCGGCGTCCTGGCCGATTATATCGGCCGCCGGCGGACGATGATCTTCGCGATCCTGGCCTATTCGATTACGACCGGACTTTCGGCCTTCGCCTGGGACTGGGTGTCGTTCGCGCTGCTGCGCTTCCTGGTCGGCATTGCCATCGGCTCGGAATGGTCGACCGGCGCCTCACTGACCGCGGAAGTATGGCCGGATAACGCGCGCGGCCGCGGCGCCGGCCTGATGCAATGCGGTCTCGGCATCGGCTTCTTCCTGGCCTCGTTCACCTGGCTGTTCGTCAGCGGCTACGGCCCGGGCGCCTGGCGCATCATGTTCATCCTTGGCGTCATCCCGGCGCTGTTCACCTTCTGGCTGCGCAGCGGCATCCCGGAATCGCAAAAATGGGAGCACAGCAACGAAAAGCGAAAATCCGCGCAGGCGAAGAAAAAAAGCGGTGCCGCTCTGAGCGCAGAAGATCAGCACCTCACACGCTTCACCTTCGCCGATCTTTTTGCTGATCCGGAAGTGCGCAAGATTACCGTCATCGTGTTCCTGATGTCGCTGACGACGACAGTGGCGTGGTGGGGCATCTCGACCTGGGTGCCGCCCTTTGTTGCCGCTGCCGCCGGCAAGGCCGGGCTGCCGCCGCAGACCTGGGCGGCTTACGCCGGCATGAGCTACAACATCGGCGCCATCATCGGCTACATCGGCCTCGGCTTCCTCGCCGACCGGTTCGGCCGCAAACCGATTGTGATGATCTTCTTCGCCGCCTCGCTGGTGCTTACCTTCGCGCTCTATAAGTGGACGACGGATGTGCATCTCTTGTTGCTGGTCGCGGCGGTCAACGGCTTCTTCACGCTCGGGCAATATTCATGGATGTCGGTCTGGCTGCCGGAGCTGTTCCCCACGCGGATGCGCGCGACGGGAATGGCGTTTGCCTTCAATAGCCCCCGTTTCATCGCCTTCCTGGGGCCGCTGTTTGCCGGTCTGCTGATTTTCCAGCTCGGCGGCTTCAGTGGGATGGCGGTGGCGTTCTCGTTCATCTATATCCTGGGTTTCGTGCTGGTGCTGTCCCTACCGGAGACCAAAGGCAAGCCACTACCAGCCTGATGGCGGCGTAATGTCGATTCTAAACGAGCGGTGTAGCGCAATTCGCTGCACCGCTTTGTTTATCGTCTCTGGAGGAGCGCTATCATGGCGAGTGACATTGTTCTGACCAATCCGGGCACCATGGCTCAGCCAGGTGGCCATTACAGTCACGCGGTGACGGCCAACGGGTTTGTCTTTATCGCAGGCCAGTTGCCGATCGCGCCGGACGGAACCAAACTCGCTGAGGCGTCGTTTGAACAGCAGGCGCAACAAGTGCTGGACAACGTCGAATCGGCGCTCGCCGGCGCTGGCTCGGCCATCGACCGCCTGGTGCAGGTGCGGGTCTATGTCACCGACATCAAGCTGTGGCCGGCTTTCAACGCGATGTATGCCCAATGGATTGGGTCGTCGCGTCCGGCCCGCGCGGTGGTGCCGGTGCCCGAACTGCATTACGGTTTTAAGATTGAAATCGAGGCCGTTGCACTTGAAGGATCGGCATGACCACGCAGGCCAAAGTCAGCCGTCCAAATGCACATAACAATAATTCATTTGCTGCTGCGGTGCATCCGTTATCGGGGCAAAAGCAGACCTGACGCCGACATCCCGCCACGGCGCAGGCTGACCCTAAGCGGATGTACCCGTTACCGACGAGCATTTAGCGGACCAAAGGCGCTTCGAACTCACGTATGACAGCTGCAATCTGCGCCAAGTTCGGCAAGCCCGCCTCATTGCCGAGATGCTGAATCTTGTGGGCGGCGGCAGCACCCGCGAAGTGGAAATGCTCCTCCCAACTCATCGCCGGGTTGGTGAGATAGGAATGAATGTAGGCGCCGTGGAACACGTCTCCAGCGCCACTGGTATCGAGAACTCGATCCGACGGTACGGCAAGAGCAGGGAGCGTCCGAACAACGCCCGTCTCGTCGTACCAGATCAAGCCTCGCTCACCGAGCGTCACTCCACCAATCCGGCACCCCCGGCTCTTGAGATAATCAAGCATCGCTGCCGGCTCATGGCCCATCTGTTGGCAGAGGCGTTCGGCTACAATCGCCACATCGATGAAGCCAAGAAGTTCGTGCGTGTTCGACCGCTGTCCTCCACCGTCGAGGGAGGTGAGAATCCCCGTTTGGCGGCACAGCTTTGCGTAATGGATCGCGGCGTCCGGTTGGTGTCCGTCGAGGTGAAGTACGCGGCAGCCCGCGAGATGAAGGACGGGGAACGGGTGAAGATAATCGTCATCACGACAACGAACGATCGCTCGTTTTCCATTATTCGGCATGATAAACGACAGCGATGACGTGTGGACCTTTCTGGCGTGGATCGAGATGCCATATTTGGCAGCCATGTCCCGGAACATGCG
>Ga0181536_10008069_pt1 | contig 10211 bp, 8 predicted proteins | sample PEATcosm2014_Bin_41_FD_121105 | JGI IMG/M metagenome (GOLD analysis project Ga0181536, IMG submission 121105) | Peatland microbial communities from MTU Mesocosm Facility, Houghton, MI, USA - PEATcosm2014_Bin17_60_metaG | ecosystem: Environmental > Terrestrial > Soil > Wetlands > Peat | place...
CGTCCGGGCCACCTATCGCCGCACCGTGCTTGAACAGGTGGCCCGGACGAGCCGGGCCATGACGTGGAAGAGAGGGCGCCATGTGTCAATCTTTAAGGGGGTTGGTATGACGCGGATCGCCCCGCGGATCAGCGACACCTTCGCGGGCCAACGTCCCGAGATACGGGTCGACCGCGATATCGTGTTGGCCGGAGCACTGTGGCACGACGTCGGCAAGCCGTATGAATTCGATCCGGTCAACCGCGCCGGTTGGGCGAACGACCCGTCGGCGACCGGACAGCCGACCCTGCGTCATATGGTCCTCGGCACCTATGCCTGCCTGTCGGTTGGCCGGCCGGGGGAAGTGGCGCGCATCGGCCCGCGCGCATTCGCTCGAAGACCAGCATCTCGGTGTTTCCACCGAGTGCATGATCGTGCGTCACGCCGCCCGCATGTACTGGAGCGTCGCGGGCGCGCGCGGCTTGCTGATCTCGGTATCGCTCCGGTCAAATCCGATTTCGCGGGGCAGAAAAATCGCGGGTGAAACGATGGACCATGGCTCTGACGGCTCGCCATTGGCCCGCCGTCTCGCCTGACCGTGCCGGCGGCCAGGCCTCTCCAGGTTGCTTCGGCCGGCTTATCCGTGGTGCCAGTGGCTGATCGCGACACCCAGAAGCACGAAGCCCAACACAAACACCGATCCGGCCACCGGCCGCGGCACGAATGGCTTGATATCGGCACGGTTATGCGCCGCGGCGAGGCCCACTCCACTGAAAATCGAGAAAAACGCAAGAGCGATGAGAATGGGTGGCTCCTGTTGCCGGCGGCGACAGGACCGGATAGAGCAAGAGCTTCAGAAATACAAGCATAATACTGTAGATCTGGATAGAACTATGGTATAAATAACGAAATAATCACGTTACGATAGAAAAAGAGTCCTGACCCGCAACCGTCAGGCATCGCCATTCAGTCGATTACAATTCTGGGTCCGGACGCCGCCGGCTTCGACACTTTGTCCCAAACCCGCCGCGCCAAATCGTCATAGGCTTTGGCCGCCTCGCTGTCCGGCGCCTGCGCCGCGATCGGCGTGCCCGCATCCGAGGCCGTGCGAATGTCGAGCAGCAACGGAATCTCGCCGAGAAATTCGATGTCCAGCCGGGCGGCTTCCGCGCGCGCGCCGCCGTGGCCGAAGATGTCGGTGCGGTGGCCGCAATTCGGGCAGCAGAAGAAGCTCATGTTCTCCACGAGGCCGAGCACCGGCACGCGGGTCTTCTCGAACATTTTCACGCCGCGGCGCGCGTCGAGCAGGGCGATGTCCTGCGGTGTCGAAACGATGACGGCGCCGGTCAGCGAAACCCGCTGCGCCATGGTCAGTTGCGCGTCCCCGGTGCCGGGCGGCATGTCGACGACGAGCACATCCAGCGGACCCCAACTGACCTGGCCCATCATCTGCTCCAGCGCGCCCATCACCATGGGGCCGCGCCAGATCATCGGGGTTTCCTCGTCGACCAGGAAGCCGATCGACATGCAGGACAGGCCCCACGCCTGCAGCGGGATCATCTTGTCGTCCCGCACCTCCGGCTTGCGGTGCACACCGAGCATGCGCGGCAGACTGGGTCCGTAGATATCCGCGTCGAGCAAACCGGTCCGATGACCCTGCCGCGCGAGCGAAACCGCCAGGTTGACCGCGACGGTCGACTTGCCGACGCCGCCCTTGCCCGACGCGACCGCGACGATGGCTTTCACATCCGGCAGCAGTAAGGCCGCCTTACCGCCCCCGGCGGGACCATGTGCGTGACCCTGGGGTGCGTGACCCTGGGGCGCGTGACCCTGGGGCGGAGCGTTGCCTTGCCGCGCACTCGGCGTCGAGGTTGGCGACGGTGCTCGGTGCGCGGTCAGTATCGCGGTGGCGTTGGTCACGCCTGGCTGACGCGCCAGCAACGCCTCGGCTGCCCGCCGCACCGGCTCCATCGCCGCCGCATGGGCGCGGTCGGTCAGCAGCGTGACCTGCACCAGACCGTCGCGCAGCTGGATCCCCTCCACGAGGCCGGCGGCAACGATGTCCCGGTCCGAAGCCGGGTCCTTGATTTCGCGTAGCGCCGCGCGCAACGCCTCCGTGGACGGTGTCGCCATTTTCTTGCTAAACCTCTTTTGGTCGGTCGAGGGACATCATCTGATGTGCCGGGGCCAGATATGGCGTATGACGTCCGGCACGCCAATGGTCCGTCGACCCGCGGGAGTACCAAACTCAAGATGCCCTGGAACAATAACGGCCCAAGCCCATGGGGTAACTCAGGCGGCAACCAAGGGGGCGGCGGCACAGGTGGCGGCAACCAAGGGGGCGGCGGAGGAGGCGATGATGGTGATGGCCAGCAGCCACCGCATGGCCCCTGGGGCAGCGGCGGCGGCGAGCCGGGCGGTGGGCGCCGGGGTGGTCCGTTCGGCCCCAACAGTCCATTTCCCGACATTGAAGGCCTGATCCGGCAGGCGCAGGCATTCATCCGTAACCTTCTGCCGGGCGGACAAGGCGTGGGGTTCGGCGGCCTGACGATCCTGGTCGCGGTCGTCGTGGCGTTGTGGTTCGCCAGTGGTTTCTACCGCGTGCAGCCCGACGAGCAGGGGATCGTGCTCCGGTTCGGCGCCTATAAATACTGGACCCCGCCCGGCCTGCATTGGCACATCCCCTGGCCGGTCGAAGCGGTCGAGCGGCCGGCCGTGACCCGGATCAACCGCACCGAGATCGGATTTCGCTCGAGTCAGAGCGGACGCGTCGAAGGCGGTACCGACACCTCCGGACGAGATGTCCTGGCGGAAAGCCTGATGCTGACCGGCGATGAGAACATCATCGACGTCGATGTCGCCGTGTTCTGGCGCATCCGCGCGAACGAGGCGTCGAAGTTCCTGTTCAATGCCCGCAATCCGCAAGAACTTGTCTTCGGCGTCGCCGAGAGTTCGGTGCGGGAGGTCATTGGCCGCACGCCGATCGAGCCGGCGCTCGCCCAATTGCGCGCGCAGATCGAAAGCGACGTGTTGACGCAGACCCAGGAAATCCTCGACCGCTACAACGTGGGGATCGAAATCACCCAGGTGCAACTGCAAAAGGTCGACCGGCCCGCGGCAGTCATCGAAAGCCAAATCGATGTGCAACGCGCCAATACCGACGCCGAGCGCATGCGCAACGAGGCTGAGTCCTATCACAACGACATCGTTCCCCGGGCACGCGGCGAGGCGGCGCGGATCATCGCCGAGGCGCAAGGTGTGAAGCAGGCCACCATCGCCGAGGCGACCGGACAGTCGCAGCGGTTCGGCGTCGTGTTGGCCGCCTACCAGCAGGCGAAGGACATCACGTTGCGCCGAATGTATCTGGATGCGATGCAAACCGTGCTCTCCCACGCGCGGGCGCTGGTGGTGGACGACAAGTTGAAGGGGCTGGTGCCATTTCTGCCGCTGAACGTGCCGGCCGCTGACGCCGCGGCGGCGCCGCGGCCGCCCGCACCATCGCAACCCGGACAATCACCACCTGGACAACCTCAATCAGGAGCGCCGGCGCGATGAACCGTCTCACGCTCCCCCTCATCGGCTTCCTCGTGGTGCTGGTCTGGCTCGTGCAAGCCAGCTTGTTCACCGTCGAACAGACCGAGCGCGTTCTCGTCGTGCAGTTCGGCGAGGTCGTGCGCTCGATCGATGACCCCGGCCTGTATGTGAAAATCCCGCTGGTTCAGTCGGTGATCAGTTTTGACAAGCGGTTGCTCGCCATCGAGCTCCCCGGTGAAGAGGTCATCCTGGGCGACCAGCGCCGGCTGATCGTCGACAGTTTCACCGTGTTCCGGATCACCGATCCGCTGCATTTCTATCAGGCGATCGGCCCGGATCCGGACGGGATTCGCGCCCGGCTGAACTCAATCGTCACGGCGTCGCTACGCCAGGTACTGGGCCGCAACACGCTGCTCGACGTGCTGTCGGCGGATCGCGAACGGATCATGGTCTCGATCAAGCAAATCGTGAACGACGGCATGACGAATTTCGGCGTCTCGATCGAGGACGTCCGGATCAGGCGCGCCGATCTGCCGGCGGAAAACACCCAGGCCATCCTGTCGCGGATGCAGTCGGAACGGCAACGCGTCGCCGCTCAGGCCCGCGCCGAGGGGGCGGAGGCGTCGGCGAAAATCCGTGCCGAGGCCGAACGGGAACGCACCGTGATCCTGGCCGAGGCCAGGGCGACCGCCGAAAAGACCCGCGGCGACGGTGAGGCGGAAGCGACCGGGATCTTCGCGAAGTCCTTCGGCCAGGATCCGGAATTCTTCTCGGTCTGGCGGACCCTGCAAGGCTATCGTGACGTGTTCGATACCGGCAACGCCCGCCTTGTTCTGACCCCGGACAACGACTACCTGCGCTATCTTCATAGCCCACCGGCCCCGCCGGCACACTGACACCCCGCGCCGAGCCCCCGCTCCGGAACACACGCCGGAACACCCGCCAGGAACACAGAGACCATGCGCCTGCTTTTCCCCACCGCACGCCACGCCGCCAGGATCGGCCTGTGCCTGACGCTCGCCATGCCAATGACAGCGTCAATCCATTCGTTCGGCATTCCCTTTGGCGGGCCCGGCGTCGCGTTCGCCCGCGGCGCCCCCGATAGTTTCGCCGACCTCGCGGAAAAACTGTTGCCCGCGGTGGTGAACGTATCATCGACCCAGTCCATGCAGGCGAAGAACGGGCCGCAAGCTGGGCCGGACATCCCGATCTTTCCGCCGGGCTCGCCGTTCGAGCAGTTCTTCAAGGATTTCCTCAATCGTGGCCACCCTGGTCAGAATGGCGAGGCGCCGCCGCGGCTGGAGCACCGGGCACAGAGCCTCGGATCGGGATTTATCATCGATGCATCCGGCCTGGTCGTGACCAACAACCACGTCATCGACGGCGCGGATGAAATCTCGGTGATCCTGCAGGACAATACGACCTTGAAGGCGGAGGTCGTGGGCCGTGACGAGACCGGCGACCTCGCGCTGCTGAAGGTCAAGGCGGACAAGCCGCTGCCGACGGTGGAATTCGGAGATTCGAGCACTGCCCGGGTGGGTGATTGGGTGCTCGCCATCGGCAATCCGTTCGGGCTTGGCGGCACGGTGACCGCCGGCATCGTCTCGGCGCGCAGCCGCGACATCAGGCAGGGGCCGTATGACGATTTCATCCAGACCGATGCCGCGATCAACCGCGGCAACTCGGGCGGGCCGTTGTTCAACATGGATGGCAAGGTCGTCGGCATCAACACGGCGATTTTCTCGCCGTCGGGCGGCTCGATCGGCATTGGCTTCTCGATCCCGTCGAACATGGCCAAGACCATCGTCATGCAATTGAAGGCATATGGTCACCCGCGCCGCGGCTGGCTGGGTGTGCGCATTCAACAGGTGACGCCGGAGTTGGCGGAAAGCGTCGGGCTCAAGGACACGGCGGGCGCGATGGTCGCCGGAGTGACCGATGGCGGGCCGGCGGAAAAGAGCAAGATCAAGGGCGGCGATATCATCCTGAAGTTCGACGGGCAGGATGTGAAGGACATGCACGCGTTGCCGCGCATCGTCGCCGAGACCGACGTGGGCAAAAAGGTCCAGGTGGTGCTGTGGCGCGACGGCAAGGAAATGTCCATCGACGCGGTGCTGGATGAAAAACCGAGCGAGGAGAAGCTGGCCTCCGCGGAGGCGGGGAAGAAAGGGCCGGAAGTGCCTTCGGCGGCCCGCGAGTTGGCGGATTTTGGCATGCGGATTTCGCCGATCACGCCGGACCTCAAGGATCGGTTCCAGATCGGCGCCGACCAGAAGGGCGTCGTGATCACGGATGTCAAAGAGGGTGGCGTGGCGGCGGAGCGTGGGCTCAAGCCGGGCGACGTGATTGTCGAGGTGCAGCAGGCCGAGGTTGCCTCCCCCGACGACGTGATGAAGAAAGTCGAGGCGCAACGGGCGCAGGACCGGAAGTCGGTGCTCATGCTGATCCAGGGCCAGGACGGCGTGCGCTATGTCCCGTTGCCGTTGACCAAGGGTAATAAGGACACCAAGCCGGGGTGACCGGTTTGGTCAGCTGACCGAGACGAACGCGCTGGCCGGATAACCCTGCGCGAACAGCAGTGCGCGGAGATTGGCGTGATCGATCCGCGCCCGCGCCGCCGCCGCGACGATCGGTTTGGCATGGAACGCGACCCCCAGGCCCGCCGCCAGCAGCATGTCCAAATCGTTGGCGCCGTCGCCGGTCGCCAGCGCGGCGGAAAGCGGCAGGCCGTGGCGCTCCGCCAGTTCTCGCAGTGTGGCCAGTTTGGCGGACCGGCCGAGAATCGGCTCGGCGACACGGCCCGAAAGCGTTGCGCCGTCGTCCAGCAAGGTATTGGACCGGTGCATATCGAAACCGGCCAGCGCCGCCACCCGGCTGGTGAAGAAGGTGAAGCCGCCGGAGACGAGCGCGGTGTACGCTCCATGCGCCTTCATGGTCGCCACCAGTTCCAGCGCGCCCGGCGTGAGGCGGATCCCCTGCCAGGTTCGCTCCAGCGCGTCCACGCTCAGGCCTTTGAGCATCCCCACCCGCTCCCGCAACGCTTCGTTGAAATCGAGTTCGCCGTTCATCGCGCGCGCGGTGATCGCGGCGATTTTTTCCCCCAGACCCGCGTATACGGCCAACGCGTCAAGCGTCTCGCCGGTGATGATGGTGCTGTCCATGTCGGCGATCAGCAGGCGTTTGCGGCGGCCGTTGGCCGGCACGACGATGGCGTCGATCGGGGCGCCGTCCAGCGCGGCGCGAACCTGGTCGAGGTCCGGCGCGCCGGTGCAGACGATTTCCACCGCCTCCGCCGATGACAGGACGGTCAGCGCGCCGCCGCCGGCGATGTCGCGCACCCGGCCGATCAGGGCCGAGGTCAGCGATGCGGCGTCGCGTGCCGCCACGAGGGTCAGAACATGGGTCATGCAGGCTTCGACCATGACAACCGCCGGGGGAACGGGCAAGCCGCTCCACGCATCGCGCGCCGGATGCTCGGTCTAAACGAACTTCCCGTGCAAGAACCCCAGCGCGGGCAGCGGGCGCCACGCACGTGGTAATTCGGCGCGCTTAATCGGCCGGACGTGGTAGCTCGGGGCCGGCTGCCGGGACGTCCGCAGGAAATTCTCGTAGGCCCGCACCTGCTGTTCGCGCCAGGCCTTGTCGGCCAGAGCCGCGACATGATTGGAAAAAATCTCGGCCACCCGCGTGGTGCGGCCCATGGATGCGACGACCGCCCAAAGCGTGTCATCGCGCGCGGTGTTCAGGCTGACTGGTTCAACCATGGGACAAGGCTGACCCGGTTCCTCGTCAAAATCAAGCGCCAGACGCGAACAAAAAACGTCCTGAGAAGAAAAAAGGCGGTGCGGCCGGGGGATTGGCCGCACCGCCCAAAGGTGGTCACGCCTTCGTGGACGTGACTTCAGGGAGGAAACAGGACACCGGAAAGACCGGCTCCGTGGTTAGGAAAGTATGCGACACCCCTTAACAAACCGTTAAAGAATTCAATAAAATCGACCGCTGGCATAAAAATATCGTGGCCGCGGCACGGCGGCCGGAAGGAGATCGGGCATGGCGCGAAAACGCCCAGGACCGCTGACCGGGCTGAAGGTGGTGGAGCTGGGGCATTACATCGCGGCGCCGTTTTGCACACGGATCCTCGCCGATCTCGGGGCTGAGGTCATCAAGGTCGAGCCCCCCGGCGGCGATCCGTTCCGTGGCTGGGGTGAGGCGAAGGACGGACACTCGGTCTGGTTCAGCGTGCACGGACGTAACAAACTTTCGATTGAGCTCGATTTGAAGAAGGACCGGGAAACCTTGCTGCAACTCGCGGCCCGCGCCGACGTGCTGGTGGAGAACATGCGCGCGGGGCAACTGGAGCGGCTGAAGATCGGCCCGGACGAGTTGCATGCGGTGAATCCTCGGCTGGTGATCGCCCGCATTTCCGGTTACGGGCAGGACGGGCCGTATCGCGACAAACCCGCGTTCGGGGCGATCGGGGAGGCGATCGGCGGACTCCGGCATTTGACCGGGTATCCGGCTTGGGTGTCCGATCTTCCGCCGCCACGCTGCGGGATTTCCATCAGTGACGACCTGGCGGGGCTTTACGCCGCGATCGGGCTGTTGGCGGCGGTCTGGGAGCGGGATGCCAAAGGAGGACGCGAGGGCCGGGTGATCGATGTGAACCTGGTGGACTCCGTGTTCAGCCTGATGGAGGGGATGCTGCCGGAATACGCGCTCGATGGCCGGGTGCGGCAGCCGGTCGGAGCGGCGATTCAGACCGCGTCACCGACCAACACTTATCCCTGCGCCGACGGGAAATGGTTGTGCGTCGCCGGCAATTCCGACCTGATTTTCGCCCGTCTGATGGCGGCCATTGGCCGGCCGGAGCTGGCGGTGGATCCCGCTTACGCCACCAACCTCCTGCGTTGCCGGAACCGGGAGCCGCTCGACAGCGCCATCGCGGCCTGGACCCGCACCTTGGTGGCGAAGGATGCCGAGGAAATCCTCGAACGTGCCGAGGTGCCGTGCTCGCGGCTATACGACATCGCCGATTGCGCCACCGATCCGCATTTCCTGGCGCGAAAAGCGGTGCAATCGATCGACGATCCCCTGATCGGAGCGACCCTGCATCCTGGGCCCGTGATCCGCATGGATGGCGAGGCGCCCGAGGACGTGGTGCGTTGGACCGGCCCAGCGGTCGGCGCGCACACGGATTTCGTGCTCCACACGCTGTTGGGCCGGCCCCGAAAATCTGCCTGAATGCCGCGGTTTCGGCTTGTTTTCGCCGCGAGCCGCGGTCACCGTCCGGCCGGTCGTGATCTGATGGGGCACCGTGCGCCGATTCCCACTGTTGTTCGGTCTGTTGCTGGTCTTCGCCCTTGCCGCTTGTGGCGGCCCGCCACAGCGAGACGTCGGGCAGCGCGTGGCACTGGATTGTGTTCCGTTCGCCCGGGCGCTGAGCGGGGTCAATCTGCGCGGCGACGCCGCCGATTGGTGGTGGCGGGCTGGCGGGCGCTACGCCCGCGGCAGGGCGCCCGAGGTCGGCTCGGTCATGGTCTTCGCGCAAACGCCGCGTTTGCCGCGGGGCCACCTCTCGGTGGTTTCTCGGGTCTTGTCGCGAAGAAATATACTGGTGACCCATGCGAACTGGGTGAGTCATCACGTGACCACCGACCAGCTGGTGGTCGACGTTTCACCTGATGGCGACTGGTCCGTGGTCCGGGTTTGGTGGCCGGCGGCCGATGCTCTGGGCGGTACGGCATACCCGGTCCTGGGGTTCATCTATTCCGGATATTCAACGAGTCATGACCGTATCGTTCGCACCGTGCCGAGTGCCGTGCGGCTGGCACTGGGCGAGTAATACCAACCCCCTTAAAGATTGACACATGGCAAAGATTGACACATGGCGTCCTCTCTTCCACGTCATGGCCCTCCCCCGACTCGTTCGGGGGATCGTCCGGGCCACCTGTTCAAGCACGGTGCGGCGATGGGTGGCCCGGACGAGCCGGGCCATGACGTGATGGGGTGAGAGTCACACTTTCAGCGGGTTGGTATAAAGCGGGCTCACGGGGTGATGTCGCGGCTTCCACGGATGCTGCCCGAAATCGGTCCGTTCGTGAAGATCGCGGGCAACATCGATGCCGCCGTCAATCAGGCGGTAGAGTCATTCCAACCATCGTTGACGTCGGCTCCCTGGCGACGCGGGACCGCCTCGTACCAAATGTTGGTACTCCGGGGAAGCGCATTCAGGCATTCAGCGGCCGGGCGGATTCGTTCGATCAGTTGCCGTAAACCAACTGTGGCAGCCACATCGTCAGGGCTGGAACGTATGTGATGATCATCAGCACGATCAGCAGCAGGATCAGGAACGGCAGGATGCCGCGGATGACCTCGCCCACCGGCGCGGTGGAGATTGTCGCCAAAACGTAAAGATTGAGCCCGACCGGCGGATGGATCAGCGCGATCTCCATGTTGTGCGTGAAAATAATGGAGAAATGCACCGGGTCGACACCCAGAGGGATCAGCGCCGGCGCCAGGATCGGGATCACCAGCAACAGCGCCGCCACGACCTCCAGGAAACAGCCAAGCACCAGCAGCAGAATGTTCATCGCGAACAGGAACTGCCAGGTCGCGAAGTGATGTGCCAGCGTCCAGGTCACCAACTGCGCGGGGACCCCGGATTCGGTCATCCAATGACCAAAGGCGAGCGCCGTCGC
>Ga0181536_10008070_pt1 | contig 10211 bp, 7 predicted proteins | sample PEATcosm2014_Bin_41_FD_121105 | JGI IMG/M metagenome (GOLD analysis project Ga0181536, IMG submission 121105) | Peatland microbial communities from MTU Mesocosm Facility, Houghton, MI, USA - PEATcosm2014_Bin17_60_metaG | ecosystem: Environmental > Terrestrial > Soil > Wetlands > Peat | place...
CTCGGGACTCAAGCTAATGGTCACGTTACCCAGCCGCGAGATCTTGAGACCATACGGCGCCAGCGGTTCTTGAAGGTCGGCCATCAACGCTGCCTCGATGTCCGCCGTTCGTCCGGCCAAGCCCAGCACCGGCCATTTCTCCGCCGTTAGTTTTTTCACGACGCTGGTACGCAGCGCCTTGAGAATCTGCTCGCGCGCCCAGTCGGTAATCAAGTCGTTGGAGGCCTGGCGAGTGCCGACCAATTTCAAGATCATCGCGGTCGGGTCGCTGACCATCATCGCGTACTCGCCGAATACCCTCAAGCCCACAGCGAGTCCAGTCTCCGGGTCCTCGATATTGTCGATGGGTCCGCCGAACGGCAGGCTGACGAATTCCCGCGTGCCTACGAAGTAGAGCTCGGCACGGTACATATTGCCGCCGCTCGCCCAATCGACGATGTCCCCCAAGAAGGGAATCAAGGCGCCGTCCATGGTCGATCTTCCTTGCGGGAGGGTACCTGCTAACTTTCCCTCCTTGAAAAACAGCGCGGTCTCATCCGGCTGCACCGTGACCTGGGTCAGCTTGCGAATAGTCATGTCCGGCCATTTGTAGAGAATGTCTTCCTTGGCTGTGTCGGGTCGCGCGATGAACTGACGATTAAGGTCTGTGGGGTGACCAAATAAGCTCACGATTCACTCTCCTGACAGTTTGACTGCGGGTCTCGATGCGGCCCGCGGGTAGGATTTCTTATCTCTAAAACCGCTAATCGACCAAGTTCCCGCCACCCCGCGTCAATCGCTCTATCGATCGGCGTGGCGGGATTGCGCATCGGTTCTGGTTCTATTTAAGGCCAACCCGTCTCTCGCTGGAACCGTCGATGTCCGTCACAACCCAAGCCTTCAAAGACCCTGCCGGTCAAAGCACCGATAGCCGCTTGGCAGTTGTCGGCGCCATCACCGTGACGTTCTCGCTCGTGGCGTTCGCGGCCGGGATGCTCGGCGTGTTGCCCTCTGGCTTCAGCACCGCCATCGTCATTTTCGGGATGGGGTTTACCCTCAAGGTGGTATGGACTTATGTCGCGAGATCCGCCACCTCCGCGAACCGCACCCGCATCGCCACCCTGATGTCGAACGTCGGATTGGCGATCTCGGCTTTGGCTGTCATCGCCGCGCTGCCCAGGCTCACGAAAACCTCGGGCGTGGGTTTGCTGCTCGTCGATCTGCTCGCGCATCTCTGGACTCTGGCGATACTCACCGCCGCAGCGGGTCCGGTGCGCACCCTCGGTTGGCGTGCCTTCTTAGGTGCGTTCTTGTTTGGATTTCTAGGGCTGACGGGACTCGCGAGGTTCCTCGGACGGCCGCTGATCGTGGCGCTCGGAACCTCAAGCGTGCTTGCCGCCGCCATCTGGGCGCCGCTTACCGAGGAGCTATGCAAAATGCTCCCAGTCATTTTGATCCTGGTGCTTGCGCTGCGTCGTGCCGAGACTCGCCCCTCCTTGCTCGATCTGGTTCTGGCCGGTGCGTGGGCCGCCGCCGGTTTCGCCGTGTACGAAAACGCCACCTACGGGCGCGGCGGATTTTCGTTGACGGCAAGTCCCGTCCTCTCCGTGATTTTTCCGGCCACCCTGCAAGGGTCAGCCTTCGGCTGGACCGTCGCTCAGACCGGTCATATGGTCCATACCGCGCTCATCGCGCTCGGTGTCGGCTTTGCGTTTCTCTATCGCCGCCGCCTGCAGCGATCTTGGATCGTCGCGGCGACCGCCCTCGCCGTGGCGCTCATCGAGCATTGCTCCCAGAATGCAATCAGCACCGGCGGCGCGAACAAAATCGTCGCCGACGTGTTCCTGGTCGTTACCTTGAACGGTCGGCTCTCGGCGATTCTGTTGGTCGCCGGTATCGCCTATGTGCTGACCGTCGAGTGGCGCGCGGTCGGAGGCGGGTTTCGGCCGCGTGAGTGGCTGCAATTGCGACCCGCCGAAACGCAGCGTCGCGGCGCACTACTCGCCCCATTACAAACCCGTACGCCGAAAGCGACGGTCAGCGTCCCCCTCGGAAGCGCCCAATGATCGATTTCGTCATGAGCCTCCTGCACTTCTGCGCGAGTTGCGTCAGCGACAACAACGTCATCCCGCCGGCGTTGGGCGCGTTGGGCGGAGCCGCTGGTGCGGCGGGCGGTCTTGGCGGCCTGGGAGGACTGGGCGGCGGCGCAGGAGCAGGAACGGGAGGTGGTGGCGTAGGCGGTGGCGGAGGCGGTGGTGGTGGTGGTGGCGCAGGTGGTGGCCCTTCGGGCAATGCAGGCCCCGCGCCGCCGGCCAGTCGACCGCAACCCATTGGCGATACACCGCCGCCGGGCGGACCACAACCCATCGGCGATGTCGGAGCTCTCGACAACCTGCCGCCGGGAAGTTCGGGCACTCACCTGAATCCGGACGGTTCGCTTACCACACTCGACCCGGACGGCGTTAAGCAAACCACCGTACCCGACGGACCGCAGCCATTGGGCGATACACCGCCGCCGGGCGGACCACAACCGATTGGCGCCACGCCGCCGGCGAATGGACCGCAGCGCATCGGCGATACGCCGCCCGCGAACGGACCGACAAATATTGGCCCTGCTTCACCGACAAACGACGCCGACCCGACGGGCGGCACACCGCCTGGCAACGAGACCCCGGCGAGTACCAATCAGCCCTCTGCCGAGCCTGCGCCAGCCGGCGGTCCTCAGCCCGGCAGCACTCCGACTACGATCACCACGCCTGACGGAACAGTAACGACGGTCAACCCCGACGGGACCACCAATGTCGCTTCAACTCTACCGCCTGCGGGCAGTGGGCTCACGACTGGACCGGGAGCGACCGACCCGAACGATCCGCAGCAAGGGCAACAGCCGATCGGCTTCACGCACCAAGTGCTTAGTCCTACCGATCCCACGCCGACAAGCGATCCCACGTCGCCGAGCGCCCCTAGCTCGCCGGACTATTCCACGTGGCCAAGCGTCCATACCGCACCGATCGGCGCCACGGCCACGATTTCCGACATGCCCAACACCGCGCGTGTTCAGGGGACGCCGACGCCCGGTACGACTCCGCATAAACCGAATCCCCCGTGATTGCTTCCGCTCGACGCTACCGAGTCAGTTCATTGGGTCCCCTCTCGTTGGCGGGTTCCCGGCTCGTTTCGGGTTCTACAGGGGTGAGTTGCAACGTCACTCGAGAGGACCAGAAAAGTGCGCCACGATCGACCAGCGGCCTCCGCCGTCTCAACCCCCTGGCACCGGGTAACGCACGCGTGGCGGCGTTGGGCTTCGCCTCCTCGCCAGACCGTGCTCACTCGCGCGGCAGCACTGGGCTTGCTGGCGACCCTGGCAGCGTGCTCGCACTCGCCCGCCCCAACGCCTGCCGCCACGGGCACGGCGGGGCCGGCACTCGTGCCAACGCGGTCGACCTACGACGTGACCCTGAAACCCGAAACGAAGGTCATCGATACAGCCACGATGGCGCGGGCCTACCGCGGTGCGACCTCCGACGGGATGCTGACGTTCGATGCCGCCGCCGCGCCGGAAGTGGCAGCGATGGCGCCCGGTACGATAGCGATATTTGCCGGAGTCGCGCTGCTGCGAGTGAGCAGCGTCACCTCGACTGGCGGCAAGATCGCAGTCGCAGGAACACCCGTAGGGCTCGAGGACGCAATCGACCACGGACATATCGCGTGGTCCGCGCCTATGGATTTCACCAAGGTCGCGTTCAGCCCGCCACCGGGATTTCACCGGGTCACGGAGCAGAGCGGCCCGCTGCTCGCGCTCGCCGGCCTGTTGGTGCCGCGTGCGGAAGCCGGGCTGTCGCTCGCCGACAATACCTGGGACGGCAAGGTTAAGGACTGGAAGATCAGCATCGCGCTCACTCCCTCGAACGGCAACCTGCACCTGGATCTACACGCGACCAAGACGATCGACGGCGGCACGATCGACGTTCACGGCGTGGGGCAATTCAACGGTCTGACGAACGAAGGCTCAATCACCCTCGCCAATGGTGCGACCACCGAGATCACATTCGACAACAAGGGGCTGAGCGGCACGGTCGACTTCGACTGGAAGGTCGCCTTCGATGCCGAACATGGCGGTAGTGACCCGAAGATGAGGGAATCGGACCTCATCAACCTGCCGTTTTCGTTGGATCTGCCCCTGGTCCTGGGACCGATACCCTTCAAGCTGAGCTTCAAGACCGCGTTCGCTTTTCAGCCAACGTTCACGAGCAAGGTGACGGTTGCGCAAGGTTCCTACCACGCATCCTACGGCGGTGACCTGCCCATGACCGACACCGCGGACGCGAGCGCCTCCGGTTCCACACCCGGCGGCGGGGCCGCTGCCGTACCGGCACCGGCGAGTGCGCCTGCAGCGGACGGGGCTAGCGGCAGTGCCTCCGGCACCGGCACGATCAATTCCTACGGCGGCACGCTCTCTGTCGCGGCCGTAGGCCTCTCGACCACGGTCGCACTGCCGAAGATCACGCTCACCATCGGGTTGCCCAGCGCGTTGAGCTCAATCCTTCCCACTTCGGATTTCGGCGGCCCGTACGCGACCCTGCTCACGCAGGCCAACTTCCTGGCCACCGGCGTGACGACCATGGTCCAGTGTGAAAAGCGGGAGCTCAACCTGTTGGTCGTCGTGGGCTACACGCCGGGGCTTCTCGGGAAGCTCAAGCTGAAACCCCAGTCGAAGACGATCCTCAACCAGAGCTATACGGAAATCCGCCCCCCGAACATCACGCTATGCAAGGGTTGAGAGTCGCCCGGTGAGGGGAAAGGAGAACAGATTTTTTGCCGGCCCCGCCATTTTCGCCGGCCACCCTCCCTGCGCGCAGCTGCCGACCTTGGTGCACAGTCTGCGGCGGGATTACCGCCGCAATCCGGTTCTTGTGAGTACCGATACCCGCCACGGGCCGCGCAACCCACTCAGTTCAAGGAGTTCCTGATGTCGAGCATCCCTGTACGTCCACTGTCGGCCATTGCCGCCCTCAGCATGGCGGCGACGATGAGCACCTCCTGCAGTAACACGGACACGCCAGCGGCGGCCGCGAAGAACGGTGCACCGCAGAGCGCCGTCACCGGCGCGGCGCCCCACCCGACACCGGACCCCTGTACGTTACTGTCCGCCGGCGAGGCGCAGATCTACGTCGGCACGCTAACCAGTCCACCATTTCGCGGCAACGACGACGGGCTCGCGGATGCCACGGGTGAGGCATGCGTCTACCGCGGCTCCGGTGCACGGCAACTGACGATCGCGCGCACCGGCGAGGGCTCCGCGGCCGCCGGCCGGGTTATGAAAGACTTGCCGAACGCCGTGGGTAGCACGCTCGAAAAGGCAGGCGCCGGCAACCTTGCTGCCACGACCCACAAGGTGATGGCACAGGTACCGGATGGGCCGTGGGACCAGGCCACCTGGATTCCGGGCGGTACGTTCATCGCCACCAAGGGCGGTCAGGGCGTCCATGTGGACGTGGGTGGCGCCAGTGGCAAGCAGGAAGATGCCGTCGCACTGGCGCGGCTGGCCATGCCGCGCCTCGATCACCCGCTCGACTACGACGGTGCCCGGGCTGCCACGAATCTGCCGAAGCCCAAGGCTCATCCGGCCAATGCCTGTGACGTCGTGCCGCAAGCGGCTGTCGAAGCAGCGATCGGCACTTTCGCCGCGCCGCCCGCTCCGCAAACCGATGGCTCACAGTGCGCGTATCAAGTGGCGAGCGGGCAGGGGCCGCGCACCTACTTGGTCGCGTTCACCTGGACGGGTGGCATCAAGGGCTTCAACACGCTCAAGAATGGCATGTCGACGCTCGGGTCGGTGATGGGCGGCTCCATACCAACCGCCGGCATGGACTCCATGAAGATGGACCCGAACATGTCGAAGATGATGGGTGGTCTCATGAACCTGGCTGGCGGCGGTGGCGGGGGCGCGCCCGGCGCTGCGACGCAGGTCGGATTCAAGACCGATACCACGCTCCAGGGACCCTGGGACAGCGCCATGCTCCTGCACGGAACTCAGCTCTTCGCCGTCAAGGGCGACGTCATGGTCAGCATGGATCTGAAGAGCGCGGACTACGAAAAGGCCAAGGCTCTACTGGCAGCAGCCTGTTCAAGCCTGTAGTCGCTGTCCGCTACGACTGCGGACAAACCAAATACTCGGTCATTGGCCGCGTGCGGCGCGGCCATCCGGATTGCTCTAGCCGATCGTTCCACCCAGTTCGCGAAATAGCCACGCGCGCGCCTTCAACCAGTCGCGTTGCACGGTGCGCAGCGACACGCCCAGCGCGCGTGCCGTATCCTCCTCGCCGTAACCGCCGAAGAAGCGGCACTCGACCACGTCGGCAAGGCGCGGCATGTCCTTGGCCAAACGTACCATCGCCTCATTGAGGGCCAGCATGCCCTCGTCGGAATCGATGGACATATCCGCCACACTCGACAGCGTCAGGTGTTGGCCGCCACCGCCGCGCTTTTCCGCCAGCCGCGCCTGGGCGTGATTGATGATCGCGTGACGCATGGCAAGCGCGGAGGCGCGCAGGAAGTGGGTTTCATCGGCAAAGGTGCGTGATTGTCCGAGGCGCAGATAGGCCTCATGCACGAGCGCCGTCGTTTGCAGTGTTTGCCCTGCCCCGAATCGAGCCCGCGTCCGGTGCGCGACGCGCCTCAACTGGTGGTAGAAGGCCGGCAGCAACTCAGAGGCAATGCGGCGCACATCCGCGGAGGCCGTACTGGCCTCCAATCGAATCAGCGCGTCTTGCGGCAAGGGGTGTTCTTCGTCGGCCACCTGACGATTCTAGGCAAATCATGGCCAAGCGGTGAAGAAATCTTGGACGGCGCGACGTCGGTGGCGGGATCGCTGTTCGCTTCCGGTTCTTAAAGAGCATGAACTTCCGACGTCGAGTATTGCCATGAAGGCCTTCTGCACCGGCTGCGGCTCCGCACTGAATGCCGACACCGCTTTCTGCACCGGCTGCGGCACGGCGGCCCAGCCCTCCACCGAGCCCGCTCGCAAGAGTCGAAAGTGGCCGTGGATTCTGGCCCTGATTCTCCTCTTCGCGCTCGGCTTCTGGCTAGGACGTCTGATGGCGCCGAAATGTCCGCAGTGCCCTGCGCCGCCGACCGCCGGCGCGGGCGGGCGGGCGGGCGTAGCTGGAGGCGGCGGTGGCGGGCGCGGCTCCCCCGGGGACGGTACTAGCGAACACGGTCACGGCGGCGCCGGCCAAGTCGACGGCACCGCGCGGCTTCATGGGGATGGCGGCAGCGCTGAAGGCAGCGGCGGTCCCGGTTCTGCCGGCAGTGGCACGGGAGACGGTGACATGACAGGCGGCGGCAAAGCCTCTGTCAATGGGGACGTCAGCGCTCACGGCGGCAAGGCCAAACCCGAAGTGGGAGCCAACGGCTCGGACGATAATGGCGGCGGCACGGGCGGCAAGGGGAATCCTAGCGACAGCCCCAATGGACCGGACTCCGACCCGGATGCAAAAAAACGAACCGAAGCCGGGGTGTGGCGGCTTGCTGCCGGTGCTCCTCTTTCTGCCAACGGCGTGGATACGCCGCAAACGAACGGGAAGGACACGTCAGTCAAAGTGCTGAGCGCTCCTGATTTCAGATACGACAAGACCGGCCTGCCTCGTTACCCGGACGCGAACACCGCTGTCTCAAGCGCCATGTCCTACGACGTGGAGGGCAGAACCGACCAGTACCACAGCAGCAGCGGCATCTTGACCACCAGCTCCTTCGATGACGCGGTCAGTTGGTATCGCAAGAACCTACCGCCGGGCTGGTCGAGTTCCACCATAAGCGATTTGAACCGATTGGGCGCCGTTGCCCAACAATTGTCCCCCGACAAGATCATGCAAATGATGGCCGCTCAGAGCGATGCCACAGCGGTGAAATCCGCCGCTGAGACACCCGCCACCGCCGCCACCGACAGAACGCGACTGTCCCTGTTTGCTCCACCGGCGGGAACCAAAGGCGAGCTCGGCGTCATGATCGTTCAGAAGGGCGACCAGCCGGTCGAGATCATGATGAAAACCCATGTGAGTCCCTAGCCAGCACCGCTGCCACCCGAACCGATCTTCTAAACGAGGAACACTCGATGAGCATACCTTTCAAAGCGCCGCCGACCGCGCCACTCACGAAAACCATCGTTGTCGCTACGCCATCGATTCGGTCCGCCATGGCGCCGCTTCCCGGCAATCCGCAACGCCAGTAAGACCTTCATCGAGGTGTATATGATGACCCGCAATCCCCGTTTACTTTGCGCCGCTGCCGGCTTTCTGATAACGGCACTCGGCACCGTCTCCGCCAACGCAGAAGATCCTGCCTGCAAGCCAATATTCGATGCGATGACAAAACTAGCGTCCACGCCCAGCCACACCTTCATGACAAAGACAGTGGGCGCGGAGAAAGGCGCTGGGAAAACCAGTGAAACCATCAACACCGGTGCCACGCGCTATCTGAGAATCGACGGCAGCTGGATGGCCAGTCCATTGAATACGAAAGCGCTGCTGGCCCAGGCGGAAGAAAACAGACGCGACGGCAAGGAGCAGCATTGTAGCTATCTGCGCGAGGAAGCGATCATCGGCGAGGCGGCCGGCGTCTATATAGCGCATAACAAGAGCGAATTTGGCACCTCCGATGAGCGCGTTTGGATCTCCAAACACAGCGGTTTACCGCTCAAGGATGAAATCGACTTGAGTTCGGGCGGCCCACAGGACGTGACTCACTATGCATCTCGCTACGTCTACGACGGTGTTCGGGCACCGGATGGCGTGACGCAATAACGCATCAAGAGGGGAACTATGAAATGTCCGAAATGCCAGGCACCCATTGAAGCCGACAGCCGCTTCTGCGGCCGCTGTGGTCAGATGATCGACAAAGGCGGCGCCGCCCAACCATCCTCTGTGGTTCAACCCGCACTCACCGGCGCCATCCTGGTCGCCGCCACGGCGGGCAATGCAACGGCAGCCCCAGCATCGGCCGCGGGATCCACGGCGTCCGCGGGGCTTGCTGCGCCGTCGATGGCACGGTTGATCGAGCGCATCAAGAACATCGTGTGGGGGCCCAAACTCGAATGGCCTGTGATTGCACCCGAGCCGACATCGATCGCGCAGTTGTACACCGGTTATGTGATGCCTCTTGCGGCGTTCGCGGCAGCGATGTCTTTCCTGCACATGTCTCTCATTGGAGTGAGCGTGCCGTTCGCCGGCGTGATTCGCACCCCCATCGCCAGCGGTCTGATGGCGGCGATCTTGTCCTTCGGTCTCGGTCTGGTGGGCCTATTTCTGGTCGGACTCATCATTAATGGGCTGGCGCCGACATTTGCGGGCTCGAGCGACCGGCGCCAAGCACTGAAAGTAGCCGCCTATTCGTTCACGCCTGCTTGGCTGAGCTCCGTGCTTGCCCTATCACCGGTGCTGCCCACGCTGCTGCAATGGGCCGCGCTCTTCTATGGCATCTATGTGCTCTATCTCGGTTTGCCCGTATTGATGCGATCGCCGCAAGAGCGGGCCCTCGGCTACACGACGACGGTGGTGGCCTGCACCTTGCTGCTCGGCGTCGTCTTCCTCGGGGTCAGCGTCGTGGCGGGCCGCTTTGGTTGGGGACCCGGCCGGCTGATCTCTTCTCCGGCCGCCCAGGCAGCGGCGCAAGATCAAGGCGCGGCCGCTGTCGGCAATATTATCGGCAATGCTCTCGGTACCGATGACAAGGGTAAGGCCGGATTGGGCGCCGCCTTGTCCAATCTCGTGAAAGCAGGTCAATCGAGCGAGACATCGCCCTTCACGTCGGCCGCCGCTGCAAATGGCAACTCCTCCGAGGCTCCGGCGAATGCGTCCGCCGCCAACTCCGCCGACGCGCAAAGTTCCGTGTCCGCCGTCGGGGGATTGGTCACTGCGCTGGGCGGTGCCTTGGGCGGCAGCCATCGAGTAGCGGTGGTGGATTTCAAGACGCTCACGGCGATGCTGCCGAGTTCATTGCCCGGTATGACTCGCACCAATGCTCAAGGCGAGAATCAGGGGGCGGTGGGCGTTAAAACGTCATCCGCCAAAGCCGACTATCAGGGAGACAACGGCGCCGACGTACACATCGAGATCTCCGATATATCCGGGGTGTCCGGCCTGATGGACCTGGCGGGTTCTTTGGTTCAGAACACGACCTCCGAAAGCGCTTCCGGCTTCGAAAGAGACCAAGCCATCGGGGGTCGAAGCGTGCAC
>Ga0181536_10008075_pt1 | contig 10209 bp, 12 predicted proteins | sample PEATcosm2014_Bin_41_FD_121105 | JGI IMG/M metagenome (GOLD analysis project Ga0181536, IMG submission 121105) | Peatland microbial communities from MTU Mesocosm Facility, Houghton, MI, USA - PEATcosm2014_Bin17_60_metaG | ecosystem: Environmental > Terrestrial > Soil > Wetlands > Peat | place...
ACCAGCTCGCCGTCCATCTTGTGATCGTGGACGTCGTCGACGCGGCCCTGCTTCTCGATGAGCCGATACTCGGAGTGGATCGGTTCGTGGGAGTTGAAGTCCCTTAACTATGATGCTAACTCCGCGATTTTCCTGGAGATCTTTTCAGGCAATGTGAAAGTGTGTAAGCCAGTGTGCAAGCTTCCGATGGCGCGTCCGGCCCAGACTCGCTGGGGATATGGATGGTTGTGGGTGGACTTTTGGAGGTTGATTTTTGGGTGTTTATGGGTGAACATATGGCTGGAAGGTTCCAATGCTCACTATCGACACCCTTCAGATCACACCGGAATTTCTGACGCTGATCGCCGAGATCGGCGAATTCAAGGGGGCCTGGCGTGCCTTCGGCACGCTCGCGCCGGAGCGCCTGAATGCCCTTCGTCGCGTCGCGACCATTGAGAGCATCGGGTCGTCCACCCGCATCGAAGGTAGCAAGCTCAGCGATCGCGAAGTTGAGCGCCTTCTCTCCAACCTGCAGATCCAGTCCTTCGCGACCAGAGACGAGCAGGAAGTGGCGGGCTATGCGAAGGTCATGGAGACCGTTTTCCAGTCCTGGGCGGACATCCCGGTCACAGAGAACCATATCAAGCAGCTACACCGGGATCTCTTGTCCTACAGCGACAAGGACGACTATCACCGGGGCGCCTACAAGACAACGTCCAACAGCGTCGCCGCCTTCGATGATGCCGGCCGCCAGGTCGGCATTGTCTTCGAGACGGCGACGCCCTTTGATACGCCGCGCCTCATGGCCGAGCTGGTTGCCTGGCTGAATGAGGCGCGCACACTCGGCCGCCTGCATCCGCTGCTGATCATCGGCGTGTTCATCGTGGTGTTTTTGGAGATCCATCCCTTCCAGGATGGCAACGGCCGCCTGAGCCGCATCCTGACCGCGATCCTCTTGCTGCAGGCCGGCTATGCCTATGTGCCCTACAGCTCGCTGGAGAGCGTGATCGAACACAGCAAGGAAACCTATTACCTCGCGCTGCGCCAGACGCAGGGCACGATCCGTACCGCGGCGCCCAACTGGCAGCCATGGCTTCTCTTCTTTTTGCGCGCACTGCAACAGCAGAAGCGGCGCTTGGCCGCGAAGGTGGAACGGGAGAAGATTATCATTGCCGCCTTGCCCGAGCTGGCCGTGCAGATCGTCGACCATGCGCGCCAGCATGGGCGGGTGACGATCGGCGACATGATCCGCGTGACCGGCGCGAGCCGGAACACACTCAAGGAACATTTCCGGCGGCTGGTCGCGCTTGGCCACCTCAAGCAGCACGGCGCCCGCAAGGGCACCTGGTATGGGCTGCCATGAGTGATTCGACTGAAAGGCTGAGAGCTTCAGACGAACGCCGACCGGGCGATCCCTGGAAAGGTGGCGGATAGGCATGGCGGGGGAATGGGTTCCTTGCGGCAGCGGGTTTATCGAGGCGGACGTCATTCGCTGGAGCGAGGGCGTATGGCAAAAGCCCAGGCGCAACCGGGGCCGCGCCGTGAATGTCGGCGAGCGCGTGGTGGTCGCCGAGGTGATCCGGGATGAGGGAGGGTGGGTCGATGTTCTCATTCGCGATTGCACCATAGGGAGTGAAAAACCCGGCCATAAAGTTTTGCCTCTGGCGAAGAACGGCGCACTGCGCCGGAAGAGGCACACCATCGAGAAGGGCAAGCCAGAGGGGCTTCTCTGGAGTGATGAAACCGTCCGGGCTTCGCTTGTCAGCAGGCTCTTGGGAGGGATAATCCGTCCACGTCCGAAGAGGCGTCGCCGTGACCGCGCCGGTCCCGGATTTGGCGATGGCCGGAGTGCCCCAACACACGGAGGCCTTCGCGATCGCGAGGCGCGTACGCAACGGGCCGAGACTCAAGGATGAGGCTCGGTAAGCGGAGCGCATAGAGCTCGGCCGCTCTTGGTCTACGGGCGGTTTGCCCAGAAGACTTGCGCTTGCAGGTTGGGGAGGGAGTGCGTTAATTACGCATGAGTTTGACCTGCTGTAGCGGCGGAAATGGGGATCAAACCATGATGCGGGAGCTAATCAGGAAAGTGTCCGGCTGCATTGTGCTGGTGGTCGTTCTGGTGGCATCGTCGCCCATCCGGGGCGAAACGGCACCCCCAACACCGGAAGCGGCGCAAGGGTCGGGGCGAGATTCGATGACGCTGAAGCTTGACCCAGATACACAAAAGCTGGTTCAGCCGCTTGCCGACAGGCGGGAGACGCAAACAGCCGTCGCGACGCTCCGCGACGCCGAAATGCTCCTCCCACATTGCATCTACGTTATCTATCTGGTGGTGCTCGTGCTTCTCGGAGTCTGGCTGGCGGCGGCTCTGGTGGTGGCTATAGTGTGGGGGATTTTGGCGGGGGGGCAGCGCGTACTGATCGTCGGGCATCAAGTAAAAGAAGAATGGATGAAGAATAGGAAGGGGAAGAAAGTTGGCACGGACGGCGGCTGAAATAGGGATCAAACCATGAGGCGGGAGCTAATCAGAAAGGTGTCCGGCTGCATTGTGCTGGTGATCGTTTTGGTGGCGTCGTCGCCCATCAGGGGCGAAACGGCACCCGCAACACCGGACGCGGAGCAAGGCCTCGGGCGGGATTCGCCGACGCTGAAGCTTGACCCGGATACACAGAAGCTGCTTCAGCGGCTGGCCGACAGCAGAGAGGCGCCGTCAGAGAAAACTCAAAGCGACGACTCTTGGGACAAAGAAAAGTTCACAACCCTGATGAGCACGCTGTGGCAAGCCCCGCTTGCGATCCTTGCGATCGTTCTCGCTATCGGGGGGTTTTTTGGTTGGCAGGGATACAAGGACTTGTCGGACCGGCTTCAGCGCAATCTATCGGACAAGCTGATCGGCGAGGCGCGTACCGTAGTTGGATTCTCCCTGGTCCTCGGGCAAATTACTGCGGGGTTTGGAATTTGGCGACTGGCTGTTGAGCTACAGCTCCAAGAAGCAAACGGGGGAAAGCCGTTCAGGTCGTGCGATGATCGTGATCAAGCCGAGAAAGAATTCGGCAAGAAACTGCTCCGCACGGATGCCGTAGGTGTGGGTGCCGCTTCCCACATGAGAGCTGCGAGATCTGTGCTTTCCCACGCTATAAAAAATGTTGATCAGTTGCCAGATGATGCTGATGTGCGGGTTACTGGTCGATTGCGTAGTGGCATAGTTAGACTCGAGGCGAAACAGAGTTACGCCTACTACACTGCTACAGACCACCTATCCGAGCCGGGTGATTGGGAGGATGCTTTGAGATTCTCTCGTGAAGCGCTCACTGCGACGCAAGATCAAAATTGGCTTGAAGCGCAGTTGGAAGGAGACAAGCGCCGAGCAAGGAGCCGTGCAGTAGAGTGGACGGACACGTTCATCTATGTTCGCGTGCAATTCTCAAGAGTCGCAAGATCCCTCGGAGACGCGACTCGCGAAAGGGCGGCCCGTGAAATGAACGCCGCGCGCCAAGCGTACGAACACTTACCCCTGGATGACGCGTATGATGACGTGAGAGAGAGATTCCGCGACGAGTTCGGCCGCTGACGTTCAGTTGAAGGTGCGCATTCGGGAGAAGGCAGCGTTGATTGTCGAACACCCCCCATCGCCCTTGGTACGCCAGTTTCCACGTGCACATCCACCCGCCTGAGAGGCCGAGGATGAGACGGAGGGCCTACTTCGCTGTCGAACCTTACGAAGCTGAGTACTAACTTCTCAACTGGGGTCGCCGGGACCGGACTTCCTCATGGTGATTAGCCTTTCCTCATATCCCTTATAATCCCCCTTGGACGCGGTTGCAAGGGTCCGGTGGAGCGGAGAGGCACTGACTTCAGTCGCTGTTCGGGCAAAGATTGGTGTTAGGGTCATTGTGGCTATTCCTCTGCAAGTGTTCAAGTTTGCACAACTCTTTTACCAGGCGAATCGGCAAGAAGTCAAGCTGGAATCGCAAGGCATTGATTGCAATGGCGTTTTCCATAGCTGCGGGCTGAAACACGCCTACCAAAAGCGGCCATGCGGATTTAGCGCTTCGGGCCGTCAGGCTTTCGGGCCCAATGGGGGCGGAGCTGCGGGGGCGGCGTTGGCGGTTTGGTCAAGAACCGCGACGAAAGGAAAGACGGCAGCGGCGGCAGAAGTGCCGCGGTGCTGCCGATGAACCGGGATATCGGCGGGCGGATCTTCTTGGCAACCTGGTTAAAGGAGCGGCTCAGCTTTGGTCGCAGGAAGCGGGAGCCGCTCAGCGTACGCGCGTGGGCGGCGGCCTTTCGGGGCCGTCCCTGGCGAGTTCCTCCTCGCGCTGGCGCTCGGCTTCGCGCTCTGCGGCGCGGGCCGGAGAGAAGAGGTTCTGGACGGAGTCGATGAAGCCGGCGAAGCCGGGGCGCGCTGCTGTTTCTGTTGGCGCCGGAGGTCTTCGGTTTCGTCCCGGTGGATGGCGTCGAACCGGTCAAGCTTTGCTTGCGTGTCGAGGTCGAGCGCTTCGCGGAGTTGTTTCATTTCATCCGTCTGTGATTCGATGAGTCGGCGGCGCCAGGATGTAGCCCTGCTCTTCGGACCGCCGGAGCGGTTGCACCAAGTGAACAGGACTGACCTCGCTGAGGTTCCGTCGACGGGCTCAATGTGGTAGCTAAGCTGACTTGGTTGATGAGGTGAAGACGAAAGCCTTGATAGGGAGGACACGATGAACGGGCGAAAGTTTGGAAGTGTAGTTAGATTCGTTGCAGCCGTACTTGGGATCATCGCCGTTCGAAACGATCCTGCCCTCGCCCAGGGGCAGCAAGCTATGATTGTACCCAGGTCGGGGGCACGGGTCGTTTGTGCACGCGGGAGCGACGGCGTGTATCGGTTCTCGGTTAACGGAAGTGTTGCTGGGGTGCTCCCAGACGGTGAGAAGATCCTTCTATGGGTGAAGCCGGTGCATCCATCGGCCGGCGGTTGGTACCTGCAGCGACCGCCCGGCAACGGAATCAGCGCAGTAGAAGCGAGTGGAGCCTGGCGCGGAACCGCACAAATTGGCAACGTCGAGTGGCCCCCACACGACGGCGATACGATGGACATCATCGTGACGGCGATCGACAGGGCGGCCGCGGATCGCCTCTTGGCGGAGCCTGGTGGGACGCCTCGCGGTCAGCCGAGCGGGCGGGTGGTTGCGGAGTCGAGCGGCGTCATTGTCGGCCTGCAGTAGGGAAGAGCAGTACCATTTAGAGACCATGGCGGTGCACCGAAACTACGGTGTATGGGCTTCGCCGCTCCCCTGGACGTTCGTGGTGGCGATATTCGTCACCGCCCCACTCGTGTACGTGGCATCGAAGCCAAATCGGATCGTAGAGGTATCGATCCAGCCAGAGGATGATACAGCCGCCCGCGTTCTCTCCCGTGGGGTCGTGGCACGATCATATGGAGGCCCCGTCTTCTTCGATTTTAGGGCCGAGGTCCGCGACCCGAGTATCGAGCACGCGGCGTTGCTGATTCGTCCCGAGGCAATCAAAGAGTTTTATATGCAGGATGAGCCGAATGGGTATCCGGTCGACAACGGAATTGCCCGAGGAACGGCGCAGTTAGGCTCAGCGGAATTCCCGTTGCAACACGACGCGCAGTACTCGTTCCGCCTCGTCAGGATGAGCAGCGGAGTACTCCCTCCACCAGGCACCGGTGTGCTCGCGGAAGGAATAATCTTTGCGAGGGTTACGGAAATCGCCGGACCGGATCGCCTCATGATCGGCGTCATCGGCGTGTTGGCTTCTGTGATCCAGATTCTCTATGCATTCGTCACGGCGCTCCAAACCGAGCGAAGCGAAAGACGGCCTCTACCAACGGCCTAGTCTCCCTTGCTGGCCTTAACCTAATCGTCTTCGTTCGAGCCGCGGTACCCTGAGCCGGAGTGTGGATAATCAATTACAACAAAATGGTACTTGCCGTCGCCTTCATCTGCCTTGATTCGCAAGCCCCTATATTTCCGGGAGAATGGCCAGGCACCTTGTATGGAGAAAAACCTACCATAGTAAATGACGCGTCCAGGCGGGTGCTTGACGAATGTCAAGAGTCCCCTCTCGTTCCTGCGAGCGATGATCGGCGAAGTCTATCCGGCCGGGCAATCATGGGGTGCAGTGTTTGTCACTGTCGGGCCGCCGCGCGAGAAGCCGCGGCCATCGCACGACCTATCGGCCTTCGACACGCTTGTTGTTGAAATGAAGGGAGACAAAGGGGGCGAGATGGTAAAGATCGGAATCAAGACCAACGAGCAGCCTGATGATGGAAGTGAGAGTCAATCGCTGGTTTCCCTCGAACCGGGATGGCAGACATATACGTTTGCGCTAGCCGACTTTAGGGGAACAGATGCGCATCGGATCTACGTTCCGATCGAATTTGTATTTGCGGGAGCTTCAACCCCAGACGATCCATGCGCGAAACGTGCGTTACGAACCCCGCCGATGATCGAAACCGATGCCGAGGACATTGACGCAGGCGGAAGAGGCGTGCCTCGCCGCCCGGATGGCGAGCGTCCTGAGATCAGAGTAAACTTGGTGTTGGGACTACGGTTTCTACCTCACCTCACCATCCTCATTTTGCCGCTATTATTTGGTGCTTGTGCCTCGGTTGCCCACGGGCCTGTGGCAGCACGGACGAACTGCGAAACGGCAACCGCCGCAGCCTGGGACGCCTTCAACGCCGGACGCTATGAGTCAGCCATTTCTAGCGCTGATCTTTGTATCGGCTCATTTCGTCGTGTGGCCGACACAATTCAATCCGATTTGGATAGAAGCCGCGCTGTTATTCCGGTTGGTGCTGTCAGCGAATATGAAAAGCAGAAAATCTTTAGGAATGGGACCCTAAATGATGTGGCGACTTGTCTTTACATCAAGGGATACGCGGCTGAGCGACTAGGCAAACTCCAGGAGGCTCGGGGAACTTATCGCGACGCTAGCCAGTATATTTATGCTCGCACCTGGGACCCACATGGCTGGTTTTGGTCACCGGCAGAAGCATCTTCGGACAGGCTTGGCGGGCTTGGGCATTCCACCCATACCGGATTGCTACAAGACGCCGCCGCAAGCGGTGACATAGCCATGCTAGATACTCTAATCGCAGATGGAGCTGATGTGAATGAGAGACTGCCAACCGATGAAACTACAGCTCTTTACAGTGCCGTGTACGCGCAGCGAATCGAAGCAGTCAAACTTTTACTTGTGCACCACGCAGATCCGAACGTTGGGAAACAAGGCATCACTCCGTTGTCCGAAGCAGCAGGCAGCGGCAACACTCAGATCATGACGTTGCTGCTCGACGCAGGAGCGGACGTGAACGGGAAAAGCCTTCTTGGCCTCACTGCTCTGACGCGAGCCTGCGCAAAGTGTCAACTAGAGGCCGCGCGGCTACTCGTGGCCAGGGGAGCCGAGCTGGAAAGTGGCAGCGGCAGCATAGGAACCCCGCTGCACTCCGCCACCCAGTGCGCCGACTTAGCGATATTGAGGTTTCTCATCCAAAAGGGAGCCGATGTCAACGCTACGGACATCAACGGCAACACGGCGCGCAGCGTCGCCTTGTTCTATGGGAACTCGAATGCGGTCCAATATCTTGATTCAGTGGAATTAGCCCGCCGAACAGCACCTGAGCCCACGCCAACGAACCCAGGAAGACTCGACTATGCACACGACGATCTGCATTTTACCTTTTTGGTGCCGGCGGGTTGGAAAAAGGTGGAGGTTGGCGGATTTTCACCGGGCGCAGTGGTCTTAATGAGCCCGACCTTGAAGCAGGGATCCCCCACAATCTCCATTACGGACACCACCAGTATCCCGAATGGGTGGACGCTGGATTCGCATCGGGACGCAACCGACACGCTCACGGCTGAGCATGTGGCGGATTATGCTTCAACGGATGCCGAGAAGGAAACGATCGACGGCTGCAATGCGATCTCTTGGAAAGCAACCTTCATGACGCCTTTCGGGAAGCTGAATAGTTACCATGTTACCATACATGCTAGTAGATATATAATAGACATCACCTTGCAAGCTGGTGCGGTTGACTTTCCATCGGCACTCGCGCCCGCAAAAGACATCATACGCTCGATAAAGTTTTCGAGTGGCCGGTGAGGACTTCCGCAAAGGGAAGGGGGCTGTGTGCCGTCTGTACTGTCGAAGGGACAGTGATCCTGCCGGCCCATACTGCTTGCCGCGCCTGAGCTTCATCCTTGCGTTGCTATTTTGCCTTGTGCGGCTAAGTGCGCGAAAACCTGAGAACCCAGCCTATCCCCGAGAGCTGAAAACCCTTGGTGACCACTCACGGTGACGTGCGTCGGCTACTTGACAGAAGGTTCGCTATCAGACGCAGCGGGAGCGTTGCGGTAGTGTGGATCACCCCCGCCTTCGTTTGCACATGGTGGCGCTTGGTGCCTACGGCATTCATGTCCCGGCAGGTGTCCAAAACGACATCGTGAGAATACTGCTGGCCCACCACGCAGACGTCAATGCCACGGCTACCGACGGTGAGACACCATTGCACGTCGCCGCAGCGCACGGAGAGCCGAACGAAATAGTGGAAGTGCTGCGCCAGCACGGTGGCCACGAATAGCTATTTCGACCGGTCAATGGGTTCAAATCTGCTGCTGTAGAGCCCTTCTTGCCTGAACAATCAATGAAGGAGCCCCAAGAAAAGAAGGAAGACAGCCTGATCTCACGGTGCTACGTTGGTCTTGCCGATGTTGCACTCCCCCTCGTAAGCGGGCACTCTACGTGCGTGCAAATGACCCCCTGGATGACCGGTGAGCCGGGAGGTGGACAGAATTTCTGAAACCCACGCCAACCCGGACCCCTATTTTAGCAAGGGCGATATATCATCGGCTTTGCCCGAGAAGTCGTAGAACATCGTCGAACCGAGCTGGAGCCCTTCCGCTTTGGCCCATCCTTTCAACGCTACAAGCAGCTCCGCCGGAAGTTCCCCGGTCTTGATGCTGCGTGAAGCGACTGTAACCGACGCGTTCGAACCGATGGCGAGCGCAGATCTCTTCTTCTGGGTATCGATCCAGATCATCCCCTTGTCACCACACGAATGCGCCATGCAGGCGGAGAGCACGAGATATCGGCCGGCCTTGATCTCGATGTCCCCCGGGGGGCCTCCGAGTCGCGCTTTCAGGTCGGCTTTCATTGCACCGGGATCAGCGCTGTAGCTCGACTTCGCGTTCGGGACGACTGCGGAAAGCAGGCCGTTGAACCGCCTGTCCCAGAAGACGTCGTTCGTGGTCTTGCCTTTGAAGTTCAGCAGCCAGGAGTAGTCGTACTGGCCCGCGTTTCCAGCAGCCTGGTCGGCTTCGGCCTTGTGCGAGCACAGCTTCTCGTTGTGGGTAACCGCCGACTTGAGCTCCTGTGGCAACAATTGGAACTCCTTGTCGGCTTTGACCCGGGTGAGAGTCATCAGGCAGCTAGCCGGATCACCCTTCTTGAAAGCAGCTAGCGCCTCGTCGTTCTCCATGCTGATCCGCTGCTCCCTCGGGAAATCCATTCCGCAGGCGTCGAGGACGCCTCGCAGGTAGGATGACGCTGCCTCAAAGTTCTGTTTCTCGTAGAGCTGATTGAAAAACTTCCGGTGGACCGCCGCCCATTCCGTCGTGCAGGCTCGTCGGATGCCTGCTCTCTCCCAGATGAAGATCTCGCGGATGGGATCCTGATAGGTACCGTTGTTGATACTGAGGTACGTCTTGCCGCAGAGCTCCACGAAGAGCTCGGGTTTATGGGTCAGCTGGTTAATGTACTCCCAGCTGTACCAAGGACCGTCCGTCGTGATCGCTGCCGGTTTCGGAAGCTCGTCCGTCACGAACTTGAAGCCGCCGCCGCTCTTCTCGAAGATCGCCAGACCCAAGTATCCCATCGAACCCTCCGATCTCGTGAAGACGTACTTGGGGTTGCCATCGTTGCTGATGTCCACCAGGTAAGCGTCGCGAAAGTGATCAACCTCGATGTTGTGCTCGTCGAGCAAGTCCGAATGAGCTTTCGCCCAGGTGAAAAACGCATGGGTGGACGATTTGGAGAGCGGGCGAGCGACGCGGGGCTTGGCGGTGCATGGTGGGGAGGCGAGGGAAGGAACCGCCTTGAAAGCTGACAATAACGCAAACGAAAGAACCGCGAGGGATCTCATATATACAGCTACCGACTAATGCCCAAGGCCTTCTTGGCACTCTTAACCACATATACGTTCGGGTCCTGCAATGCTTCGCG